>Ga0209343_10000087_pt1 | contig 114076 bp, 110 predicted proteins | sample RifCSPlowO2_02_FD_184026 | JGI IMG/M metagenome (GOLD analysis project Ga0209343, IMG submission 184026) | Groundwater microbial communities from Rifle, Colorado - Rifle CSP2_plank lowO2_0.2 (SPAdes) (version 2) | ecosystem: Environmental > Aquatic > Deep subsurface > Groundwater | place... | reverse complement strand
CATCAAAGTCGACAAACAATACAAGCTCTTAATCCAAAAACAACCCGGTACCCAGGGCCATACTTATGAAATCGAAGCCATGGGCCGTCGCCAAAAACCCTTTCCTCTGGATACCGATAAAGAGATAATTTTTAAGCTCTAAACAGATTTACGATCACCTCCGAGGTGGCCGCCGCAGTCAAACGCGGCTGGGACGTTTGACGTCCCGAACGGACTCCTCGGAGGTGGAAAGTCGAAAAATCTTAATGAATCAAGGAATCATCTTTGCTTTTTTAACAATTCTTCTTTTTGGCTCTTGGGCTGTTCCCACTAAAACCCTAAAAATCGATCCTCAAGTTCAGGCTTTTTGGTTAACAATCGGACATTTTTTGCTTTCCGCCGTAATTTTCATTTTTTTCGCGGCGCCATTAACTTTGAACCAGTCAATTTTGCCGCTTTCTGCGGGCATTCTTTGGGGACTGGGGATAATTTCAGGTTACGTCGGAATTCGAAACTTGGGAATAACCAGAGCTCTTGGAACCTGGATGCCGACGGTGATTATAGTAAGTGCTCTTTGGGGTTTGATATTTTTTGGTCAAGCTTTTACTTTGGGCCCCTGGAAATTAACCTTGACAATTTTAGGAATTGTTTTACTGGTTATTGCCGCAATTTCAGTCATTTTTTCAGGGAAAGACGAAGGTAAAATCAAAAATCTTAAATTTGGAGTACTGGCAAGTTTGACTCTTGGCCTTTTCCACGGATCATTTTTTGTTCCTCTTCGGGCAAGCCCACTTTCAATCTATACTACTTTCTTGCCCTTAACAGTGGGGATGGTCTTAACCACGTTTATAATTGTCTCTTATAAAAAATTAAAAATAGTTCATGGCCCAATCGAAATAGGTAGAATGATTCTGGCCGGTTTAATCCTTGGAGCGGGGAATTACACTGCTCTTTTAACAACGCAGTATCTTGGAGTTGCTCAGGGCTATCCGTTAACTCAGGCCGGCATAATTGTTAATACCTTGTGGGGAGTTTTGGTTTTTAAAGAGGCCACAACGAAAAAAGGTAAAGTTCTGATTGCTATCGGTGTAGCGCTGGCGATACTCGGAGCGGTAGTTTTAAACTCAGCCAGAGTTTAAAACTCATAGGGCGTAGTATTATCTGGAGTTGGGGTCTCGTTAAAAGAGAGAAGTATTGCAGGTTTTGTGAACACAAGTTGATGCGCAATACCGGCTGGAATAATAATTTTTGTTCCTTGCCCAATGCTCTTAACGGTTTTTCTTTCATTAGTTTCAATATCTTCCAAAACAAAAGATTCAATTTCGCCTTTTGCCAGATAAAATACTTCTACGTCATCGTGATAATGGCCGGCCAGAACTGTCTTCTCCTCGGCTTCTGGCTCTTTGACCTCTATGAACCTTCCATTGCCGAATTTTAGCTTCGCATCGTTATGAAATTCCCACAAAGTCCGCCGCTTGTCATCCTCTGGAGAAATTTGTTCTATTTTGACCTGTTCAATTTTAGATTTACCTAAAAGGTTTTCTTGCAGATTAGTCATTACTATGTTTGTCCCAGATGTTGTTTAGTTCTTGCCCAAGGGGCTCTCGAGATTTCTAATAGATTGTCCAATTCTTGTTCGCTTTCTGGGACCATTAACCCTTTCGCTTTTAACCTTTCTTCAATGAAACTCCTTATACGCCAGTAAGGTCGTTCTCCTCCGATAATTAATCTTTTTGTGGCGTACCATTTCTGCCAGATGCTTTCAATTTCTGCAAAATCAAATCTAGACGCTACCAAACGAGCAAAAGCAGATATCTTACTAATCTTTTGAGTTATTTCCTCCAATTCTTCACCAAATATTCCCAAAAATAATGTTTCGATAGAGGCTTGTGCGGCGAGAAGATTATCTACTTCTTTGCCTGACATGCGTCTTCGCGTAGCTTCCTCTAAAAGAGTGAAAGTGGGTTCTGCGCCTAAAACTCTTGCAATTTTATACCCATCTTCTTCTAACGATTCAGTCATGTGAGTATGGGCTTTGCCTAAGGAGAGTAAAACTCTCACTTTATCTTCCTCGCGCAGTCGAGGATTATTGGCCAAAACCTCCTCTATTTTTATAGGTAGCGTAGCTAACATAAAGTTTTGTCTAGCGTTCTGAGATTCTGCGTGTTCTTTAAAGTAGACTTTCATAAATTCTATAAAAGATCTAAAATCCCCTCTGTATTCTGGTAAGCCTTGCGAGGAAAGGACTTGTTTCGCGATTTCATGGCCCATAGGAACATCAATAAAAATAATAGGCTTTTGGGACTTGTAAATCATTTCCAGTAGCGCCAATTTCCATTCCGATGGTTCTTCAAAACGAGATAAGATTTCTTTAGGCCTTTTTATACCTTTAGAGACATCTTGGAAACCTTGTAAAACCTAAGGAGTCCACCTAAAAGCTTCTGGGATATAGATATCAGCTTTATTAAATAACCTAGTTAAACTTTCAATATCTTCTCTGGTTTCATGGCGTACATAGAAAATCTCAATGGAAATTTTCGGCCCTTGCCTTTCTTTACCTTCAATCCTTTGAGACTTTATCAATTCAGTATGTTCTGTCATATAATGCTTTTAAGTATTTTATTTTAATTTGATGCAATAAAGCCAATTTTAATAAGCATTTTATACCTATATTCTCATGATTGTATAGTATAATTTTTGTATGGATAAAAGAACAGAAATCGGAATATGAGATCTCCAAAATTACCCAAAGACCCTTATTCAATGACAGTGGTTACTGCCACGTTTTATCCGCAATGGCATGATGGCGAACCGAAACAGCCTTTGACCGCAGACAAGTTGAGAGGCGATTTAGCCTTACAAACGTTACGGGCTGCTAAAAATCAAGGCACCCAAATAGCTTTGGTTGATGGTGGCAGCTCCGAAGAATTTCGTAAAGCTTTAAGCAAAAGTGGAATTACATTTGAATTACAAAAAGAGGATGGTTCACAAGGTGCTGCCCGAAGACAAGCGCTAGAAATTGCGCAAGGCCTACAAGGGCTAAAAGTGATTTGCGAAACAGAACCGGAAAAAGTTTCTCTAGTTTCCGATTGTTTGAATATAGCTGCAAAACCTATTCTCAATAGTGAAGCAGATATTGTTGTTCCGAAACGGAGTCAAGAAAGCTTTTCCACTCTTCCTCCGTATCAAGCCAAATCGGAACAGAGATCAAACAAGATGTACAACCAAATACTCCGGGCCCACGGATTATTGAAGGAGGAAGATCCGGATATAGATTTTTGGTTTGGTGTTAGATTATTTGCAAATAAACCAGAAATAGTTGAACTTTTCGAAAGAAAATATCAGTTTGATCCGACAGAAACAAAATTGCATCAAGCAGTGGAAAGGAACATAGATGTTTACTCAAACCCTCTTTTTTTCCCAATTATTGAAGCACTCAAGAAGGGTTTTAAAGTTAGATCCGTCGAAGTTCCATACGTACACCCCAGCGCACAGACTGAATTCGAGAACGATAAGCCAGAATTCAATCGCAAGAGGGACATTCAAAGAAGAGCAATAATTACCGAACTCCTACATTTTATTAGAAGGCTAGAAGAATCACCAAAAAGCAGAATTTCTCAAGAAAAAGGGAATGAGAGTCGTTAATCATGCCTGGTTTTTTGATGTTGATGGAGTAATTACCGATCTTCAGATGAAGAAGACCGACCCCAAAATTTTTGCAGAGTTAATCAAAAGACTGGAAAAAGGAGAGCCGGTTGTATTGATAACCGGCCGTTCATTAGATTGGACTACAAAAAACGTTCTTAAGTTTCTTATCAGTCTGGTACCGGACGAAAAGTTACTGGATAGACTTATCGTTTCTGCCGAATTTGGAGGGGTCCTGTTAAAATTTCAAAATGGGGAAAAGGATATATTTATTGACAGGAAACTTGTCGCCCCAAAAAATGTTTTAGAGAAATTTAAGGAGATTGTAGAAAACGATTTCTATGATTCAATGGTTTTTGAGGATGATAAACTGGTAATAGCTACGGCGGAGAAAAGGGACAACTATCCTCTTAAGGCTTTCAGGGAAGCGCAAACTGGACTGGTTGATAAACTGAGGCAATTGATGGATGTTGAGAAGGTACATGGTTTTGAGGTTCATGCGGATTCAATCGGTACAAATATCCGACATAAAAATGCTAATAAATCAACAGCAACAAAAAAGATTCTTAAGTGGCTTGCCCAAAAGAATATTTCGGTTAGCAATTTTGTGGTCATCGGTGATAGTCTCTACGACCTTGAGATAGGGCTTAAACTGCAAGCCGAAAATCTGGATTTTAAATTTGTGTTTGTAGGAGACAGGAAAATGATCAAAGAGCAAAATTTGCCATTTCCCCTGACTTTTACTCAAAACCTTTACGAAAAAGGCACCCTCGAATATCTCACTTCTCATCAGACATCAAAAACTTGAATACCCCCTTCCAGATGATATGCAAACAGGCAAACCAGGTTTGTCTAGCTGTTTCAAACCTGGTTTGTGCTAGCTTGACAAACAGGGATTTATTGCTTATTTTGAAGACATGCCTTATAGAAAAATTCCCTTAAAAGGCGGAGAAATTTACCATGTTTTCAACAGAAGTGTTGCAAAGCAGTCAATCTTCTTAACTAGCAGAGACTTCCAAAGGTCAGTTGATGTTATAAACTTCTACCGATTCAAGAAACCAAAATTGCGCTTTTCGTTTTTCAACAGGCTCCAAAAAGGAGAAAAAGAATCTTTCTTGAAAGATTTGTTAACCAATGGAGAAAAACTCTTAGAAATTCTTGCTTACTGTATTATGCCCAATCATGTTCATTTTCTTTTGCAACCGGTAGGAGATCAATCAATGTCCGACTTTATGAGAAATTTCCAGCATAGCTATTCGAAATATTTCAACACAAGGACACAAAGAACCGGGTCACTTTTTCAATCAATGTTTAAAGCAATTAGAATAGAATCTGATGAACAGCTACTGCATGTTTCTCGATATATTCATTTGAATCCAACCACGTCATATTTAGTTAAGGTTGAATCCCTGCTGGAGTATCCATGGTCGTCCTTCCAGGATTATTTAAGAGAAAATTCGTCGATGGTTGCAAGGAATAAAATATTGGATTATTTTAGATCAAGAGAAGATTATAAAAGATTCGTCTTGGACCAAGCGAATTACCAACGTGAGCTAGAAAAAATCAAGCATCTAATCTTAGAATAATCCTTGTTTGTCTAGCTGTTTCAAACCTGGTTTGAACTAAGTAGACAAACCAGGTTTGCTTCGAACCTTGATCTTAGATAGAAGATAAATCATACTTAGATTATGTACTTCAGGACCGAAGGTGTTGTCCTCAAACGCAATAATTTTGGGGAAGCGGATCGGATAGTTACTATTTACACCCGCGACTATGGCAAAATTTCAGCCATTGCCAAGGGTGTACGGCGTCCTCGCTCCAAGAAAGCCGGGCACGTGGAGTTAGGTAATTGGTGCAAGATCTTTGTTGCCCGAGGGAAAAACATCGACCTTCTGACAGAAGTTGAATTAAAATGCGCTTTTGGAATTGCCAATTTTAGTGTGGAAAAAGCCAACAGAATCTACCATCTTTTAGAGCTTGTCGAAAGCCTTACTCCAGAGCATCAAAAAAATCCCCAGGTTTTTATCTTACTCGTTCAATTTTTAAAAATGTTAAGTAAACCCGGACCACCACGCGAAGCTGGGGGTGGTAAAGATGAAGATTTCAGTCTTCTTTCCAGCGTTTTTAAGATTAAATTGCTTTCGACCCTAGGTTTTTTCTCCAGTCAATCGCTAAAAGATTCACGAACTAAAGATATTTTCAAAACTCTGGAACTAGAAGATTTTGAGACAATTAAAGAGGAGATTAATCTCTCACCAAGCTCTTATTTGAAACTCCTGTCATTTCTTGATAGCATGATTGAAAGCCTTACTCAAACAAAATTAAAGACCAGTAGGTTTCTTTAATTTTTAAATTATGGATCCTGCCAAACGTAAGCTCTACATAATTGCCGCCGCCTCCTTTATTGCCTTACTTGCTGCCGTCTATTTCCTTTTTATTTTTCAAAAAAAACCAAAAGCACCAAAACCCGGCGAGACAACCGGTGAAGTTCAACAACTGGCTGATATTGAGCTTGCCAAACGTCCCCATATCACAATGACTCCGACTGCGGATGGTGCCGAAATTATTATTTCCATCGAAAACATGGCCAATTTTGATCGCATCGATTATGAACTTACCTATCTCGCTGATAACCCTCAAGCGTTAGGAGAAAAGATCACCAGAGGCGCAACCGGTACTGATGTTAATACGCGCGATGACAAATACAAAAAATCAATTCTTTTAGGTACCGCCTCCAGAGGCGTACGTAGTTCCGATAAGGGAATTGCCGACGGTAAACTCGCCATGCATCTTTTTAAGGATGACACCGAATATCTTTCAGAAACGAATTGGGATTTGCTGGAGGTTTCGGCATCCACACAGGTTTTAAAAGACAGAACGGGAAATTGGCAAATAGAAAATCTTTCTCTCGGTAAAAATTATTGGGTGATTATCGCGGATACTGTTGGTTTGCCTGAGGGGCAAAAAGAATTTGACCATAAAAATGTAATTGGTCCAAATTATGGTGTTTTCTCAATCGCTCCTGAATTTGTAAAACCGGCCGATCTTTCAATTACTCTATCCGCAAACCCGACTCAAGCCTTTCTTTATTCATTCTCCAACAGAGACTCAAGTTGGAAAAAAGTTGAATCCTCCTATGATCCTTCAAATAAAACAATTTCCGCCAAAGTTAACTCCCTTGCCGCCTTTGTGGTAACTTCTCAATGAGCCCTTCAGCCCCAAACGATCTGTCTTGCTTGACTTATTTAAATAAGAGTAGAATTTGAATAGAATTTTAATTTGAAATTTTTATTGAAATTATTATTTGAAAGTTTGAAGAATTAAATATTTAAAATTGATTGAAAATTGAAAATTTAAAATTGAGAATTTTCAGAATATGACAAATCTTGACAAAATAGTTTCTCTTTGCAAACGCCGGGCCGCCTTTTTGGGCGAGCCTCGCCCTCTGAACGTTCTCAGCTTGAGGAAGGTTAATCACCGATGAGTAACCTTATGGATAAAATTGTGTCTCTAGCAAAAAGGCGGGGCTTTATTTATCCCGGCTCCGAAATCTATGGCGGACTTGCCGGTACTTGGGATTATGGGCCGTTAGGAGTTGAGCTTAAAAATAATATTAGAAAGGCCTTTTGGCAGTCGATAGTCTATGAGAGGAAAGATGTTGTAGGTTTCGATGCCGCAATTTTGATGAACCCCAAAGTTTGGGAAGCCTCCGGCCACGTCCAGGCCTTCACCGACCCTCTTGTCGAGTGTAAAATCTGCCATCAGCGCCTGCGGGCGGATCAGGAAGATGAAATCAAAGATCACGAAAAATCACACAAAGGTCAAAAAGTCACCTGGACTGAACGTAAAAAATTTAACTTATTGGTTGAAGCAAAACTTGGGGTGGTTGAAGATGAAAGAACTAAAGTTTATCTGCGTGGAGAAATCACCCAAGGTGTTCATGTCAATTTTAAAAACATTCTAGATTCGACTCGTCTTTCGATTCCCTTTGGTATTGCCCAAATTGGCAAAGCCTTTAGAAATGAAATCACTCCCGGCAATTTCACTTTTCGTTCGCGGGAATTTGAACAAATGGAACTCCAATACTACGTAAGATCCGAAGAATCGGAATCAAAAAAATGGTACGAGTACTGGAAACAACAAAGAATGGATTGGTACGTTAATCTGGGCATGACTCGCAAAAAACTCAGATTTCGCCAGCATGAAGAGTCAGAACGCGCTCACTATGCTAGAGACGCTTGGGATATAGAATACGATTCTCCTTTCGGCTGGAAAGAATTTGAAGGCATCCATAATAGGGGAGACTGGGATCTTAGCAGGCATCAAAAACATTCAGGGGTTGATCTAACATATTTTGATCAAGAGTCAAACAAACATTACTTGCCTTGGATAATCGAAACCTCAGGTGGGGTAGACCGCGCAGCCCTGTTTTTCTTGATCGATGCCTATACAGAAGAATCTACTAGAAGCGAACCCGGTTCGCGAAGCTATTCCGAACCGGGTTCGGAAGATAGCGCAAAGAGAATTGTTCTTAAACTTCATCCCAAACTTGCTCCATACAAAGTCGCCGTCTTCCCGCTTTTGGCCAACAAACCCGATCTTGTCCAAAAAGCTCGCTCCGTCTACCAACTACTAACTACCAACTACCAACTACTTCCCGTCGCCTGGGACGATCGCGGCAACATCGGCAAACGCTACTATTCCCAAGACGAAATTGGCACACCCTATTGTGTCACCATCGATTTTCAGACCCTTGACGATGATACTGTCACCATCCGCGACCGCGACACTACAAAACAAGAAAGAGTTAAAATTGAAGAACTAACAGATATCTTGGAATCACGGCTACAAAGGTAACATAAAATAACCCAAAAATGTAGTATAATTCCTCGCTAAAGTACTTTCTCGCTAAGCTTAAAGAACTTGACACAATAAAAATCCCATAGTATAATCGAGCAGCAAAATTAGCCGTTGTTGCCGAAAAATGAAGGAACAGACGCTAAAACCTTTACCAGAATTACTGAATCGCCAAACAAGGCTGTCGAGAATTATTGAACGAGGACAGCGTTTTCGTGATGTTGATCAGATAGGCCCAATTAAAGCGGGAGTGGGTGGACTTGAAAATTTGGCCGATGATCTTTGGATTGCTTCCGCTAAGGAGAAAATTGCCGCTTAGATTGAAAGGCACTCAGCAGAGCTTAACCAAGTTAATCAAAGAATTGATTCCCTGGAACATCAGCAAGCACAACGATTAATCGCTATGGCCGTGGATTATTTGGATGAAGTTGCTATAAGCGAGGTTTTCATTGGCGAATTGCAAAAAAAGACTGGGAAAGATTCGTCGCTGAGTGGAATTCTACAGCTTCGCCAACAACAACTTGAGGCGTTAAGATCAAAACAAGAAACCGCGACCCGGAGCTTAAAAGGGGCATTGAGCTTTTAAGACTACGACAGGAAGAGGAGAGGCAAAAAGTTGCAGAAAAGAAGGCTACTGCACCACCCGCAGTAGTCGAAGAAGTAGAAGCCAAAAGAGAACCGCTCAAATTAGTGATTAATCAAGAAACGGGAGAAGCTGAAATTGATGGCAGAAAAATAAAGACGCCTGGTAGAATCAATTTTAGATTCCTGGTTTTTTTGGGACAGAACGCGAAAAAAGATATTTCCACAGACGAGATACAAGAATTTGCCCAAAAAGTTAATTCCCTTTCCACTTCAGGCGGGATAGTGGCTAGGATTCGAAGATTGATTGAAGAAGACCCTAAAAATCCCCAAATTCTAAAAACAGTTGGTTTTAAAAAGATCGGAGCGGGAAATATTGCAAATTACCGATTAGATTGTGATGTGGAATTTATTGGCGAAAAACTAGAAGAGGCTGCCAAGGAGGAAGAAAAACTAAAAGGCCCACCTGCGGTTTTTGAGTCGAGACTGGAGGCCCTACATGCATTTGTTGAAAATCCTGAAGTCTTAATCGATGAGATTATCCAGATTTTAGGGCCATCACGGGAAGGTCAATTACTTACCCGGCCTCGAGCCTTATTTTCACTCAAAAAAGCAGCTAGCTTTATTGCAGAAAGGATAAAAAACGGAATTTCTACAGAGGCTGAACGAAAAGTTTGGGAAAAGATAAAAATAGGTATTGGTCGAGATAACGATAAAGAAGCTTTTGCGACTTTCATTGCGGGGCTTGATGCTTGATTCAAGCAGGAAAAGACTATTTCACCTGCAGAAATTGCCGAAGTAGATGAAATTCAGAAAAAAGAAGTTAAGCTTCTAACGACTCTAGAAGCTGCGATTTTACCGTCAGTAATTTTGGCCCGCCACAATATTAAAAACAAAGTAATAATTGGTAATACCTCATTTTCGTTTAGAGTTGAAGAAGACCTGGCTGGAGCTGCTAACCGATTATGGCAGAGGGTAGCCAATGAAGAGGGCATCGACCACTCAGAGTTATCCGAGCCAGAACTCGTATCTTTGAGAAACCAGGCAATTGAGAGAGTTTACGATATTTTAAGAAGTGAAAGGCTGGTTGAAATTTTTGACAGCCAAGACCAGGACACTCAACAGATCTTATACTGGTTTTTCTGCCAGGACCAAGAACAATTATCTGAATTAATAAAGTATGTTTTAACTGAGAATCCTACCCGTCGTCAGAAAACCCAAAAAAGACAAGTAACAGCCGTCTGGTGGGAATGGAAAGTTCCGGAAGATCTGCTTCCCCGGCAAACGCAAACCATTGAGGTTTTACGTCAAGCGCCACAGGTTGTAGAAATAGCTGGCCACCCCTTAGTTCTCCAGTCAACGACAGACGCTTCAGCCTTACCGGAAGTCGAAAGTGGGATTCCTCAAGAAGCCCCAGTCGAAGAAACTTCCGGAGCCCTCTTGCCATTGGCGCAGCCAAAAATTACAGAACAACCACGAGTTTTAACGATTGAAAAATCCGACTCGAAAATTCGCGAAAAAGTCAATCAAATACTGGATGAACTTGGAGCAAGTAATATCACGTTACCTATAAATGGTGCTCAATTAACCAGAATTTTCCCGAGAGTGAAGGCGATTTCAATTCAGCAAGCGATCGAAAATGGCTATATTTCACCTGAACGCGGGCGCGGTAAACAACACTCAGTGTTTAACCTAAGGGAAATTGCCCTTTTAGTTTATTTAAAAGACAGGGGTAATGGGCTAAGTAAAAAAGAATGCAAAGAACTAGAAGACATTATCGAGGAGGAAATCGAAAAAAAGAAACAAAAATAAACCGGAAAGTTCAGGCAAATAACCATGACACAAGAGCGAGAATTACAGCAACGACCGGAAAATCAGTCAATCGCCAGGAAGCGTCGAGAGTTAAAGATACTCGGGCGATTGGCAGCCGAGGGTCGTCTGTCGCCGGATATTTTAGAAAGACGCGAAGCTACTCTTCGTGCGTTAGTTGAGCTTGAGCCGACTTCTGTAAGGGCCTGGGAACTTCGAGCGAAATATCGAGGGGAAGAAGCGAGATTTCATGATCTTTGTGTAAAATTTAATGAGAAATTCGGCGAGTTGCATCGATTAGACAAGGATGCTTTGGACGTAATCGCAGGTAGGACCGCCCAGAATCCGATTTCTCATTCTGAATGGGCAAGGTTTGTTTATTGTGACGAGAGAATTCCAATAGAAGTTGTGAAGAAAAGATTTGGTAACTTTCTACCGCGATTTAAAAGAAGAATTGAGCAGATTGGATTTAAAGTTGTAGATTTGGTCCCTCAAATTGATCGAACCAAAGGTAGAGAGGGGCAATATTATCTGACGCCAATTACAGAAGAACCGAAAAAAGCTGAAGAGCCAGAGAAAATTGAAGCCGAAAGGCCAAAATTAATCTTTTTTGAAGATTTAAATCAAATCGAAGTGGATGGGAGAGCGATTACATTAACCGGAAAGCAAGCCAAAGTCTTGCAAGTTTTAGCAAGAAATCTCGATCAAAAAATTCCCAGTCGCCAACTTTCTCAGGAAGCCCTAGGAAATTCGAGTCCATCAAAAGCTCAATTGAGGGATTTTATTTCCGCTATACCAGGCAGCGAAAAGAGCTGGAGATGAAGCTTTGGAAATTTATATGGCTGAAACCGCAGTCATGAAAATTTGTGAGGTTCATGCCAAAGATAAATCAGTAGACGAATACGTGGAGTTAAGAGATAGATACCTCTCTGGATGTGGCGATGTGTATAGTTCAAGAATAAGAGAAAGAAAAGCAGTCAGAAAGCCAAGAAAATAACGTGCCCTCAATTTTTTCCAAAGATACTGGATTTAATCAAGAAAACCCTAGCCTCGTAATACCCGCACTCCAAAGAGATACGGCGTGAACTCGGACAACTCGCCTAATTGACAAAAATTTCGTCAGAGAACATACTTGGATCAGAATATCAAGCTTTCTAAACACCTGTGATTAATGGGAGAGATTTAGAATTTCCAGGCAAATCCTTCGATATAACTCAGGACGATCGGTCCTTCGACTTGGCGAATGACAAACCTTATGATCATTGCGGTATAGCCGGTTGTTTTGCTCCGCCTGGTATTAATGCCTCCAATGTGGTTGTGGAAATGGGTAAAGCCCTCCAACATCGTGGTCAGAATGGAGGAGGGGTAGCTGTCAAAGCGCGCGGTAAGACAATGAAAGTTTACAAACAGGCGCGCGCCTTTAACGAAATTTTCCATTCGACGGAAGTTATTGAAGAGCATTCGCTTCGAGGAGAAACCACCATTGCCCACCTGCGTTATCCAACTGAAGGTAATTTGCGGCGCAATTGTGATTGCCAGCCCTTTTATGCCTCCTACCAGGGATGGGGTTTGGCTCTAGGTCACAATGGTAGTATTGTCGACCTTGCCCGCCATCGCAAAAGACTGAGAAAATTCGGCATTCAACTTGAATCCGATTCAGATTCGGAGGTTCTCGCATGGCTTATTGCCACAGCCTCCGGATTTTCCTGGAAACAAAAAATTGCTAGCGCTCTTGTTGATGTTTACGGTGCTTATTCCCTGGTAATAGTCACTGACGACGATAAATTGATGGCGCTGCGTGATCCCTGGGGAGTGAGGCCTTTAGTTTGGACTCAGGATAATGGTCATGTCTTTATTGCCTCGGAAACATGTGCGCTCGACCGAATCAATGTTCGCCATAGCCAAAAGATGGAAGCGGGGCAGCTTTTAATTGTTGATCAAGACGGCGTCACGATTTCCCAGTATCTCAAGCCTCAAAAACAATCTTTTTGTGTCTTTGAAAAACTTTACTTTTCCCATGAAACTTCAACTTGGGACGGCATTATCGGAGACAATCGCGAAAAACTCGGCGAGCAGTTAGCCAAGGAAGAACTTGAAAGAATTAAAAGAGGCCGATTCAAAGAAAAGAATTTAAAAGAGATTGACTATGTTGTGGCTGTGCCGGATACTGCTTCGCCCGGAGCCCATGCATTTTATGAAGCGCTTTGCACTGTTTTGCCGCAGCTTAAACTTCGTTATAAACGCGGCCTGGTTAAAGAAAGATACGATTACGCCAGACGGACTTTTATCGAGGATGATTCTTATTTAAGAAGAAAAGATATCGAAAAGAAATTTTTTATATCCCCTGATATTATCGGTAAATCAATTTATTTGGTAGATGACACGGCCGTTCGTCTTTCAACTTTTAGTATTTTGGTCGCTCATTTATTAACCCTTAAAGTTCGAGAAATTCATTGCCGATTTTTAGCGCCTCGATTTGTTAACCCCTGTTTTTTAGGGGTTAATATTGGCTCTCGCGATGAACTTGGGGCGGTTAGAAAAGATCAAAATGACAATTACCGGATGCTTACCGAAGATCAAATCAGAAGAAAACTTAAAGTTTCCTCTGTTTATTATTTAAGTTTGGAAAGAATGGCAAAGTCTCTAGGATTAACCAAAGAAGGAATGCGCCGATCTCACTGCACGGGCTGTCTTGATTACAACTACCCCTTTGATATACGAGCTTATGACCCTGAATACAAAAGGACTACGTATGCTAAATATACAATGGTTAAGGAGTATGACGAGAATAAAAGAGTATCACAGCAAGCTCAAACTTAAAGCCACAGATGTCCCAGATATCTGTTTAATACTTTTAATGATCCTGATATATGACTGATTTTCAAAAACAAATCTTCACAATTATCGGAATACTAGTTGGAGTTTTAGTCCTAATCTCACTTATAATTTTCCAGATTACGCTTTAGTCAAACCACTCGATCCAAAACATGGATATGTCCTAAACTGTCCGTTTTGCCCACTTGACAAGCCCCAAATAATGGTGAAAAATGGTTATAGATGGTGATAATTGGTGATTGAGCAAACTCGATTGTTCACCATCTAACTCCTGAAAATAAGAAGTAACGACTGAGGTCGCCTTCTATATTAAATAGCCGAGTCTGACTCGGGCTGCCCGGGAGTACAAAAGGTTGTAAGGGTCAATGTTTCTGGGCAGCTGGTCTCCTTCATTTAATCGTCAATCCCGAAGGGTTGCTTTACCAAAAAAAATACGTGACTATCTTGCGGCAAGCGAAATCATACTATCTTTCGGCTTCGAGAATTGCATATTCGGCTTTGATATCAAATCCTGGGAAAAAGAATCAGCAAAACAGCTTGATCAACCACTTGATATGCGGCGTGCACGAGATATCCGCCGCCTCTTTTTTTCATCAGCCGAACTTGTCAAGCTCGATAATCAAGGTAGGTTTGTTATACCTGACCAGTTATTGGAATATGCACAGATTAAAAAACCGATAATAATCGGCGCCGGCGACCATTTTGAAGTATGGGATCAGATTAATTGGCAAAAGCATAAGGGAAGACTACAGGGGATGGTTAGGTGAAATATCATACACCCGTACTTTTACAGGAAGTTATAGATTTTTTGAATCCTGCGCCAGGTGATTTGTTTATCGATGCAACTGTCGGCGGAGCAGGACACACACACGAAATATTAAAAAGAGGCGCGAGGGTTCTTGGGATCGACAGGGATCCGGAAGCTATCGAGCACATTAAAAATCAATTTAAAATTAGAGAAAATTTACACTTGGTAAGAGGAAATTTCACCAGTATTGGACAGATTGCGCGCGAAAATGGATTCAACCAGATTAACGGAATAATTTTCGACCTAGGAGTTTCAAGTCACCAGCTCGAAAAAGCCCAGCGGGGATTTAGTTTTGAAAAAGAGGGCCCATTAGATATGCGTATGGACCCGGCTTTAACTATAAAAGCATACGATATTGTTAACAATTTTGACCAAAGGAGGTTAAATGAAATCTTTAAAACGTATGGTCAAGAAAAGTATAGTTGGCCAATTAGCGAAGCTATTTGCAGCGCCCGTCAAATAAAACCAGTCGAAACAACAACCGAGCTTGCGCAAATTGTCAAAAAAGTAATTCCTAGGGGTGTAAGAGGAAGGTATGTCCATCCGGCGACTAAAACTTTTTTGGCATTAAGGATAGTCGTCAATAGTGAACTTTTAAATTTGCAAGCGAGTTTACCGCAGACTGTCGAAATTTTAAAAATCGGAGGCCGATTGGCCGTAATCAGCTTTCATTCGCTTGAAGATGGTCTAGTCAAACGATTCTTTAAGCAAGAAGCAAAATTGCAGGTTTTGACCAAAAAACCAATCGGCCCCGCAAATCAGGAAATTTTAGAAAATCCAAAGTCGCGCAGCGCCAAGCTACGCGTTGCCGAGAGGATATAAAATCATGCAAAAAAGAAATTTTGATTTAATTTTCCAGCCAAGGAGAAAAAACGATAAAAACCTGCTTTCAGGATGGCAGTCAATCGGTAAAATCAAAATCAGAGTTCTTGTCACGACAACGGTTTTAGTATCGTTGCTTTTAGTAACTCAGCTGGTTTTTGCCGCAAGTTTAGCAACAGATGGTCGAAAGTTATCGGAAATCGGAAGCGAAATTCAAAGATTAGAAGCAGAAAACACCACGCTCAAGGCCAAAATTGCCCAGGCAGCGTCACTTGCGACTCTTTCCGAAAAAGCACAAGTACTCGGTTTTGAAAAACCCACAAAAGTAATTACCCCCTAGCTTTGGCCAATTGAGACTTGGCTTTGGTAAACTAGTTATTGGTTGGATATTTCAGTGGATAGAATTAGAATTTTTCAAATTATTTTTTTGATCGCAGTCGCTGCGATTGTTTTAAGACTTTTTTACTGGCAATTTATCGCTAAAGTTCAAGGTAATTTTAATTCTTATGCCACAGAAGGCATACTACCAGTTTCCCGTGGCGAAATTTTTACGTCCGACGGCTTCCCGCTAGTCACAAACCAGGAGGCGTTTCTAATTTATGCTAAGCCATATGAAATAAAAAACAACGGGCAAAAAATCGCACAACAATTAGCACCCTTTCTAATTTCTGAAAAATATGCCACTGGCGAAGCTCAAATCACAGATGAGATCAAGCGTCAAAAAGAGGAAGCAATTAAAACCAAAGAGAAAGATTTGCAAGAAAAACTTTCAAACAAAAATCTTTTTTGGGTTCAGCTTGCCAGGAAAATACCGCTTGAGGCCAAGATTAAAATTCAAAGTGCAAAAATCACAGGGCTTGGATTTGAAAAAGACGACAGACGCTTTTATCCTGAAGCTTCCATGGCTGCTCAACTTTTAGGATTTGTCGGCTCAGATAAATTTGGACAAGATACTGGCTATTTTGGTTTGGAGGGTTACTACGATCGGCAGCTTCGCGGTAAGCCTGGACGTGCGCAACAAGAGAAAGATCCCTTCGGTTTCCCGATTTTGGTGAGGAGTTATCGATCCATCGAACCCCAGAAAGGCGCTTCTTTATATCTGGCTATAGATCGCTCTATTCAATTTAAGGTTGAAGAAAATTTGCGGCAGGCAGTAGAAAAATATGGTGCCAAAGATGGTACGGTAGTTGTCGAAAATCCAAAAACTGGTCGTATTCTGGCAATGGCTACTTATCCGACATACAATCCGAAGCTGTTTTCGGAGTTTGATCAGACGATTTACAAAAATCCAGCCGTTGCCGATACTTTCGAGCCGGGGTCAATCTTTAAACTTATCACCATGTCAGCCGCCATGGATCTTGGCCTGGTTAATCCAAATACCAGATGTGATATCTGTGGTGGCCCCCGCCAAATTGGCGGCTTTGAAATCTCTACTTGGAATAAGAAATACTATCCTGACTCTACCATGACCGAGATTATTGTTCATTCCGACAATGTTGGCATGACTTATGTGGCTGAAAAGCTGCAAACTGATAAATTTTATGATTACATAACCAAATTTGGTTTTGGTGCCAAAACCGGTATTGATCTTCAAGAAGAATCACCCGGGTCAATCCGTCCCAAAAAAGATTGGAAACCAATTGATTTGGTTACTGCTTCCTTCGGCCAAGGGATTGCCGTTACTCCCATTCAGATGGTTCAAGCAGTTTCAGTAATTGCCAATGGTGGTAAACTGCTAACTCCCAAGATAGCCTATAAAACGAAAGATGGCCAAAAAGAAGAAAAAGTTTTACCTGATGATGAAAAACAAGTGATATCGCCAAAAACCGCTTCTCAAATAACTGAAATGATGGTTGCGGCCGTCGAAAACGGCGAAGCGCATGCATATGCACCTCGCGGTTATCGAATTGCAGGCAAAACCGGCACAGCCCAAATTCCGGTTGCCGGGCATTATGATCCAGACAAAACTATCGCCAGTTTTGTTGGTTTTGCACCGGCCGATGATCCGAAATTCGTAATGTTGGTTCGGTTTAACCAACCCTCTTCTTCGCCATTTGGTTCAGAAACCGCCGCGCCTACCTTTTTTGAAATCGCCAAAGAACTCTTCAATTATTTCGGGGTTCTACCCACAGGGTGATAAAAGATGATAAAATAAAACAGATGAATTTTCTATTTCCAAATAATAATTTTTCAGCCAACCCAGCATTAATTCTCATATTTTTACCTTTGATTATTTGGTCTTTTGCCATGAAAGGTTTTGCTCTGTGGCATGCGGTGCAGGAAGATGAAAAATACTGGTTTATGGCTATTTTAATTTTAAACACATTTGGTATTTTAGAAATTTTCTATCTTTTTGTATTTGCCAAAAATAAAATCGGAGTCAATTCTCTTCTCAAAAAAATCAACATCGGCAAACATTGATCTCCTTAAAACATTTTGACCTCTTGCAATTTTTCATTGAACAATGCTAACTTAAATTTAAGCCCCGCCCCGCTGCGTAGAAGTATGTTTTAAAGCAAAATGAGATAAGACCCAAAAACCTGATTTTTAGAGGATACTGAAGGACTTTTGGTCTTAACAAGTGTTAGCTTAGATTGATTTATAGGGCAAAACTCGTTTTTACATACTTTTAGCGCTTGTCTGCTCCAATCTGCTAAAATCACTCAAAAAGAAGAGTCATTTTCCAGTCTTGCTAGATTCTTTCCGATCTAGTAGTATATGGTTTGTACATTCAAAAGCTGCGTATCAAGAATGACGGTTAAGGAATTGGCCTGTTTGATCCGTCTGGCAACCCTCTGAGTCTGACTCGGGAATGGGTGCCAAATCCAAACCCGTAGGGGAAGTCTGACTTTCCGAGAAAGGGAAGATACTAATTTGTAGAAACTCTCCATCGGGAGAGTTTTTTTGTGCACTTTCTAAAAAATAATCCTTAATGAATTATCAATATTTTACTTCCGAATCAGTTTGTGCGGGTCATCCTGACAAAGTCTGCGACCAAATCTCAGATGCCATACTAGATGCATGCTTAAAGCAGGATTCCAATGCTCATACTGCAATTGAGGCCTTAGCGACTATCAATCATCTTACATTAGCAGGTGAGGTAAAAATTAAACCAAAGGTAAAAATTGACTACGAGAGAATCGCCCGCCAAGTGATTAGGGATTTAGATTACACTGATGATGTCTACAATTTTTCTTATAAATCACCTATTCTTTGTCTAATCCATCAACAGTCCCCGGATATCGCCATAGGCGTAGACAGTGGGGGCGCTGGTGATCAGGGAATGATGTTTGGCTACGCCGCCACAGAAAGTAGCGAACTCATGCCCTTACCGATTTTTCTGGCCCACAGACTGGTTGAGAAAATTGATGAAGTCCGCAGGAATAAAATTATCCCCTATCTTCGTCCTGACGGCAAAAGCGAAATAAAAGTTTTATATGAAAATGGCAAACCCAAAGGGGTTGAGTGTGTGGTTCTGGCAGTTCCCCATGATCCAAAAATCCCAAATAGTCAACTTTGCGATGATCTTTATCAGAAAGTTGTTTTGCCTGTATTGGAAAAATATCAACTTTTCTGTCCGAAAAAGAAGCTTGTTGTTAACGGAACAGGAAAGTGGGAAGTTGGTGGACCAGCCTCAGATACGGGACTTACCGGAAGAAAGATTATTGTCGATACATACGGAGGAATGGGACGTCACGGGGGTGGTTGCTTTTCGGGGAAAGAGCCGACAAAAGTTGATCGGGGAGGCGCATACGCTGCCCGTTTTATTGCCAAGAATGTAGTTGCTAAAGGTTTTGCCAACCGCTGTGAAGTGCAGGTAGCTTATGTTATTGGACAAAAGGAGCCTTTAACAAAGTCGCTTGAGACGTTCGGTACCGAAAGAGTCAACAAGAAAAAAATTGAAAAATTTGCATGGAGCCTACTTGATCTTTCAGTTGGTGGAATAGTCCGTGGTTTAAATCTTCTACACCCTATTTATCGTCAAACCGCAGCTTACGGCCACTTTGGCCGTCCGGGATTCCCCTGGGAAAAAATTGTCAGTTAAAATTACCAATCCGATTGGAGATTTGCTAAAATTTGAGCGTGTGGCAGAAGGTTAAAAATTATTATCATCGTGCTCAAGCTTTAGCGTCTAGCGTTTTTTTTGGTTTCCCGTCGAAAAAATTAATGGTCATTGGTGTTACCGGAACTGATGGTAAAACTACGACTGTCAATATGATCTACCATATTCTTAAATCGTCTGACAAAAAAGTTTCAATGGTTTCTTCTGTCAGCGCCCAAATTGGCCAAAAATCATATGATACCGGTTTCCATGTCACTACCCCTAGTCCTTGGAATATTCAAAAGTATTTAAAACAGGCCAAAGACAGCGGCTGCGAGTATTTTGTTTTAGAAGCCACCTCTCACGGTTTAGACCAGAATAGACTCGCCTTTGTAAATTTTAAAGTCGGCGTTATTACTAACATTACTCATGAACATCTTGACTATCATCAAACTTGGCAAAATTATGCTAAAGCAAAATCTAAACTTTTTTCCGAGGTTCAATTCTCCATCTTAAACAAAGACGATAAAAAATCATTCGATTTTCTCAAAAACAATATTAGCGGTAAAGTAATAACATATAGCCTAAAAAAAGGCTCAGATGTAAATCTTGCCAATTTCCCTGTAAAACTCAAAATTTCAGGCAGGCATAATCTTTCAAATGCGCTAGCCGCAGCTGCGGTTTGTCATGCATTGGGTATTGATAAAAAGATAATTTTAAATGCTCTGACAAACTTCCCGGGAGTTATAGGCCGTATGGAAGAACTGAAAATGGGTCAAGACTTTAAGATGATTGTTGATTTTGCCCACACCCCCAATGGGCTTGAACAAGCCCTCAAAACATTAAAGTCAAATGTCAAAAGTCATCCCTTCGACAAGCTCAGGTCTTCGACCCTGAGGTCTTCGACTCCGAGGCTCAGACTCGAGGAGCTCAGACCCGAAGGGATGACCCTGAGCTCACCGAAGGGTCAAATGTCAAAGGTTATAGTGGTTTTTGGTGCAGCCGGTCTTCGTGATCAATCCAAAAGACCAATCATGGGTAAAATAGCCGGTCAGCTTGCTGATCGTGTTGTTCTTACAGCCGAAGATCCAAGAACAGAAAAAACCGAAGATATTATGGACCAGATTGCTCAAGGCTTAATTTCTCAAGGCAAAAAAGAAGGAAAGGATTTCTTCAAAATCGCAAACAGACGTCAAGCGATCGAATACGCAATCACTACGCTTGCCGAAAAAGGCGATATTGTGGCTACTTTTGGTAAAAGTCACGAGAAATCAATGACCTATGGCAAAAAGGATTATCCCTGGGACGAATTCCAGGCCGTTAAAGAAGCTATTAGGAAGAGATTAAAAAATGGAGAATGATTTTGCAGCGATAGTTTTGGCAGCGGGGATTGGTAAAAGAATGAAATCATCCTTGCCCAAGGTCTTGCACCAAATTGCTGGCAGGCCGATGCTTGTTCGTACTTTGGAAGTTCTTAACCAGGCTAGGCCTCGCCAAGTTATTATCGTTGCCAGCCCCCAAAATATAGATCTGATTAAAAAGCAAATTGGCAATAAGTATGGCTTTGCCATTCAAAAATCCCCATTGGGAACGGCCGATGCCGCAAGTGCTGGGCTTAAAAAAATAAACCCAGGCACAAAAACAGTTGCGGTCATTTATGGAGATGATACTGCCTTTTATAAACCAGAGACAATTGTTAAAGTTTTTACCTTCCATCAAGGGACAAAATCCAAAATGACCTTTGTGACAGTTAAAGTTAAGAATCCAAGGGGCTTGGGCAGGATCATCAGAGAAAACGGTAAACTTGCCGGAATTATTGAAGAAAAAGACGCAACTGACGTTCAAAAGAAAATAAGAGAAGTTAACGACGGGCTTTATTTCTTCGAAAAAAACTGGCTCCGGGAAAATATTTCACAACTGAGACCTTCGCCTGTCACAAAAGAATTATATCTTACAGACCTGATTACTATTGCTCTCAAAAATCAGGTGCCTGCCCAGAGTTATGAACTCAAGGATTTACACCAATGGCATTCTGTAAACACCCCAAAAGAGTTGGAGGCTGCTAATCGAAAGGTGGGGAAAAGAATCCATATTATGGGAATTGCCGGTGCGGGAGCGGCAGCTACTGCTGGTATTGCTCATGCTTATGGCTACCAAGTCACAGGCTGTGATTTAACGCCTGCATCTCTTTACACAAAGAATCTGAATCTAAAGATCGAAAAAGGCCATAACCCAAAGCATCTTAAAAATATGGATATGCTCGTTATTTCACCTGCAGTCTTAAAATTCAATCAGCGCAATAAAGAAGTCCTGGCAGCCAGGAAAATCAAGACCCCGACTTTTACATGGCAGCGTTTTCAAGGAAGATTTTTACAAAAAGATAAATTTGTGATTGCTATTGCCGGCTGCTATGGCAAGTCGACAACGACTGCAATGATCTCTCAAATTCTTACGGATGCTGGACTTGATCCAACCTGTGAAATTGGCGCAAACGTTATTGCTTGGGGGGAAACAAACTATAGAGCGGGCAAATCGAGTTATTATGTTTGCGAAGCAGACGAATACAACAATAACTTCTTAAACTACGACCCGGATGTTGCCATTATCCTTAATGTTGGATGGGATCATCCAGATTTTTTTAAATCCAAAGAAGCAGTTTTTACCTCTTATGAAAAATTCATTGGGAAAGTTAAAAGAGGTGGTACCTTAGTTATCCCTGATGTAGCTCGGCTCAATAAGCTGGCAAGCTATGTACATCCTAGTGTTAAAGTAGTCAAAATAACTGATTTTGGCAAACTTAACTTGTCAATTATCGGTAATTTCAGACGTCAGAATGCCAATGCAGGCTTAACGGTTGCTGAAATTTTGGGACTTGATCTTGCTAAAGCCAGAAAATCGATTGAAAATTTCACAGGTTTGAGTCGAAGATTAGAATATAAAGGTCAAATTGGCAAAACGAAAGTTTACGATGATTATGCCGTTCAGCCCTATACTGTCAAAGTTACAACTGACGTCCTCAAAAATAGATTCAAAAACAAGAAAGTTATTTTAGTATTCGAGCCGCATACCTTTTCCAGAATTGAAACCTTTTTTGGCGACTTCGTTTCGACCCTAAAGAACACAAAAGTTGATCGAGTACTCATTACCAACGTTTACCCTGCGAGAGAACGAGGCGACAAGACTCAGCTGGCGTTAAAACTTGCAAAGAAAATAGGCGATAAGGCAAAATACACCGGTTCTCTGGAAGAGACGGCAAGTTATCTCAAGGATCATTTAATTGATTTTGATGCAATTCTCTCAATGGGCGCGGGTGATAGCTATAAATTGTATGACTTACTCAAACAATAAAACAGTAAAATCAATAAAAACAATCAATAGAAATCAAAAAAAAGTATCGACTTAACACGCCAGGTGTGTTCTAGCCAAAGACATGAGGAAATGAGAAAATGGGAAATTTAGAAGAGATTAAGACTATTTTAGGTCCTCTCAGGGTTTATGAAAATGAACCTTTATCGCGGCATACCTACTTTAAAATTGGTGGACCAGCCAGGCTTTTTTTCGAAGCAAAAACAGTTGATGATCTCAAATTAGCCGTGGAAACTGCTTACCGCTATCAAATCCCCTTCGTCGTTTTGGGTGGCGGAGCCAATGTTCTTGTTTCTGACAGGGGCTTCGAAGGTTTAGTTATCAAAAATAAAGCAACGGGTATTAAACTGATTGGACTCAAAGGTACTATTGGCAAAACAGGTAAAGGTATCAAAAACGCCCTTGTCTGGACTGCCTCTGGGACCCCTATGAATCAGTTAGCTCGTTTCACGATCGACCAAACCTTAGAGGGTTTAGAGTTTTTACTCTCCGTACCGGGGACGATTGGAGGCGGACTAAAGATTAACGCCCATTTTAATGTCGAAAAACACGAGTTTATTGGCAACAGACTTATGTCTGCGGCTCTATTTGATCTAAAGACTGGAACAACCAAAAGTGTCAATCACGATTACTTTGACTTTTCTTACGATCATTCCAAAATTCAAGAGACTGACGAAATTGTTTTAGAAGCCATTTTTAAATTGGATAAAGCTAAAGACCAAGGTGACCTATGGCAGAAAGCGATGGATGGGATCAAACGTCGCAATGAAGAACAACCGGTTGGCAGCGCATGCTCTGGTTGTATTTTTAGAAACATTTCTCGCAAGGATGCCATGCGTCTTGTAACGCCAAACTTAACAACTTCAACTGGTTACATCATTGAAAGTCTTGGGCTTAAAGGAACTAAAATTGGAGGGGCGGCAATTTCAAGTACTCATACCAATTTTATCATCAACACAGCAGGCGCAACTGCTGGCGACGTGCTAAAATTGATAAATCTGATAAAAACCAAGGCAAAAGAAAAATATAATCTTGATCTTAAGGAAGAAATATTTTACGTTGGAGATTTCGATGAAATTTCTAATTGATTTAATTACCTAATTGACCTAATTAAATACTAAGCACAAAGCACTAAATTCAAATTCTACAAAAGTTTAGAATTTGAGATTTTGAGAATTAGGGTTTGTTTGGAAATTAGGGTTTAGAAATTAGAAATTCCTCTGAAGGAGGTTATGTGGCTAGATTCGAAATAACAGGTGGAAACAGGCTGTCTGGAAGAATAAAAATAGCTGGCAACAAAAATGCAGTTTTACCAATCATGGCAGCCTGTTTGCTCACCGAAGATACTTGTACTTTAGAGAATGTTCCTCTCATTTCTGACGTCGTGCATATGGCCAAACTTCTTGAAGTATGCGGCGCCAAAATTTCCGGGACTGGTTCTTCAAAGCTGGTGATTAATTGTCAAAAAATTAAATCACAAGAGTTGCCTGGAGAACTTACTGAAAAATTGCGGGCTTCTGTTCTTTTACTGGGTCCGATTCTCTCACGGACAGGTGAATTAAAAATGGCCTATCCTGGTGGTGACATTATTGGCAGGCGGCCACTTAACACTCATATCCAGGTACTTGAAGCTCTTGGTTGTTTAATTGATCAGGATGAAAATTTTTTTACTGCCAAGGCGAAAAGATTAAAAGGAGCCAAAATTTTTTTGCAAGAAGCGTCAGTGACAGCTACTGAAAATGCCATCATGGCCGCGGCGTTGGCAGATGGGGAAACACAGATTAAAAGAGCAGCCTCAGAACCCCATATTGTCGATCTCTGCCAGTTTCTGGTAAAAATGGGCGCTTCTATCTCTGGTATTGGCTCAAATGTTTTGACAATTTCTGGCGGCAAAAAACTTACAGGAACCACCCATCGCATCCGTCTTGATCATATCGAAGTTGGCACTTTTGCAATTTTGGCAGCTGTGACTTCCGGTAAAGTAGAAATTAACCCAATTGTAAAAGAAGATCTAGATATGACCCTTTTGACGCTTGCCAACTTTGGAGTTAATTTCAAAATCGATGGGGATTCTTTGATAATTGCTGACAATAAATTGCATGCCGTCGAAAAAGTTGTGACTGATGTTTGGCCGGGTTTCCCAACCGATTTGATGGCTCCCATGATTGTTTTGGCAACGCAGGCCGAAGGCGTAACGATCCTGCACGATTGGATGTATGAGTCCCGGATGTTTTTTGTTGATAAACTACTTTCCATGGGAGCAAAAGTTGAAATTGCCGACCCCCATCGTGTATTAGTTTACGGTCCAACAAAACTCCACTGTCAAAGGTTGGACACCCCGGATATACGTGCTGGCATGGCTCTTGTCATTGCCGCTCTTGCTGCTCAAGGCAAAAGCGTAATCGATAAAGCAGAATTGATAGAGCGCGGCTATGAAAACATCGCCGAAAGACTGGCTGCTCTTGGTGCAAAAATCAAGCGCTTGGATTAACAATCTCCCTTTATGGTTAAAAAATTAAAGGTAGCAGTTCTGATGGGCGGCAAATCTCCCGAGCACCAAATCTCACTTTTGACCGGTCGCGAGATAGCCAAAAACCTCAGCCCCAAAAAATACGACCCTTTATCAATCATAATTTCAAGAAATGGAAAATCTTTTCGATTAAACAATAAAGAATACCTTCTCGGTCAACTGTCAACTGTTAACTGTCAACTGTTTATAATCGCCATGCACGGACCGTATGGTGAAGATGGCACAATCCAAGGCTTTTTAGATCTTATCGGAGTTCCATACACCGGATCCGGGGTTTTAGCTTCAGCTTTGGGTATGGATAAAATTTACTCAAGGAAATTATTTACCCATAAAGGCTTAAAAGTGCCTAAATATTTGGTGTTGAGCAAAGACGAAAAACAATCTAAAGTTTGGCAACACCTCCTGCCCCCAATTTTTATTAAGCCGAATGCTCAGGGATCATCAATTGGCGCGTCTATTGTCAAAAAGAAAAAAAATCTCAAAAAAGCGCTCAACCTAGCGTTTTCTTATGGCAATACAACAATTATTGAAGAATTCTTAGATGGCATTGAAGTCACCTGCGCTATTTTAGGTAATAGTAATCCAAAACCGCTTCCGCTTGTGGAAATCATTCCCAAAAAAGAGTTTTTCGATTATGAAGCAAAATATAATGAAAAATTGACCGATGAGATCATTCCAGCCAGAATAAGCAAGTCTTTAACTAAAAAAGCCCAATGTGTTGCTCTCTTGGCTTATCAAACACTAGGATGTAGGGGGTTTGGTAGGGTAGACATGATCATCAAGGGTAAAGGTGTCTATGTTCTTGAAGTTAATACTGTTCCAGGTCTTACTCCAGTCTCCCTTTTCCCAAAAGCCGCCGCAGCAGCCGGCATTTCTTATCAAAAACTCCTCGACAAGATCATTAACCTAGCAATCGAAAATTAAAATAGTTTTCATTTCATAGTTCTTAATTCAGAGTTCTATTTATATTGTGCCCCATAGTTTGCTTTTAAGCCCAGATTCAAGTATAATTACCATTTAGTCATGATTAATACAAGCGTTTTTCGGGAGGTTAAAACCTGGAAAAAACCACTCCATATTTCGCATACACTTGCCGCCAAGCATTATCTAAAATTTTTGCAAGGTCTTGAAATAATCGGCATCACCGGCAGTGTTGGTAAAACCCTCACCCAAAATGCCATAGCCAGTATTCTTTCTCAAAAATTCAAAACGATTGTTGGTGACGAAAACCTTGATCCAACTTTCCGTATCCCTAAAACTATCTTGTCGGCTAAACCCTGGCACCAAAAACTGGTCTTAGAGTATGGAGTGGAACATCCGAGTGACATGGATCACTACTTATCTCTGGTCAAACCTAAAATCGTCGTGGTCACTACTATTTCTCCGACCCACTTAAAATATTTCACAGATGTCGAAGGTGTCTTTGCCGAAAAATCAAAACTAGTACAGGCTCTGCCGCGCGATGGTTATGCGGTTTTAAATGCCGACGATCAGCAAGTTGTTAAAATGGCAAACCTAACATCTGCCCGTATTTGCTGGTTTGGCCAAAAGTCACAGGATGGAGTTAAAATATCCCATTTCTCGCAGAGCCTGAAAGGATCAAAATTTAGACTCCATAATAACGGTGATCAGGCGACAGTCTCCTGGAAAGTAGTTGGCCATCATCAACTCCTGGCAGCATACGCTGCTGCCACTGTCGGCTTAATTTGCTCCATGACCTTAAAACAGATTGCCAAAGGCCTGTCGCAAACAAAACCTCCCATCCACAGGCTCAATTCAATAACTACAAAGGATATAAAAATTTTAGATGATACTTACAACGCTTCTCCAAAGGCTGCGACCGAAGCAATCAAAACGTTAGTCGATCTTGGTAAAAGATTAGATAAGATTGCGGTTCTGGGAGAGATGAAAGACTTAGGCACCGACAGCGAAAAATTTCACCAGGAACTCGGCCAAAAAATTTCCAGGTCTAACATCAATCGTTTAGTCACAATCGGCAAAATTGCCAATTTTATCGGTCAAGCCGCTGAAAAACATCATTTTAAGGGAAAGATTGTCAGTGTCCCAAATACAAAAGAGGCTATAAAAACTCTTAAAAATATCGTCACGCCAAAGAGCGTTGTCTTAATCAAAGGCTCTCGCCATGCCCATTTGGAGAGAATTGTTCTGGGCTTGCTTCACAAATCGACTAAGATAAATTGCTACCACTGCGGTACTCTTAAATAGTTGATATAATAAAATTCGAACATCGAATCAAGGAAATATGGTTCAAATCATCGGCTTAATCCTCTTGGCCTTTTTTGTAATAAGCGTTCTTTTAGTCCCATTTATTAATATCCTCTACAGAATTAAATTCCAACGCCAGAGACAAAAAACTCGCGACATTTTTGAAATCCTCACACCCATTTTCGACAGACTTCATGCCCACAAAATTGGAACGCCTCTAGGCGGAGGGGCTTTGATAATTTTTGTGGTTACAGTTTTGTATCTTCTAATTATTAATTTAGCACCTTTCTTTGGTATCGGACAAACGTCCGTTTACTCTCATAAAAAAGAAGTTACTATATTGCTTTTTACCTTTTTGTCGTACGGCCTTCTAGGCATGTATGACGATTTGAGAAAAACATTCGGTTTCAAAAAGACTAATTTTTGGGGATTGCGCTTTCGCTGGAAATTTTTAATACAATGGATTTTGGCTTTTGCTATCGCTTGGTTTTTATATAAACAGCTAGGCATCGATATAGTCAATATCCGTTTTTTTGACGTTTTGAATTTAGGAGTTTTTTATATTCCGTTTGCTGCCTTTGTCATTGTTTCGTTTGCTAATGCCGTCAATATTTCAGACGGACTTGATGGTTTGGCAGCCGGGCTTTTAACAATCTCCTTAATGGCATTTTTAGTCATGTCTCGTTCTATTTTGGATACTACCCTTTCGACGTTTTTAGGCCTTCTAATTGGCGCCCTAATTGCCTTTTTATACTTCAACATTTGGCCTGCCAGAATTTGGCTCGGTGATGTTGGCGCTCTTTCATTTGGAGCAACCCTGGCAGTTTGTGGCCTTCTTTTAGGCAAACCCATTGCCCTGGCTGTTATTGGGGGTGTATTTATTGTCGAGATTTCCTCATCCCTTTTGCAAATCCTCTCCAAAAAAATAAGAAGTAAAAAATTATTCGAGGTTGCCCCAATCCACCTTTGGTTACAGGCTAAGGGCTGGGAGGAACCCAAAATAGTTTTTAGATTTTGGCTTGCCCAGATAATGTTTGCCTTCCTTGGTCTTTGGCTCTCGTTTTTCTAAATGAGCAATAATTCTATTGGTCTTTTCGATTCTGGCGTGGGGGGACTTTCCGTTCTTCGGGAAATTCGAAAATCTTTACCAAAGGAATCCTTTATATTTTTCGCCGATCAAAGCCACAACCCATATGGAGCTAAGTCTGAAAAACAATTGCAGGATTTAAGTTATCGTATTACAAAATTTCTTTTAGGGCACAATATAAAACTTTTAGTTATCGCCTGTAACACCGCAACTTGTTATGCGATTGATTACTTAAGATCGAAATTTAAAACTCCCATTGTTGGCGTTGTTCCGGCCATCAGGCCTGCAGTAACAGGTACAAAAAAAGGAAAGATTGCAGTTATGTGTACTCCCGCAACTGCTAAAAGTTCTTATTTAACTTCATTAATCTCAGATTACGCCACATTTACATCTGTCTTAAGACTGGGGTGCAAGAATCTTGAAGAGTCAATTGAATATTTAGAGGGAGGAAAAATTACTAAGCTTCTTGATATCTATACCGATAAAATCAAAAAGTTTGGGGCTGACGTTGTTGTTTTAGGTTGTACCCATTTCCCGCTGGTTAGAGATGATATCGAAAAAGGAGTCGGGCCACATATTAAAATTATCGATTCAGGAAAGGCAGTGGCCCGGCGGGTTAAATTTTTGCTTGCGGCAGAAGATGATTTTTCCACAAAAAAACTACAGGATCAATACTTTACGACTGGTGACCCCCAAAAATTTTCGGAGGTGGCCTCAGCTCTACTAAAACACAAAGTAGTTGCCCGAAAGGTTTTTATTTAGTTCTTCCTTTTTATGATTAAAGTTAAAAATATCGCCATTTTTGGTTTAGGCAAGGAAGGTGTAGCAAGCGCCAATTATTTTGGCAAAGACAACCAAATTTCCATTCTCGACCAGAAACCCAAAGAGAAAATAGAGAAAGTTTTTTTAGACAAAGTAAAGGCTAGAGATGCAAGTTTTTACTTTGATGGAAATTTACCAAAGAATCAAAAGTTTGATTATATTATTCGCTCCCCAGGAGTTCGGTCAGACAACCCGTTAGTCTTAAAACTTATTAAAAGTGGTGCCATCGTAACGTCTGCAACTAAAATATTTTTTGATCTCTGTCCTGGTATCATAATCGGCGTCACCGGCACCAAAGGTAAAGGAACCACCTCTGCACTTGTCTATGAGATGCTCAAAACCAAATATGGCCAAGTTTATTTAGCTGGCAATATTGGTACACCAATGCTTGAAATTCTGCCTAAATTAAAAAAAAGTAGCTTTGTAGTTCTTGAGCTTTCCAGTTTTCAACTTTTTGATCTTAAAAAAAGTCCTCATATTGCTGTTGTTCTGATGATTACGTCTGAACATTTAGATTGGCATAAAACCAGCCAAGAATACCGGCAAGCAAAAAAGTCCATAGTTGCTTATCAAAACAAAAACGATTTTGCGGTAATCAATCAGGACTACCCAGTTTCAAAGAGTTTTGCTAACAAGACAAAAGCTTGCGTCTACTTTGTCTCAACAAAACAGAATACCAATGGAGTTTACATTGCAAACGGAAAGATAATCTCAGAAATTGCTGGTTATGAGGAAATTTGTCCAACATCAGATGTGATTCTTTCTGGACGTCACAATTTACAAAATGTGGCAGCAGCGATATCAATTGCGAGGATTTTAGATATAGAAAGTCAAAATATTGTTGAGATTCTTAAGAACTTCAAGGGATTAACTCATCGACTTCAGCTAGTTAGGGAAATAAATAAAGTTAAGTATTATAACGATTCTTTTTCGACTACGCCCGAAACCACTATCTCCGCAATCGAAGCTTTCCAAAACCCCAAAATTCTAATTTTAGGAGGTTCTTCAAAAAAGTCTGACTTTTCCCTCTTAGGACAAAAAATCGTAAGCGACAAAAGCGTTAAGGCCTTAATTCTCATTGGACAAGAATCGGGTAGAATAAAAGAGGCTGTAACTCAAACTGGTAACTTTACCGGTCAAATCATAAAAGGGTTAAAAAATATGAAAGAAATTGTCCAAAAATCGCAATCTCTTGCAAAAGCTGGCGACATAGTAATTCTTTCTCCAGCTTGTGCCTCATTCGATATGTTTAAAAATTATCAGGATAGGGGAGAGCAGTTTATAAACGAAGTCAAAAGGATAGGCAAAAATTAAGGTTATGAGGATAAACCTAAAATCTCAACGAAGCAATTTCGATGTACCACTTATTGCGGCAACGACCACACTTGTATTTTTCGGTCTTTTGATTATCTATGATGCTACGGTTGTTTCCGCCTTTCGTGATTTTGGCGACAAATATTATTACTTTAAAAATCAACTTATTTGGGCCAGCCTCGGTTTTATGGCCCTTGGCCTTTTTAGTTTTTTTGACTATCACAAACTTTTGAAAATGGCACCCCTTTTCGTAATCGTCAGTTTCCTCCTTTTATTACTTGTGCTGATTCCTCACATTGGTACTAAAGTATATGGTGCCAGACGCTGGATCACCATTGCAGGATTTACCTTTCAACCCTCAGAACTTGCCAAAATTGCCATTATTCTCTATTCGACAAATATCATGTCCAAATTTGAAAAATTTAAAATCATCCTTACCGATATTACCCTTGTGCTTTTTTTACCAATTCTTCTGATGGCTCTTTTGGTTCTTTCCCAACCTGATCTTGGGACAGCCGCGATTTTTGTAGGAATCCTTTTGACCATTTATTTTATTGGAAAAGGACCCGTTTGGCACTTCTTACTACTAATTCCTGGCCTTATTGTTATAGGAATAATCAGTATCTTTACTCATCCTTATAGAGCATCCAGAATTACCTCTTTTTTTAATCCTAGCCACGATCCTCAAGGGGTTTCTTATCAAATAAACCAAATATTAATTGCCATCGCATCAGGTGGGCTTTTTGGAGTAGGACTTGGAGGATCACGTGCCAAATTTGCCTTTATTCCCGAAGTTCAAAGCGATTCCATTTTTGCAATTTTTGTTGAAGAGCTGGGTTTTGCCGGTGCGCTTATTTTCATAAGCCTTTTTATATTTTTAATTAAAAGAGCAATTAATATTGCCAGAGAAAGCCTCGACTTTGAGGGAAAAATCTTAGCAATGGGCATTATTGGTTTACTTTCGATCCAAAGTCTTTTTAATTTGGCTTCTGTTGTTGCACTTGTACCACTAACAGGGATCCCTCTCCCGTTTATTTCCTATGGCGGCTCATCACTTTTTGTTACGATGGCCACAATTGGTATCCTGATAAATATTAAAAGACAATCATAAATGAAAAAAATCGTTGTTTGTGGAGGGCATTTTACTCCGGCATTGGCATTGATTGAACAACTTGAAGGCCACAAATCATCCCCGAATAAGGAAGAAATCATCTTTTTTGGCCGCAAATTTGCCACTGAAGGTTCAAAAAGTTTCTCCGCTGAATATCAAACGACCCTCAAAAAAAATATCAAATTTTATTCAATAACAGCTGCAAGACTCCAAAGAAAATATTCAAGATACACAATTCCCTCTCTTGCAAAACTTCCGTGTGGATTTTTACAAAGTCTTATTCTTCTAATTGTTATCAGGCCAAATTTGATAGTTTCTTTCGGCGGATATTTATCTCTCCCCGTGGTCTTTTGTGGCTGGCTTTTAGGTATTGACTCAATAACCCATGAACAAGCGATAATACCCGGATTGGCGACCAGAATTAACTCGCTTTTCGTAAAAAAAATTTTTTTGAGTTGGCCCCAGACTCAAAAATACTTCAATAACGCCAAATCAGAAGTTATAGGAAATTTGATACGCGGATCACTTTTTAAAACTGAGGTAAATAATCCCCGGATTAGAAAATTTTTGGAAAAATCCGGAAAGAACAAATTAATTTTTGTAACAGGAGGCAACCAAGGTTCTCATTTTTTAAATAAGCTCATTTTTGAATCTCAAGATTTGTTTAAAAACTATGCCATACTTCACCAAATTGGCACCGCTAATTTTGCCGGTGATCATCAAAGCGCAAAAGCTATCAAAAACAAAAACTACCTGAGTGACGAATACATCGAGCCGGACAACATTGGCCCGATTATGAAGAATGCGTTATTAGTAATTGCCCGTTCAGGTGCTAATACAGTTTGGGAGCTGGCGATTTTGGCAAAGCCGGCCATTTTAGTTCCCCTACCGATTGCAGCGCAGGGTGAGCAAGTAGAAAATGCCAAAATTCTAAAAAATGCAGGCTCGGCAATTGTTATTAATCAATCAGATTTAACAACAAAAACACTCAAAGATACGCTGGAAAAAATGTTCACTAATCTGGAAAAATTCCAAAAACCCGCCAAAAACTTTCAAAAAACCCTCCCCAAAGACGCTTCTCGAAAGCTATCAAACTATATTGCTGGGTACCTAACTGAGGCGGGAAATTAGTGTATACTTAAAGTATGGCCAAGATGCTGCCCGTTTTGGTTTTGTTAATTCCAATCTCAGCTATTTTCTTTCTTTACCAAATAACAAAGCTAAAATACGCGGAAATAATTCAAGACAAAGCATGCGTTAACCCCCAAAATGTTTTAAAAGAACTGCAAATCGCCAACAAAAGCGCCCTTTTTGTTTCAACGCAAAAACTGACCATAGATCTTAAGAATAAATTCTCCTGTATCGAAGATGTCAAAATAAAAAAAAGATTTCCCGTCAAAACAATAATTGAAATCAAGGTTAAAAAATCAGTCGCTAAAATCGAAGGAACAAATTTTGTAGTACTGGAATCAGGACAAGTAGAAGAAGCCAAAAACGACAAAGACAAACCAACTATCTATCTGCCCGGGGATTTAACGCCACAGCTTGGCCAAAAAATCACTGATCAAAACGTGCTGCTTGCACTCAAAATTGGCGCATTACTTTTAAAATCAGATTTTATCACCGCCAACATTCGATTTTTACCGCAAGGGGATATTGCAGTTTACAACAACCAGGGAGTTGCCATTATTTTCTCGAACCAAAAAGGGCAAGATACACAGGTTGACTCTTTACAGCGAGTGCAGGCCTCGTCTAAAATAGATGCGACAAAAATAGCCAAAATTGACTTGCGTTTTGATAAACCTATAATAGTTTACAAATAAGCAAAACATGCAGGGGTTTCTGGAAAAAGTACCGGGTATTGGCAAAAAGAGAACCTCCGGATAAAAAATAATGTCTAAAGATAAAGTTGTAGTTGGTGTTGATATTGGCTCCTCTAAAATTACCACAGTTATTACCACTGTCCAGAATGACTCATCTGTCAATGTCATTGGAGTTTCTACCCTTGCCGCCCGTGGATTGCGTAAGGGCCAGGTGGTGGATATTGAAGAGGCAGTTGCTGCAATCAGCCAGTCGTTGGAGGCAGCAGAAAGAATGGCTGGTTATTCAGTTGGCACAGCCTTTATTTCTGTAGATGGTGTTCATATTGAATCACAAAACTCTAAAGGAGTTGTAGCCATTGCGGACGCCAGCGGTGAAATAACCACAGAAGATGTTACCAGAGTAATCGAAGCTGCCAGAGCAATTTCACTACCCTCCTCGAGAGAAATCTTGCATGTTATTCCCAGGTATTTTGTCGTTGATAGCCAAAGTGGAATCAAAGATCCGCTTGGAATGACAGGCGTCAGAATGGAGGTCGAAACACATATAATCACCGGCGCCACTACTGCTCTAAGAAATATCGCCAAATGTGCCAGTCTCGTTGGGATAGACGTTGAAGGTATGGTTTTTTCTGGCCTTGCTTCTTCCTACTCAACGCTTTCCGACACAGAAAGAGAACTAGGCGTTATTTTAGTTGATTTTGGAGGAGGTACTACCGACATCTGTATTTTCACCGAAGGTAGCCCAATTTATTGTTCTGTTATACCTGTCGGTGCCAGAAACGTTACTAACGATCTGGCCATTGGTCTTAGAATTTCCCTGGAATCTGCCGAAAAAATTAAACTGGCACTTTCAAAGCCTCCCAAAATTGCCGTTGAGTCAGGCGAAAATGGCCCTGTTCACAAAGAGGATTCAGACCACCTGGATATTGCGGCTCTTGCCATCGAAGAAGATTTAACCAGAGTTTCTAAAAAGACTCTCATCGATGGGATTATGAAACCCAGGCTGCGTGAAATCTTAAACATGGTTAAAATTGAAATCCAAAAATCAGGCCTTGGTGGTTTGACTCCATCAGGAGTTGTTTTAACGGGTGGAGGGGCAGAAACTAGCGGAATGATCGAACTCGCCAGACATGAACTGGGCATGCCAGTTAGAATCGGTATCCCCCAGGGGGCGACGGGCCTTATTGATGAAATAAGCTCTCCTGCGTTTGCTTCCAGTCTCGGTTTAGTTATCTACGGCGCCCAATTTCAACAGGAAGATATCAGACTTCCATTGGTTGGCAGAATTCAAGTAAAGGGTATTTTCAACAAAGGCCTCGGATGGATCAAGTCTCTTCTGCCTTGATTAAAGTCACTTTCTAGCTCTTGCAAATAGGCCCTCTCTATGTTAAATTGTGACCGCTCTTAAGCATGTTAATAAAACCCGACGTCAATCGATTTGCCAAAATAAAAGTACTTGGAATTGGCGGAAGCGGCACTAATGCTCTAAACTCCATGATCTCTCAGTACCAGATTCAAGGCGTCGATTTTGTGGCGATCAATACCGACCAGCAACACCTTTTAGCTTCTCAAGCACCGACCAAAGTTCAAATTGGTGATGGGTTAACCAAAGGCCTTGGCGCTGGCGCTGATCCAGAAATCGGCAAAAAAGCTGCGGAAGAATCAATAGAGCGCATCAAAGAAGTAATCACAGGAGCCGATATGGCATTTTTAACCTACGGTGCGGGCGGCGGTACAGGCACTGGTGCCGGACCTATCATTGCCGATCTCTCCCGTAAGCTTGGCATTCTTTCTGTCGCTGTCGTTACCAAACCTTTTGGATTCGAGGGTACCAGAAGAATGATTGTTGCCGAAGAAGGCATCGAAGCTCTTCGTGATAAAGTGGATACTCTTATTGTCATTCCCAACCAAAGATTGCTTGAAGTTGTTGATAAAAATGTTTCACTCTTGGAAGCATTTAAACTTGCAGACTCTATTCTTTCGCAAGGGGTTCAGGGTATTTCCGATATTATCGTCATGCCGGGTCTGATCAATGTTGATTTCGCCGATGTTAAAACAGTAATGACCAGCGCCGGAACGACTTTGATGGGTGTTGGCTCTGCCTCTGGCGAAAATCGTGCTTCAACTGCCGCCAGAAGCGCCATTGCCTCTCCGCTTCTGGACTCATCTATCGATGGTGCCCGTGGCATTCTTTTTAACATCACTGGCGGTTCTGATATGACCATGAACGAGGTTGATGAGGCAGCCAAGGTAATTACGGCCCAGGCAGATCCGGATGCTCAGATAATTTTCGGAGCTGCTATCGATGAAAAGTTGATTGACCAGGTGAAAGTTACTGTTATTGCTACTGGTTTTAATGAAACAAGAAGAAAATTTGTCTCCCTAGCCACTGAAGACGGTCAAATTCAGACTGAAAGCCCAGAGGCTACCGGTGAACAAAAAGATCAAATCGATGAAGACGAATTTGATATTCCCACATTCCTCAGGCAGATTAGATAATTTCCCTTTGGCTGTTGACTATTTGTACATAATGTACTAATATCAAATCATATGACAATCATTGTTCCTATTAGCCAGTTTCGTCAACATATTGCCACTTATATTGAAAAAGCAAAGAATGGACATATTGTTATTTTGAAAGACAAGAAAAAAGACCAACAATTAGTTCAATTGGTAGGCAAGAAAAAATTTAATCCCGACGCATTTGGAAAAGCACTAAAGGCAGCGGCAGGTGTATTTTCCGTGAAGAATCATCCCGAGTGGCGGACAAAAAGTGATGTTGTTAAATGGGTCGAACAAACAAGAAAAGCTTCCGATCGCTACTTTTAGGCGTGTACTTAATCGATACAGATATTATCATATGGGTCTTGCGGGGAAATAAAAAATACGAAGAACTTCTCCAAAAGTTAAAAGACAAAAGCTCGCTTTCTATCTCAACGGTAACAATTGCTGAAATTTATGAAAATATTTTCCCTTCCGAAATTGTAAAGACCGAAAATGTGTTGAACGAACTGCAAACTTGGGATGTGACTCCAGAAATCGCAAAACAAGCTGGATTGTACTGGCAAGAGTATATAAAACAGCTTAAAAATTTAAGTTTAATGGATTGCTTTATAGCAAGTACCGCAAGTATTAACAATCTAACTTTAGTTTCTTTAAATACTAAACATTTTCCTATGAAAGACATAAAAACGTTGAGGTCATAGACCCTGAGTGCTGAGCGGAGCCGAGTCTGAAATCTCCAGACACCATTAACTTGCAATAGCACAAATACTCAAAGAATTTAAAGAAGATCCAATAATCGGGAAACCCTTAAAAAGGGAGCTAACTGGCAAGTTTTCTTATAAGGTTGGTGTTTTCAGAATAGTCTACAAGATTAATGAAAAAGACAAAATCATCTATATATTAACTGCTGGTCATCGGGCAACCATATATAAGTAGATTAGTAATCAAAATTACAGCTTTTTTCAACAAAATAATTTAAATATATAAATATAGAAACAGTCAAACGAGACTCCAAAGTATAAACTCTGGAGTCGATAAACGATAAAAGGGGGTGAAAAAATGATTAAAGGAATGGAAAGTCTGACACTTTTTAGCGAAAGCGCGAAAAATCTGGCAGCTTTTTATAGAGACATTGTAGGCATCAAAATCGGCCTGGAAGCAGAAATGGGCGAAAAAGGCGAGGAGCTTTACGAATTGAAACTCGGTAAAGGGCCGAATCTTTATGTCATCGACCATTCTAAAGTCAAAGGTAAAAATACCAATCCGGACAGAATCATCTTTAACTTGGAGGTAGACGATATCAAAAAAGAGGTTGCCAGGCTTAAAAAAGCAAAAGTCAAACAAATTCAGGACACTTATCACATTGAAGGTTACGGCTGGATTTCAACCTTTGAGGATATTGATGGTAACTACTTCCAGTTTGTCCAAATTCGACAAAAATAATTTGCCAATGCTATTATTTTTGTCTCCGCGTCACGATTAATTTGCCCCGTTAAACCTGCCGATGCTAAAATTCACTTGATGAAAATAGTTGTCGCTTCTGATGAAAAAACAAATCTGACAGATTCAGTCATAAAATATCTTAGGGAGAAAGGGCATAAAATAATTCTACTTGGAGATTTGGTCAGGAAAAACGGTCGGTGGGTTCAAATTGGAAAAGAAGCAGCTCAAAAAGTAGCCAGTAACCAGGCAGATCAAGGAATCCTTTTTTGTTTCAGCGGCACGGGTATTTGCATGGCAGCCAATCGGTTTAAAGGTGCAAGAGCGGCTCTTTGCTGGGATGCGGAAACTGCTAAGCTTGCCAGAAAATGGGACAATGCCAATATTCTTTGTATGAGTTTAAGATACACCTCAGAAGAAATAGTTAAAGAAATCTTAAATGCCTGGTTTTCTACCGGATTTGACGAGGAGAGTCTCAACGAAGCCCACAAATTGGACGAATAATGAAATTTATTGATTTATCCGTTTCATTAAACGAAAATACTCCGGTTTATCCTGGCGATCCTCAAGTCAAAGTCCAAAAAGTCGGAATTTTGGAAAAAGACGGCTATCAAGATCACTTGATAAGCTTTGGCAATCATAATGGAACTCATATCGATGCTCCTTCGCACATGATAGCCGGCGGAAAAAATCTTGATAAAATTTCACCGGATCAATTTATCGGCAGGGGAGTTTGTATAAAAGTTGATAAAAAATTCGATTTGGAGCAAGTCAAAAAGGTCGATATACAACAAGGCGACATTGTTTTATTCCATTCGGGTATGACCTCTGTTTATCATCAGCCGGCATATTACAACGATTATCCCGCCATGTCGGAAGAAGTCGCCAATTATTTAGTTGATAAAAAGGTAAAAATGGTAGGTGTTGATATGTGCAGCCCGGATAAAGAACCATTCCCGGTCCATAGGATCTTATTGAAAAGAAATATTCTGATTATCGAAAACCTTACCAATCTCGCGCAACTTGCAGGTAAAAACTTTAACGTTTATGCTTTACCGATAAAACTCCAAATCGACGGCGCTCCTGCAAGAGTTATTGCCAAAATTCTCTGAATGTTTATAGAAAAAAGAAGTTTTAAAAACAGTAGAAGTTTAACGCTTGCCGCCATTTACGAAGGTGAAGACAAAAAGGCACCTACAGTCGTAATTTGCCACGGATACGCCAGTTCGAAAGACTCAGTCTCTCAAAGAGATATTTCCAAAAGACTTATTAAATCGGGATTCTCGGTTTATAGATTTGATTTTACAGGTTGTGGTCAGTCACAGGGATCAATTGAGAACCTGGTACCGAGCGTAGGATTAGATGATTTAAATTCAGCAATTGCCGATTTTGGCAAAAAGGAATTTATACTTTGTGGAACAAGTTTTGGTGGTTATGTCGCTATACTTTATGCTTCTCAGCATATCCTCTTAGCTCTTGCTCTAAAATGTCCTGTTTCGGATTACCCTGCAGTTCTCGAAGCTAATCAAGAGGAAGACAAAGAATCCAGAAGGAAAATCCTAGCTGAGTCTCAAAAGATAGACATCTACCAATTAGCCTCAAAGATAAAAGTGCCAACAATTATTGTCCACGGGGACACAGATGAGATAGTTTCTCTTTCACAGAGCAATAAACTCATTAAGACTTTAGGTTCAAAAGTCAAAAAGCTAAAAATTATCGAAGGTGGAGTACATAGATTACGTGGTCGACCCATGCAAAAAGCCCACGAAGTAATTATTGATTTCTTCAAAAAAATCTGTTGAACTAACTTCACTCATCTGACATAATTAGTTCTATCATGGCTCAAAAACCACCCTTTAAACCAGTTGACCCCAAGCAGGATTTTGTGGCAATGGAAAAAAGGCTTTTGGATTACTGGTATTCAAAAGGAATTGTCAAAAAATATTTAGAGAGAAATAAAAAAAGCAAAAAGAAATTTTCTTTTTTGGATGGACCAATTACAGCAAATAACCCAATGGGGGTTCATCATGCCTGGGGTAGGAGTTACAAAGATCTTTGGCAGCGCTTCTACAATATGTTGGGGTACAAACAGCGTTTCCAAAACGGCTTCGACGAGCAAGGACTTTGGGTTGAGGTAGAAGTTGAAAAAGAACTTGGTTTTAAAAACAAAAAAGATATCGAAAAATTTGGCATTGACAAATTTGTTAACCTTTGCAAAGAGCGGGTCAAAAAATATTCACAAATCCAAACTGAACAAAGCAAGCGTCTTGGGTATTTTATGGATTGGGATAATTCTTATCACACCTCCGCCGACGAGAATAACTATGCTATCTGGAACTTTTTAAAAGTTTGCCATCAGAAAGGTTATTTATATAAAGGAAGAGATTCCGTTCCCTGGTGCCCCCGCTGCGGCACCGCCATCTCCCAACACGAGATACTAACCGAAGAGTATCAAGAAATAACTCACAAAGCAGTCTATGTGAAGTATCTACTCAAAAGTCAGTTGTCAAATGTCAATGGTCAACTGTTCCTACTAGTCTGGACAACGACACCTTGGACTTTACCGTCAAACGTCGCAATCGCCGTCAATCCAGAACTTAAATACGGACAATGGGAAAAAGAAGGTCAATCATTGATCATGGAAGTATCCAGTGCAGAGAGAATCGGGATCAATCAAAAACCGAAAAAGCTATTCAATGGGAAAAATTTCGTAGGTTTAACTTATCAAGGCATTTTTGACGAATTTTCGGCTTTAGCAGGCGTAACATACAGAATAGTTGCAGCCAAAAAGCTCGTGAACGCCGAAGAAGGAACAGGACTTGTGCACATCGCTCCCGGGGCTGGAGAAGAAGATTTTGATATAGCCCAAAAAGAAAACTTAAACGTTATTGAATCAATTGACGAATCAGCCAACTACATCGAAGGATTCGGTGATCTAACTGGCAAGAACGCCAAAGATAACCCGGATCTGGTCATCGAAAAACTAAAAGAAAAAAAAGTTCTTTTTAAGGTCGAGGATTACACTCACCGTTATCCTGTCTGCTGGCGCTGCAAAACCGAACTTGTCTGGCGCGTTGTAGATGAATGGTATATAGCAATGAACCATCCTTCGCGTGAAGTCTTCGATCCTGAGGGCCTCAGACCCGAACGGGCTTCGGACGGCCAGTCGCAAAGAACCCTTAGACAGCAAATGGTCGATGTGGCCAAAAAAATTCATTGGATCCCTGGTTTCGGTCTAGATCGTGAACTTGATTGGCTCAAAAACATGCATGACTGGCTAATTTCCAAAAAACGTTACTGGGGTCTTGCGCTGCCAATTTGGGAATGCACAAAATGTGGCAATTTTGAGGTAATTGGTGACAAGGAAGAACTCAAAGAAAAAGCAGTAGCCGGCTGGAACCAGTTTGATGATCATTCCCCTCACCGTCCTTGGGTCGATGAAGTCAAAATAAAATGTCCCAAGTGTCAAGCAGTCATTTCCAGAATTCCAGACGTCGGCAATCCCTGGCTTGATGCAGGAATAGTGCCATTTTCAACCATGCCCGAAGATTGGTTTCCGGCAGATTTCATAACCGAGTCTTTCCCGGGTCAATTTAAGAATTGGTTCTACTCTTTGATCGCCATGTCTGCAGTTCTAAAAAATAAAAATCCCTTTAAAACAGTTCTTGGCTTTGCCACGCTTCTAGATGAAAAAGGTGAAGAAATGCATAAAAGCAAAGGCAATGCAATTGAGTTTAATGAAGCTGCGGATAAAATCGGTGTCGACGTTATGCGTTGGCTATACACCAGCCAAAATCCTGTCAACAATTTACTTTTTGGTTATCACCGGGCGGATGAAGTTAGACGAAGATTCTATTTAATTTTATGGAACGTCTATACGTTCTTTGTGATCTACGCAAATATTGATAACTGGGATCCTCCCAAAAAGCCAATTGTCAATAACAAGCTGGCAAATATACTAGACAAATGGATTCATTCCAGATTTAACTTGACGATCGAAACTGTTACCAAATCGCTTATTAATTACGAGACCCAGATTGCTTGTCTGGCTATCGAGGATTTTGTAATTAATGATCTCTCCACCTGGTATGTCCGTCGTAGTAGGGATAGGGTAGGGGCAAGTAGCCAAAACGCAAAAGACAAAGAGACTTTTTACTCGACATTTTACGAAGTACTAGTCAATCTTTCTAAATTGATAGCGCCGTTTGTCCCCTTTATTGCCGAAGAAATTTATATCAATTTGACGAAAGAAAATTCCGTTCATCTTTCCGACTTCCCTGCCGTAAACCAGATTCTAATCGACAAAAAACTTGAACACCAGATGGATCAAGCCCGCCAGATAGTTGAAAAAGCCCACGCCCAAAGGAAAAAAGCAGGCATTAAAGTTCGCCAGCCACTTAGCGAGTTAATTTATGGCAGTAGTCTCTTGCCGATGGGCATTGAAAAGATAGTTGCCGATGAAGTTAATGTTAAAACCGTTACTTTTAAAACGGATGCCGACATTGAACTGGACACAAAAATCACTTCCGCTCTTAAAGCGGAAGGCGAAGCTCGTGAAATAATTCGTCAAATCCAACAGGCAAGAAAAGAGGCAAATTGCCGACTGGATGAAAAAGTTATTGTCAAGTTGCCTTCCTGGCCAAAAAAGTTTGGAGCATACATTAAAAGAGAAACACTTTCTCAAAACCTGATTGTTGGTCGTAAAATGGAAATTAAAAGAGCCATAAGATGAGGCGAATTTGGGATTGGCCGCTTTTTTTGTTGATTTTGGCAATCGGCTCTGTTTCTCTACTTGTCATTTATTCGATTAACAAGAACTTAGCCTTAAACCAGCTTGTCTTTTGGTTGCTCGGATTGACAGTTTTATACTTTGTTTCCCTCTTCGATTTTCGATCTTTTCTAAAAATTTCTCTCGGCTTTTATGTTTTGACTATTATATTTCTTGCACTAGTCCATTTTGTTGGAGAACCCGTGCGAGGGTCAATTCGCTGGATCGACCTCGGTTTCTTCAGGTTTCAACCCTCAGAAATTGCCAAAGTTTCAAGCGTTATCGCTTTGGCATCGTTTTATTCGCAAAAATCCGCAAAAGATCTTAGAAATTTAGTTCTTAGCCTGCTCATTATTTTACCTTTAGTTTTTCTTATTTTGATTCAACCGGATATCGGTAACGCTCTTATAATAGTATGTATCTGGTTCGGCATATCTTTAATTTCTGGTTTACAAATTAAGCACTTGCTTATTTTTAGTCTTTTGGCAATTATTTTGGCAACATTTTCATACGAGGTTCTTGCTCCATATCAAAAAGGAAGAATCTCCGCCTTTATAAACCCAGAAAAAGATCCGCTGGGAGCAGGCTATAACATTATTCAGTCAAAAATAGCCATTGGCTCAGGTCAATTTTTCGGACGCGGCTTAGGACGCGGCTCTCAATCGCAGTTGAAATTCTTACCCGAGACCGAGAGTGACTTTATTTTTGCAGTAACTGGCGAACAATTAGGTTTCCTGGGAGCAAGTCTTGTAATTGTTCTTTTTACAGCCATCCTTTTGAGAATAATTAATTTTGCTAAAAACGACATTGATAGATTTAGCCAACTTATTATGACCGGAATAACCTCATTCATGCTTTCCCAATTTTTCATAAATATCGGTATGAATATGGGAATCGTTCCGGTGACCGGCATCACTTTGCCTCTAGTTTCCTATGGGGGTTCTTCTCTTGTTTCAACCCTCTTTTTATTAGGTATAATTTTCTCAATTAGAAGATTGAGATCGCAAATTGAATAACTCGTCTCTTTTTGTTAAAATTCAGACTTAATGAATAGATGGGCAGTTATCAAAACCGGCGGTAAACAGTATAAGGTCGTCGAGGGGGAAGTTATACATATTGAAAAATTGGCAGTAGATAAAGACCCCGTTATAACCTTTAAAGATGTCCTTTTAGCCAAAAATGAAAGAGGCTTGGTTCTTGGTAAACCGATAATTGCAGGTGCCAAGGTTCAAGCCAAGGTTTTAAAAAAGCAAAAAGGTGCAAAAATCAGGGTAGTTAAATTCAAATCCAAATCTCGATATCTGAAAACCTATGGTCACAGACAAACAAGAATGAAAGTTTTAATAGAAAAAATTCAGCTTCAATAGGCAAGACGGCGAATTTTTCTCCCGTTAAATTATTTAAAAGGGTCTGCATTTTAAAAATGTAGTGAAAAATCACAATTATTTATTCCGAGCGAGCGAAAACCGTGGCCTTCAGGTCTTCGACCGTGAGGCTCAGATCTTCGATTCCGAGACTCAGATTCGAGGAACCGAATCGGCCGTGTGTAGTTTATATTTATACAGGGTTGACACTTCGTGAAAAGAAATGTAGAATCGCACAATAAGTAACAAGCAGTAAAATGGCTCATAAAAAAGGCGGAGGGGCAACTACTAAAAATCGAGACTCAGCCGGTAAAAGACTCGGTATAAAGGTTTATGGAGGCCAAAAGGCTTGGCCTGGAAAAATTATTGTCAGACAGCGTGGTACAAAATTTTTCCCTGGGCAAGGAGCTTTAATTGGAAGAGATCATACGATATTCGCGGTCGCCCAAGGCATTGTTAAGTTTAGAAAAAGACTAGGCAAAAATTTTGTTGATATAAACTAAAGACTCACGTGGAAGAGAATCAAATCTTCGAAATAGATACCGATATGCTCCAGGCAAATCCGCTTCAGCCACGTGGGTTAATAACACCCGACTCATTAGTCGAACTTGTAGATTCTATAAGACAACATGGCATTTTGGAACCTCTTGTTCTTGCTAAAACCCCCGCGGGCTTTCAGATTATCGCGGGGGAAAGAAGATGGCGCGCTGCCAAAATTGCCGGTCTTTCAAAAGTTCCTGTCATTATTAAGGAAACTACCCCCCAAGGGATGTTGGAGATGGCCATTATTGAAAATGTGCAAAGAATTGACCTTAATCCGCTGGAACGTGCTCAGGCCTTCAAAAGGTTAATAGATGAATTCGGTTTATCAACTGGCGAAATCGCTGTTAAAATTGCCAAAAGCGCACCCTATGTCTCCAATACCCTTAGACTCCTTTCTCTTCCAGATGCCCTTAAAGATGCTATTGCCTCTGGTGCCACTACCGAAGGTCATGCCAGGGCCCTTGCTTCCCTTGAAGATCCTCATCTGATCATTGAGGCATACAAAATTATTCTTTCCGACAATTTATCGGTAAGAGGAGCTGAAGAACTTGCTCGCAAGATGAAAGCAAGAGAAAATATCGCTCCCAAGCAACAATCGCCAGCCCAAAGACTCCAAAATGAAGAACTTGATCATTACCAAGACGAGCTATCCTCAAAACTTTCCACGGGAGGAGTTAATGTTAAGGTAAAAATTAGTCAATCAAGAATTGAGGCTAAAATGCATCTGGTGGCAAAAGGTAATGTTGATGCAACCTCAGCGGTCATAAAACGTATCAGGGACACCATAATCAATTCGGGGAATCAACCTCAGGCCACCTGAATTGGAAGATTTGAAAATTGGCCAATAAACAAGCCATGCTTTCCCTTTTATTGTTTTTTGATCAATTGGACCAAAACTTCTAGAATCAGAAGAAGATCCTCGATTGTCTCCTAAAACAAAATACTGATTTTGAGAAAGACTGACACTCAGGCTTCCTTGCGTCTTTTGGGTTTCATAAGATTCTTGCAGTTTCTGGTCATTAATAAAAACTGTTCCATCTTCTAGATGCACTATATCTCCCGGTAATCCGATTATTCTTTTGATAAAATCTACATTTCGTGTGCCGGGAGCCTTGAAGACTACGACATCTCCTCTTGAAGGTTTATATAGATAGTAACTGACTTTTTCAGTTAAAAGCAGTTCTCCGTTTTCGAAGTTTGGCATCATCGAATCACCTTTTATTCGGTGAGGTTGGACCAAAAATATATACACAAAAAAGAAAATCCCCAAAGAAATTAGCGCAGTTTGAACAATCTCCTTTATTGCGTTAACGATTACCTCTCGCACACTCATGCTTTATTTTAACAAAAATAGCCTTCTAAAAGAGAAGGCGGACTGAGGTAATTTTATGATAAAATTACCTCACAAGTACAGAGGCCAAACGGGCTCATAGCTCAGTCGGTAGAGCATTCGCATCACACGCGAAGGGTCTCAGGTTCGAGTCCTGATGAGCCCACAGTTTTAAAAAATTCGATGAAACTTCTTTGTATTCTTTTAATTTCAACTTTGGCTTCACTTATTCCGGGCCAACTTATAAGATTTTCTTTTTCTCAAAGCCCCGGTGCAATAACCATAACGGACATTTTAGTTTCGATAACCGTTCTTTTCTTTTTGATTTGGGCATTCCTTTTAAAAAAATCTATAAAAGTTCCACCGAGAATATTTCTGGCGGCAACCCTTTTTATTCTTGCAGCCACATCCTCGACAATTTTAGCAGCTGATAATTTTTCCAGAAAGGAAATAGTAATTTCTTCCCTTTTTCTGGTAAGATTTGCTTTTTATTTTCTAATAACCATTGTCCTTTATAATATTGTCAGAAAGAAGGAAGTAATAAAATGGATTAATTTATTCTTATCGATCGGATTTGTCTTTATAGTTGTTGGGATAATTCAATTTGTTATTTTTCCGGATCTCTCTTTTTTGGCCTCTTACGGCTGGGATCCTCACCAGGCGAGGATTGTCTCAACGCTCCTTGACCCTAATTTTTCAGGCGGAATATTTACGACGATTATTGCCTTTTCAATTTCACTTTTTCTCTATAAAAAGAAAAGTGTTTACTTAGCTCTTGCTGTTTTTTCATTTTTTGCACTGGTTTTAACTTTCTCTCGAAGTTCATATCTTGCTACTGCCTTTGTCATTTTAACCATTGGAGTTTTAAAGTCACCAAAGGTAATTATCAGTAGTCTTGCTGTTGGATTAATCGCCTTTTTGCTTATTCCTCAAACCAGGTCAAGAATTATTGGTGCTGTAACTTTTGATGAAACTGCTCGAGCCAGATTTATCAGTTGGCAAAATGCTTTAACTGTTTTTAAAGATCATCCTCTCTTCGGAGTAGGTTTTAATACTTACAGATTCGCTCAAGGCAGATATGGTTTTTTCTCGCCTGGCGACTTCGGTGGACATTCAGGTGCAGGTACGGACTCAAGCCTTCTTTTGATAGCTGCAACTACTGGAATATTTGGTAGCACCTTTTACATTTTTCTTTTGATTTCGATATTACAATTGTTTGTCAAAAAAGCCGGTTCTCATTTTCTACATTTAGCCTCCATAGCTACTTTCCTGGGACTAATAATCCATTCTCAGTTTGTTAATTCCCTCTTTTTTCCACAAATAATGCTACTGTTCTGGTTCATTGTTGGATTAGTCCTTGCATATGATAGTTAAGCTGTTTACCTTCTGGCGTCTTGGTCTTTTTTTGGTGACTTACCTTGGCTCTCTGGTGCTTCCTAAAATCGAAAATGGTGGTTTGGGAGCCATTGGCAAGGGACACACGTTTAATTTTTGGACATCCTGGGCGCAATGGGATGGAGGTCATTATTTTGGAATTGCCGAAAGCGGCTATCTACTATTCTCTGACTATGCATTTTTTCCACTTTTCCCTTTTTTAGTAAGAGTAGTAAACTTGTTACTTGGCAATTTAATTCTTTCGGGGTTAATTGTTTCAAATATCGCCTTTCTAATTTTTTTGTTGATCTTTTTTAAAGTCATTAAGGAAAAATACTCCCCGAAAGTGGCTCAACTGACAATCGGCACATTTTTGGTTTTCCCTACAACTTTTTTTGCTGTGGCATTCTATTCAGAATCTTTATTTCTGCTGCTTTGTGCTCTAACTTTCTTACTCTTGTCGCGCAAAAAATTTCTTTTCGCTGCGATAGCTACCAGCCTTGCCAGCCTTACAAGATCGCCAGGAGTTATTCTAATAATTTCTATCTTTTATTCATACTTTGCAACTATTCATTTCAAACCTAGATTGATTGACAAAAGATTTTTATATATTTTAGTTGCCCCTTTTGGCTTTATATTCTACGGCTTATATCTATTTTTCAAGGTAAATGATCCTTTTAAATTTTTAACTATTCAATCGTCTTGGGAAAGATCCGTTATTGATCCTATCACGACTTTTGTTTCATACATTTGGGTTATAGCTACGGGGCAACAAAGGCCGATTAACGATTATTTTGATCTGGCACTAACTTTATTATTTTTAGCAATCCTGATTTTAGGAAGAAGAAAAATCCCCTCATCCTGGTGGATTTTTTCAATGGCAGTTATCTTGCTTCCCGCATCATTTGGAACGCTTACCAGTATGCCTCGGTATCTTTTGAGTTCTCTAGGATCGTTTGTGATAATTGCCCAATATTTAAAAGAAAGACCGCGATTAAGAATTGTTCTGTGGAGTCTCTCACTATTTTCGCAGGCTGTATTAGCAACCCGTTTTATCCTCGGTTACTGGGTCGCATAAGTAAGTCAAAATCAATTTGACTTTTCACTTTCTAAAATTCACTTTCCTTGTCTCCGCTTTCGTATTCAAAGCAGCATCCAGTGCTTTGATTTCTATTTTATTTTCGCCCTCGACAACTGGTACGAAGACTTCAAATTGTCCTCCAGAATCGACGCTAGCTAAAAATCCATTGGCAAAAACTTGGGCATTTTTATCGGTTTTTCCCGAGACCTTAATTCTATTATCAGCAGAAAAAGATTGGCCATCGCTCGGAGTTTCAATCTCAAGTTTTGGTTCTTCTTGATCCAGAATAACTGTTTGAGTTTTTGAAAAATCACTTTCCTTTCCGGCTCGGGTTAAAGCTTTGGCAGAGATTTTGTTTTCACCGTTTTTAAGAGTTAAATTCTCAAAGGTGAACTTACCGTTTTTTACCTGAGTTTCCCCGGTTTTTTGCATGTCGATAAAGATTTCTACGGTTTTTGTTTCATCGGAAAATCCGGAAATTGAAAGACGTGCGCTATTTGTCGCGGCAGGCAAGAAATCAACCATTGGAGGTGCAGGTATTGATTCATCAATGCCAATGGCTGTTTCATTTTTTTTAAAAATTGTGTTTGTAAAATCCGCAAACTTTCCCAAAAGCGGGATTCCAAGAGTAAACAGAAAAATTGCCAAAATTAAACTCAGACCAGATAAATATGTTATCCTTTTTATTGTTGCTTTTTCCTCTTTTTGTACAAATTTATCAAGCCGCGAATTTCTTTTAATCATATTTTTGAGCCGACGGGCGGACTCGAACCGTCAGTCTTCGCTTTACGAAAGCGCTGCTTTACCATTAAGCTACGTCGGCACAACTTTATCTCTAAAGCTATAGCAAGCAAACTAAATTCTCAAGCCAATTCTATCTTTTTTATGAAATGGTTTCAAATTCAGGCAAATCCTTCGGGCAAACCTCGACTATTTCTAATCACTTGTCCTATTATTTTTTCGGAGGCGCCATAGTTGGACGCAGTATCAAGAAAATTTAATGGACCCTGAAGCGCCTTCTCAATTGTTTTGTATGCTTGTCCTTCTGGAACCGAGGAGCCAAAAGCGTCGGGCATATTACCAACTGCTGCGGTCCCTATACAAAACTGAGTAACTGACAAACCAGTTCTTCCCAGTTCTACTTTATTCATGTCCGGATTATATTAAAAGTACCTTTGAATTATAATTTTAACTGGATTGTTTCCTTATTCTTAATCTGCTTGATTCACTAGCTAGATCATAGTTCAATTCCCGCTAGGGTACAAGGTTATAAGCTTAATTTAGACAAATTTCAGCAACTTATCGAGGCTAAAATTTGCCAGTTCGATAAAAATCCTATGGAGCTCCTGACGAGGTCTTAGCCAGACTGCCAGAGTTCATTCAAGAGTTTATCTCCTCGCCTATTTTACCAGATTTTTTATATGAATTGGAGCATAATTTAGCCTCAAATTATTTACCTACTCTTAACTTGGGTATACAATAGTAATATGATGGCGGAAAGAGAGCCAATAGGGAGTTCAGGCGAGCGGCCTAGTTTTGTCGAAAGTATAGATCGAGGGCGTAGGGTTGGAGTCTTGGAAGATGATACATGGATGGTTGGGTGGCAACAACCCGGAGGTAAGATACTATGGCATCACCACAGCGATGTATGGCGTGTTTTTAGACAAAACACACGTGTTATCAGCAAGTTTTTGGGTATCCCAATAGATGTTGGGGAGGTAGAAGAAGCAACTAGCGATCCAAGCATTGGTATTTCCCTTCCCCAACTTCAAGAAGCTCTAATCATTCCTGGAGAAGCACAAAAGGCTCAGGAATTAGCGCGTTCAATTACATCCCTAATGACCCTGGCTATTAACGAGAGAACGCCTGCAAGTATATTTGCAGACAAAATTAACAGTTTAAGGGAGCGATTGAGTCCGATTGTAAGAAATCCGCACAAGGTACAAACGCGCCAAAGGCTAATTGAGGCAGAGACGGCAGAGAGGGTTGCAGACGCTCAAACAGCGACAATGGATGCTCTTGCTTCTATTCTTTCTCGGGCTCACGAGAGTGTTTCAATTTCTGGTACTTTGTTTCGGCGAGCCGGAGAAATACTTGAGTGGGTTGACAAACAAGAACGACAGATTGAACGGTTAAAAAATGCAGTTGGCGCAGCGCTTCTTGAGATCAGAGTTGCGAAAGCAAAAGGCATTCCTGTTGGGCCAAACTCTACAGAAGCATGGAAAGATCGCTTTGGTGGACAAACTGATATTCTTGCGTCAACGTTTAGGATTCGAGGAAATCCATATGCTGCAGTTGTAAGAAGATCAGAGATTATTCGCTTGGGGAGTTTGCGTGAAATAATAGATGCGGGGAATATTTCTTTAGTTGAGCAAAGATTGAGCGAGGCTTATCCAATTCTTTATCAAGTAGTCAGGGATAGAGAAGATCGAGAAGCCTCGGGCTTGTATGAGCGGTATCGATCAAAAGGGCAGTGAAGGTGAATAAGTTAGCTGATTGATATTAGTGAGCAGCTTAGAATCTTAAACAGACTCAGAGTTTTACAGATTATTCCTGTCTGACGGCCTTTTACCTGATTTAGTCTACGTTTTAGGTCTAAAAAATGTATAATAAAGTATAATCTAGTAAATTGGTACTTTCCCCGAGTTATCTCTCAGCAAATTCTTCAAGTACTCTGAGATAATTATTGTTTAGCCTTCCCAAGCGATAGAGTACTATATTTTTTACTCCTTCTTTCTGTGAGACACCTAAATCCTCTTTTAAGCCCAGAGGGGAAATTAGTGGTGTTGAGTAATCCTCTACTCCTCGTCCAATAAGTCCAAGCGCGACAGAGTAATCCAGAAATTTATTTTTATTTCTTTTTATGACACTACGCAGATACCCAGGCTCATTTTTTACGTTCAGTAAAGAGGTGTAGAGCATATCAATATAAGGCAAACTTCCGGAAGAAAAATAAGTGCATGCTAGATTCGAGATGAATTTATTTATTCCGCTTTTGGGGAATGCTGTAATTATAAAAGGATGGTTTGAATATTGATGAGATAATGCCTCTTGTATAATGCTTCTGTTTGTAAAGAAATAAGGTAATTGAGTTACGAAAAGCTCTTTAGCCAATATTGGCAGTTCCGCATCCCAAAGTACTGGGAACTTCTCGTTTGTATTTTTAAGCTCGTTTAGAATTCGCTTAATTGCCAACGTTTTGGAGAATGCTGATAGCCAATAACCTTCATTAACCTTCAGAATAGGCCAGTAAATTATCTCAGTTACATTTCTATAAGACTTCTTGATTTTGGTTTTTAAAACTAAGAATTCTTTGACACTTTTAGCGGCAACGTAGAGATTTGTTCTAAATTTAATAATACGTAACTTAGACAAACTATCATCATTGGGGAATTCTTCGAAGAAATCTATCTGCATAGTTCTGGTTTACGCACGTATGGTTACGTATGGAGCGGGTGAGGGGAATCGAACCCCCATCTCAACCTTGGGAAGGTTGCATTCTGCCACTTAACTACACCCGCGAACCTGCGGATTTAGTTTATCAACTTCCGCACTGATTATCTAGGAATAACAATTGTACTTCCCGCAAAAATCAGGGGGTTGCCGTTTGGAAGCCTACCAACATCATTAGCCCTATCTAAAATCGGCCACTTGGAGCCGTTGCCATAAACTTTTTCGGAAATTGTGAATAAAGTATCGCCTGACTGGACTTGATATTGTGTAGTCGTTAATTGAACCCTGACTGTTTCAGCCTCGTTTTTTGTTGGAACTTTTAATGTAGAATCTGTAAAAATTATGTCCGGATTACTAATGTTGTTAACTTCTGCCAAAACCGGAAAGAATTCTGCCGTTTCGTAAAATTTTTCTGATATTGCAGAAAGCGAATCACCTGCTACAATTTTATATTCCTGTGGCGCACCAACAGCTTTCTGAGCCTCCTCTTGAGATTGAGAAGTTTGCTCACCGCCGCCAATTTGCTGGCTTCGTCTGTTGAAGTAATTAGCAACTAAAAGACCTAAAACTATTACTATAATTGCACCTAGTATTAGGCTTGTGTAAGAATCCTGCCAGTTGGTTATTTTTGAAAGAAACTTATTAAAACTTCTTCGCGCTTTGGGCATTCCATCCCTCCTTCCGGGCAGAGATTGATATCAAGAGCAGGGATTAAATTTTATAATATTTTGCGGTCGAGTCAAACTCGACTAGCCACGTTTGACGTGGCGGTCGCGACCGGATTCGAACCGGCGATCTTCACCGTGACAGGGTGACGTGTTAAGCCAGCTACACTACGCGACCGCGTCTAAACGACTCGTGCTATTTTTCGTTCTGCTATCGCAGAACTATTTAACGCGCTCGTATTCAACCCTTTCCAAAATTCTTCGAATTTTGATATTTCTGATTCAAATCTAGAGATTTGAAAATAGAAAAATAAGACGATTGTAGTTTACACTGGGTGAAACTCAGTGTCAATTTCACTATAATTTAAATATAAGTAACTGATGGCCAGATTTTACTCCAACAGGCAAATAGCCAAGATCTTAAGATCCATCTCTGCCGCCTACACCGTAAAAGGCGGCGACTATTTTAAGATCACAGCCTATGATAAAGCTGCCGACAGTGTCGAGCATACCACCAGCGAACTTAAAGATCTTTGGGATGACGGTAAAATGGATACGGTACCGGGTTTAGGCAAAGCCATTCAATTGCATTTGGATGAACTTTTCCGAACTGGCAATGTTAGACACTTTGATCAGATAAAAAGTGGTTTACCAAAAGGCATGTTTGAATTGCTGGATGTTCCAGGAATGGGGCCAAAAAGTGCCTATAAAATTGCCAAGGCGCTCAAAGTCAAAAATATTAAAGATTTAGAAGTTGCCGCTCGCCGTGGTAAAATTGCCAAACTCCCGGGATTTGGACCAAAATCCCAACAAGATATTCTATCATCGATCTCCGAATTCACGGAAAGAACCCAAAGACTCATTTTGCCGTTTGCGCATTCTGTCGCCCGGAGGGTTCTTGATTACTTATGCAAAGAAAAAACTTGTCTTCGGGCGGAACCTTTGGGTTCATTACGCCGGATGGTTGCCACAGTTGGGGATATTGATATTGCGGTCGCCTCAAAAAGTCCCCAAAAAATTATCGATCATTTCAAGTCTTTTCGAGAAGTTAGTCGAGTTTTGGAAGCAGGTTCAAGAACTTCTTCGGTGGTTTTAAAAAATGGAGTGCAGGTAGATTTAATGATTCAACCACCTGATGCTTTTGGGGCACTCCTCCAACATTTCACAGGCTCTAAAAACCACAATATCCATCTGCGAGAGCTAGCACTAAAAAGAGGTTTTTCGCTGTCAGAATATGGAATTAAGGCTAAAGTCCGACTTATGAAGTTTAGAAAAGAGGAAGAATTTTACAAATTTTTAGGACTTGACTTTATTGAGCCAGAACTAAGAGAAGACATAGGTGAAATTGAATCTGCACAAACTCACACATTGCCCGAACTTATTGAACTCGAAGATATCAAGGGTGATATCCATTTACACTCAAGCTACCCAATTGAACCAAGCCACGATCTTGGCGCCAATACTTTTGAAGATATAATCGAAAAGGCTAAAAGCCTGGGTTATGAATATATCGGTTTTTCAGACCACTCACCAAGCCATTCCACTCATACAAAACAACAAATAATTGATTTAATCGGGAAAAGAAGCCAAAAAATCGAGCAATTAAAATCCTCAAGTAAAGATATTGGGATACTAAATTTACTCGAAATAGATATTTTAGCTTCAGGAGAACTTTCAATTCCCGAAGAGAGTTTAAAATTTCTTGATGGGTCTCTCGCCGGTATCCATTCCAGTCACCGCCAAGATAAAAAAACTATGACTAAAAGAATTTTAGTCGCCTGCAACTCTCCATACGTTCAGGTCGTTTCACACCCCACAGGTAGGTTACTTCAGGAAAGAGAATCGTATGAAGTCGACTGGCCAAGGATCTTCGAAGTATGTGTTAAGACAAAGACAATGTTGGAAATTAACGCTTGGCCAAATCGGCTTGATCTTCCTGATGCTTTGGTCAGAGAAGCGGTAGGGGCCGGCGTCAAACTGATAATTAACAGTGATTCTCATCAAATAAATCAGATGGATAATATGCGCTTTGGAGTTGCAGTGGGCAGGCGCGGTTGGGCAACTGCCAAAGATATAGCCAATACTTTGCCTTGGGTTGAATTTCGCAAATTATTTAAGGTATGATTAACACATTATGTCGTCTTCATTAATACCAGTTGCGATAATTACTCTGGCCCTTGTCTTTATTTGGTATTTATATAATGGTCTTATTACTGCTAGAATCCGGGTCAAGGAGGCTTGGTCAGGAATTGAAATCCAACTCAAGAGACGCTCATCTTTAATTCCTAATTTAATTGAAACTGTTAAGGGTTATGCTAAGCACGAAAAGCAAGTTTTTGAGCAAGTTACAAAGGCAAGAAGCGCACTCCTTTCCGCCAAAAGTCCCAAAGACGCTGCTGGTGCCAACAATATGCTCTCCGGGGCGCTAAAGACTTTATTTGCCATTGCCGAAGCGTACCCGAACTTGCGAGCCTCTGAAAATTTCAAAGAACTTCAGGAGGAGATTTCGGACACGGAGACAAAGATTGCAGCTTCGCGACAATTTTATAACGCTAATGTTATGGACTATAACACCAAAATCAAAATTTTCCCGAACTTTGTGGTTGCTAACCTTTTAGGTTATAAGGTAGAAGAATTTTTTGAGGCAGAAGAGGCAGCCAAAAAGGATATTGAAGTTAAATTTTGATCTGGGATGAATTCTCCTAAAATTTTTGCAGGTTCCTCAAACCCGGACTTGGCAAAGGCAGTTTCGCTAAGGTCAAAAGTTCCGCTTGGCAAAATTGAACTTGGAGTATTTTCGGACGGCGAAATCGATGTTTGGGTTAGGGATGATGTTAATAACTCCAATATTTTTATACTCCAATCAAACTCATATCCTGTTAACCAGAATATCATAGAGCTTGCATTAATCGCGGATGCTGTAAGAAGAAGCGGTGCTTATAAAATAACGGCAGTGATTCCGTATTTTGGGTACAGCAGAAAAGAAAAACAGACGAGGCCGGGGGAGCCGATTTCTGCCAAGGTCATTGCCGACCTAATTGTTGCAAGCGGGATCAATAAAGTTGTCTGCTTAGATCTTCATGCAGACGCAATAGTTGGGTTTTTTAATGTTCCGGTTATTTATTTGACATCGCTCGGGGTTTTGGCCAAGAGAGTAAAAGGGGAGAAATTTTCAAATCCGATTGTTGTCGCACCTGACGTGGGAGGAGTGAAAAGAGCCAGGAATTTTGCTTCACTTTTGAATGCGCCCCTTGCTGTTATCGAAAAACACAGACAGACAAACGTTAGGGATCAGATTGAAGTTTTGTCGGTTTCCGGGGAGGTTGCCGGAAATACTGCGATTATAATCGATGACGTAATTTCTACCGGGGGGACGATTATTGAGTGCGCCGGTGTTCTTAAGGAGAAGGGAGCAAAGAAGGTTGTCGTTTGTGCGACCCATGGAGTTTTTGCAGGTGGGGGCATAGAAAGACTTGCGCAAAGCGTCGTTGATAAGATCTTTGTTACCGACAGCATCAGAGTGACAGAAAAGAGTCCAAAAATTGAAGTTGTTTCTGTTGCCGGACTTATAGCTGATTGTCTTACTCAGGAAATCTAACTTCAAATTTTTCTAATGAATTTTTTAGACAAGCTTGATGCGGCTCAACTTAAAAACAACAGTCTGGTCTGTGTAGGCCTTGATCCGGATCCGGCTAAATTACCCAAAAAGCTCTCAATATTCCAGTTCAATAAATTAATAATCGACCAAACCGCAGATCTTGTTTGTTGTTATAAACCGCAAATAGCGTTCTATGCTGCCTCTGGTATCCAAGGCCTCGCAGATCTCCAAAAAACAATCATCTACATAAAGGATAAGTATCAAATTCCAGTCATCCTCGATGCTAAAAGAGGAGACATTGGTAACACCAGTCAAATGTATGCTAAAGAAGTTTTTGACGTTTTTGATGCCGATGCGGTTACGGTTAATCCTTATTGTGGATTCGACTCGATGCTGCCGTTTCTCGAAAGAAAGGAAAGAGGGGTTATTGTTATATGCAGAACTTCTAATCATGGAGCAATTGACTTTCAGGATCTTAGAGTAAATAGAGAACCTCTTTATTTAAAAGTTGGCAGAAAAATCTTAACGTGGAGCAAAAAGTATCCGAACATAATGTTGGAGATCGGCTCCACCTGGCCGAAAGAAATTTATATCCTTAGGAAAATCGCTCCAAAAATAGTTTTTCTCATTGCAGGCATTGGCGCTCAGGGAGGCGACCTTAAGCTAACTTTAAAAAATGGTCTAAGAGATGACAAAAAAGGCTTGATAATTAGCGCATCAAGAAGCATAATTTATGCTCAGGATCCAAGGAATTCCGCCCAAGCATTAAGAGATGAAATCAACAGATACAGATAAAACTAAACAAGAGGTAGCCAAAATTCTTCTGGACGTTGGATGCATCATATTTAGACCGCGTCAACCATTCAAATACAATACGGGGATAGTAAGTCCTGTTTATACCGACAATCGCCTTATAATATCAAGGCCAAAAGAGAGGAATAAAATTGTCGATTTGATGCTCGCCATTATTAAACAAATAGGCATTCCGGATGTTTTAGCCGGTACCGCTACTGCCGGTATTCCTCACGCAGCGTTTCTTGCCCAAAAGCTAAACATACCGATGGTTTACGTCAAGGGGCAAGCCAAAGAATATGGTAGACAAAACCAAGTCGAAGGTACATTAAAAAGAGACCAAAAAGTCATAGTTATCGAAGATCTGGTTTCTACCGGCGGTTCCTCGGTAAGAGTTATTGATGCCGTTAGAAAATTAGGCGCAAAGGTGTCGGACGTAATCGTAATCTTTACTTATCAGCTAAAGGAATCGGAAAAGAATTTTGAAGCCGAAAAAGTAAAGCTTCACGCCTTAACAGATCTTAATCACTCTTGTAACGTAGCAGTCCAAAAAGGGTTTTTAAAGCCAGATCAAGTAGGAGTAATTCTTGATTGGGCGAAAGATCCAAAAGGCTGGGGCAAGAAGATGGGGTTCGAATAAATGGCCGATATCTCAACCGAAATTGCCGAAGTAAAACTTGAAACCTGTGTTTTTAATGCCTCCGGCCCAAAAGACGAAACGTTAGAAGAGCTTGAAGTAATTGCTAGATCAAAGTCCTCTGCAATTATGATGAAGTCCTGCACGCTTTTGCCTCGGGAAGGAAATCCAAAGCCACGCTATGCGGATCTGGAATTTGGCTCCATAAACTCGATGGGCCTTCCGAATTTAGGTTACAGGGCTTACGTTAAGTTCTCAAAAATCCTGGATAAAAAATATTCAAAACCCATAATCGCAAGCATTTGCGGAATGACAGTTAAAGATAATGTCACCATGTTCAAAGCCTTTAACGATGCTCCGGTTGACCTGATTGAATTTAATCCGGGATCTCCAAATACAATTGGTCAGCCAATAATTGGCTATGATTTTAGAGAAATGAATCAGTTACTCAAAGCCGTATCAAAAGTTGCCAAAAAGCCCTTCGGAGTAAAACTTCCTCCTTATTTTGATTTTGTTCATTTCGAGCAAATGGCAAAAGTCATAAAAAAATATCCTGTTAAATTTGTAACTTGCATAAACTCCGTAGGGAATGGACTGGCAGTCGATCCAATAACTGAAAAGACTTTAATAAAGCCCAAAGGCGGTTTTGGGGGAATTGGAGGCACATATATCAAATTCACAGCACTCGCGAATGCTCGCAAGTTTTACGAACTTTTTGAAAATAAGATTCAGGTGATTGGTGTCGGCGGAATTTTTTCCGGTCTTGACGCTTTCGAGTTTATCTTGGCTGGAGCAAGTGCTATCCAGCTTAGCACGGCCTTCATGCAAAAGGGTCCTGCAATTTTTGAAATAGTGCAAAGAGAATTAAAAGAGATTATGCGAAAAAAGGGTTATGAGAAACTTTCGGATTTCCGGGGTAAGCTAAAAACCCTTGACTAATCTAGGGGTATTATTTTTTCTGCTGGCATGATCCAGATTTGAATCTGCCTTTGCCTGATTGGATTTTTTCCCTTCCCGTCTCTTCCGTCAAATTCAAAAGCTGCAATCTGCTGATATTTCCCAAGCTCCAATTTCCTGTTGCGGATTGGTACAACAACGCTAGGGTAAGAAAAGGCAAGTGCCCTGATGTGGGCAGCGGCATTATAGTCTTCATCTATCTCGTTACAATATGGGTTATCTTGGCAGCGGTGGCGGTAGTCGGTGGTGGGATGTTTATAACCTTTTGAAACCCTTGTAGAACGTCTATCCTCGGGAATAACGTTCAGGGTATGGTGCAAAATATCTTGAAGCAAATTCGGCTCAGCGATTTCATTGACCACTATCCCGAGAGTTGTATGTTTTGTATTCACAAATACAAAGCCGTCCTTAACCTGAGTTTTTTTAACGGCGCTATTGATGTCGCCTGTTATATCCAAAAAATAAGTATGTTCAGTTGAGGGAAATTGCAATTCTTTAAGGAATATCCTCATAGACTATTTTTGTCAAATAGTATTTTAGCATTTTTGTATTTAAGGTAAAGAGACTAAAATGGCTTTAAAGATGATATAATTTTCCCAAATGACAGCCTATACACAAATTTCTGCCAATCGTTTTAAGACTTGGATAATAATGCTGGGATTTGGCTTTTTTGTCACGTTTGTCGTTTACATTTTTACCCAAGCACTCGGATTTGAAGGACCATCAGCCCTAGGCTTTTCCGGTATTGCCTTAATTATCGCAGGGATTATGAATTTTGTCGCCTATTACACAAGCGATAAAATGGTAATGGCCGTCTCGGCTGCCCGCCAAATTCAAAAGAAAGATAACCCGATGCTTTTTAGAACAGTCGAGAATCTTTGCATTGCAGCCGGCTTACCCACCCCCAAAATTTACATAATTGACGACACTGCACCGAATGCTTTTGCCACAGGCCGTGATCCCAAACATGCAGCAATCGCTTTTACAACAGGAATCCTGTCGAAGCTGTATAGACTTGAACTCGAAGGGGTAACAGCTCATGAGCTATCGCACGTTGGCAACTATGACACAAGATTAATGACTATTGTTTCAATTCTCGTTGGGACAGTTGCTCTTCTTGCCGACTTCTTTTTCAGGCTAACTTTCTATTCCCGTCGGGAGCGTGACCGAAATAGCGGGAACGGAATTTTCTTGGCACTAGGTCTTGTGATGGCAATTCTAGCCCCTATCGTTGCGATGCTCATTCAACTGGCAATTTCCAGGAAACGGGAATTTTTGGCGGACGCCTCCGGAGCACTTTTGACTCGTAATCCTGACGGGTTAGCTGATGCTCTTCTTAAAATAGCAGCCGACAAAGAACCACTCGAAGTTGCCAACAAAGCAACAGCTCATCTTTATATTGTCAACCCGCTCAAAAATCACAAAGACGCCGTAGGTTGGTTTGCTGGTCTTTTCCAAACCCACCCGCCAATTCAAGAAAGGGTCAAAGCACTTCGAGCAATGCAATAATGAAAAATCCGAAATCCGCTTTTCGACTCGAAACTCGCTCAAAGCGAGCAATCCGTAATCCGAAATCAGTAATCGATATCGACTACGTGGCAAAACTAGCCAATCTTCCCTTGACGTCCTCAGAAAAGAAAACATTTGAAAAACAACTCAAAGATGTTCTTGGATATGTGTCGAAATTACAAAAGGTCGATACCAGAAAAGTTGAACCAATCGGACACATCACTGGTCTTGTCAATGTGCTAAGGGAAGATAAAACCAGGCCATCAATATCCCAACAAGAAGCTCTTGCCAATGCTCCCAAAACCCACAATGGATTCTTTGAAGTTGATGCCATTTTTGAGGAAGAGTAAATACGGGATAAGGGTCAGGCACTCGAAAAGACTGTTATTAAAGGCCGTTTTAGGGTCCGACCGTAAAGTAGAATATGAAAGTTGACGTAACTGAACTAACTATTAAATCAGCATCAGATCTTTTAGCTAAAAAACAAATTAAAGCCAAAGAGCTAACCGAGGCTTTCCTAAAACGCGCTTATGGTTTAAACAAGAAACTAAACTGTTACATCACTATTTCCGCTGATGTTGCCCAAAAACAAGCCGAAAAAGTTGACAAGTTAATAGCTGATAATCAACCAGTTGGGCCAACTCTTGGAATCCCCATCGCCGTAAAGGACATGTTTACAACCCGTGGAATTAAGACCACTGCAGCCTCGAGAGTCCTGGAAAACTACATGCCGGTCTATGATGCCACTGTTATTAGTCGTTTAAAAGAAGCCAACACGATTTTTATTGGCAAAACAAATCAAGATGCTTGGGCTCACGGTGCAAGTGGCGAAAATTCCGATTTCGGGCCAACCAAAAATCCCTATGATCTAATTCGCGTTCCCGGCGGATCATCATCAGGCTCTGCGGCCGCTCTTGCGGCAAGTACCTGCCTTGCGGCAACCGGTACCGACACAGGAGGATCAATCCGTCAACCGGCAGCTTTTTGCAATCTGGTCGGCTTAAAACCCACTTATGGCAGGGTATCCCGTTACGGTATCATCGCTATGGCTTCATCTCTTGACGCGATTGGACACTTTACCAAAACAGTTTACGATAATGCTTTAATCTTAAGCGCCACCGCTGGCCCGGATAGTTTTGATGCAACTTGCGTACAAGGAGCCGCATCAGACTATACCCAAGGTATCCATGGAGGAGTTAAAGGATTAAAAATCGGTCTTCCCAGAGAGTATTATGAAAATCTTGATGAAAAAATTAAAAAAACAATACTGACTGCCGTCAAAAAATTAGAAGGACTTGGCGCAAAAATCGAAGAAGTGTCATTACCTCATACAGAATACGGCGTTGCGACCTACTATATCATCCAGCCCTCAGAGGTTTCAGCAAACCTGGCCAGATATGATGGTATTAGATTCGGGCGCGACCGATCAAAATTTGGAGCGGAGGCCAAGCGCAGAATTATTCTAGGAACATATGCCTTATCAGCAGGATACTACGATGCTTTCTATCTTAAGGCGATGAAGGTCAGGAGACTTATTAGAGAAGATTTCTTAAAAGTTTTTAGGGGAGTCGATGTTACAATCTGTCCCACATCTCCAACTTTGCCTTTTTGCCTTGGCCAGAAAGTTAATGATCCACTGGCCATGTATCTTTCGGACATTTATACAGTAACTGCTAATTTAGTTGGCGTGCCAAGCTTAAACATTCCCTGCGGATTTATTGGCCATCTTCCCGTCGGTATGCAAATAATCGGCCCAGATTTTTCCGAGAAACTTTTATATCAAGTTGGATATGCATATGAACAGGAAACGAAATGGTACGAACGCAAACCAAGCCTTGCGTAATTTGAAATTTTGAATTTGAAATTTGAATTGAAATCTTAATGTTTAAAAATTTAAATTTTCAAATTGATTATAAATTTAAAATTGAAAATTTATGAGTAGTTACCAGCCAATAATCGGCCTCGAAGTCCACATCGAACTTTCAACTAAAAGCAAGATGTTTTGTTGGTGCTCTGCCGATTATTTCGGAACGGATCCTAACACACATACCTGCCCGATTTGTTTGGGTCTTCCGGGTGCCATGCCAAAAGCAAACGAATTGGCGATAAAATTTGCTCAAAAATTAGGCCTCGCCCTCAATTGCCAAGTTCAGTTGAGTAGTAAATTTGATCGCAAGAACTATTTTTACCCGGATTTGGCAAAAGGCTTCCAGATCTCCCAATACGACCTGCCTTTTTCCGGAAAGGGACACCTCGAAATAGATACTTCCACTGGAAGAAGAGCTATTGAAATAACCCGAGCCCATTTGGAGGAAGACACTGGAAAATTAACTCATGCGGTAGTTGAAGGTGAAAAAGTGACCTTAATTGATTTTAACCGCAGCGGCGTTCCATTAATGGAAGTTGTGTCGGAGCCTCAGATGAACTCCGCGGAAGAAGCAAAGACGTATGCCCAAAAGTTGCAGCAAATTGTCAGGTACTTGGAGATATCTGATGCAGATATGGAAAAGGGGAGTATGAGGATTGAACCAAACGTATCACTGAGAAAAGCTGGTGGAAAATCGCTTCCAGGCTATAAAGTTGAGCTGAAGAACATTAATTCATTTAAGTTTGCACAGGCAGCAATTGAATACGAGATTAAAAGACAAGCCGAGATTCTTAATCGACAAGAAGTGCCAACTCAGGAAACCAGAGGCTGGAATGAACAAAAATCCCAAACCATAAGTCAAAGAACCAAAGAACTTGCGCACGATTATCGTTATTTTCCCGAACCTGATCTTGTGCCTTTTGTTTTTGACCAAAATTATTTCGATGAGATTAAAAGGGGAATCCCAGAGCTTCCGGATAAGAAAACTGAGCGATTTATAAGGGAATATCAATTGTCAGCTTATGATGTCGAAATTTTGACAAGGGACAAAAACACGGCAAACTACTTTGAGGAAGCATTAAGGGTGGGTAAAAAGTTTGAAATTCCCACCAAGCATATCGCAAATGTGATAATTAATAAAAAGCCCGATATCGAAAAGGTTTTACCCGCAGAACTAATTGAAGGAATTGTTTCCGCCCGAAAAGCCGCATCAATTGGTCAGGATGAACTTGAGCGAATCATGCGGGAGGTTTTAGACAAAAATCCAAAAGCTATAGAAGACTATAAAAAAGGCAAGGAAAACGCGATTATGTTTTTAACGGGACAGATAGTTAAAGCCGCTTCCGGAAAAGTCGACGCGAAAAAGGTAACGTTTTTGTTAAAAGAAAGGCTAAAATGAGCGACTTTGTTCATCTTCATGTCCATAGCGAATATTCGCTTTTAGATGGACTTTCAAAAATCCCAAAGCTAGTTACCCAAGCAAAAATAATGGGAATGACAAATCTTGCTCTTACCGATCACGGATATTTATACGGCGCAGTTAAATTCTATAAAGAATGTAAGAAAGAAGCAGTCAATCCGATAATAGGTTGTGAAATATACATTGCCAAACGAAGGTTGATTGATAAAGAGGCAGGCAAAGATAACGAAAACTACCACTTAACAATTTTAGCGTGTGATTTTGAAGGGTACAGAAATTTAATGAAGTTGGTAACAGTTGCTCACCTTGAAGGTTTTTACTACAGACCAAGGGTTGATAAGGAAACATTAGCAAAGTACGCACGCGGATTGATCGGCCTTTCTGGTTGCAACTCATCTGAAATCCAAAAAAAGCTTGTAGGGGGAGATTTTGAAAATGCTAAAAAGCTAGCTGTAACTTACAGACAAATTTTTGGCCCAAAGAATTTTTATTTAGAGGTTCAACGGCATCTTTTTGAAAAATTCATGACTGCGCACAATGAGGGATCTGAAATTTATAACGAGTTGGACAAAATGAGAAAAGAAGAGAAAAAGGCAATTGAAGAAACCAAAAAACTGTCACACGTAACCGGCATTCCTCTGGTTGCCACAAACGATGTCCACTATGTTATGCCCCAGGATGCCCAGGCACAAGATGTCATCATCTGTATTCAGACCGGCAAAACGATTGCCGACATTAAAAGACTAAGAATGATTGATTCGCCAACATTTTATTTGAAGAGTACGGAAGAAATGGAGGAGCTTTTCGAAGATACTCCTCAGGCTACAAAAAATACGCTTGCAATAGCCCAAAGGGTTAGAATAGAAATCCCTCTTGGAAAAGTTGCCTTTCCGCTATTTGAGGTCCCTGACAAAACGACCCCTGACCAGTATTTAAGAAAACTATGCTATGAACGTATCGGCGACAGGATTGAAAAGGTAACTGACCAAATCAGAGAAAGACTCGATTATGAACTTTCGGTAATTTCCCAAAAAGGTTATTCCACCTACTTTTTAGTTGTTGCCGACTTTGTCAACTGGGCTCGAGAAAAAGGGATCATTTCTACTACCCGCGGTTCAGCATCAGGAAGCTTAGCCTCCTTTGCCTTGGGTATTACTTCTGTTAACCCTCTCTTTTTTAAACTTCCATTCGAGAGATTTCTTAACCTCTATAGACCAACACTCCCTGATATCGATGTTGATTTTGCCGACAACCGTCGCGATGAAGTGATTGGTTACGTCCACGAAAAGTACGGTCATCAAAAAGTTGCTCAGATTGGAACCTTCGGTACAATGATGGCCAGACAAGCCGTCCGTGATGTCGCCAGAGTTCTTGGTTGGCCCTATAGCAAAGCCGACAGGATTGCCAAGATGATTCCATTTGGCGCCCAAGGCTTTCATGTCACCCTCGATACCGCCAAGAAACAAAATAATGAACTTGGCAATTTATACAATCAAGACGAAGAAGTCAGCGAACTGATGGATTTGGCTGAAAAAGTAGAAGGCAATGCCAGACATGTTTCTGTCCATGCGGCAGGTGTGGTTATCTCGCCAACTGAATTGACTGATTTTACGCCCCTGCAAAAAGAAACAACCGGTGAAAAAATAATAACTCAATATGATATGTATGATATTGAAGAAACTGGCCTTGTCAAAATGGACTTTTTAGGTATAAGAAACCTTTCAATCTTAGGTTCTGCGGTCGAAATCGTCAATCAAACAAAAAAAGAAGAAATTGATCTTTCCAAAATTCCATTCGACGACAAAAAGGCATTTGAGATTCTGGCAAAGGGCGAGACGATGGGACTGTTTCAACTTGGAGGATCGGGAATGACCAGGTATTTAAAAGAATTAAGACCAACTAATATTTTTGACATCATGGCTATGATTTCTCTCTTTCGTCCGGGCCCAATGAACTCAATCCCCGAATTTATAGAAAGGAAACACAATCCTAAAAAAATCAAGTATTTCGATGAGCGAATGGCCGATTATTTAAAAGAGTCATACGGCGTCATTGTTTATCAGGACGATGTTCTATTGACTGCTATTAACCTCGCAGGTTACAGCTGGGAAGAAGCTGACAAATTCCGCAAAGCCATGGGAAAAAAGATTCCGGCCGAAATGTCCAAACAGAAAGAAAAATTCATTGAGGGTTGTATCAAAAACGGCATGACTGGTCAAAAATCGGAAGAGCTGTTTAAATTAATCGAGCCCTTTGCGGCTTACGGATTCAATAAAGCCCACGCTGCCAGCTATGCTGTTATTGCGAACCAAACTGCTTATATGAAAGCTAATTATCCAGTTGAATTTATGACAGCTGTGATGAGTGCGGAATCAGATGATCCGGATAAAATTTCTGCCGCAGTCACAGAATGTGCCAAAATGAAAATTCCGGTCCTTCCCCCCGACGTTAATAGTTCAGCAACTGGCTTTAGCATTGAAAATATAAATGGAAAAAGAGGTATTCGTTTTGGACTTTCGGCTATCAAAAACGTTGGCAAGGCTGCCATTGAAGTAATCACGAGCGAGAGAACCGCACAGGGGGAGTTTAAATCATTCGACGATTTCGCAAGACGTGTTAATTTGCGGGTTGTTAACAAAAAAACATTGGAAAGTTTAATCAAAGCTGGCGCTCTTGATAACTTTGGCAGGCGAAATGCCTTGCTCAAGGTATTGGACATGATTAAATCTTCTAATGTATCACTAAATAAATTTGTTGCCGCGGGTCAGAGTTCGTTATTCAGTGAACAAGAGTTAGAAAAGCAAGAAACTTCGTCCCACTCATCAGTTCTGAGTTTAAATTCAATTGAAGAAGCTCCAAAGGAAGAGATCCTCTCATGGGAGAGAGAACTTTTAGGTTTCTACCTGACTGAGCATCCGCTTATTAAAGTCGCAGACCAAATCGCCAAAGTAACGACTAGCAAGATAGCAGAAATAGATCCATTTGTCTCTGCCTCGCGATCAATTATCCTCGCGGGCATCATAGCATCTTGCAGAAAGACCTTTACCAAGCTAAAAAAGGAAGAAATGTGTTTCCTAAAACTGCAAGACACCACCGGCACAATCGAGGTAATCGTTTTCCCTAAAGTTTTCGCGCTTACCAAACAATACCTTTTACCGGACCAGATTGTTGTTATTTGGGGGAAACTGGAACAAGGGGAGACGTCTCAAGTTTTAATTGCTCAAAAAGTTTCTCTTCTCTCAGAAGTTAGGCAATCGGAGCCTGAAGAAGATTTTCAGGAAGTTCTTGAACTTGCGCTCCCAAAAGACGCTGATCGGATTTTACTATCCAGGATTTATCAAATTCTCAAAGAAAATCCCGGGGCGACTTCAATCTACTTGGTTTTACCCGGGGATAATGGCAGCATCCGCAAGATTTCTGTCCCATTTGGATCCAAAAGATCCGAAAATCTCATAAAAGAACTCGAAACTTTAGGCTGCCGCATTATTAATTCAGATTTACAATCATAACTAAAATCTGTATACTAACTAAATCATGAACGAGGCTAATTTTAAAGTAGGGGATAGGGTTAAAGTTATTACTCGCGATTTGAAAGACGCAAAAATCGCAAAAAGTCCCTTTGAAGGCATTGTCATTGTTAAAAAAGGTCAAGGGGAAAATAAAACCTTTACTGTTAGAAAAATAGCTGTAGGCAGGATAGCAGTTGAAAAAATTTTCTCCCTAAACTCCCCTGCCATTGAAAGAGTTCAAGTAATTAAAAAGGGGGGAGTAAGGAGAGCTAAATTATATTACCTGAGAAAGAAAATTTAGCTAAATGTGCCGGATTTAACTTGGGAAAATTCACTTTGGGAAAAAGGACTAAGGTATATTGCAGGAATTGACGAAGTTGGCCGCGGTTCATGGGCAGGACCATTGGTAGTTGCGGCGGTAATTTTGCCGCAGGACTTTAAAATTCCGCCAGGGCTCGCTGACTCAAAACAGACTAAACCAATGGGGCGAAAAAGATTTGCCCGGCTTATCCAAAAGCAGGCCAAATCTTTCTCAATTGTAGAAATTTCAGTCAAGCTGATTAACAAACACGGAATCGGCAAAGCAACCCATATCGCCTTCCGCAAGGCCATTCGTTTGCTTTCACCAAAACCGGATTTTATCCTTGTTGATGCCTTTTACATCAAGCGGGTTGCTAAAAAAAACCAAAAAGCAATCGTCAAAGGAGACGAAAAATCGGCATCCATCGCTTGTGCCTCAATTCTTGCCAAAGTCTATCGCGATAACCTCATGAAAAAACTTGCCAGAAAGTATCCAATGTATGGACTTGGTAAGCACAAAGGTTATGGTACCTTGCGGCACCAACAAGCCATTAAAGCTCACGGATTCAGCAAAATTCACCGTACCTCATATAAATTAGATTTCTTGATAACGTGACTACAGTCCAGGAAGGCAAAAAGGGTGAAGGCTTAGCCTGCCAATTCTTGCAAAATGAAGGCTACAGAATCATCGAGCGCAATTTTAGAATCAGAGGCGGGGAGATCGATATTGTAGCTTTGGAAGGCCAAACTTTGGTTTACATTGAGGTTAAAACTCGCACCAGTTACCAGTTTGGCCGTCCGGAAGAAGCAGTCACACCACGCAAAATAAAATTCTTAGAAAGAGCGGCAAAGTTTTACAGAAACAACCGAAAGTATTTAAATCTGCCGGTGCTGGAACGAATTGACGTTGTATCTGTAGAACTTGTAGATCAGGTTGGGCCACGCATCAAACTCATTAAAAATGCAGGCTTCTAACTGACTTTAATAATCCCAAACGGAGTCTTTCCTTCAAAAACATCGATAATATTTTGGGCGGCAATTTTGGCCATAGAAATTCTGGTTTCAAAAGTTGCAGAGGCAATGTGGGGAGTAAAAACCACATTGGAAAGAGTCAGAAGCTCATGTGGAATGTTTGGTTCGTTTTCAAAAACGTCAAGCCCTGCCGCCGCAATCTTTTTCGTGCTTAATGCCCAAATAAGTGCTGCCTCATCAACAACTACTCCCCGAGAGACGTTGATTAAAATTGCCGAATTTTTCATAAGTTCCAGCTCGCGCTTGCCAATTAAATGCCTGGTGCTGAAAGTCAATGGCACGCTTAGTGTTATCACATCAGCAACGCTTAGCAATTCAAAAAGACTCACCAGTTTTGCGTCAGTTAACAACTCAAAATCTTGAAAACGGTCGATATCATGATAGAGAATTTTCATGCCAAAACCGTCATAGGCGATTCGGCCAACGCTTGCGCCAATTCTGCCCAAACCAATAATTCCGATTGTTTGACCGGCAACCTGGCCGGATAAAAAGGCCATTGGATCCCACCTCGTGAATTTACCAGTTCTGACAAATCTATCGGCTTCAACGATCCGTTTGGCGCAGGCCAAAATTAGGGAAAAAGCATGTTCGGCAACCGCCTGGCCGGATACAGGAGTATTTGTTACCACAACCCCGCGTCTTTTGGCAGCTAAAACATCGATGTTGTCAAAACCCGTCGCGTAATTAGCGATAATTTTAAGCCTCCCGGATGCCGCGGCAAGAGTTTCCTCATCTATCTTATCGGTCATTAAAGTTAAGACGGCATCAAACTTTGAGAAAATCTCTTTCAATTCACGAGCTGAGAGATTCTTATCTGAATTATTAACTTCAACCTGAAAGCCCTTCTTTTTAAGAAGTTCAATTCCTTCCTTTGGAATTTTAGCGGTAATATAAACACTAATCATTGTCTTGCCTAGAAACCACAAGCTACAAACCCGAGATTATTGTTACGATTCTTTTCCAGCTCCTCCCGTGTTAAAAGCCCATTTTGAGCGCCGACTTCGCCAATTAGATGAGAGGCATTAATTGTTCCCCAAACCATCGCCTCTTCTAAGGACTTTCCCAAAAAAAGAGCAGCTAAAAATCCACCAGCATAAGCATCACCTGCTCCGGTTTTCTCCACGAGCTTTGTTGGCAAAATTCCAGCTTTTAAGTTGCGATTACCGTCAGTCGCAAAGGAGCCTTCCGCACCGTCCGTCACCACGATAATTTTTGGGCCCAAAAACAACATTTTAGACAGAAGGTCGCGCATTTCCACTATTTCTAGCTCGCTAAATCCGAGGATCTTCTTCGCCTCTTCCAGATTAACGATTAAAACCTCACATTTTTCCAGAAGTTTCGGATATCTTTTAATATCGGCACGTAATTGATACGTTCCCGGAGCAAAGGCCAGTTTTGCGCGAGTTTTATCTACATAATGACAGACCTCATCCATTATGTTCGAGCCAGTAAAAGCTTCGCCCATTGAAGTTAGATAGATCCATGAGCTGAGACTAAGCGCAGGAAGATGATAAAACCAGTCTTGATGATAAACAAAAATGGTCCTTTCTCCTTGAAATGTCAAAACAACCGAAAGATTAGACTCACGGCCGGGGTTAATTTTGATGTAGTCTCGGGCAACTTGCTCCTTTTCAAATTTTTCGCGAATATTTTTGCCGTGGTCATCATCACCTAAATTTGTGTAAATTGCCGCCTTTAACCCAAGTTTTGCACAAGCCACCGCCACATTAGCCGCGTTTCCCGCCACGCCATGGGCAATCGAATCAACCGGAATTTTAGCCCCGTATGGAACACAGATCTTGCATTGTTCATGATTAATATCGCACTCAACCGTCGCATCATGAATCTTAATAAAAGTATCAATGGTAGAATCACCAATAGTAATCAAGTCGAATACTTTATCACTCATAGGCAGAATGGAACCATCCAGGACGTTAATAATAGTTTACCCTGAACAAAGTGAGTCGTCGAGTCACCAATTGTAATTAGGTCAAAATGTTTATTTTCGTCCATGGGCAGGGAGGGGCTTCATATCGAAAAAGGGCCGCTTTCTTTGTGTACTTCTTCTGCGATCCGCTTTTCAAGCTCCTCAATAGCAGCAAGTGCGTCTTCCGGTTTATTTACTATCTTAAAAACTTTTCGCTCTTCTGGTCTGATATACATACTTTTGGTGAATGCAAAGATAATCTCCTGCCAAAAGTCACCGTACAAGATTAACGGCTTGTGATGGCCATAATAGAGCCGGGCCAAGCCCCACGCCATGGCAAATTCCGAAATCGTACCGGTACCGCCATTGAAAAAAATAAAGGTTTGTCCGGTCTCCAGTAATTTCAATGTTCGGGATAAATAATTTTCTGCAACGATTAATTTCTCAACCGGATTACTTTCGTCTCTACCCTCGAACAAAATTAGATCTTTTGGATAAAAAGTAATACCAATTGTTTTGCCGCCGCCACTTTTGGCACCCAGAGTTGCCGCTTTCATCACGCCGGGTCCGGCTCCATTAATTACTGTGTAGCCGCGTTCAGCACAAAGTTTGGCCACCTCAAAAGCTTCTTTATAGACTTCATCATTCTCGTGGGCATCTGCATAGCCTAAGAAAGTAACATTTTGAATTTCCCCCATAAGTTAATTGTCCCGGAAAAGGCGAGGCTCGTCAAGCGAAACGGTGTGTGCTATCAGCTGTCAAATTTGCCAATCTCGCAAGTTTTTCATAAGCGATCCTAAAATCGGCAACTTCGTAGAGAGCTGAAGAGACAACCAAAAAATCAGCGCCGGCCTGAGCAAGCTTGCCGGCATTATCAAAATTAACCCCAATGTCTATCTCAAGTGGCAGATCTGGGACTAGCTTTTTTACTTCTTTTATTCGATCGTAAGTATTCTCACCTAACTTCTGGCCGGAGTAACCCGGTTTTCCTGTCATCAGAAGTAAAAGGTCGATATCGTCAAAAAAGTGTAAGGCAGCTTTTATCGGGGTTTCGGGATTTAAAGAAATACCGGCCTGTTTATTAAATTTGCGGATTAAGTAAATATTCTCGTTAACATCACCGTCGATTTCAAAAGGGAAAATAATGCGAGAAACGTATTCTAAACGGGCAAGATCGTCAATATAATTCATAGGGAAAACAACCATCAACTGAATCTCAAGCTGGGAGGATGATGGATACTTTCTAATAATGTCTATACCGACTGTGGTATTAGGAGAAAATTTACCATCAACAACGTCAATTTGAATAAGATCCGTCGCATGTTCGGCCATTAGCAGGCGTTTATGATATTGTTCTTCGTCTGCGGTTAAGATTCCGGGAACAACAACAGCCATAGATGATTAGATTGTTACATTGTTAAATTGCCGGATTGAAAATACAATATAGCAATATGACGATTAAAGCTCATAACTTTCTTCTTGCCTGGGGATTACTGCCTCAATTGCCATTTTTTGTTTGATTGATTTCGCAAGTGAAGATTGTTGTTCTATTTCTCCGTGAACAAGAAACACTTTATGGACATTTTTCATTTTGCTAAGCCAATTTACTAATTGTGGCAAGTCAGCATGGGAACTGTATGATCTGATAGATTCGATCCCCGCGCGGATATGTACCTTCTTACCGTAAATCCTAACTTCTTTTTCGCCATCCAAAATTCTTCTGCCTATCGTACCCGCGGCTTGGTATCCGGCGAAAAGAATAGTATTTTTGGGGTCTCCCAAATATTTTTGGGCATGGTAAAGAATTCTGCCGCCATTCATCATTCCCGACCCTGCGATAATCACCTTGGGCTCTGGCGCCTCGTCAATTGTTTGCGATTCTTCTTGCGTAAGCGTTATCTTTAATCTTTCTAGGCCAAAAAAGTTGTTATCTTGATGCAGAAGACGAACTTTTTGATTAATAAACTCTGGATACTTTCTAAAAACATTGGTGACTTTTGTTGCGAGTGGACTATCCAGAAAAAAAGTGGGCTTTTCACACTTATTGATTGTGCAAAAATCTTCTATATCATGTAAGAGTTCTTGAGTACGCTCGACGGCAAAACTCGGAATTAAAAGTACTCCACTTGTAGCAATGGTTGCATTAATGACTTGGGAAAGCTTTTCGCCCCGTCTGGAAGGTTCCTCATGCTCTTTACCACCATAGGTACTTTCACAAATGACATAATCCGCGAAGTCAATGAACTTTGGCGGTTCAAGTAGCATCGAAGGCGTATTACCTAAATCGCTCGTATAAACAAGCCTTTTTCCACTAGCCTCCAGAATCGTCACGGCCGATCCAAGAATATGCCCGGCATTTTTTAAAGTCAGTTTGACCCCTGGTGAAATTTCTAGCGTTTCTTCATAGGGTATAACCTCAAAAAGTTCCAAGACTCCGCGAACGTCTTGGTTGTTATAAAGCGGCGGGTGATTATCTCGTCTTGATTCCTCCTCAATTAACTTCTGGCTGTCCTCAAGAACAAGCTCGGTCAGCTCCTTTGTTGGTGCAGTTGCGAAAATTCTGCCTTTGAAACCATCTCTGACAAGTTTAGGAAGTCTTCCTGTATGATCAAGATGAGCGTGGCCGACAATCACAAAGTCGACAGAATCAGGCTTGTAGGGAAAAAGAGAATAATTCCGTTTCTCGGACAAGTTGTAACCCTGATAAAATCCACAGTCCAAAAGGATTTTCCGACCGTCTGTCTCGATTAAAATATTCGAGCCTGTCACTTCGCGACAAGCACCATAAAAAGTGACGCGCATGATTTAAGTATCAGGTATCAAGTATCAAAGTGTCAAAGGATCGAAGCTTCTACGAATCGAAAGTGAAGTCAGTAAGAATTTCTGAAGTTACCGAAGGGTCAATTGTCAATTGTTAGCTAGTCCGAGTTCCTCGTCAATCTTTTGTCTGTCAAAACCTAAAATCGTTATCCTTTGGCTGTCTTTGTCGATAACCGTAAAAGGTACACCCATTTGGCCGGAAATTTCAATCATCTTTTGGGCTTCTTGGGGGTTTTCGTCAACCAAAATTTCATCATATGAGATATTTTTACTCCCTAGATAATCCTTCTGCATTTTGCAGAAAGGACAAGTACGCGTGGTATACATCGTTAGTTTAGGCTGCATCGAAATACTCCCTTTCCCGAATCTAATTATAGCCTCAATCGTAAGAATTCACAATGGGGTTGACAAAAGGCCCATAGTTTGATAAATTACAGAGAGATTTCAAGTTGCGCGAAATTAACAGCCTGCATAAATGATAATGTAGTATGATCTTAATTAAAGAAGTCGACAATTCTCGCTTCAAAATATCCTAAATTGATGAAAAATATTATTCTACTTGTCAAACAATATGCAATTTATGTTGCTTTTTTACAAGCTTGGCTGGCGACTTTGGGAAGTCTTTATTTTTCTGAAATCCGTGATTTCCGCCCCTGTCTTCTTTGCTGGTATCAAAGAATTCTAATGTATCCTTTAATTATCATTCTCGGCGTGGCAATTTTCAGGAAGGACAAGAATGCAGCCTATTATGTGCTGCCTATGTCTATAATGGGCGTGGCAATTGCCTTCTATCAATATCTTCTGCAGATGACGTCATTGGCAGACGTAACTCCAATTTCCTGCAGCGCCTATGGCCCCTGCCGGGAAATCCAAGCAGTCTATTTGGGGTTTATAACAATACCTTTTCTGTCTCTTATAGCTTTTGTCCTGATCACTCTTTCTATGTTGATTTTGTTAAAATCTAAGAACAAATGAATACGGAAACGAAATTCATCATTGGTATTGCCCTGGTTACTTTGATTGTGATTACGGCCGGAGCTTTTGTTTTAGGTAAGGGTAATGGTCAGCCGAAGCAAGTACTTGATAGCGTTGATCAAAATATTTTGCTTGCAAACTCAAAACACGCCATCGGAAATCCCGAAACGGCAATAAAAATTGTCGAATTTGCCGATTTTCAATGTCCGGCTTGTGGGCAAGCGCATCCGATTATCAAGAAAGTTCTAGAGTCGAATAAGGATAGAGCCTACTTTGTTTTTCGCCATTTCCCCTTACCTTCCCATAAAAATTCCAAATCCGCGGCTCAGGCGGCCGAAGCGGCGGGAGAGCAGGACAAATTCTGGGAAATGCATGATCTGATTTTTGAAAATCAGAAAGAGTGGTCAGAATCAGGCAAGGCTCAAGAAATTTTCGAAAGTTATGCCCAAAAGCTAGGGCTTGATCTTGGTAAGTTCAAAGAAGATTTTGATAAAGTGAAAAATCCCATCGAGCAGGATTACGCCGACGGAAACAGAGTAGGAGTAGATTCAACCCCGACATTTTTTATCAACGGCCAAAAATACCCCGGTGTTGTCTCTTTCGAGCAATTTCAAAAACTCATCGATCAAATTCCTGCAAAATAATAGTAGGCTTACGCGTATCACAATGTAATACCTTTAAAGCCTATTTAGTGAAAGTTTATCGTAGTTTTTTTGTGTCAATTTAAAATAAACTAATCACGGCCGATTCGGTCTGAGCTCCTCGAGTTCCTCGAATCTGAGTGACGATTTCGGAATCGAAGATCTGAGCCTCGAAGTCGAAGACCTCACGGTCGAAGACCTGAAGGCCACGGTTTTCGCTCGCTCGGAATAGAAAAGCTCTGCTTTAGACCCTCAGTCCCGAGTTTACCGAGGGACGAGCGCCGCAGGCTTTGCCTATTCGAAGAAAGGCTTTGCCTATTCGAAGAAAGGCTTTGCCTATTTATATAAGTTAAGTTTGTAATTGACCAGATCTCTTAATTGATCAGGATTTTTTATAAGGTTTACCTCAATCCAGGAGTCGAACTGACTATGCTCTCTTAACGTATTCTTTTCTGATGCAAAAAGGTCGTCATCCAGCCAAAAAAATCTTTTGCTAAAATCTATAGCTTCGGTTTTGTCTACCTGGAAACTGGTTGGCTTAATCCTCTCGATCAAGGAAACTATTTCGGGGAGAAGAAATTGAGATAGGTATTTAACGGTATATTTACTGTCTCCGCAGCATCGGGAGGTCAACCAGAAAACACAATAATTGTTTAAAATGTATCTAAGAAATTTGTCCAAATGTTGGGCAGGTACTCCACCCCTTGTTAAGATTACTCCATCAATGTCGATGTAAATATTTTTCAGCAAAACCTTCATTCTTGCTAAATTTTGCTACATTACAAATGTTAATGCTGTACCTTTTTTGTTTGCCCTGCCGGTTCTACCTATTCTATGGATATAATCGTCATAGGAAGCCGGCATATCGTAGTTGATAACATGGCTTACATTATCAATATCAAGTCCACGCGATGCAACATCAGTTGCCAGAAGTATATGAATCCTGTTACTGCGAAACTGGTCAAGCGTTTTCTGCCGATGATTTTGACTCTTATTGCCGTGAATTACTCCTGCCTTAAAACCTCGATTTGTAAGCTCGTTTGTAAGCTTTTGCACTCCGCGCTTTGTGCGGCCAAAGATAAGCACTTTATGAAAACCGTCTTGAATTAGCAAGTCATGAAGCTTATCAACTTTTTGCTGGTTTGCCGCAACTTTGACAACTTCTTGTTTTATATTCTCAAGTGTTTCCGCCTTTTTGGTCGAAATAGTAACCGGATTTGTAACAAACGATTCAATTATTCCCTTCACCTGGAAGGAAATAGTAGCTGAAAAGAAAAGCGACTGGCGAACTTTGGGGAGAAGAGAAATAAAAAACCTAATATCATCAATAAAACCGATGTCTACCATCCTGTCTGCCTCATCTAGGACTACACTGCCAAATTGCGAGAGGTTTAAACATCTTTGTCCGACAAGGTCCCTTAGTCTTCCCGGTGTACCAATTACAAAATTCGCTTTTTGTGAAAGCGCACTCCTTTGCCCACTCATATTGGTTCCCCCAATACACAAAGCTGACTTGATACTAAGCCCTCTTGCGAATTCGCAAAGCTCGTCACGGATTTGTAGTGCAAGCTCACGGGTTGGCGCAATAATAAGCACATTCTGGGACCTGTCTTTAAATACTTTATCCAGCAGGGGAATCAGAAACGCGGCTGTTTTCCCTGTCCCGGTATTTGCAATGCCAATGATATCCTTTCCCGCACAAATTGCAGGAATAGCTTGATCCTGAATTGGTGTTGGCAAACTGTACCCTTTATTCGCTATATTTTTTTTAATTTCGAAAGAGACGGGAAAATCTTCAAACTTGTGCTGTGGGATATAAACAGGGCAAGTATACTCCGTGCTTGGCGCATTTTGGCTTCTGCCAGCAGTAATTGCCCACATCAGCTCCTGGTTGGGGCGTCTATTTGGAGTAGGGAAGAACCGCCTTTTAAAATTTCTTCCATACCTGAATCTTTGTCGCATATAATTAAAAAAACGAACCTGCTTAATTAAGAAGTTGTATTTGTGAATAGGGAGAAAGATACTTGTGTAAACTTAAAGTAAATAGACTATCTTTATCTTGTCTAATCAAAAATTATTCGAAGTTAAGCAGATTTCTTGCTTTAATTTTCAAATCTAAAATACATTATAACAGATAAGACCAGTTAAATCAACTATAGGTTTGTGTTAGGCTATGTTTTCGTATTTCAAACTATTTGGGGTTAAAAATATTTTCTTACGAGATGTGTTAGAATAGAGAGCCGCCAAGAGGCGGTTTTTTAACACTAAAATGTACGGTAATTTACGAAACATAGCCATAATTGCCCATGTTGACCACGGCAAGACTACTCTTGTAGACGCGCTACTTCGCCAATCTAAAACAGAGCTTAAGGGGGAACTTAGAGAAGCAAACCTTATTATGGACAGCAACGAATTAGAAAAAGAGCGCGGTATAACAATATTTTCGAAAAACGCCTCGGTCATCTGGAGAGGCATAAAAATAAACATTATCGATACTCCTGGGCATGCTGATTTCGGCGGGGAAGTAGAGCGTGTACTGACCATGGCTGACGGGTGTCTGCTTTTGGTGGATGCGCAAGAGGGACCAATGCCTCAAACGCGTTTTGTCCTGAAACAGGCACTTAAAATGAAGCATAAAATTATTGTTATTATTAACAAAATTGACAAGCAAAACTCCCGGGTTGATTTTGTTTTGAACAGGGTTTTTGATTTGTTTGTCGAGCTGGGAGCGGACGAGGAAACGGCTTTCTTCCCGGTTGTTTATGCTTGCGCCAAAGAAGGGAAAGCGGGCTTGAGTTCGGATATAAGCACAATGAAAAACATAGAGCCGGTTTTTGAGGCAATCTTGAAACATGTTCCGCCGCCTTCCGGTAATGTTCAAAAACCGTTGCAAATGCTGGTTTCAAATATTACGTATGATACCCATAAGGGCAGAATTGCTATCGGAAAGATTTATAACGGAGCCTTGTCTGCCGGGCAGGAAGTTGTGCAAATTACTCACGACGGGGAACGAAAAAAGATTACAATTACATCCGTTTCAGAGTTTGTTGGCCTGGAAAAAATTGACGTAAAAGAATCAGTGGCAGGCGACATAGTAGCAATATCCGGAATTGCCGATATTACAATCGGAGAAACAATTGCCGATGTTAAGACACCCGTTGCGCTCTTGGTTCTAAAAGTGGAAGAACCCACAATCAAAATGACCTTTAGCGTCAATAGCTCCCCATTTGCCGGCAAAGAAGGAAAATTTAAGACGTCAAGACAAATAAGAGAAAGGCTCTTTAAAGAGCTGGAGACAGACGTAGCACTTCGCGTAGAAGACAGTCCGAGCGGCAATCCTGCTTCGCAGGATGCGAGCCTCGCTGAGTCGAAGCAGGTAAATCAAGGCGGCTGGATCGTTTCCGGAAGAGGTGAGCTTCACCTTGCTATTTTAATTGAGCGCCTAAGGAGAGAAGGTTACGAATTCCAGGTGGCAAGACCACAGGTAATTACAAAAACGGTTGATGGGCAGCTGCAAACTCCTTTTGAGCAAGTTTTTATAGAAGTGCCTGAACAATTTTCGGGAGTGGTTATGCAAAAAATGGGTGCAAGGCACGGGGAACTGGCTGATATGAAAACAGAAGCCAATACGACCTTTTTTAAGTTCATAATTGCAAGTAGTGAACTGTTTGGCTACAGAAGTGAATTTATAACAGATACGAAAGGACTGGGTATAATAGACACGCTCTTTCTGGAGTATCGTCCCCAAAATCCGAATTCATTAACGCGAGGCCATGGGTCTTTAGTTGTCCACGAAAGCGGAGTAACCAAAACCTACGGGTTAATTAATGCACAAGAAAGGGGAATCATCTTTGTTGATTCAGGCAAGCCCGTCTACAAGGGTCAGGTAATTGGTAAAAATTCTAGGGCCGAGGACATACGAGTTAATGTTTGTCGCGAAAAACATCTAACAAATATGCGCAGTAAGGGTGAAGATGTTGCTACGCGGCTTGCCGCCACAATGCAAATGGGTTTGGAAGATGCGCTTGAATACATCGATGATACCGAATTGGTTGAGGTAACTCCTCAAAACATCCGCATCCGCAAAATAATCTTAGACGAATTGGAAGAAAGAAGAAAAAGGGTTGGACAATAGAAAACGATAGTGGCTCCACGGGGAGTCGAACCCCGCTTTACACCTTATCCTCCCAGGCGAATCCACCTCGGCGGAAAAGGGTTGCTTTTCTAATAATAAACTTGCAGCCCCGAGGGGAATCGAACCCCTGTTAACAGATTGAAAGCCTGTTGTCCTAACCACTAGACGACAGGGCCGAGTCTAGCTAGGCACCTGTCGAGTTTGACTCGACGGGTCCAAATTGCTCCGCATAATTTTAACACATTTAAGCCTATTCTCGAAGCACACCAAACAATGCCTCAAAAATAGGCTTTACTATCTCCCTGAGAATAAATACTCGTCTATTATTTTTTAAACCTGTCCAAAACAGATTCTAAAAGCGATCTGGCAGTTCCTTGTCCTCCCAGACCAAATGCTAAACCTCCCGCAAGAGCAAGCATCGCCACAATACCCGCGAACAATATCCTCAGAAGTTCCTGGGCAACTCCGAGTTGGTGCAAAACCAAAAATCCCACAAAAACGATTAAGGACCATTGAGCTACCAGTGCTACGGTGTGGGCAGTGTCACGACCCAATGACCGACTTGCACTATAGGATATACGATAAGCGAGTTTGGCAAAAACTATACCAACGATTGCCAACACTACGGCAACGATAACGTTTGGGATATAAAGCAGGACTCTGCTGATGACAGCATTAACTGCCCCCAGTCGCCATGCGGAAAGACTTGGGATCAAAAAAACAATAATTATTGACCAACGTGCAAGCTCCGCTAAAATGTCAACCCATTCTATCTCTTTGCCCTCCAATTTGACGATCCCATATTTTGTTAACAGTTTTTCCAATTGGATTGCTTTTAAGAGTCCGACCACCAGTCTGTAAACTATCGCTGCGACCACAAGACCGATTGTTAAAATAATCAGGCCTCCAACTAATGAAGGAATAAAATTGACAAATGTAGACAACGCACCTAAGACAACCGAAGAAACTGCGGTAGACAAATCTTCTACGCTCAAATTATTCACCTCCCTTCTTCCCCCCCCAAAACCCCAAGCTAAGCCAAATAGACGAAGGAGGGTCTTATAACTCCATTTAAAGATAACCATATGAAAAAAGCAAGTGAAAAATCAGTACGATCTATTAAGATTCGAGTATCACGTATTAGTTACTAGAGTCAAATCAGGCTGGGCGATTGAAGAATGAGGCTAAATTAGATATAATTTTAAGGCCCCGGTGTTGTGGATAGATTATCACCACATCTGATGTACGCCACGCAAGCGGGGGTATAGCTCAACTGGCAGAGCAATCGCCTTTTAAGCGATTGGTTCAGGGTTCGAGTCCCTGTGCCCCCACATTTTGCTATTTTATTCTGAGCGAAAAAACTCCGTCCTTCAGGACGGAGATGAAGCGAATTTTGAGCGAGGAAGAGAGAACCACGGCCTTTAGGCCGTGGGAATCTATTTTCGACTTCAAGAATACCGAGGGCTTTTAGTCCTCGAAGGTTTATTTAATGAATTGGGTTGATTTAGTTATTTTGGCTGTGATTTTGTCTTTCGCGGTTGAAGGCCAAAGACGCGGGTTTTTCGTTCAGGTTTTTGATATTTTCGGTTTTGCCGTCTCGCTTTTGGCATCACTCAACTTTTATCCGCAAAGTGCCCAGATTCTTATAAGGTTTTTTAACTTGCCCAAAATTGCCGCCAATCCGGTCGGTTTTTTACTAGTCTGGGTAGTTGTTGAAACTTTATTCTTTTCGATCTTTTCACAAATTTTTAGAAAATTGATCTTTAAATTCGCCCGAAATCCAGTCAACAGATCATTTGGCATTTTACCGGCTTCAGCCAATGCACTTTTATTCCTCTCCTTTTTGCTGCTGTTTGTAGTCTCTCTGCCGATTCGGCCGGATATCAAAAAAGATGTTTTCGACTCTAAGATCGGTTCAGTTTTAGTCGATAAGGCGTCCTCTCTTGAAAAACCTTTTAACAGTATTTTTGGTCCAATTGCCAAACAAAGTCTGACATTTTTGACGGTCAGGCCTGAGGAAAAAGGTACAATTCCCCTTGAATTTACCCAGAGCCAGTTAACTGTTGACCGGATAAGCGAGCAGAAAATGTTTGACCTTGTCAATCAAGAGAGAATAAGAGTTGGCGTCAAACCTTTAGCTTGGAACGAAGAGCAAGCAGGAGTTGGAAGAGCTCACTCAAAAGACATGTTTGAAAGGGGTTACTTCTCGCATTATTCACCGGAAGGCAAAGACGTAGGGGATCGACTTGGAGAAGCAGATATCGCCTATACAATCGCCGGCGAGAATTTAGCGCTTGCTCCGGATGTCATCCGGGCACACAATGGTTTAATGAACTCAGAGGGTCATCGCAGAAACATTTTAGACCCAGCCTTCCGCAAACTCGGGATCGGAGCAATCGATGGGGGAATCTATGGCAAGATGTTTACGCAAGTTTTCACCAACTGAAAAATTGCGTAAATCCTGAGTAAGTCGAAAGGTTTAACCAGGTATTTACAAACTAACGTTTATCAAGAGGCTGTTCGGTTGAGTACCCCGCCAAGAACCCAAGTTTGAAGATTGCAAGCGACAGGAACCCCCTTTTCCTTATAAGAAAAAACGTTATTTTGATCATCAACACCGCTTAATTCCGGAAATCCAAGTTCTCTGGCTGCCCGAAAAACAGCTTCATCAAAAACAACAGTTTCTTGTTTCATACCATATTTTTCGCAAGCAGCGGCAGCGATTGCCGCAAGCTGATACCAAACAGGACCATTTTGATATTGATCTTGGTCATATTGAGAAGAATTTCGACTCCTGGTTCTTAACCCCCAAAGGGTCAAGAGATCCGGCTCCATAAGTCTGCCGATATTTATTTGAGCTCTTTGCTTGTCGGCAATACCAACCCAGAGAGGGAAAACTGAATCGCTTGTAGCAATCCTTATTGGTTTCTTTTCAGCATCCAGGGCAGGAGCGAAGAGCCTCATATCTTCCATCCAGAATAATTGATTGATAAGCTCCCTGCGTTTTAAAGCTCTTATTCTTAGCGCTTGAGCTGTCGCGTAATTTTCTTTTGATTCGTAAAGCCAGGCGCTTTCCAGATCAGAAAGGCTGGCAAAAGAGTTGACATCAAGAGCGGCAATCGGGTCGATGGGTTTTCTGCCCCCCTCATCAACAAGCGCAGTTTCAGAGTCTTTCCACCATTGATTATGAAGGCCTTCAATTAATAAATCTCCATCAATGTCACCATATTTCATTAACCATCTTTGAGATGCCACAAAATTTGGCCAAAGTCTGTCGCGAAAACTCCAATCGCGAGTCGCCTGAACATATCTCGAAAACAATGAGTTCCAGAGCGCGTTGGCATCACGAGCCCAGTAGGTAACCATTTCAAGGTGTCCATTGACCTCAACTACCGGGCCGCCATTGTCTTTAATTTCGGCAAGTCGATCTTGAGGTGAATCCTTATCATGGATCTCGTGGGGCATTTCGCCGGGAGTCTCAGAAGTCACTGGGTTGAATCTTGTCCCCTGATGCGAAGCAGAAGTCTCAAGACTTCTTCTAATCCCGTCAAGAAGCAAAGGAAGCTCGCCGTTTTGGGGTTTTTCTAATAGTAACAGACCAGAAATAGCGTAATCTCTAGTGAATATGACGTTTCTAAATCTGCCTTCTACGGCAGCGGGGATGCCTTTTTCAGTTATCGAACTTAGTAGATACCCGACTGCTTTCTTTCTGATGGCGACAACCGTTTCAGGTGTCATAAAACTTTGTTCACCCCACAATTTAATCTTTATCCAAATTTTTCACAAAGTCAACAAGTAAAAAAATGGAGGCGGTCTTTCCAACACTCCCAAGGAGTCTCCTTGAAAGTTATTAAACTATATGCTAAAAAGCTTTGTATGCCATCAAAAAATTCCATCAAATTATATCTTAAAAATTCCTATTATCACATATACAACCGTGGTGTAGAAAAAAGAAAAATATTCCAGGACGAAGAAGACTATAAAGTTTTCTTAAGTTTTCTAAAAGTTTACTTAGAACCGCCAAAAGAGCAAGAGAAATTAGAATTCCGAATCAACAATTTAGTTTTCCACGGAACCAAAAGACCGCTTAATAATTTCAGTAATGAAGTAGAACTTAATGCTTACTGTTTGATACCCAACCATTTCCATCTGCTGATTTACCAAAAAACGCAAAAGGCAATAGAATTTTTTATGAGATCACTAGGTACAAAGTATTCCCAATACTTTAATAAAAAGTACGAAAGGGTAGGGTACCTGTTCCAGGGAACATATAAGGCTGTTTTGATCGAAAAGGATCTCTATTTGCTCCACCTATCAAGATATATTCACCTCAACCCTTCTAAGGAGACTCCTTTAAAGGGTACCTACTCCAGCTATGGCGATTACTTGGGATTGAGAAAAACCACGTGGGTAAAGTCTCAAAAGATTCTAGAATTCTTTAGAAGCGCCAAAAAAACATCATTAAAAGATATGTTTTCTTATCAAAGTTTTGTTGAAGATTACGCTATGGACTCTGGCCAAATTCTTGGGGAGTTAACAATAGACAATACTTAAGAAGTCTTCTGTATTTCTTTATTTATTATTTATTATTATTTAATTTATTTAAGGTATGCTGGCCATAGATTACCCCCTTTAAAGAGTCTCCTTGAAAGGTGGGGGGTTTGAGTCTATAACTTTTGTCCCCAAAGTAACCGTTAACTTCCGGCCTAATAATCTTCATTCTCAAAAGTTGTGCCGGATAAACTGTATAATCACCGAAGCGGTTATTGATCGTATCAACAGTTTTTATTAAATCTTGCCGATATCGGTCAGCAGGAAAAAGGGGAGTGGTTAAGTATTTGCTTCTTGTCAACATTCCCAAGGTCACACCACAAAAACGCATATAACTCTGAGCTTCGCCGAAGGACCAATCACTAAAAATTTCTCGGCAAATATCAAAAAGCCGCTTGCCGTCATCGATATAATTTTTCAAAGTCCGATGGCCATAGAAACTTAATTCTTTGCTATTTGTTTCCAAACCCGGTTTGTAGAATTTTTTCAAACCGGGCTTGTTTTCTAATTGTTGCTCGACTTCACTTTGCCCGCTCCTTAGAACCAATCCTATATACCTTCCAGAAAGCCTCATCTGCCGTGCTTTAAAAGTAGTCTCTTCACAAAGATTTCTAATCAGTTTTAAAATCTCCGTCTTTTTATATAGATTTCTGTGCGTGGTATAGGTTCTCCCTACGCTTTTGGCATCAGGAATCTCAGTTATGGGTAAAACTTGTGAGTTATCAATCCCGCGCGCGGTATTATAAAGATGGACAGACCAATATGGCCCAAAATGCTTATGCAAAAATTCTAAATTTGCCGCTCGCAAGTTCACAAAACTATCAATGCCAAGCATTCTTAAGCGTCGATTCAGGGCAAAACCTATGCCACAAACATCCATAAGATCAGCCTTATCCAAAAGATCAAGGACATTTTCTTCTGTGATTAAAAAAAGACCATCAGGTTTTATTTGTGAAGATGCTAGTTTTGCAAGTAGTCTATTATAAGAAATTCCGATCGAACATCTCATCCATTCACCAATTTCAATCCTCAATCTATCTTTAATTTCGAAAGCAATCGTTAAAATACCCCCAAAAAACTTTTCAGTCTGGCTTACATCGATAAAACACTCATCCAGTGAAAAAACCTCACAGACAGGGGAATAATTCTTGCAAATATTTATAAAACGGTAAGTGATATCGGCATATTTATCAAAATCCGCAGGTACTAAAATAATTTGTGGACACAAACGACGAGCTTCAAAAACATCAGTACCGGTTTTTACTCCATATTTTTTAGCCTCAACAGAAGCTGCAATTACACATGTCCGGCCGCTGGCTTTGATAATTCCAATTGGTTTATCGCGCAAATAAGGATTAGCCTGCTGTTCGGCTGTAGCAAAAAAGCTGTTTAAATCAACATGCAAAATAACCCGATCAATAACTTTTGACATTAGAATCTTGAATTTGTTTAGCTTGCCTTACCGGCAGGCAGGGAATTAGATATTCGAATTTCGAATTTTAAGATATGGGCATTACTTTCTTTAATGTCCACAAATAATTACTACTGTCATACTCAAGCTCAAAATTAGCACTATCAGAAGCACAAATTAAGTTTAGAATTTTAGTCTCGCCAACCTTTTTACTGCTTGTGAAAATTAATTTTTGAAATTTAATCAAGCGTCTTCGCCAATTCATGGCAATTGGAAAAATTCCTTTATCGAAGAAGACCCAAACTGTGATCGGTTCGTTAATTAGTGTTTCGTAAGACACGATATGGTAAACCAATTCTACCCAAACAAAACCCGAAATGCAAGAAGTATTCCACCCAAAAAATCAATCCCCGAAAAGATCAAACCTTTGCAACCAACATACATATCCTAGTATCCTAGTATCGTGCAACCCTAAAATAATCTAAATCATGTTTCCAATTTCAGACACTCGACATTCCGGCAAATTTCCATTGGTCACTTTCATTTTGATTATCACAAATCTTTATATCTTTTTTCTTGAGCTCTTATCTTTCGATCTTGAGTCGTTTATTGCTCGTTTTAGCTTAATTCCTGCAAATGTGGATATAACAAAACCGGAAACGCTAACCCCCTTTATCACCTCAATGTTTTTACACGCGGGATTTTTACATATTGGCTCCAATATGTGGTTCTTATGGATTTTTGGCGATAATGTAGAAGCAGCAATAGGACATCTTAAGTATTTTTTCTTTTATATTTTTTCTGGCATTGCTGCCATGTTTATTCAATATATTTTTATTGCTGACTCCAGTCTGCCTATGCTGGGTGCCTCAGGCGCGATAGCCGGAATTTTAGGCGCCTATTTGAGATTTTTTCCGGCAAACAGGATTAATACTATAATTCCAATTTTCGGCCTGCCGGCGATTATTGCTATCCCGGCAAGCTTCACGCTGATCTACTGGTTTGTGATTCAAGCATTTAATGGCGTCGCCACTATTTTTATAGCAACAGCCTCAATTGGCGGCGTTGCTTATCTTGCCCATGCTGGGGGGTTTGTTTTTGGTTTTATCCTCTCAAAATCCTTTGCAAGTCAAAAAAAGTATTATAATGGCTAAGGAACCGTTAAATTCCGCCCGCTTATGTTAGTCTGTTCTTACAAAGCTTATTTACGGCATTTAGAAAAAAATCCCAAAAAATCTGTTCTACAAAAAATAATTCTCACTTTTTGTGCGGTCTTATTGGTAATCACAGGTATTATCTCGGCTCTTTTCTTCTACCAATACAATTTGGAGGCTCCAATTCGTGCTGAAAATCAGTATGTTGAAACCGCCGAGAGCGGATTTATCGCCACAAAACAATCTATTAATGAAATGCTGGATGCTTTTAATGTAGCAGGCGCAAAGATTAAAATCTTCGACAATTTGAAAGAAGGTTCAGCTGCGGCTTCCGGTTTTTCTACTTCTCTTGACGATGTCAATCGGAACATTTCAAATATAGAAACTGTCCGCGGCAACGTTATCATTCAAAAAAATCAGCTTGGGAAATTTAAAACTCCTCAAAAGTTTGAAAAGATTAATCAAGAATTGCTCAGTTTTTATGGTGAAACAACCAGTGCCATCGACAAGCTTTATAACCAGCATAAATTTGCCAGAGATCTTTTAATGTCTTTAGGCCCAAACCTTTATTTACCTGTTCTTTCAGAAAATACTCTTTGGCAGGACGGAAAAAATGAAGAGATCACAGCTTACTATCAAAGTTTAAAATCGGATGCGAATGAAGCACTCGCTCGTCTTTCCCGTTTAGATCCTCCCGACGAGTTTACTTCCCACGTAAAAGCTCAAACAGCCTATCTTGAACTTTTAGTTAAAACCGCCGACGCTATCACAAACATCCTTTCTCAGAAAGATGATCAGAATGGGGAAAACCCAACCCAAGTAGAAAAAGCTTATCAAGTTTTATCTGAAGCAAACAAAGAAAATGCCGCTCTTCCGGAAAAATTACTTTCACAAAAATTAAAACTTTTTTCGGTCAAAGAAAACTTGGAAAAATTTGCCGCCGTCAAAATACACCAGGGATCCCTGGAGCGGAAATTAAACGATATTTCCAGGGAGCAAACGCAAATCAGAACTTACGAGTCTGGGAGACATCCTTAAAATTATATCTAGGGGGTTTACAAATACCTGCATTTATTTGTTAAAATTAACAAAAGGAGGAAAATCAATGGATCCAAACGACCAAAATCCCACAGGGCCAACAGATAATCAGGGGACACCTGATGCGTCACCAACCCAGGAACCACCTGGAGGCTCGGGACAAACACCACCGGTGCAAATGCCACCTACACCTGATGCGTCTGGTGCTGAGGAAGAATTACCTCCGCCACCTCCCGCCAGCCAGGAGCCAGAACCAGAGGCTCCCGGGGGAAGCACGGAAGAACCAACCGGTAGTCAACAGACTGCCTAGAAAAAATCAGCAAATCTTTGTTAAACCCCTTTCAAGCTTGGTTGACATCAAGCAAGTTTTGTTCTTATGCTAATAAATGAAGGACAGAGTTTTGACGCTTGCTGATTTTAAGAGAAATTCAAAATTTATTGCAATTTTCGTTTTTTTAACGATCTGGGCATTGACTTTTTATCAATTGGGTAGACACGCAACAATTGGAGAATTTTTTAAAGTCAGAGAATCAGAAAATCAAAACGAAAAAAACAAACAAGTAGAGATTCCACAGCCATACGCAGATTCACAAACAGGATCTATCATCTCCTCTTCTGTAAAACTTTGCTCAAACACTTTTTACGGTTTCGAACTAGCATACCCCGCAGATTGGTTTACGACTTACAATACGGATAATCAAAAATGTACATTTTTTGCCCCATATTCCTTTGTAGTTCCCGAGCAAACTGACAAAACTTTTGTGCCAATAAAAATAGAAGTAGTCAAAATTGAGGAGTGGCCAAGTACCGTCAAATTCTTTGAAAATCCCAACGACTTTCAAAATATTATTTCCGTCCAAAATATCGATATCAATGGAAAATCAGTCAAAAAAATAAAAGCAATCTCAACCGGGGCAGGCAATATACAACAGGGTTTTGACAAGCTTAGTTTTTTAGTTCTGGACCCAAAAAATCCGTTGATTCTTTCTTATCAACAGCTTGACAAAAATGAAAATACTAGTCTTTCTGAAGGAGTATTGGAAGATATGACAAACAACCTTAAATATTTCTAAAGACAAAATCTAAAGACAAAATAAGAAAAGGCTTAAGAGTTGCCTCCTAAGCCCCTTCAATGCTCACCTTGCGGCAAGCAAAAAGCACTATATAATAGGTTGACTTCCTTGTCAACTGGGATAAAATAGATCAATCAAGCTTGTTTCATAACAATAAAAGAAAGCATCAATCAACCGGAGGCTTTAGCCAAAGAATTATTGTAGAAAGAATCGAGTAACTACAATACAAAAGAAAAGGCCTCTCTTGCGAGAAGCCCTTTCAAATTGCCTATCTTGCGATAAGCACCGAAAATATACAACGGGAAAAAATCATTGTCAACCCCCCAAAATGAGGCTAAGATGCTATACTTTTAAAAAAATATCAGCCCGGGAAGTTATCTAAGAATCATCCCATCATGAGACAAATAGAGGGAAAATCCGTCTATAGTGTTTCCGAAGTCAATAGTTTGGCACGCCAAACCCTGGAAAATATGTCTTTTTGGGTAGAAGGAGAAATATCTTCGTTCAAAGGTTTAAACTCTCATTATCGCTACGTCTATTTTGATCTTAAAGATCCGCAAACCGGCTACAAGCTGCCTTGTATTTTAGAACCGGAAATTTACCTATCAACAAGTCTTGATCTTAAAGATGGCCAAAAAATCTTAGCGCTTGGTAACCTGACTCTCTGGGAAAAAGATGGCCGTTACCAAATGTATCTTCACAAAATTGAAGAGTTCGGCGAAGGTCTGCTGCTTGCTAAACTTGAGGCACTTAAGAAAAAACTTCAAGCTCAAGGCTACTTTGATATTTCCCGCAAAAAATCCTTACCATCATACCCCACTAATGTCGCTGTCATCACCTCTAAAATTTCTGATGCTTGGCAGGATTTCAAAAAACACAGCATCGGCAGGTACGGTAACCTAAGCGTGACTCTTTTTGATGTTCCGGTCCAGGGCGAAAATTCGGCGCCACAAATTATTAAAGCTCTAAAACGCGCCGATAAAATGAATTTTGATGTCATCGTTCTCGCACGGGGTGGCGGCTCGCTCGAAGACCTTGCCTCTTTCAATGAGGAAAAACTGGCCGATGCTATTTTTGCGGCTAAAACTTGCATTATCGTTGGTGTCGGTCATGAAAAGGATGTAACTATTGCCCAACTTGTTGCCGATATTGCTGCTTCCACCCCAACCGATGTAGCCAAAATCATAACTGGCGGTTTTGTCCATTTGGAGGAAAGACTCAACCAGCTTATTTTTAGAGCAAAAGCTCAAGGCAAGCGGACTCTTGAAGCAAATTTTCAAACCATTGATCTTATTTTCCATCAATTGGCTACAAATAGAGAAAGACTCAAGCAGATTCCACCTCATTTACAATTTCTAGGAACCACACTTGCCATGAGTCAAGAAAGATTTCTTGAGGGCAACCGAAAAAGACTTGAGGTTAGTCTTGTGTCACTTGCGAATTCCTGGCGACTGCTTTTTGCAAAACGCAATCATGGTCTCAAAGTGATCTCCGAAAAGTTGACAATTCTATCCCCTCAAAACACTTTAGAGCGAGGTTACAGTATTGCCAGCGATGAGCGTGGCTATGTAATAAAAAGTGCCGAGTCCATTGATATTGGTTCAAAAATTAGAGTAAAATTTGCTAAAGGTGCTGCAAGATCCAAAGTTTTTGAAAAAGAAGTAGAATGACAAAGGATATTAATTTTGCAAAAGCCCTGGCTCGTCTTGAGGGAATTGTCGAGAAACTTGAGGGCCAAAATCTTGATCTGGAAGAAGCGGTCGATCTTTTAACCGAGGGAGTTGCACTACACAAAAAATGCCAAGAAAAACTTAAAAGTGCTCAAAGTAAAATAGATAAATTACTTGAAGAGGGGGTGAATTAAAAATGGCAGACAAAAAGATCGGCAAAGTTAATCATTATTATGACAAAATCGCCGTCGCAGTCGTTAAACTGACCGGCGGTGATTTAAAGATTGGCGATACAGTCAAGTTAATCGGCAAGGACGGTAGCGAGTTTAGCCAAGAAATTACATCAATGCAAATAGAACACGCCAACATTGAAATTGCCAAAAAAGGTGATGAGTTCGGTCTTAAAGTTGAAAAAGAGGTAAAAACCGGGTCGGAGGTAACAAAATAAGGCCTTAACCACCTCAAAGTTTAATGATCTACGTACTTCACGGAAAAGATACAGAAAGCTCATATAATCGTTTGTCACAAATACTTGATACTTTCCAAAATCTGCCGAAATTAAAATTAACCGAAAAAGAACAGCTCGAAGATTTTTATTTGGCGGTTTTTTCGAAAGACCTTATTAACTCTCAAAAAATTGTCATTTGTGAAAATTATTTACATGATAAAAAAATAAAAGGTCATGTTCTTGCAGAAATTCCAAAAAACAAAATTGTCATTTTTTGGGAACAAAATCAACTTGCCCCAGCCGAAATTGCCAAAATAAAAAAAGACTGCGGTCATTTATCTCTCAGGATTGAAACATTTAAACCTCAACCCCAAATATTTTGGTTTTTAGATTCCATCTCGCCGAACTTAGAAAAAACGCTTGAGTTACTTTCAAGGCTGCCGGAGAAAAATACCAATCTTATCTTTCAATTTGAGAACAGAATGCTTTTTCTAATCTTAGCCAGACTTAAAGTCAAGATGGAAACTGCAGGAAAAATCGCCGGGCTTAATGTTCTAGATTGGCAATGGACAAAAATTAAAAGACAAGCAATGCTGCTAAATCTGGAAACGCTATTTGCTCTTTACGACGGAATACTTAAAATTGATAATATGACAAAATCCGGGGCCAGTGACTTAAAAGAAAACACCCTAATCACTGTCTTGCTTCTTAAATACCTTTCTCCCAGAGTCTAACTTCACTCTTCAAATTTTGCTACAATTAGATTGATCTCTCTCATATGGAAGATGTTGTTTGGTTTTCTGAAGTAGGTAAAGATGATACGAAATCAGTTGGCGGCAAAGGTGCCAATCTAGGCGAGCTATATAATCTTAAACTCCCCGTTCCTAACGGTTTTATTGTAACTTCCCAGGCATATTTTAGCTCGGTTTCAAGCTCAGGGACTCTTGATAGAATTCGCAGCATACTTTATGGTTTGGATGTGGAAAATCCTCTTCTTCTGGAAACCAAGGCAAAAGCCTGCCAGCAGGAAATTAAAAAGATTAAACTCCAAACTTTGCTGCAAAAAAAAATTGACAAATTTTACGAAAAACTTTCCGCCCCGCAGCGTTCTGTTTTTGTTGCCGTGCGTTCTTCAGCAACTGCCGAAGATCTTCCCCAGGCTTCATTCGCCGGCCAGCAGTCTACCTTCCTTAACGTTCGCGGCGCACGTGAGGTGAAAGAAGCAATTTTAGCATCTTGGGCTTCTCTTTTTGAAGCAAGGGCCATTTTTTACAGAGTTCAAGAAAATTTTGACCATTTTCGAGTTGGAATTGCGGTTCCTGTCCAAAAAATGGTCCAGCCGGAAGTCTCCGGAGTTATGTTCACGCTAGATCCGGTGACCAATAATAAAGACAAAATAACAATCGAGGCCATATTCGGTTTAGGTGAGTTAATTGTTGCAGGTTCAGTTACTCCCGATCATTATGAAATAGACAAAAGAAGCTTCAAAATAACTATAAAAAATATCGTCTCGCAAGAAAAACAGCTTGTAAAAACAAAGGGTGCCAACAAGATTCTTGCAGTATCAAAACCCTTTCAAAGAGTTCAAAAACTTTCAGACGACAAGCTTATTGAACTTGCCAGAATTGGCCAAAAAATCGAAAAACATTATTACTTTCCTCAAGATATTGAGTGGGCATATAAAGGCGGAAAGCTATATATAGTCCAAACAAGGCCAGTGACGACGCTAACTCAAAACTCAAAACTCAAAACTCAAAACTCAAGAAGCCAGCTGCCACCTACAAGCAACCAATTATTACTTCGCGGTGCCCCGGCATCACCAGTCATAGCAACAGGCAGAGTTTCGCTTATAAAATCAAAAAAGGAACTTTACAAAGTTCAAAAAGGAGATGTTCTGGTTACAGAAATGACCAATCCGGATTTCGTTCCGGCGATGAAAAAGGCCGTGGCCATCGTTACTGATCGCGGCGGTCGAACTTCTCACGCCGCAATTGTCTCAAGAGAGCTGGGCATTGCTTGTGTTGTCGGAACAGGTGAAGCTACCAAAAAATTGAAGGACGGAATGATAATTACCGTTGACGGTGCCAAGGGACTTGTTTTTAAGGGCAAACCGGCAATCGATAAAAAGGACTTGGCATTTTCAAAAAATAAAAACCTCAAGCCTCACAAGACTGCTACTAAACTCTATGTTAATCTGGCAGAACCCTATCTTGCTCCTCAAATTGCCGCCAAAGACGTCGACGGAGTTGGACTTCTGCGCGCCGAATTCATGCTTGCTCAAATAGGTGTCCACCCCAAAAAGTTTCTGGAAGATGGTCAAAAAAATAAGTTCATCGAAAAACTAAGCCAAGGGCTTTCTACCATTGTTCATGCTTTTGGCAGGAGACCTGTTATTTACAGGGCTAGCGATTTAAAATCGAATGAGTATAAAGGCTTAAAAGGCGGCGACAAATTCGAACCCAAAGAAGCAAATCCTATGCTAGGTTACAGAGGCGCTTTTCGTTACATCAAAGACCCTGATATTTTTAAAATGGAACTGGAAGCCATAAAATCTGTGCGAGAGAAGCACTCCAATTTACACTTAATGATTCCGTATGTCAGAAACGTTTCAGAGCTTGCGGCAGTTAGAAAACTTGTAGAGGAAGCTGGACTTTTTAAGGATGACTATTTTAAGTTCTGGATGATGGTTGAAATTCCCTCAAATGCAATTTTACTTAACCAGTTTATAAAAGTAGGGATCGACGGCATCTCCATTGGATCAAATGATCTAACAATGCTTATTCTTGGAACAGATCGTGACAATGAAGAGGTTGCTAGCGAATTTACTGAGCTCGATGAAGCTGTTCTCTGGGCTTTTAAAAAGATTGTCAAAACCGCGAATGCGGCGGGAATTACCTGTTCTATATGTGGTCAAGCACCGTCGATTTATCCTGAATTAACTGAAAAACTGGTTTCATGGGGTATAACCTCAATTTCGGTCAACCCGGACGCTATCGATTCAACGCGAGAAATAATTTATCAGGCTGAGCACGAACTGGTCACCAGAAACCAAAACCATGGCAACGATTAAAAAAATTATTGGTCGGGAGATTTTGGACAGCAGAGGCTATCCGACAGTCGAGACCATTGTCCAACTGTCAGATGGAGCAGTCGGTGTCTTTTCTTCTCCTTCCGGCTCATCTGTTGGTAAACATGAGGCAAAAGAAATAAGAGATATGGACCCCAAACGTTTTGAGGGACTGGGAGTATTAAACGGGTTGAAAAACATTCACACGATTTTATCACCAAAGCTTTTAGGTCAAGAAGCCGGCGACCAGGAAAAAATTGACCAGACGATGATTGAATTAGATGGAACTGATGACAAATCAAAAATCGGCGCAAATATTATCTTATCACTTTCAGGGGCTATCACCAAAGCCCAGTCTCAGTCATTAAAGATGCCTCCCTATCAATATATAGCCAAACTTCTTGGCAGCAATTTTCATGAGTTTATAATTCCAACTCCCATGTTCAATATTTTAAACGGGGGTAAACACGGTGACGGTAATTTGAATTTTCAAGAATTTATGATTGTTCCGCCGAAAGCAGGTTCTTATTCAAAGAATCTGAAATTGGGCGTGGAAGTTTACTATTCGCTCAAAGAAACGCTTAAAATCCATAATGCCCTAACCCTCGTCGGAGATGAAGGAGGATACGCTCCCACGCTTTACTCCAATCTGGATGCCATGAAAATTCTTGAAGAAGCAGTCACAAAAGCCGGATATAAAATCGGGCTTGATGCCTTTTTTAGCTTAGATATCGCCGCCTCAAATATCAAACAGGGAAGTTCATATAAAATAAGTGATAAGCCTGTCCCGCTTTCGGCTGTCGACTTTTCGGATTTCTATATTTCTCTTAATGAACAGTATCACCTGCTCTCCCTAGAAGATCCTTTTGATCAGGACGACTGGGAAGATTGGCAACACCTCACTGAAAAACTCGGCAAGGAAACTCTAATCGTCGGCGATGACTTAATCGCAACTAATATTGAAAGATTAAATAAAGCGGTTTCTCAAAAAGCAGCAACAGCGGTTGTCATTAAACCAAATCAGGCTGGTACTATTTCAGAAACGCTTAAAGTAGTCAAGGCGGCAAAAGCCGCTAGCTTCAAAATTATTGTTTCCCACAGATCCGGCGAAACTAATGACGATTTCATTGCTGATTTTGCTGTCGGTGTTGGTGCTGATTACACCAAATTAGGAGCGCCGGCCAGGGGTGAAAGAGTCGCCAAATATAACCGTCTTTTGGAAATCGAACATGAACTTTCTTAAACGGAAAGTCAAAATAGAGAAAATGCTTAAAATTATATCCAAACCCAAACCGTTGATATTATGTATTTTAGACGGTTGGGGTATCGCTCCTCATAATCCCGGTAATGCCATTAGCCTTGCACAGCCCGTTAATTTTAACAGTCTTTGGTTTTCTTACCCTCACACCATTCTTTTAACCTCCGGGCAGTCTGTTGGTCTACCGGCGGCAGAAGCCGGCAACAGCGAAGTCGGCCACCTCAACTTAGGAGCCGGAAGAATAGTTTTCCAGGATTTACTTCGGATTAATCTTGCCATCACAAATGGTTCATTTTTTGAAAACGAAGCTTTTTTAAAAGCATGTAAGCATCGAGAAACCAATGATTCCAGGATCCATTTAATGGGTCTTGTCAGCCCGGGAGTCGTTCACAGCGAAATCAAACATCTGTACGCGCTTTTGAAACTTTTACAGCAAGAATCTATTAATCCTTCAAAAATCAAGATTCATTTGTTTACTGATGGCAGAGATAGTCCGCCGACCTCCGCCAAAATTTATTTACAGGAAATTCTCAAAAGGTTAAGAGAGGAAAATTTGGGGGAAATTGCCACTTTATCGGGTCGCTACTTTGCCATGGACAGAGACAACCGCTGGGATCGGACAGAAAAAGCCTATACCACGCTTCTTGGAAAAAGCCCAAATCTGCAAACAGATCCCGTAGTCTCCATTGAAAAATCATATAGTGAAGGCAAAACTGATGAATTTATAGAACCAATAGTCTTTGTTGACAACAATGGCAATCCTGTTGGCCCAATCGCCTCGGGAGACTCCGTCATCTTTTTCAATTATCGGCCAGATCGTGCAAGACAACTAACTCAAGCTTTCGTTCTGGAAAATTTTAAAAGTCTGCAAACCTCCTCCGGTGAAGGTGTAAAAACATTTAGCAGAGGCCCAAAGTTGGCAAATCTTTTTTTTGTGACAATGACAGAGTATGAAAAAGGACTTCCGGTTTCTGCCGTTGCCTTTCCTCATAGGGGAGTGGTCATGCCAGTCGCCAGGGTATTTTCTGAAATTAATGATCGCCAACTGCATATCGCCGAAACAGAAAAATATGCCCACGTAACCTATTTTTTCAATGGAGGCCAGGAGCTGCCATTTAACGGTGAAGACCGCATTCTTGTAAATTCCAAAAAAGTAGCTTCCTACGACCAGGCTCCGGAAATGTCCACCCCCGAAATCACCAAACATTTAATTGGCCGGATTAACAATCGCGTTTATGATTTTATCGTCGTTAATCTTGCTAACGCCGATATGGTCGGTCACACAGGAAACCTTAATGCGACAATACAAGGCATTCAGGCAATTGACATTCATTTAGGAATAATTGCCAAAGCTGCGCTTTCCGCAGGAGGGGGTGTAATTATCACTGCTGATCATGGTAATGCCGAAGAAATGATCAATCCAAAAACTGCCCGGATCGACACCGAACACAATGCAAACCCCGCCCCCTGTATTTTAGTCTTCAAAGAACTTCGCGGGGTCAACACACAATTACCAAGAGGCATTTTGGCAGACATCGCTCCTACAATTCTTGGTATTTTAAAAATCTCCAAACCTTCTCAAATGACCGGTCGAAATTTGTTAGATTAGAGATTAGAATAGAATAGTAAACTCACCTTTTGGCTTAACGTTTAAAAAATGTTCAATTGAGTCGGTTACTTTTTCATGGCGCACTTCCTCGTGAATTTTAGTTAGTTCTCGCAAGACAACAATGTCGATATTCCCAAATACGGATTGGATATCTTTTAATGTGTCAATCAACCTGTAAGGCGATTCAAAGAAAACCACGGTTAGTTTAATAGTTTGAACTATTGAACTGATATCTGCCAGTAACTTGCGGCGTCTGCCTTCTTTTTTAGGTAGATAACCGAAAAATAAGAATTTATCCGGCGGCTGACCGGAAACCGTAAGAGCCGATATGACGGCTGTTTGACCAGAAATAGATTCTACCTTAATGTTGTTTTCGATTGCGGATCGAACAAGCTTATATCCAGGATCGGAAATCAGGGGTGTGCCAGCATCAGAAACAAGAGCAATTTTCTTCCCTTTTAAAAGATCCCCAATAATTTCTGGAGTTTTACGATTTTCATTAAAGTCATTAAAAACCACCATTTCCTGGTTAATTTTGTAAGCGCTCAACAATTTACCGGTAATTCTGGTATCTTCGCATAGAATATAATCAACTTCCTTTAAAGTTTCGATGGCTCGCAAAGTGATATCTTTTAAATTACCAATTGGAGTAGATACAATATACAAAGTACCCATAACTGGTCAATTGTTAATTGTCATACATTCGATAAACTCAGTATGACCCTGAGTATGTCGAAGGGTCAATTGTCAACTTAAATGGAGCAGTCCTTTTTAGAAGTTATTGTTTTTTGGGTAATGGGTATCATTTCCCAATTTGGCTATCCGGGAATTTTTCTTTTGATGGCTCTGGAATCTGCCCTGATTCCGATTCCTTCGGAAGTAATCATGCCTTTCTCCGGATTTTTAGTTTCCGAGGGAAGATTTAGCCTTATGGGAGTTGTGCTTGCGGGTGCACTCGGTAATCTGGTAGGCTCTTGGGCTGCTTACGCCTTAGGTTACTGGGCACATGATAAAGTTATCAGAAGACTTGTCAAAAAATACGGCCAATTTGTTCTTCTTACAGAAAACGAGTATGATCACGCGCTGAAGCTATTTTCCCGAAATGGCCAACTCTTCGTTGCAATTTCAAGACTCTTACCAGCTGTAAGAACTGTTATCTCGCTCCCCGCTGGTGTTGCTAAATTGTCACTGGTAAAGTTTTCATTACTGACCTTTTTTGGATGCCTAATCTGGTCATATTTTCTAGCGGCAATCGGCGTAAAACTTGGCGAAAACTGGGTTGTTATAAGACCGTACTTCCGCAAGTTTGACATTGCAATTGTAGCAATTATTATAATCCTAATATTAGTGTATATTTACCGTAAATTCCGGAATAATAATTTACTGAAAACAAAAAATAGTGATTAAAAAGCTTAAAAAAATTTTTTCGAAATTCGGCCCTGGAATTATTACGGGCGCCTCAGACGATGATCCTTCGGGAATTGCAACTTATTCTATGGCAGGAGCATCTCAAGGCTACAGTCTCCTCTGGACATCACTATTCACATTCCCATTAATGGCGGCAATTCAAGAAATGTGTGCGAGAATAGGCCTTATCACCGGAAAAGGGCTTGCCGGAAACATCAGAACGCGCTTCAAATCAAAGACTCTTCTTTATTTCTTGGCTTTTTTAATAATTGTGGCCAATACCATCAACATCGGCGCGGATTTAGCCGGTATGGCAGCTGCAACCAGACTCTTAATCCCAGTTTATCCACAATTGGTTGCCTTACTTATGACAATTCTAATAATTGCCTTGATGGTTTATTTCCCTTACAAATTTATAGCCAGCAACCTTAAATGGCTGACATTTACCCTTTTTGCCTACATTGCATCGGTCGTTGTTACCAAGCAGGATTGGTTTGCCATAATTCAACATACATTTTTGCCCGATATACGTTTTAATAAGGACTTAATTACTATTCTTGTTGCAATTCTTGGTACGACTATTTCCCCCTATCTATTTTTTTGGCAGACATCCGAAGAGGTCGAGGAAATGAAAGAGGAGGCTAAGGAAAAACACAAAAAGATTATCGTGACAAAGCACGAATTAAAGCAGATGCGGGATGACGTTAACCTTGGGATGTTATTCTCCAATATTGTCATGTACGCAATAATTGCTACAACTGCCTCAACTCTTTTTGCGTCCGGAATTCATGAGATAACGACTGCCGACCAGGCCGCAAAAGCACTCGAGCCGATCGCAGGACGTGCCTCTTATCTTTTATTCACGCTAGGCATAATAGGTACTGGACTGTTGGCTATCCCGGTTTTAGCAGGAGCTGCCGCCTATGCAGTTTCCGAAATTTTCGGATGGAACGAGGGTTTGAATAAATCCTTTAGACAAGCTAAATCTTTTTACGCCATAATTATTCTGTCAACAATTACTGGTCTTCTTATGAATTTTGCAAACGTCAATCCCTTCAAAGCTCTGTTTTATACGGCCGTTATTTACGGTTTAATCTCTCCGATACTCATCATGTTTATCCTGCTTTTAGCCAATGATAAAAAATTAATGGGGAATCTCAAAAATGGGCTGGTATCTAATATCTTAGGCGTATTAACTCTCGTTGTAATGACTCTTGCTGCTGCGGGGTTTATTATTAGTTTATGACAGAAACCCTCTCGCTTAATTATACTTTCTGATTACTCCGACACACCTGCCCTGGATTGTTACATTTTTAGCGTAAATTGGCTGCAGCGCGGAATTAGCGGGCTCCAATCTTACTCGATCCGACTCTTTAAAATATCTTTTCAAAGTAACAACACCGTTATTCACCATGGCCACCACGATATCGCCATCACGAGCTTCATTGGTTTCTTCAACTACTACAAAATCTCCTTCTAAAATTCCATCCTCAATCATTGAATCACCTTTAACCTGCAATACATAAGATTTTTTATGAGGAGGTACCATCTCAGGTGAAACGGCAAAAGTAGCGTTAGGATCTGTATATGGCTCGATAGGAGAACCAGCTGCTATAAAACCCAAGAGCGGAAGTTCGATACCTTTTACAATTTCTCCGATTTTTTTGTCAATAAGCTCAATTCCCCGAACAATCCCCGAAGTTTTCTTGATCAACCCTTTTCTCTCCAGGACTTGCAGGTGTTCGTGAACCGTGGCCAAAGACCTAACACCAAGTTCCTTGGCGATTTCGACTAAAGTCGGAGCATGTCCGTACTTATCAATATATTCGTTAAGAAAATCTAAAATCTGTCGTTGTCTTTTATAGACTACAGTTGCCATAGTTAAATATTACCAAACAAAACCCGAAGTTGTCAAGAGGTGATTTGGGAAAGGTGTTAGGGTATGTACTTCTTAAAAACTAATACGCCGTTATACCCTCCAAAACCTGCTGAAAATGCAACAGCCACTCTCACGTCTTTTTTTCTAGGCTTTTTCACAATATCTAAATCTGCAAACTCAGGCCGGACATTATCAATATTAATCGTAGGAGGTATTACTCCTTCATAAATCGCCTTTACCGCAAAGAGGGCTGTGGTTGCACCAGCAGCACCTAATTGATGACCCATTATTGATTTCGGTGCACAAATTGCCAGGTTTCTAACGTGATCGCCAAATACAATTCTTACAGCCTCCATTTCTGTCTTCTCACTTAGACCAGTCGATGTTGCATGCGCAACATATAAATCAACTTCTTCCGGTTTTACATTGGCATCTTCAAGGGCATTGCTTATGGCTTCAGCTTCCTCGTGTGCCCCTGGGACTGTCTCGTGATTACCGTCGTTATTGCAGTTGACCCCCACAAGCTCAGCGTAAACTTTAGCATTCCTCTTGAGAGCAACTTCTTCGGCTTCAAGTATCATAATACTAGCACCCTCCGAAGGCACAAAACCCGTACTATCCGAATTAAAAGGGCGACTAGCCCTCCAAGGTTCATTAAGATATCTTCCATCCGCCATTGCTTCCATGTTACCAAATCCTGCCATCACAATGTCTGTAATTTCCCCCTCAGTCCCTCCGCAGACCATGTAGTCGTTAATGCCAAGTCTTATTAATAGTGCCGAAACAGCCATGTTGTCTATGCCAGTCGAACAGGCAGTGACGAGTGAACCCGACCAGCCTTTTAAATGCCAAAACAAGTTGATTATCGAAGAAACTCTTTCCGGTTCGACCTGTAAAATTGTCGAGGGCGGTATTTCTTTTGGACCTGTTTCTTCAAGTATTTTTCCCGCCTGACGGTAGTATTCCATTCCACCGATTCCGGTTCCGACAAAAACACCGAATCTACTCTTGGCGATTCCTTCATCCAAGATGTTATTTACTGTATGCCCACCGTCTGCTAAAGCCTCTTTGGCAGCCAGGAAACTATATTGGCTCGCCCTAGATGATCTTTGTCTAATTTTTCTTTCCGCTTGCGTAAAGAGTTTAGCTTGGTCATAATCGGCCATAGGAATAGCAATCCTACTTCGAAAGCGTTCATCAACAATCACTCTTGCTCGCGAAATGCCGGCCAGAACATTTTGCCACATCTCATCAACATTCATACCATAAGGAGAAACAGCGCCTATGCCTGTTACAACTACTCTGCGCCCTGGTCTAACTTCATGTTCTTTAGGGGAAATCTCAGTTCCGTTTCTTTCAACCATCGTTGGTTGTTGATTATACAAGAATCGTCAAATTTCGGCTATAATTGAAGTTTGCCATGAAATTTAAACTGACTTCAACATACAAACCAACAGGGGATCAACCGCAGGCGATTGACAAACTCACCGAAGGCCTCAAGAAAGGTTTCCGCCACCAAACACTGCTTGGAGTCACCGGTTCCGGTAAAACTTTTACGATTGCTAATGTAATTGAAAAGGTCCAAAAGCCGACTTTGGTGATTTCCCACAATAAGACTCTGGCCGCCCAACTTTATCAAGAATTTAGAGAATTTTTTCCGAAAAACGCGGTTTGTTATTTTGTCTCGTACTACGATTACTACCAGCCGGAAGCATATTTACCCTCAACCGACACTTATATCGAAAAAGAAACAGAAATTAACGAGGAAATAGACAGGCTTAGACTGGCTGCAACAACCGCTCTTGCGACACGGGGGGATGTGATTGTCGTCGCTTCGGTTTCCGCCATTTACAACATAGGATCTCCTACCGAGTATCAGCAATCCCGGTTGATTTTAAAGATCGGTCAAAGCTTTGGCCGTCATGATCTTTTGGTTGCTTTTTCTAAGTTACTTTACGAAAGAAACGATACTGATTTCAAAAGAGGAACCTACAGAGTACGCGGGGAAAACATCGAGATTCTTCCGGCTTACGAAAATAACGGGCTCAGGCTAACGTTTTCTGGCAAAAAACTAATTAAGCTTGAAGTAATTCATAAAACCAGCGGTGAAACTTTGCAAAATCCGGACGAAGTTGCACTTTATCCGGCAAAACACTATGTATCCTCGGAAGAAACAACGGAAAAAGCAATAAAAACTATTGGTGAAGAGTTAAGGAAAAGGCTCAACTTTTTTAGGAAACTTGGCAAGGAGTTGGAAGCCCACCGCCTTGAGACCAGAACCAATTATGATCTTGAGATGATAAGAACTCTCGGCTACTGCAAAGGTATAGAAAATTATTCCAGGCATTTTGACGGCAGGAACCCGGGTGAACCGCCCTTTTCCCTGCTTGGCCATTTCCCGAAAGATTATCTTATGGTGATTGACGAATCGCACATGACTATCCCTCAAGTCCGTGGGATGTATAACGGTGATAGAGCCAGGAAAGAAATGCTCGTGGATTTCGGTTTTAGGCTACCTTCGGCATTTGATAACCGTCCGCTGAAGTTTGAGGAGTTTGCCAGAAAGGTAAATCAGGTGATTTATACTTCGGCTACACCCGCCGTCTATGAACTTTCTATTTCAAACCAGATCGTAGAGCAACTGGTCAGACCGACCGGACTTTTGGATCCCTTGATTGTCATTAAAACTACAAAAGGCCAAATAGATGATTTAATTTCTGAAATACAAGCTCGAGTGGCAAGGAAACAAAGGGTTTTGGTAACAACCTTAACTAAAAGAATGGCCGAGGAATTGGCAATTTATTTAGAGGAGAAAAAAATCAAGGTAACCTATTTGCATTCCGAGGTACAAACTTTAGACCGGGGCGACATTTTAGACGATTTAAGATTGGGTAATTATGATGTTCTTGTTGGTATAAATTTACTCAGAGAGGGCTTGGATCTACCTGAAGTATCTCTTGTGGCGATTTTAGACGCGGATAAAGAAGGTTTCCTTCGATCGGAAACTTCCCTAATTCAGACGATGGGCCGAGCCGCCCGTCATCAGGAAGGTCGAGTTATTCTTTATGCAGATATTGTTACCGGATCAATGCAGAGGGCAATTGAGGAAGTAGAAAGGCGACGTCAAGTTCAACTCGATTACAATAAGAAGCACAAAATTAGTCCTCAAACTATCGAAAAGCCAATTAGAGAAAAACTGGTTGACAGAGAGAAAATTTATGAGGAGAAAAAACAGATATTTAAAGATTCAGTAATAGAGTCATCTCTCGCCCGTGCCAAAAAAGGTTCGCTCCTGCCTGAGGATAAACAAAAATTGATCCTTGTTTTAACTCGCGAAATGAAAGACGCCGCAAGAATCCTGGATTTCGAAAAAGCTGCAATTTTGCGTGATCAAATTCTACTTCTAAAATCGCCTGCGATCACTTCTTAACGCTTGCCCGAGTATTGATTTTCGTGTTAAAATTTTAAATTCATGGATAAAATCATAATCAAAGGCGCGAGGGTTCATAATCTCAAGAACATAAACGTCACGATCCCGAAGAACAAACTAGTTGTTTTTACGGGAATCTCCGGGTCAGGCAAATCATCACTCGCTTTTGACACGATCTATGCTGAGGGCCAAAGAAGGTACGTTGAATCACTTTCTGCTTATGCTCGCCAATTTCTGGGAATTATGGATAAACCGGATGTCGACTCGATTGAAGGTCTTTCACCGGCAATTTCCATCGACCAAAAATCAGCTTCTCATAACCCCAGAAGCACGGTCGGTACGGTCACTGAAATATACGACTATTTAAGGCTGCTTTTTGCCAGAATCGGGCATCCTCACTGCCCGTACTGTAGTCGGGAAATTGCCCGCAGTTCACCGCAGCAAATTGCTGAAGAAATCCAGAAACTACAAACTAGCAACCAGAAACCAGCTACCAGGATTCTACTTTTGGCTCCAGTTGTTCGCGATCGCAAGGGGGAATTTAGGGAGCTTTTTATTGATCTTACTAAAAAAGGTTACCGGGTCGCCAGAATCGATAACCGAATAAAATCGCTTGATGAAGAATTTGTTCTTATTAAAACCAATAAACATACCATCGAGGTAGTTATAGACCGATTAACTTTGCCCGCTGACAAGACTAGACTTATCCAGTCTGTCGAACAAGGTTTAAAACTTTCAGATGGCACAATTATCGCGGCCCAAGTGCAAGATAAAGCCTTTGAAATACCCCAATTTCCACAAAAATTACAAGATCATCTTTTTTCCCAAAAGTTTGCCTGTCCTTTCGACAACATCTCACTACCGGAAATCGAACCAAGAACTTTCTCGTTTAATTCTCCTCATGGTGCATGTCCGACCTGCAACGGTTTGGGGTCAGTCAGGAAAGTCGACCCGGAACTTATTCTCAATCCAAATCTATCAATTGCTGAAGGAGGAATTTTACCTTGGGCTAGAATTGTCGCCTCAGACACCTGGCAATGGCGAGTATTAGAAACCGTTTGTTTCACAAATCACATCCCTATGGACGTAGCGCTTGGTAAACTCCCAAATGAGGCCAAAAACATTCTTCTTTATGGTTCCCGGGACCAGTACTACACAGTCAAAGGTCCCAATAGGTTTGGCCGTATTGTCTCCTGGGACACTGATTTTGAAGGTCTCATCCCTAATTTGGAGAGAAAATACAGTCAAACCGAATCTGATTATGTCAGGGCGGAAATTGAAAAATTTATGTGGATTGATACTTGCACCACTTGCCATGGTACTCGACTTAAAACAGAGGCTCTTTCAATAACGACAGACGGTAAATCGATAGCCGACATTACCCGAATGTCGATTAGCGATCTGGCAAGCTGGTTAACGCTTGTAGCTGATCCGGAAAACACAATCCTATCAGAACGCGAAAAAGTAATTGCCAAAATAATTCTTAGAGAACTTAAAGCCCGTGTCCAGTTTTTAGTCGATGTCGGGCTTGAATATTTAACAGTTGAACGGCCAGCCGCCACACTTGCCGGAGGCGAAGCCCAAAGAATTAGACTCGCATCACAAATCGGATCAGGTCTTTCCGGAGTACTCTATGTATTGGATGAACCGTCTATTGGCCTACACCAGCGGGATAACCACCGACTAATTACAACACTAAAACGCTTAAGAGACTTAAAAAACACGGTAATTGTTGTTGAACATGACCGCGATATGATGATCTCAAGCGATGAAATTCTTGACTTTGGACCCGGTGCGGGAGAACACGGAGGGCAAATAATTGCTCAAGGAAATCCGAAGCAAATAATGGCAAATACACAATCATTAACCGGGAAATATTTATCAGGCAAGAAAAGGGTCGAGGTTCTCAGTTCTCAATTCTCAGTTCTCGGAAATTACGTTAAGCCCGAACAGTTAACTGACAATAAATTGACTATCGTCGGTGCTCGCGAGCATAATCTTAAGAATATCACCGTTGAATTTCCATTAGGTAAATTTATTTGTATAACTGGGGTTTCTGGTTCAGGCAAATCGACCCTTATTCATGACATTTTATATAATGCCCTTGCAGAAAGATTCTATCGCTCCCGTACCAAACCAGGAGACTTTGATTATCTTTCAGGGTTTGAACATCTGGATAAGGTTATCTTGATAGATCAATCACCAATTGGTCGAACGCCAAGGAGCAATCCTGCGACCTACACCGGAGTTTTTACGCCGATTCGTGAACTATTTTCCAAAACAACCGAAGCCAGAATTCGCGGTTACAAGCCAGGACGATTTTCATTTAACGTCAGGGGTGGCAGATGTGAAGCTTGTGAAGGCGAAGGGCAGGTAAAAATCGAGATGCAATTTTTACCGGATGTTTACATTGACTGTGAAGTTTGCCAGGGTAAACGTTATGACGAGGAGGTGCTATCGGTTAACTATAAGGGCAAAAACATCGCCCAAGTTTTGGCAATGACGGTCGAGGAGGCACTTACTTTTTTTGAAAACATACCTCAAATTAAGCAAAAACTTGAAACCATTTATGATATTGGATTAGGTTACATTCGTCTAGGTCAGTCCGCCCCGACTCTTTCTGGGGGAGAAGCTCAACGCGTAAAGTTGGCAACGGAACTGTCCAAGCGAGCCACCGGCAAAACTCTGTACATACTTGATGAACCAACGACCGGACTCCATTTCGCTGACATTGAAAGACTTTTGGCAATTCTCAAAAGATTGGTGGTTTCTGCAAATACGGTTATCGTAATCGAGCACAATATAGACGTAATTAAAAACACGGACTGGATAATCGATCTTGGTCCTGAGGGAGGGGACGAAGGAGGAAGAATTGTCGCTTGTGGCACGCCTTATCAGGTCAGCAAGACCAAATCTTCCTACACCGGACAATTTTTAGGAAAAGTGCTTGCGGCAAAGCCTCAAGTTTTACACACGGACCCAATACTTGACACCTGATACCCGATACATGACACTGGATTTAATGCGTTTTGCGGCCCGAATTTTTTTCCCAATTTTATTTTTAGCAATCACTTATTATCTTCCACTCACCACTCTCGACGCTTTTGCCCAGGGTGAGTTTCAAACTGATTATCAAGTTACTTACGCCGTCGGCTTAAACGGTACAACTAATATTTCCCAAAACATTACCCTTAAAAACAAAACTGCAAATTACTACGCAGACAAATTCGAACTCAAAATAGGGTCAGTTAAAGTTGAAAATGTTCAAGCGAAAGATACGACAGGGCAACTTTCGACAGATGTTAAATTCGAAGGCAACACTACTATTATTTCAGTTAAATTTAACCAGCGCGTGATTGGAATCGACAAGACACTTCCTTTCTCCCTTTCTTATTCTTCACCGGAAATTGTTACCAGGTCCGGCCAAATATGGGAAATCTCTATTCCGCGTCTTGCCAAAAGCGCCGATATCGCAAGTTACACGGCAAAAGTTTCTGTCCCGGTTATTTTCGGTGAAGTAGCCTTTACCATACCCAAACCCGAAGGACAAACAGTACTTGGATCGCAACAAGAATTTACATTCACCAAAGAACAATTATTTCAATCGGGAATTGCAATGTCTTTTGGTAAAAATCAGGTATTTTCATTTGAACTCAAATATTTTCTTGAAAACAACAACCTGACAAACCAGTACGATTATATTACTCTGCCGCCGGACAACACATATCAAAGAATTGTATTGCAAAAGATAGAACCTGCCCCCCTCGATGTTACAGTCGACACAGACGGTAACTTCTTGGCCAAATATAAACTTCTACCGCGCCAACAATTAAATGTCACAGCCAAGGGGAATGTCGAAGTTTTTAGCAAACCCTTCAGAAAAATCGAAAAAGAGCTAACATCTGAAGAGAAAGAACGCTACACCGGGCCCCAAAAGTATTGGGAGACTGATATTGCACTTGTCAAGGATAAAGCAAATGAGCTTAAAACTCCACAGGCTATCTATAATTTTGTTGCAAACTCCCTTAGCTATAACCAGGAGAGGTTAAAACAGCCTAAAATTGAAAGAAAAGGAGCAGCATCCGCCCTTCTTACGCCAAACGACGCTGTTTGCATGGAATTTACGGATCTCTTTGTCGCGCTGGCCCGTGCAGCCGGCATCCCGGCGAGGGAAGTTGAAGGCTATGCATTTACTCAAAACGAACGTTTAAAGCCCCTTTCCTTAACGTTTGCGGGCGGGGACATCTTACATGCCTGGCCTGAGTACTGGGACGATAACTTAGGATGGATACAGGTGGATCCTACTTGGGGTTCTACCTCAGGAGGTTTAGATTACTTCAATAAACTGGACTTCAATCATATCACGTTCGTTCAACGAGGCTCATCCTCAACCAGCCCTCTTCCTCCGGGATCATATAAACGGCAAGATAATTTGCAAGAAAGAAATGTTTTCGTTTCCTTTGCACAAGAGTTACCAATCATTACTTCTACACCGCAGCTCTCGCTTGATATTCCGGAAAAAATCTTATCAGGAGTCCCGGTCAAAGTAACTGCTAACATTAAAAACATCGGTTCAACCTCAATTATAGGTGAGGAGATTATTCTTACTTCAACCAAACTTAAAATCATCACAAAAGCAAAAGAACAAATAAAAATCTTGCCGCCATATTCTCAAAAGAGTTTCGAATTCTCGCTCGGAGGAGGAAAGCTGTTTTCAGACTCTCAAGATACGCTGGTTTTAAGCTATGGGGGGGTTGAGATTAGCCATCCTATAAAGATTTTACCGATCTATAAACTAGTCCTTTTGCCTGCGTTTGAAACGGCCCTTATTATTGCTCTGATACTTATTGTTATCGGTTTTGCCCTTTACTACAAGATTAATAAACGGAACTTAAAATTCCACCAAAAATAGTGCAAAAATTCACAAGCTTACCCGATGTGCCGGGAATTTATCAGTTCTACGATTCTAGAGGTAAACTTATTTATGTAGGAAAATCCGTTTCGATTAAAAAAAGGGTTGGCGCATACTTTACCAATAAGAATCTCGGACCAAAGACAAGTCTCCTGGTATCGAAAATAGCCGAGGTAAAATACATCAAAGTCTTCTCTGAATTTGAGGCTCTTTTACTGGAAGCTGAACTAATTAGAATTCATCAACCTTTTTTCAATAGTATTGCCAAAGATGATAAAAGCCCCGTTTACATAAAAATTACAGCGGGCAGAATACCCCTAATTTTCCTTGTTAGAAAAGAAGCGCCCAAAAAAGACGTCTTTTTGAAAGGCCCGTTTCCTTCCGCTAAAATAGCCAGAGAGATCTTAACGCTCGCCAGAAAAATTTTCCCTTACTGTCACCATAGAAATCCTAAAAAACCCTGCCTATACGTCCATCTTGGTTTGTGCCCATATCCTTACAGTTCCCAATCGAAACAAAAAATATATCTGGCAACAACAAATAGAATTAAGAAACTTCTGTCCGGCAGAAGTAAAATTCTCCTCCGGCAGCTAACAGTAGAAATGACCAAAGCGGCCAAAGCCCAACAATTTGAAAGAGCAAATATTACCAAAAAACAAATAAAACAGTTAGAATACCTGACAACAACCTATCACGCACCGCAAGAATTTCTTGAAAAACCAACACTGGTTGACGATTTGAGACTCGCCAAACTCAAAGATTTAACTGAAAAACTAAAACTTGAAAAAATTCCGGGCAGGATCGAATGCTATGACATTTCTAGTATTTCTGGCAAATTCGCAACGGGAGCCTTGGCTGTTTTTATCAATGGGCAAGCTGATAAAAGCCAATACAGACGTTTTAGAATAAAATTCACCGACACTCCTAATGACTACGAAATGATAAAAGAAGTTCTTTCTCGAAGATTCAAAAATAACTGGCCAAAGCCTGATTTGATAATTGTCGATGGTGGAAGGGGACACCTGAATGTGGCATGCGGGGTTCTGGAAATTTACAAAATCACCGCACCGGTTGTCTCGCTCGCCAAAAGATTTGAAGAAATCTATACCTCCGCAAAAATTTTACCTTTAGCCCTGCCCAAAGAAAGTCCAGCCCGTCAACTTGCCCAAAATATTCGTGATGAAGCTCATCGATTTGCCATTTCTTATCATCGATTGTTACGATCAAAAAACCTGCTTGCAAAAACCTGACTAAATACTAGATACTAATAGAATGCGTCACTATTTAAAATCATTAATCATCACCTCAATCGCCTTTTACTCTGCTTTTATCCTTGTCCCAACGATAAGCCTGGGAATTGATCAGAAAAATATTTTTATTGTGATAGCCGGTCTTTTGGCTACTTCGCTTGTAGTCCGGCCGATATTTTCCCTAATCCTCCTCCCGTTTAATTTCCTCACTTTCGGCTTACTTTCACTTGCTCTCAACGCGTCAGCGATTTTTGTTTTTCTTAAATTCCTGCCGGGATTCATGATCGCACCTTATGATTTTCCGGGAGCAAAAATTAGTGGCTTTATCATTCCAGAAGCAACCCTCAATCGGCTTGAAACTATCATTGTCGTTGCCGTCATAATCACCATTATCCAGAAAATCCTGCATATAATCTTCGAGTAGTAAATTTTTGAAATTGGAAATTTGAAATTTGACGTTTGAAATTGCTACTATATCCATCAATGCTTAACACATTTCTCAGACACTATCTGGAACTTCCCTTAAAAACCAAAAATGTCGTTTGTCTCGGAGGAGGCGTCGGCACCGCACAAATCTTAAAAGGTTTGAGGCGTGCAGCTTACAATCTGACGGCCATCGTTTCCATGGCAGATGACGGAGGCTCCGCCGGCAGAATAAGAAGAGCCTTTGCCGTACCACCGCCAGGGGATTTAGTAACTTGCCTGGCAGCTCTTTCCGACGAAGAGTCAATTCTCAAGAGTTTATTCCTCTACAGGTTCGCCGGCCATCGTTACGGAAAAGATACGGACATTGGCGGGCAGAAGCTTGGAAATTTAATCTTTGTTGCTCTAACCGACATTTATAGCGGAGATTACAACAGGGCACTTGAAGAATTCTCAAGAATTGTTTCATCCAAAGGAAGAGTTCTGCCGGCAACCGTGGGAGATGTCAATATTTGGGCCAAAACCAAAAATGGTAAAAAGGTCTACGGCGAGGAAAACATTGATTTAGGCAGATATGCAAACAGTAAAACCTTAACTGAGGTTCACCTGGACCCTCCGAACATTCGAGCTTACCAGCCGACAATCAAAGCAATAAACCAATCCGACGTTATTATTATCGGTCCCGGCGATCTTTTTTCTACAGTGCTTCCTGTTTTAGTGGTACCTCAGATAAAAACGTCGTTAAAAAAATCGCAAGCCTTAAAGATTTTTATCGTCAATATTGCCAATAAACCCTTTGAAACTGCCGGTTTTAAACTCTCAGATTACTTAAAAACAATTAAAAAACACCTCCCCGGTTTATTTTTTGATAAAATACTTGTTAACTGTAATCAAAATGTTAAAATTCCATCAAAACTCAACTATAAATACGTCATCTCGGACAAAGAAAATTTAGGGGAATACAAAACAAATATCATAGTTAAAGGCGATTTTATCGACACTCAAAATCCGCTTTATCATGATAGTTTAAAGATTGCCCATGCCATAGAAGATTTAATTAATTAAATGAAAAACATTCTATTATTGGCACAAATTGCGGTTTCCATAACTTTGATAGTCGTCATTCTTCTTCAGGCCAAAGGCGCGGGCCTTTCCTCTGTCTTTGGTGGACAAGGAACCTTCTACCGCTCAAAAAGGGGTATCGAAAAGCTTTTCTTCTTTTTGACAATCTTTCTTGCTTTATTATTCTTAATATTTTCCGTCGCTGGTGTAACTCTTTAAAAGAATATGCGCCTATTTAGAATTCAAGTAAGGCGGATCAAGTTTTGGTGGAATTTAACATTAGCCTATATCGCAAGATACCGCCTCCGGTTTATAGCAATCACTGCTGCAATATTTTTGATACTAATCAGTGCCAACAAAATTTGGAGCTTAATCTCCAAAAATAATGTGGTAACTATTGGTGTTGTTGGGACTTATACCCTGGAGAACATTCCTGCAGAAATTCTTTCGCTTGCTACCCAACCTTTAATTGCTTTTGATAAAAATGGTAAACCTATCCCGTCACTCGCTTCTCATTGGCAATCCACAGACGACGGAAAAACATATATTGTCTTTTTGAAAGATAATCTAAAGTGGCACGATGGAACAGTTGTCGTTGCCAAGGATATTTCAATCGCCATCTCAGACGTCAAAATAGCTGCCTTGAATGATAAGACAATCGAATTTAAGCTTCCCAATCCAATTTCATCTTTTCCGATAATTCTGGACAAACCGGTTTTTAAGTCTAAAAGCTTCTATGGCACGGGCCAGTATCGTCTCGTTGCAATCGATAAAATCGGGGAAATCGTTAGAAAAATCAGCATGATGCCAAGAGATAAAAATTTACCGAGAGTAGAAATAAAGTTCTACCCTACAGAAACTCAAGTCGTAAATGCCCTTAAAATTGGCGAAATTAAAAACACCAGCGTTTCATTCGCTCAAGAGTTGGAAAATTGGCCAAATCTCGAAATCGAAAAAATCACTGACGACGCGAATATCATAACGGTTTTTTTCAACACCCAAGACTCGCAACTTTCATCTAAGGAATTTCGCCAGGCTCTCATCTACGCAATTAACAAATCAGAATTTGATGGTACTTTAAGCTTGGGACCGATTTCACCTGACAACTGGGCTTACAATGGAACCGTCAAAAAATATGATTACAACCCGGGAAAAGCCAAAGAACTCCTTTCAAAGGCAAAAGTTGATAAGCCGATCGCTCTTAGTACAAGTCCCAATTTAGAATCGATAGCCCGGATGATTAAGAAAGATTGGGAGGCAATCGGAGTAGAAACGCAGATCACGACAGAAAAAACAATGCCTAAAAATTTCCAGGCACTTTTGGCTATCAATAAACTGTCGCCGGATCCCGATCAATACGCACTTTGGCACTCTACACAGACCAAGACAAATATCACCGGCTACAAAGATGTCAAAATAGATAAACTTCTGGAAGATGCCAGAAGTGAAAAAGACGAAGAAAAACGAAAAGAACTTTATTTTGACTTCCAGAAATATTTAGTCGAAGATGCCCCCGCGGCTTTTCTGTATCACCCCTACAAATATAAAGTTTCCTACAAAAACATCAAACCCTTAATCCAAAAACTCCCACTATAGTTATTATGGGAGGCCGAGGGGACTTGAACCCCCAACCCGCAGCTCCACAAGCTGCTGCTCTACCGATTGAGCTACGACCTCCTCGTCGGAACTGAACTTTGCTCACCCGTTTTGTTTTCTGTATATTCGCTTATTAACCCAAAATTCGAACAATTTTGGAATGAAAGAACAAGTTAAAGATTGAGCAAAGCAGCTGGCTGACTTTGCGAAATCCAAAAGCCTAGTTCTGACGCAGCGCCCCAGGAGGGATTCGAACCCCCAACCACTCGCTTAGAACGCGAACGCTCTATCCGTTGAGCTACTGGGGCTCCTGAGCGAGTGAAGGGAATCGAACCCTCGTATCCAGTTTGGAAAACTGGTGTTCTACCATTGAACTACACTCGCAGGCTTTAGCAGGCGGGGAAAGCTGACATTCTAGCCGCTGAATTACACCCGCAAATTACTATACATTTTATCAGAATTAAGGCCGAAATTCTAACTGGACGACAACCGGCAAATGATCGGAGACCATCACTTGCGGAACTTGTAACGATTTGAGGCGGAAATACCTCGAAGTAAAAATATAATCAACCAAATAACCATTATCTCCCAACTCATGAACTTTAGGGTTAAGCGTTTGTTTGATAGCGGATGATTCCATTAGATTATTGGCTGCTCCACAAACGGTTTTGATAACTTCGCTTGCCGGCGGCATATTAAAATCACCACCGAGAATAAAAAGGGCCCTTCCCAAAGATTCAATGTAAGCCGCCATAAGCCTAGCTTGCCTTAAATTCTCGCTATCGTCAGCTGGCGGGACAATTCTTCTGGCATGAACGGAAATAACATGGAGTTTAAAATCACCAAGGTCAACAACCGCATCCAGCATGTGTCTTGGAAGCCGCGCCCATATATTTCCGGTATTGTTATTAAATTCCGAAAGCGTTACAGGCCTAAAGGTTTTAAGCTTAACAACGCTCGATTTTATAATTGGCCTCTTTGCAAAAACCGCATTTCCAAAAGCAGCGTTCGGCTCGTCTTTAATTTCAACGTCCGAGTGGAAAACACCCTCCATCTGCAACGCCTTCTTTAATAATTCGAAAAGATCAGCGTCTTTATCTTCATAAAAATTAACGGCTCCTGTCGTAACTTCTTGTGCCGAAATAACATCAGGCCTCTCTGCCTCCAAAAATTCTAAAAGCTCTTGAAAATATCTACCTTTATAAATATTAACTTGGATAAACTTTAAAACTCTCGCCATATCTAATCTAATTCTACAAAAAATTGCGGGGTTGACAAAACAAGTGTGCTTCAACTATTATTTTCACAGACTGCAAGGGCGGTTTTTTATTTGGAAAACACCATGTACCAAGAAAGACAAGGATTACTTCCACAATCAACCCAAGGTCTTGACGGTGCCTTTATTCTCCCAAGCGCTGAGGAAGCCCACATGGCTGAATTAGAAAAAGGGGAAGAAGAAGACAACAACCCAGTAATTCAGACTCACCATACCGTCACGACTGAAGAAATGATCATAGCTCAAAAAGCACGAAGAAAAACAGAAAGACGCCTTGAAGCTCTACGAGATGGAAGAAGTCCTAGTAAAGCAAAAGGGAAAGGGAAAAGTGCCGAAGAGCATATCAAAAATCAGGCTAAGTTACGCGTTAAATTTGGATCAGCGCAAATGGCCGTGGAAAATGAATTCACTCAGGTTTCGGGTTCAGATCCAGACTTCTCATCTAGCCCAATAACCTATGTCCCGCCAGAGGACCCGCAAATATTAGCAAAACTCACCCAATCAGAAATCGATCTTTCTCTTGGCGCAAAAATACCCCGGGGATTACCTGATCCTCTTGACCAGTATGCCTCGATCATCAAGTCGATCACCGACGATCAAGAAATTGCGGGGATTCTCATTGAAGAACAAATGCGGGGGAACCTCAATGGGCCAGGATCAAGTCAGATCGAACCTTTTTCATTCAATCCACTCCACCGTTGGGGAGCTCCTGACGCAGATGATTACGGCCCCGACTCCCGGCCCTAAATAACTAAATTCTCTTCTGCTAAAATAGTTTGAAATGATTAAAGCCTCACTTATAGACCTAGACGGCTTCCTTGTTAATTCAGAAGAACTTTACCTAGAGGCAAATAAGATTTACTTCAAACAATTCAATTTCGAATTTACAGAAGATTTGCATAGGCAAGGGACTGGTCAGAAATTTGCGGAGTGGATTAAAACTGTAACTTCTATAAATAAATCAGGTGAAGATATTTTAAGAGAAAGAAATGTGATTTTCTTTGACATAGTTAGAAAAAGACTCCAATTACTTGATGGGGCAAAAGAGTTTCTTGAAATGGTTCGTAAAAACTTCAAAACTGCTTTAGTAACGTCGTCAAAAAAAGACTATGTTGACTTGGTTTTTGAATTAACGAGCATAAATAATTATTTCGACTTAGTAATTACTGGCGAGCAAATAACAAAAGGTAAACCAGACCCTGAACCATTCTTGCTGGCTGCCAAAAAGCTAAAAGTAGAGCCGAACGAGTGCGTAGTCTTTG
>Ga0209343_10000086_pt1 | contig 114322 bp, 125 predicted proteins | sample RifCSPlowO2_02_FD_184026 | JGI IMG/M metagenome (GOLD analysis project Ga0209343, IMG submission 184026) | Groundwater microbial communities from Rifle, Colorado - Rifle CSP2_plank lowO2_0.2 (SPAdes) (version 2) | ecosystem: Environmental > Aquatic > Deep subsurface > Groundwater | place... | reverse complement strand
GCTTTGGTACGCATCTCCATAATATTGGCAGCCGGAGTATCATCGATAAAAAGCGGCGCATCGGCCAAAATCCCCATCGCCTCCTGCAGCCTGTCAAAATCCTCGTCATCCAATTTGCCGGTCTTAAGCTTCCAGGAATCAACTTCCGACTGTGAAACAAGAAGTCTGTCGACCAACTCCTCTTTACTCATCTCCAGGGAAAATATTCCCACGGGAAGCCCTTCCTTGACGGCCACATGACTAGCGATATTTAAAGCCAAAGAAGTCTTACCTTGACCAGGGCGAGATGCCAGAATTAAAAGATTTGAATCCTGCATTCCCGCCAATTTTCCGTCCAAATCCCAAAAACCGGTCGGCACTCCGCGTAAACCTCCCGCCTTTCGATGAAGCTCGTCAAGCCGATCAAAACTCTCGGCCAAAGCGTCCTTCACCGGAATAAAGTTTTGGCGCATCTGTTGTTGGCTAAGGGCAAAAATGGCTTGTTCGGTCTCGTCTAAAATCGACCTGATATCTCCCGTTTCATCAAAAGCTTTCTCGGAAATTTTGCCCCCCGTCGCAATTAACTGCCGTTTTACCCAGTGATCACGGACTATCTGCGCGTATTGGGCAATATTGGCAGCAGTCGGAACGGCCGAGGCCAACTCCGCCAAATATGCTGATCCGCCGACATTATCAAAGTTACCATTCCTTTTTAATTGAGCTGTCAGGGTCACCAAATCTATCGGCTCCCGCCTCTCGTAAAGATCGCAAAGAGAGCCGAAAATATCGCCGTGTACCTGTCTGTAGAAGTGCTCGGGTTTTAAAAATTGAATTATAGATACTATCGCGTCGCGATCAAGTAAAATCGCGCCGATTATTGCTTGCTCTGCCTCCAAATCTTGCGGGGGAATCCGCCCTGTAATTTGTTTTGCCATGGATTAAAATTACACTTTGACTATCTTTGTTTTGCCAAAACCACTACTTCCGGTTCTTCGGGTAATCGATCACGGCTCACGGAAAGTTTTCCGACCGGCTCCAACTTTTCTTTTCCCATCGCCGAAAGAAAAACGTCGACACCTTCAAGATCAGCTTTTAGTCCGCTGATTTTGTAATGCATCGGTATGATAATTTTGGGCTCCACGGCTGAAATGATATCCTCTGCGTCGCGACCGCCGATCGTATACACCGATCCTGTGGGTATTAAAAGAACATCACAGAGAGACAACGTTTCTCGCTGTTCCTGCGTTAATTTTTTCTGTCCCAAATCGCCAAGATGGACAATATTAACCCCGTCAATTGTCACTTGAAAAATAATATTTTTTCCCCGCTGGCTTCCCTCCTTGTCATCGTGAAAACTTGGCAGGCCGACAATATTGACTCCTGACTTTTCATACTCCCCGGGCCCTGAAATCACAAAAGGAGGCGCCACCTCATCCGTACCCTGTACGGCTTCTATATAATTATGATCGCGATGCTCGTGGGAAACACAAACTATATCCGCCTCAAGCTTAAGTTTAGGAAGACCAATAAAATCAGCATCGAATGGGTCAAAAACCACGCTGGCAGCCTTACCGCGAATTTTAAAACAAGCCTGACCATACCACCAGATATCAACCATAGTTTAAAAATAATAACACAAGTAACTAAACAACAGAAAGACGGTAATTGCCAGCTAAAATCACCTTATGTTAAGCTAGTACACTGAATAATGAAACCAATTTCCGTAAATAGTACCGCTAAAATTGCGGTCTTTCTTATACTTATTTTATTCTTGACATACGCCCTCTGGTGGCTTTGGCAAAGACAACCAGGACCCCACCGGCTGGTGAGCCCGGAGTCTGTCACAACCGCGACCCAGGAGGCGCGGCCTGCTGAAAACCAAAAAGACATACAAATCACCCCTGCCGATGGTTCAGTTTTGAAATCGTCCAAAGTTTTACTTCAAGGCAAATTCTTGCCCGATGACTTTGTTTTGATATACTCCAACGCTTATCAGGCCATTGTCAAAACCGACAAGACTGGTAATTTTGAATCAGAAATTACTCTTAACATGGGCCTTAATCTGGTCAATCTTACTACCATTTCCGGGAACCTTAAAGAAGAAGGTCAAAAAAAGTTTTCCTTCTGGCTTACAAAAGACGAAGACGCCGGCAAAAACTTTTTCACAGGCACCGTTAAAAGCATTTTTGATACTCTCATCACTCTCACCTCCGCAAATGGTGACAAAAACATCCGCACCGGCAAATCGACTAAACTTGATATTCCCGAAGAAGACGGCACGCAAGCTGCAGGCATTAAAAACATCCGTATCGGAGACTTCGCCATAGCTTTAGGCGAGGCCTCCAGCCGGGACACCATCATTGCCCAATCATTACAGATCATAAGAGGCGACAAACCGCAAAATACTAGAGATTTTATTATTGGTAAAATTAGCGCAAACGTCCGTCAGGATCTTTTCTCCGTAAAAAATAATAAAGATGGTAAACTTGCTGAATTCGCCCTCGACAAAAACTCACAAATTACGCCTTCTGGTCAAAAAGCCAAAATCACGGATATCGAAAAAGACAAAAATGCCATTGTCATTTATCATAAGGAAGACGACAAAAACATCGCCGATTTAATCTACTTAATACCCCAAATAACAAGCCCATGACGTCTGTCGTCAACAAAGAAATTAAACTATTAAGTATTGGTTTTGCATTAATTTTTGCCGGTTTTAGTGCTGTCCAGCAGTTTGTCACGCCATTTTTCTCATCAACTGGACAAGCATCAACTGGCTTTTAATCTTTAGTTTTAATTTATCTATTTTTTCTTTTGTCTGGACCTATCTCTGCCATAACAGTTTCTAAATTTGGAGCAAAGAAAAATATGCTCGTAGGATCAACAATCTATTCACTGTTTATTCTTTCACTTTTGAGCAAAAATATTTTGTTAGTTTACTTTGCCTCGTCACTTTTAGGTATTGCCGCTGCGCTTCTTTGGACAGGCCAAAATAGTTATTTAATTCGAGTCTCGAATCAAAAATCATATGGAACGGCATCGGGATTTTTTTATTCTATCTTTACTCTTGGCTCAGGAGTGGGTGTTTTATTTTTGGGGTTTTTAATCGCAAAGTTTCATTACGAAATACCTCTTTTATGGTACTCTTTCCTGCCGCTTGCCGGCTTTCTTTTCTTAACTGGACTTACTGATTTAAAAGTAAAACAGCAAACCAGTCAATTTAAACTCGCCGCCAAATTCCTGACGAACATCATACCATTAAGATTATCAATCTTTTACTTTGCGTTTAGTTTTATTAACGGACTCGTTTTCGGTATTATTCCAATTGATATTTAAAACCTTCTGGGGACCAAATACGTTGGCGTCTTATCCTCCATAATTTTTATGATGCCCATTTTCTTTTCTTTCTTTTTTGGAAGATTCTCTGATATCCGTGGCAGAAAAGCGACTATTATTCTTTCATACATCATTCTAACCCTAGGTTTAATGTCGATGTATTTTCGAGAAAGACCCCTCCTATTAATTTTAGGTATATTCTTGCTTGCCATAAACAGAGCAGTAATTGCACCAACTATTTTTGCCCTAATAGGTGATGTTTCAACAGAAAAAAATATTGAGGCACACACCGCTCTTTTATGGATGGCTCAAAATATCGGAGTAGTTTCTGCGTTAATCTTTTCAGGCGAAGTCCAAACAAAACCAATTTACCTGATCTCAATCGCCATAATAGTTATCTCTTTGGTAATTTTACTGCCCGTACTAAAATTAGATTTTAAGGCCATCAAACTAAAACTTTCTCAAGAATAAAAAATTCACAACTTCCACCCTTGGGGTGAATTGCGTTGACACCTGCGGGTACAAAACCATTATCCCACCTCCGAGGAGTTAAAGCCCAACTCGGAGGTGTTTATTGGAGAGATCAGTCTGCTACAATTAGATCATGCAAAAGGCGCCACCAACACCAAAAGGATTCCGCGATATACAACCGGAGCTTGCCAAAAAGCGCCGGGAGGTAATTAATAAAATCGTTGGGGTTTTAGAAGAATTCGGCTTTGAACCAATCGAAACACCAACCATCGAATTTGCCGGAACCTTAAAAGGAAAATACGGCGAGGAAGAAAGGTTGATTTACGAATTTAAAGATCGCGGCGGAAGAGATCTCGCTCTGCGTTACGATCTGACCGTACCGCTGGCCCGCTATGTGGCAACCTACAATTCTCCTTTGCCTTTTCACCGTTATCAAATCGGCCAGGTCTTCCGAGGAGAAAACCCTCAGCGCGGCAGGTATCGCGAATTCACCCAGCTTGACTTTGATACGATCGGATCAGATAGCCTCGAAGAAGACGCCAAAATCATTGCCTGTGCCCTAAAAGCAACAAAGGCGGTAGATGTCAAAGGTGCCAAAATGCTCATCAATGACCGCAAAAATTTTACAAATGTACCAAAAGAAATTGTTGTCATTCTTGATAAACTAGATAAAATCGGCCAGGAAAAAGTCCTGGAAGAACTAACCCAGAAAGGGATCAAAGAAACTGCGGCAACTACCATACTCCAGAGTATGAGAAATAAATCACCAACCGAAGATTTAGGGGAAATTTTTAAAATACTTGAAGAGAAGTTCGCTGTTAAAAAAGAAGAATATATTTTTAATCCCTTTTTGGCGCGTGGCCTCGACTACTACACCGGCTCAATTTTTGAACTTAAGCCCAATGACGATCCCGTTTCGTTAACAATCGCGGCCGGCGGCCGCTACGATAATTTAATCGGCATGTTTACCCATCCCGACAAAGGAGGAACCAAAAAACAAATTCCGGCAGTAGGATTCTCGTTCGGACTTGATCGATTAATCGAAGCTCTTCCTTAGAAATTTTTAATGAAGCCTAATCCCGCTTTCTTCTACACCGTCACGGCCGCTGTCATTTGGGGCGCCACGGCTCCGATTATGAAATTGACCCTGGCTCAAATACCGGTTTTTTCTTTAGCTTTTATCCGAATGGCCGTGGCCTCTTTGATTTTGGGAATTTTAATCGCAAAAAAATTAAAAATTGAAAAAGCAGATTATGCCACATTCTTTTGGGCTGCAATCACCGGCGTAACTCTCAATCTCGCCTTTTTCTTCCTTGGCCTTAAATTAACTCAGGCAATTTTGGCAGCCTTTCTGGTTGCCTCAGTTCCTGTTTTTACGCTATTCGCGGCTCATTTTTATCTAAAAGAAAAGTTTAACCTGCGGCTTATTATCGCTTCCGTAATCGCCATGATTGGAGTCATTATCATTATTGGCAAATTCGATGGCGGGCTTTCCCCAAAACAACTCCTTGGCAATCTTCTACTTTTTGCTGCCACCCTTTCTTGGGTTGCCCATGAAATTATTGCTAAAAAACTTCTCAAGGTTTATCAGGCTGGGGTTGTCGCTTTTTATTCAATGGCTGTAGGTGCTGCCACTTTCTTCCCTCTCTTTTTATGGGAATTTTGGCGAGATCCCACGTGGATTGGCAAAGTTGACACTTCAGGATTTTTAGGTCTTCTTTACGGAATTTTTTTTGCTTCATTGGCTGCCTATTGGGCTTGGCAACAAGGATTGAAGCTTTTGCCGGCAGGCCAAGCCGCCTTTTTCTTTTATCTTGACCCGGTCTCCGGGGCAATTCTTTCAATGATTCTTCTCGGAGAAAGACTAACTTCAACATTGGCAATAGGCGGTATCTTAATCATAATCGGCGTCTTTTTGGCAGAACACAAACGGCAAGCCCGCCAGCTTGACAAATAGTAAAAAGACGAGAGATGGAATTGTAAAATGCAGCCGAATTTTGTTAGAATTATCAAGTTATGAAAGCCAATATTCATCCGCAATACTTTAACGATAGCAAAATTACCTGTGCCTGTGGCAATACATTTACCACCGGCAGCACTCTTCGTGAAATACACGTTGACGTCTGCAACATGTGTCATCCCTTTTTTACGGGAGAGATGAAGTACATGGATACTTTAGGCAGAGTCGAAAAATTCCAAAAAAGCCGGGAAAAAGCCAGGCTTGTAACTACCCAAAAGATTAAAAAGGAACAAACAAAAGAACAAAGAAAACGCCCTACAAATCTTCGCGAAATGTTAGAACTCGCCAAAAAGCAAGCCTCTTCGTAGTCTGCCTACGGCGGGCTTAATTTCCAAATCTTAATTGAAAATTAAAGTATGAACGATTACTTAAAAAAACAAATCGACGAACTGGAAACCAAAATAGCCGAAGTCAAAAAACTTTTGGAAGATCCTTCTATGGCCGAACTTGCCCAAGAAGAACTAAAAAAACTCGAAGAAGAAAAATCTACTTTAGAAAATACCATCAACCATAAACCACAAAGCTCAAACCATGACGGCTCTGCCGTCATTTTAGAGATCCGTGCCGCCGCCGGTGGCGAAGAAGCCGGACTTTTTGCCGCCGACCTCTACCGGATGTACACCAAGTATGCTTCCAGTCAAAAATGGCAAGTCGAAGAGCTGGATAGAAACGAAGGCGGCATTGGCAATATCAAAACAGTTGTTGTAAAAATAGGCGGTAGAAATATTTATGACAAGCTCAAATATGAATCCGGGGTCCATCGTGTCCAAAGAGTCCCCGAAACCGAAGCTTCCGGCAGGATCCACACTTCAACCGCCACGGTAGCGGTTTTACCCGAGGTTGCAACTGCAGACTTCAGCATTAATCCGAAAGATCTAGAATTCGAAGCTTTTAGATCCGGCGGGCATGGTGGCCAGAATGTTAATAAAGTCTCAACGGCAGTACGCATCAAACATATTCCTTCAGGAATTACCGTAAAAGCCCAAACCGAAAGAAGTCAAGCCCAAAATCGCGAAATTGCCATGCAAATTCTGCGCGCCAAACTCTATCAGATGGAAGAGGGAAAAAGACAAGCCGAGGTCGGTAACTTGCGAGCAGCTCAGGTCGGAGCCGGCGATCGTAGCGAAAAAATCCGCACCTACAACTTTCCCCAGGATCGAGTAACAGACCATCGAATCAATAAATCCTGGCACGATTTGCAAGGCGTAATAGATGGGAATCTATCTAAAATTATCTGGGCATTGCAAGCTTCTGGAGACTCCATTTAACTCTACTCATTCGGTGCCTCTTTTAAAGTCGCCGCAAAGTCAAGTGTCGCCCCGTTTCTAAAAACCCTAATTTTAACGGCATCGCCGACTTTCTTGGCCCTTATCAATTTTGCCAAACTTGCCTCGTCGGTTAATTTTTGGCCGTCAAAACTCGTTACAATATCGCCAACCTTAATCCCCGCATCTGACGCGGCCGAACCACTAACTACCTCCCGCACCAGCTCCCCTTCCGGAACCTCGTTTAAAAGTGCCACATCGCGCGAAATGTGTGTGTAACGGATTCCCAAAAAGGGCCTGGAAATTTTGCCGCCGGATTTTTGAAAATCGTCAATCAACTGTTTGGCAATATTTATTTTTATGGCAAAGCCGATGTTTTCCGCCGAGGCCACGGCTGTATTTATGCCAATTACCTGACCCCCAATGTTAACCAATGGTCCCCCGGAATTACCGGGATTAATGGCCGCATCCGTCTGAATTAAATCATCAAGTCTCTCGGCAACGCCTGTTGTCGGATCAATCGGCGTCACCCCACGGCCCAATCCGGAAACGACACCGACTGTTACCGTATTTTGAAAACGACCCAAGGCGTTACCAATGGCGATTACTTTCTGGCCAACTTTCAAGTGGTCCGAATCTCCAAGGTCCAAGGGCTTTATCGCTTGTCCTGAGCCAGCCGAAGAATCAATTTGAACCAATGCTAAGTCATTAAAGGGATCACGATGAATTTTTTTTATCTCATACTTTTTTTCGCTTCCTGCCGAGTCGCGAACGATAGCGATGTATTTTTGACTGTCACTTTCTACTACATGCTTATTCGTCAAAATAAGCCCTTCTTTGGAAACCACAAAGCCCGTACCGATGCCTGACTCTTTCTCTCCCGGACGCTGGGGAATACCAAAAAAGGGATCAAAAACTGGTCTGTTTTCTACGGCAATTGAAACCACCGATGGTGAAACTTGGCGGACAACATCAATAACCACCGACTCCTCCTCAACCACTCGTAAATTTTCTGTAGGGCTCTTGGGCAACTGGCCTGTCTGGGGCAAATTTTTGCCGAAAAACCGCATAGTAGCTACCGTTGCCACCACCCCGAGCGCAAATATCATCAAAAATATTGTCAGTTTCTTAATTTTCATATTGACTAAAGAAGGTCCAATGCTTTCGAAAGCTGCCTGTCCGGTCCTTGACTTATATCCTCGCCTTCAGCCGAAGACGCGACTTCCACATCGGGTATTATACCGGTCCCGTTAATAGACTTACCGCCGGAAGTCAACCATTTGGCAATAGTCACATGCAACCCCGAACCTCCGGGAAAATCGACCACATCCTGAACCGTACCCTTACCGAAAGTCTTTTCGCCAACAATTTTACCACGCCGTCCGCCCTGTATTGCTCCGGCAAATATCTCGGAAGCTGAAGCTGAACCTCCGTTCACCAAAACAACTACCGGCATTTTCAAAAACTTACCTTCATGATCAACATTTATCGGCGCAATACTTCCGTTTGCGAATTCCTGCTCAACAACTGTCCCTTTTACAAACTCACTCGCCAAGTGAACACTGGAAGACAGTAGTCCTCCCGGATTATTGCGCATATCAACAACTACTCCGCGCACCCCCTTTTGCAAAACCGCAAGAACCGCATTATCCCATTCACTGTCTGTCTTATCGCCAAATCTGGAAACTTTTATAACTGCCGCGCCTCCAGCCTTTGTGTCAACAAAATTAAACTCGACGCTTTTAACATCTATCTTCGCCCTCTCTATTTCCACCTCGAAAGTTTTATCTTGATTCTCGTGCGAAAGCGAAAGCTTGACACGGCTACCGGCCGGGCCTCTAATTAAATCAACTGCTTCCGGCAGGGAAAGATCAAAAGTTTCGCGGCTATCTATCTTTAGGATTAAATCACGGGGTAAAATCCCTGCTTTTGCGGCCGGGGTCCCGGCAAGTGGCGCGATAACCACCAGTCTTTTTTCCTTATTAAAACCTATCTGGATCCCGACTCCCTCATAACTTCCCGAAAGTTCGCTTTTAATTGCCTCATTTTGTTTTGGATCTAAAAACGCGGTATAGGGGTCGCCAAGCGACCGAACCATGCCCGAAATTGCCCCGTACAAAAGTTTTTGCCCGTCTATGGCGCTTTTATCCAAAAATTTTTGAGGTAAAGTGTCAAAAACACTCCAGAACAGCGAAAAATCTACATTTTGAGTTTTGGGAGAATACTTGTCAACAACATTAATTTGCGGCGCTATCCCTTTTTGTAAAATCTCTACTTTTTTCTGCCCTAAAACAAACCCAACCGCGAAAAAAATTACAGCAACGACTATAAATTGAATAAGAAAATTAAAAATCGGCCCGCCTGGCGAATTTTTAGCAGGGACCACGCCTGATGGTAAAATTTGTTTTTGGGAAGGTTTCGGTCTAAACATCAAAAATCAGTAAAATTATGCTGTCTGAAAAGGCAAAAGTGCCAAAACTCTTGCTCTTTTGATACTTTTAGTTATTTGTCTTTGGTGTTTGGCGCAAATTCCGGATCTTGCCCTTCCCAATATTTTGCCACGCTCGGAAACATACCTTCTTAAAAGTACGACGTCTTTCCAATCAACTTTTGTCCCGCTTTCGCAAAGCGGGCAATGCTTGGCTTGTGCTAGTCTTCGTATAAATTTCCGCATCGCTATTAAAAAACCGACTAATCACCGAAGCTTTGAAAATTATTTGGTGGAGTTAGTCGTCAGTTGTCTAAAACGGTAAATCGTCCAGTGATAATTCGTCTTCTTCCGTGCTCTTTAAATCTTTCGATTCCTCTCTTTTTACTTCCTTTGTACCCTTTGTCCTCTTTGTACTCTTCATATCCCCTGTCCCCTCTGTGCCTTGTGTTCCTTCTAATTCATCGGGCTTGCCTGCCAATTTTGATTCTTCCGCCACGGCAGGCTGTTTCGCCAAGAGAACTGTTTCGTGAATAATCTCCTCACCGCCGGCTTCTTCAAAAGTGCGTCTTGAATCCAAAATTCGCATGTCATCGATAACCACCTCTGTCGTTTGACGCGTCGCTCCGTCTGGCGTCTCCCAACTCCTTGTCTGCAGCCTTCCTTCAACATAGACTTTTCGTCCCTTTGTAAGAAGCTGGGAACACAACTCTGCCAACTTATTCCAAGCCACAATTTTGCTAAATTCGGCCTCTTCTTTTTTAGTTCCGTCACTGGCCATGTAGACTCTGTTCGTAGCCAAACCGAATGAGCAAACCGCCGCTCCGCTGGGAGTATAGCGCAGTTCCGGATCACGAGTCAGATTACCAATCAGCAAAACTTTATTTAATGAGGCTCTAGATGCCATTCGAATCTCCTTGCCGAATTAAATATGCTCTCATTTTGAGCGAGGCGCGTGATGCCATAAGTACTCCTCTCTAGCCGCGGCTTAATATGAGATTTTGCCAAAGGCAAAAGGCTGATATTTAACGAGGCTCTGCTTGCCATTTTCAAATCCTTTTACTTCTTCCCTTTCTTTACCCGTTCTTGACTTTGACTTTTCACTTTTCCGCCATAGGCGGACCCGCCTTTGGCGGGGACTTTTGATTTAGTAATGGTCTTTACCGTAACCTTCGCCATCTTCTTTTCTGTCTTTCCCTTTATCACCCGTGACACCTGCTCGTCCTGAATTTGTGAAACGGATGGTATTTTTGATACCTCCTGTACTTGTGGTTTCTTTGTCCCTTCTGTTCTCTTTATAATAAGATACCTTAAAATCGCTTCTTGCTCAAGTCGCAAGGCTTCGCTGATCTTTTTGACAGCTTCACCCTCAGCCTCAAAGTTAAACACAAAATACTCGCCCTCGGTTTGCTTGACAATAGGATAAGCCAGCATCTTTCTCCCGAGTCGCTCAACCGCGATATCGTAAGCATTAACACCTTTCAGGACTTTTTCTACTTTTGAAAAAGATAAGTCGCTGTCAAGTTTACAACTTGCCACAACCGTCAACTCGTAAGTCATAGAGAAAATGATATCAGACACTCAACTTGAATTCAAGCGAAGCCGAGTCAGACTCGGCGAAGCGCAGTCCCTCAAAAATACTCTTCAAGTCGTGTATGAATAATACCAAAAAGACTTGAAGTAAATTTTGTGGGGCGACTACTACACACTAAACTTAAACTCCACAACCATCCCGTCTTCAATTGTTTCCGCTTTACCGATTGTTTTTATAAAACCCCCCGCTTTAGCCTTTTGCCAGGCCGCCCCTGGCGAGCCTCGCCCATCCGGGCGGGAACCTGTCTCAACCAGTTTTTCAAATTGGATAACATCTGCCGCGATAAAACCCCTTTCAAAATCCGTATGGATTACACCGGCTGCTCGCGGCGCAAGAGTGCCCTTTTTAACAGTCCAGGCGTGGACTTCCTTCGGGCCGGCGGTAAAAAACGTTATCAACCCCAAAGTTTTATAAGCCTTCTTTATTAGTAAACTCAGTCCTGATTCCTCAACCCCTAATTCTTTCAAGTATTCTCTTTGTTCTTCTTCTGACAAGTCCGCTAGCTCGTCCTCCAGCTTCGCACTGATACTTAAAGGAGTCTCCTTTGGGTCTAAAGGAGACTCCTTATCAGAAAGTTTCAGCTCATCGCTGTTTAATACAACAATCGTCTTCTTCATCGATAAAAGTTGAAGATCTGCAATTTTTGAAGACTCTTCGGAATCCAAATTTTCTTCTAACCATTTACCCTGCTCGACTAAACCCTTAGATTTCGCAAGTACTCTTAAGGTTTGATGTCTCAAGTCCTGGGGAGCCACTGATTTTAATTCCTTGCTTAATGTTTCCAGCCTCTTGTTTATTGTTTCCAGGTCTTTGAGCAAAAGTTCCGTTTTTAAAACTTCTAAGTCTTCTTTCGGGTCAACGGATCCTGAACGGATTATGTTTTCATTTTTAAATCCGCGAAGGACAAAAACAATAATGTCGACTTCGCGGATATGTGACAGAAATTGATTTCCAAGCCCCTCCCCTTGCGCCGCGCCCTTGACAAGTCCGGCAATATCAACGAACCGAACGACCGCAGGAATAATCGGAGGTATTGATCCGTGCTCATCCGCAATAATCTGTGCCAATCTGTTCAGACGAAAGTCTGGAACCTCCACAACCCCGACATTCGGTTCAATGGTCGTGAACGGATAATTTGCAATTTTTGCATGACCTGTTTGTCCTTCCGAAGCGCGAGCGAAGGAGGACTTTTTCAAAAGGGCATTAAAAAGCGTGCTCTTTCCTACGTTGGGTAATCCCACTATCCCGACTGTTAGAGCGGAACTAGACATGACAAAATTATACAGGAAGTTAGGATAGCGGAGTAATGGTAATCATATTTCTATATTCAGAGTTACCCCTATTCTGTTTCTCGAAATTCCTTGCTCTAACCTCCAATGGATCAATTTGATATTCTCCAATGGCAACAGGTAAAAATGCTCCTATAAACACTATATTGTTTACAACTCTGTCAGCAACATCAAATCCGATATTGTCATAAAGACCTGCTTGTCTAAGAGCGAAATCAGTTCCGTACGCAGCAGCCACTTTAAGTCCATAAGAGCCAATCACAGCAGGAGATTTTTGTTTGAAATCCAACAAATGTTTTGCTTCGTGTACTAAAACACTATCTAAAGTTCTCTGATAAGCATTTGCTAATAAATCTTCTGCGAAAGGTATGGATCTATCAGAATCAACCGTCTGCAAATAATCAACAAGCCTTCTGGTACCGACCTCTCTCTTCAAACGCCTTCTATCAACACCCCCTAATAGTTTTCTTTCGGAATGGTTCGCGATTCTCTCGATAGTTGCACTATCTCGTTTCAACCTTCTCAAAAACCAATCACAATAAATAGTGATGTCGTTTGGCGAGATTGGGTTAAAAGCTCCAGCAACCTCTGCACCAAATACTTTGAATGGATTAACCAAGGCTCTTCTATGAAACTTTACGTTTACTCTACTTACCTGCTTTTCAGAAAGTCCCATGTCGAGCAATAGTTGACCCATTTTTTCTGGATTCCAATCGACTTCATAAGAAACTTCCCCGTTTTCTATTTTTGGCTCAACAAGGATTCTTGGCCAAGCATGAGTTCCATATAGGACTTCATTTCCATTTACACCTTCAAAATGTCTTCCTTGGTCAACACGGTCTACATTCATAGCAGAATTATATGATTTTCGCCAGTTTCTATAAAGGAAGGTCGATTATTAACTCAAATGGTATCTTAGAAGTGTCCGAAAACGAGGCTAAATCATTAAGTCGAGTCCCGCTCCATCTGTTCCAACCGATAAATTCACTTTTCCTTCCTCTCACTTCGAGAAATGAATGGCGATAAATCGTCTTTGGTAAAAAGCCTTGAGCTAGAACAATTAGCAACCATCGCCACGCTCGGCTGATGCGAAAAGCCAACATACTCAACTTTTTTGCCTTTTTCTTTGGCGCGTTTAACCGCCGGAAGCAAATCTGTGTCGGAAGAAACTAAAATTATTGAGTCGCATAAATTCTCATAAGTTGCCACTAAAATATCAACGGCAATGTTAACGTCTACACCTTTTTCATGATACTTTCCATCGGACTCTAGAAGATAACCCAAAGAATAGTTGAAATTACTCTTCCTGAGGTGGGCAAACAATTTTTGTTGATTGGCTAGCATTCTGTTGGACTTTTCAGAACCATCTGTCTTTATCTTCCCAATGTAGTAAACGGCATTGGTGATTTTACTGCCCTTTGCCAGAGCTTTCGCGAAACCTGCGAAATTAAAACTTAATAGATTGCTTAATTTTAAATCCTTCAACTTAAAATAGAAGTTGCTTCCATCAATCAGAATAATACAACGTTGCTTTTTCATGGTACTGATTATATGACTTTTCCCATAAAAAATCCTGCAAACGCCTTGCGGCCTTGCAGGAGATTTTAGTACAGGTATACTAACACTAACCGACCACATAATTCAAGTTCCAACAAGTTCTGTTAAAGAATCATACGTAGCGGCCGCCAATGGACTATCTTGCCAAACTCATCTCTTTCTAAAATTATTCGCTCTTTTCTCAGTTTTGCCTGCCCGCCGTAGTTTTATGCGAAAGAGGGAGAGTCAAAATTTAAAAAAGAGGAATAGTTTTATCTGTACAAGTTACTATGGTTGTCAATTGTTACAAAAAGCGCACTTTCTGTATCTCGCTTAAATATTGCTCTGATATCACCTGTCACATTTATACTCCTATAGCCTAACCACTTACCTTTTAACGCATGATTATTTAAAACCGGATCAAACTCGTCTTTTAAAAAAAGATTTCTTCTCTCCTTAAACTTTTCTTTCTGGCTTTGGGTTAATTTATTATAGTCTTTAAGAAACTTTTTATGGAGATAAATATTCATCCCTTAATTTGAACCTATTTAAGAGAGTTGAGAAATTTATCCATTTCTTCAGGAGTTTTAAAAGGCCCAACAATATTTCTATTATGTTTAATATCTTCCTCAACCTTATCCAAAAGCTTTTCAAGCTCCGGTGTCATTTGCAAAGTATCAGAAAAAATTATTTCTCGAGTCCTGATAAAATTTCGCAGGGAGGCATTAATAACATCACTAAGATTTAAGCCAAGCTCCCGGGCGACTTTAGCTGCGTTTTCTTTTACCTCTTTATCAGCCTTTATATGAATAACTGTCTGCATATAACTAAAGTATATACAATAGTTATATAGATGTCAACGAATTCTACCAAAACTTGAATTATCTCCTTAAGTTTCGTAAACTCCAGAACATGAATGTTGAAAAAGTAGACTCCCCTTTCGACCCGGCCGTTACTGAAGGGGAAATGTTCCCAAATCTTAAGCCATGGATTGCAAGAAGCGAGATTCCGCCCGGCGTACACCCTGAAACCTTCGAATGCATCAGGGTTGTACTCTCAACAGGCGCGTACAGCGGTTGGGACGAACGAACGCGCATTGCCGTTGATAGTTACTATGGGGGCGGTAAAAGTTTAACGGAGGTGGGGCAAGAAGCTAAACTTGGTTCAGCGACAACCGCAAGAAAAACTATTTTTAGAGCCCTTTCCGAAGCGTGCTTAAAACTTCCTCCGGATTTGCGGGAAAAACACCGAACAGAGGCTATAAAAACCAAAAACCCCCATTCCTCTGAGGTGATTGCGAAAATTAGAAAGGCTCAAATAAAAAGGATGCAGGATCCAACCATTCGAGAAACTATACGTCAGTCTATTAAATTAGCCCAAAGCGAAGGCGGAACCGACAGTGACAGAGTAATCTGGGAATATATAAATAATAACGGGCTGCTTGCTAAAATGGAGCAAAAAGGGCTGATAACACAGGAGGAAATCACAAAGCTACGTGAATATTTTGGAAAAACAAAAAGAAGCCCGAAGCCTTCTGTTCTGCTTACCAAACTCTCCATGGCACTAGTAAACCTCAGTTAAGCCAGTTTGGCCCGGTGGGTTAAAATATTCGCCCAGGTTAAAATCTCTTCAGCCCAAGTATCATCATAATTTCGATTATTCTTTAGGGTTGAAAATTTCTGCTTGAAGATTTCAAAAGTCTTGTTGAATTTTTCACTTTTTGGAGCTACCTCCAGCTGCTTAAGATAATTTTCCGTCTCTTCCATAAACCGGCTGATTCGAGCTATCTTTCCATCAGCAACCCACCTGCCTAACCTTCCTAAATTAACAGCAATATTTAAAGTTAAATCTTGCGCGTTCATTTAAGTATTCGGACGACTATTTCTTCCATTTTTTTTCTAATATCAGCTGATAAAACCTCACGGCTTGGATTATCTTGGGCAGGTCTTAAGTTGATCATTGAGTCGAAATCAATTTCTCCTGTTTCTAAATCAAACCCCCCGCCCCACAAATCCTCTTGTTTGGAATCTACTTCTTTCAATAATTTTTGTTCCGCATCTACATGTAGCCTGCCCCCGGCAGCTAGAATTCCTTGTTTAACATCAGCGACTATCTTAATGTAACCACCAAAATCTTCAGCAACTTTCTGACGTTGCTCGTCTGTTGCTTTTTCTAAAAGTATTAAAATCACAATTCATTATATCAGCCGCGACCTGCAAGACGAACTCCGGTAAAATACGCCAATAATGCAAATCTACTTACCCCTAAAGTGGAGGAATTTATCAAAAACAAGAATTTGAAAAAACGGTATTGTACAACAATAATTTAGAACAAGCCCGCAAAGCACGAAACTCCATAAGCTAAGTTATTTAAGGTATTTATCAAAAAAATCCACCGATCTTTGCATAGCAATCCCAAAGTTGTTCGAAAGGTTATGGTCATCTCCCGAGTATCTAAAAAGCTCGGCTTCTTTACCGACCAACCTCATTTGCTGGACCAGTTTTTCGCTAAAATCAACCGGCACCGATGTATCGGCTGTACCATGATGAAGCTGCAATGGCCCGGAAATATCACCAAGGTATGAATTTGCGGAAATCGAATTCCAAAACTGCGGATTTTGTTCCGGATCCCCGAACTGCTCGATAAGCTGCTGTCTCCATCGCCTTGCCCCGGAAGGCACGGGTGGCGGCGAAAAATTTGGTCTTCGCCAATTGGTTAAAAGGTCGGGATAAGAAGCCACAACTCCTGCCCAAATCACGCCTGCTTTTACATCTTTGTTGACTACCATACTCCTCAAAGTTAAATGTCCCCCCATTGAATGCCCCCACATGCCGATTCTTTTTGGATCAACTTGCGGATATTTTTTAATTGAGGCAACCGCATTTAAAACATCAATCGTGTAGCCGCTTGCGCCATACGCACCGCTTGCCTCCCCTTCCGAATTACCATGACCGCGGTAATCTGGCATAAAAAGTACATAGCCATTTCGGGAAAAACCGTCGGTATAGACAACATATTTTTCGGCTGTCCTGTAGGCACTTGGCGCAATGTAGCCGTGATTAAAGATAATCACCGGCCAGTCCCCGGCAGGTGGGTTTCCATCTGGCACCGTTAAAAGTGCGTAAACTTTTAAACCCTCCGATTTATAAGAAGCAATATACCTCCCGTAATTTGCTCCGGGGGAAAGTTTCTGTTCTATTACTATTTCGCTCCCGGGATAATCGCCGCGTCGCAGTGCGAGAATTGTAAGCGAATGCGGGTTTGGATCCGCCTCCCCCATATCTTGCGTTTCTCCAAATGTATCCGTTTGCGTAGTAGTAGTACTCTTTGTTGTCTTATCGCGAAGGAATACTAATCCCAAACCCAAAAAGGCCAAAATTATAAAAATGGCAAAGATTTTCTTTTTCATCTTAGACTGACCGGGTTAATATCATCTGGCTAATATAATAAAAACCAGCAGCAATTTGAAGTAATCAGCATTACAAATTTTAGGGAAGCTTCATCTTGACCCTTCGCTTGACATAATCTCTACAAAAAAAGCATACTCAATGTGTGACGGCCCAAAAAGGATTCGTACCGATTCTTGTAATATTGGGGGTTGTCATCATCGCCATAGTCGGAGCCGGTGGCGCAGCGGTAATCGGTCAGGCTCCCCGGTGCCCAAACCAGGGCAGCGTAGCCGGAAACGAGAAGGAAATTGGCGATTTGCTGGAAAAATCGGGCTCGGTAACCGTCTCGGATGGTCAAGCCACCACTATCGCCCGAAAGTATCTGGGTGATAAGGTACAAGACCCGAGGGTCTGCTTCACGTCTGGCTTTGCCCAAGCCTCCGGCAATATTAAACTGGGGCCTGTCAGTCCTTCTTTTTATGCCTCAGCTGGGATTGATCTGTCTGGCGCAAGCCCTAAGGCTACCAATTTAGATATTAAAGTCGGCGCGCTCCCCAGTATGCCTTTTGTTTCCGCCCAAGTTGAAAAAATAGTCTCAGATATAATTAACGAAAATCTTGCCAAAGTAACCCTGAAGAAAAAATATTCCACGCAGTTTTCAAGAGGTTCGGTCACCGTCACCAAACTCTCCAAATAACCTTTTAAATAAGTAATCAAAATTACAAACTTTTTGTAAATCCCATTACTGCAATAAACATTCCATAAGTTTTAAAGTTAAGATTGTAAAACGAGCAAGGGTAGGTATTGATTAAGCAAAGCTTTTAATCAATTTACCAAGATCGCAAAAAGGCCTTAACAAACTAGTATTAACTAGAATTTAGAAAATATAAGACCCAAACTTTCTCGGTCCTACCCTGGCTTATTTCTTAAAAAATTAGATGCCAAGGATAAGAAATCCTACTTTCTAGATTAAAAAATCGACATAGACACATAGACATAAAAATGGAGGAAAATTTATGATACAAACCAAAATAATACAAACCCAAATGGATGTTTTAACTGTTTATGAAGATGGATCATTGCTCACGTTGTCCGTTGGTCAGAGCCAAAATTATTTGGCGCATCTTGTCAAAAAATTGTTTAACGGGAGCTTTTTGTATCAAGTTTGGATATTGCTATCTGCACCTTTAGCATAGCAAGTTAGCCGTTGCCAATACTATTTCTAAATTAAGTTTTTTGCCCTTCAAATTTCTTTATCGATAAAGTCCGACTAAGTGGGACTTATCAAGAATATGTCCTTCTATTGCTTTCTCAAGATCTTTTTTTGTAGATGTACCGGCTAAATCTAATTTTGCATCAAGCGCCCAAAGTTTGAAAAAATAGCGGTGGACACCTGCAGGTGGACAAGGCCCGCCATAGCCGGATTTGCCAAAGCTGGTGACTCCTTCAATAAACCCCGCTGGTACGGTTCCCTCAGCGATTTCTCGGGTTGCCGGATCAATATTCCAAATCGTCCAATGGACCCAGGTTCCTGCCGGCGCGTCAGGATCATCCATTATTAAAGCCAGACTCTGTGTATTTTTGGGCACGTCGGAAAATTTAAGAGGCGGGCTAATATTTGCCCCATCACAAGTATATTTTGCGGGAATTTTTTGATTCTCGGCAAAAACTGGACTTTCGATTTTCATTTTTTCTTCTTGCAAAGTAGTTATTTTGGGCTGTTTGTTTTCATTGCAACCAGAAAGAATTATACTAGCTGCGGCAACTGCCATCAGTAAACTCTTTCTGGCAATACATCTATCTCCCGTCATCTCATCCCTAAAAGACTGGGGTCAGAAATTTTCTCTTGTGTGCCGATAAATTTTTCAAGTGGAGTTCGACAAAGTTCACTTCTAATTTGATTTTGAATTTCCACCCACTTAAAACTGGGGTCCTGACATCCCCGGCGGAAAGTTTGAAAATGTTCATCTTGGCATAACTGCAATACCCTTCTCATAATTACGGCTTTTTCTCCAGGGTAAATTCCCCTTTGCCCCTTTTTGTCGGTAAATAAATCAGGTTTAATAATAGCGCAAAACCCGTCCTTTTTGATCATTCTTAGAATATTTCCTGATTCAAAAAATGGCTCACCTGGAAATTTCTGTTCGCATAAGGCGACAAATTCCCTGCAGGTAAGATACTTTTTAGCTTTCCAGATACCTGAATCCAGAAATGTTTGGGCAATTTCTAAATAAACTTGCGGCGCCTCTTTTGCGGCTGCCCTCACCGGATTTTGCTCGATCATTTTAAAAATTATACCCCGAGCGTCAATTTTTTCAAGATTTCTGTGTCTTAAACTTTAAGTCTTTGCTTTCTTTTCTTTCGCAAATAAAAAAGGCCCGCCAAAACCGCGAACAAAACCACTACCGCAAAACTAACAAAATAGCGGCCGATAATTTGTAAAACCGCGATTGCTTCACGGCCCAGGACAAATCCCAAGGTAAAGTAAAGAACTGCCCAAATTATAGCGGCGATTCCCGTAAATCCTAAAAAGGTCGGATACGGAAAACCCAATAAGCCTGCCGCGATAGAAGTAACCGTTCTAAATCCCGGTGTTAACCTGCCAATCACAATGGCCGTGCCGCCTTTTTGGGAAAACCAGCGGGAAACCTTGTTTATTTTTGTTTCGTCGACCCGTAAAAATTTCCCAAGTTTTAAAACCACCGGCCTTGCCAGCTTTGCCGAAATAAAATATAAAATTGAAGACCCGAGAACTGTTGCCGTAAAAACAATGCCTACAACCTCTAAAAAATTAATCTTACCCATTCGGCTTTGAGTACCGGCAATAAAAATAAAAACGTCGCCCGGAACCGGCAACGGAATTCCTGCCTCTTCTAAAAAAAGCAGTAAAAAAAGTCGGCCAAGATTAAAATTCTCCAAAAACCCTATCATCCTACTAAAGTAGTTATTCCTCTTTGCATCATCTCAAATATTTTATCACCAACCTTTGGTGTTATACTGCTATCAGATGATAGGCATTTTGCTAAATTGGCTACTTTTTGCCATTACTATCAGGGATCACAAGCCAAGTGTCTTGATAACGGCGTCTGCCGAGCTATAAGTCCTGTCCGGAAGATGAGTCATAAACCACATTTTGTCCTCTTCAGAGAAATCCGATAGCTCGTTACATTCCTTCACTAACTCATCTCTTGTTGCCGGATAAGTCTGATGCGTCTCAAGATGCAAAATCGCGCCCTTTTTGTTGCTCATTTATTATCTTCACCTCCTTTCAGAAAACTTAAAAACATTCATTCATACTCCTTTCAGATTCAAAAGTTCAGCAACTGAAATTACAAAAAACATGTAAGATTACTTACAAAAATCTGGTTGTACGTGCCGTCTGATAGTGCTATACTGCAAAATCATCAACAGTCAACTGTTTACCAAACTTGACCGGTTTTTTGATCAATTCAACTCGGCCCACCTTTACAAAAAGGGGGAAATAATTCTGAGGGCCGACGATAATCCTTCCGGAGTTTATTACCTCAAAAAGGGTTTCGTCCGGCTCTACGCAATCTCCAGAGAAGGCCAGGAAATCACCTTCAACATCTTCAAGCCTGGCTCTTACTTTTCAATGATGTGGGCAATCGCCAATACCACCAATCATCACTTTTTCGAGGCAATGACTGCAGTTGAGTTGCAGCGCGCTCCGAAAGAAAAATTATTGGAATTTATCAAAAGTCAGCCGGATGTGCTTTTTGAGCTAACCCGTAGGATTCTTATTGGTCTTTCAGGTCTGATAACCGAGATGGAGTATCTTTTGTTTGGCAATGCCAATATCAAAGTGGCTTCGGTTATTTTACTTTTGGCGAAACGCTTCGGCCAAAAAAAGACAAACGGTGGCGTGGTTATTCAGCACCCTTTTACACACAGAATGATTGCCAGTATCGCCGGTTTAACTCGCGAAACCACAACTTTAGAAATCCAAAAACTTAAACAGGAAAAGGTACTTACCCAAAAACAGCACTTGCTGGTTGTCAGAAACATTAAAAAACTTGAAGAAAAACTGGCTATTTTCAAAGAAGAAGAGTCGGTTCCCGATACTTTCTGAACAAAAATTTAAAATAAATCTGCTTGAGGTTGCCATAATATGGTACAATCTATTCCCTGCCAGACAAGTTATGCAAATAAGGAAGTTGTGGATTGTTATCCCGATTGTTATCATTTTTGCTCTGGCAGTTTGGGGTACTTACCTTCTTTATCAAAAACGCGTGGTTGAACCTCAAAGGTCTGAGGAGCCTGCTCTTCCATCGCCTGCGACAGAAGGCTTCAGCCTACCCTCCCCCGTGGCACAAGAAATTACAACAGCTCCAAACTCTCAACCGGCAACAGGAGTCACGTCACTTCCCGAAACCGGCGGCCGCTAAACATTTACTTCCTTTACTGTAGTAAAATTACCTAAACCATGTCTCTGCCTCAAGATATTAAAAGAATAAAATATCTTCCAACTGCCTTTGTCATCTTCGGGGCAACCGGTGATTTAGCGCAAAACAGAATATTCCCGGCACTCTTTAAGCTTTACAAGTCAGGCTTGCTGCCCGATCAATTTAAAGTCATATCTTGTGCCAGGACCAAACATACCTCTCAAGAGTTTAGGGAAATTGCAGAACGATCCATATCGGAAAAGGATAAGGAAAAATTTCCTGCTTTTTACCAAAAAATTGAGTATCTGCCGCTGGACGTCGCTCAAGATTTAAACTTGCCCGCGCTTGCCCAAAAAATAGACTCTTTTGAGAAAGGAATTAACACTTGCCCTCAAAGAATTTTTTACATGGCAATCTCCCCCGCAATATTAGAAGACGCTGTCGGCAATTTAGCCAAAAACAATCTCCACGTAGGTTGCAAAATTCACAACAACAAACCCAGAATTATTATCGAAAAACCATTCGGCCAAGATTTAAAATCCGCAAAAAGTCTCAACAACCAGCTTGCCCAATTCTTTTCTGAAGAACAAATTTACCGAATTGATCATTATCTTGGCAAGGAAACAATCCAGAACATTTTCGCCTTTCGCTTTGCCAACGACATTTTCGAATCTCTCTGGAACAACAAATACATCGATCATCTCCAAATAACTACTGCCGAGTATGTTGGCGTCGAAAAACGCGGTGAGTTTTATGACAAAACCGGCGCCTTAAGGGACATCACCCAAAACCATCTCTTGCAACTTCTTACTTTAGTCACCATGGATGAACCGCAAAGATTCGAACCAAAAAGTATCGAGGATAAAAAACTGGAAGTCATCAGTTCAATTAAAAAATTGACCGCCCACGAGGTCGCCACGTCAACAGTCCGCGGCCAATATGAAGGTTACCTTCGTGAAGAAAAAATAAATCCTGCTTCTCAAATAGAAACCTATGCACTGATCAAACTTGCAATCAGCCTGAAAAGATGGCAGGGTGTCCCCTTTTATCTAAGAACCGGTAAAAAATTGACCGGCAAAGTAACCTCCATAATTGTCCAGTTCAAGCCAAAAACCCACCAATTTTTTAAAAACTTTTGGCAAAAACCGCTGCCTAATCATATCACTATTCAAATACAACCAAATGAAGGTATTGGCATCAGATTGGTATCCAAAAAACCGGGGTTAACCACTCAACTTGAGCCGGTCGATATGGAATTCTGTTACAAAACCTCATTTGACGTTCCCCAACCGGAAGCTTATGAAAGACTGCTTCTTGATGTTATTTCAGAAGACCAAAGCTTGTTCCTTTCGCAGAAAATTATTGAAGAATCCTGGAAAGTCATTGACCCGATCCGCCAAGTTTGGAGCTCTGGCAATCCGCCGCTTTCCATTTATAAACCGGGCTCCTGGGGACCTGCCCAGGCAGACAAACTAATTGAAGCCGACGGCCGCCAGTGGCTGGCGCCAATTCTGACGATTTGCAAAATATAATTTATGGAAACCGATAGGCCTCGGAATGATAAAACCCCTAACTGCCAAGTCACAGGAGCCGACTACATAAACCAGCCGCAGTCAGTAATAACGTTAACCCATCAAGAATTACTCAATAGATGGACAAACAACACTGTACCCATTTATAGGTTTTCTGTCCCTGAAAATTCAAATACCCAAGTAAGTGAACCTATTCCTGACTATGATCAGGAAATAATAGGAGCTACCAGAGAAGAATCCAAAAAATGGATACGACTCTCTCCTCAAAATTTACCAAGGCTTGTAGACGAAGTGCTGATCGGTAACAAAGATGCAGCAAGCATTTTTTATGAATACTGGTACAAAAAGTTAGTAAGGTTCTTTTCCCCAAGAAGCCGAGAGGATGTCGAAGATCTAGCTCAAGTTGGAGTTATAGAAATAAGCCACGCTCTTCCAGGCTTCGAAAACAAAAGGGGGGGAACATTTTTCCAAAACCTACACAAATATTGTTACACGGTAGCTCGAAACAAATATTATGGCTATCTTAGAAGTAGGAAAAGACAACCCAGAACGGGTCAATTAACGGGGAGAGAGCGGTATTTTGAACAAGAAAGAAGCGACTACGACGATGAGAGAAAAAAGGCCCCTCCAACGTGGGAGATGTTTTGGGAAAAAGCAGAAAAGATACTTCCAGATCAGCAGTGGCAAATAGTTTTGCAAATGCGTAACGAATATCAAAATTTAGAAATTATGAGAAACTTAGGAGTTTTAGGCCCAGCTGCGTTCAGAGAAGAAGTTCGCAGTGCTAGACAAGCAATAGCGAGACATTTACTTGCGCCTGCAGGACTTAAAACAATAAACAGCCCAGAATTTAACTCAATAAGTAGGCCTCTATTAAAAGATGCAGCAAGCAGGGGGAAACTTGAAGCAATCAAAATTTTAGGTCTCTGGTACACAACAATAGAAGCATTTAAATTATTTTTATATCAAAAAGAACAGCATTATCGAAACGGAGTCCCAAGAGATATATTTGCCCAACCTAGATTTTCTGAGAGTCCATACTTCAAAGAATTTAAAAAAAGAGTAAAAAAACTGGCAGCAGAAGGTTTAACTATAGATGAAATTGCACTGGAGATAGAAAGGCACCCTTCATTGGTGAAACAGGCTTTATCACAAATACGCAAAGAAGGGGAGGCAATAAAAACAACAAGACCGCCAAATCCTAGAAAGGATTATACCGAATTTGATAATAGAGTAAGAGATCTGAGGTTAGCTGGCATGAGAAATGACGATATCGCTCTTAAACTAGGGGTGGGTATAGCATCTGTTACCCGCTCTGTGACACGTCTCACAAAAAGCGCAAAAATTCCAATACGCCCCCGAGGAGGGATAAGAAACTAACAACCAGTGGCTGGCTCCCCTCCTGACAATTTGCAAAATATAACTTTTCCTTTTATGATACTGGTTAATGACTGAGCGTCAAACCGATCCGGAGATTTCTTCATCACAATTTACAGGAAGCGAAGGATATGTCAATCTGCGCAGGCGGGCTGCCCAATTTGCGGGGTGGTCAGACAGAAAATTAGGCCCGGCGACTGTCCTTCTGACCTTTCCCGTTTTAATAGCCATCATGTCAATGGCTATTTTGGAATCAGTCTCAAATGAAAAAGGCCTGGGCAAAGTCAGGAATCTAGGCAAATATCTCTAGCGGGTTAATTCTTCAGCTATTCCGAATTAAGACTGATTACACACCCGGTGTGTCCTACGTTAACACCGACAAATCAGCCCTTCACGTACAATCCCATCCTACCCCAACCCCGGCTTGTACTGAATTGACAAGCCGGGGTTGATGCTCTATTCTCTAATTATGCCGCGTCGACGAACACCACTGATCTCTGGAGAAATTTATCATGTTTTCAATCGAAGCATAGCCAAACAACCTATTTTCCTATCGCAAAAAGATTATTCAAGAGCGATCGATGTTATTAACTTTTATCGTTATCAAAAACCTCCTCTTAGGTTCTCCCACTTTAATCGCCTAACACCAGAACTCAAAAAAGGATTTTTAGAAAACCTTGCAAATAAAGAACAATTAGTAGAAATTTTGGCATTTTGCATCATGCCAAATCATGTCCATTTTCTATTAAAACAACTTCAGGAAAATTCCATCTCTAAATTCATGAATAACTTTCAACACAGTTATTCCAAATACTTCAATACCAAAAACGAAAGACTAGGATCACTTTTTCAAGCAATGTTCAAAGCAGTTCGAATAGAAACCGAAGAACAATTGTTACATGTCTCGCGATATATCCACCTTAATCCAGTCTCATCTTTTTTAATAAAGATAGAGCAACTAGAAAGTTATCCTTGGAGCTCCTTGAAGAATTATGAGAATAATGAAATGGCCAGTTTTGTTAAACCAAAAGACATTTTAGCGCACTTCAAAACATACGACCGATACAAAGAATTTGTTGTCGACCAGTCAAATTATCAGCAGGAATTAGAAAAATTTAAGCATTTAACCTTCGAGTAACCCTGCTTGTCTACCCAGCACAAGCCTGGATTGGGTTTGATTTAACCGTGAACGTTTGTAACAATTAAGAAAAGGCTTATTAGGACCAAAAACTAACCCGATGAAAAATCTAATCGGACTTATCTCGGGATTATCAACAGGAATCTTTATTTTAATAATTTCGTTCGGTTAAACGGTATTTTCCGGTGAAAAAAGTGGAACCTACTTCCTCTTTATATCCTCATCTTTGACACTATTAGGAGCAATTTTAGCTAGTTGGTTAGCCAGCAAAAATTTGAAAATTACGACTCTGGTAGCATTAGTCTTTTTAATTATATTACTCTTCCTAAACTTATACTGGTAAATACTATTTGACTACTCTGGTATCTTCTCGAGTTCGAGATAGCGAATGTAACATTGCTTTTTAATACTTGGATCGTGGTTGACTTCAAACCTCCGGTTTCCACCTCTTTTTAACCTCATGTCCTCCAAAAGCATTCCGAAGTGCCGCAACCATACGGGCGGCAAAGCTTGAGGAAACTTTTTTATCTTCCCTTGATCTGGTTCGATAGTCTAAAGAAGCTTCGATAATTTCAACGGGTACGTTTTCGTACTTCCCCTGCCGAACTGTCCACTCCCCTTCACCGGATGCGGCAATATAACCCTCAATCCGCTCAAGTTTCGGATCATTCTCCAAAGCTTCAACAGTTCTGTCCATCATAAACCCGGAAAGCAAAGTTCCTTTTGTGTAAAGCTTTGCGGCCTTAACCAGGTCCAAATCATAAGGCGACTTTTCCAAAACCCCAAAACCCTCACCTATTGCCTGCATATACCCATACTCGATTCCGTTGTGAACCATCTTCACGAAATGCCCTGCTCCTCCCTCTCCAAAATATTCATGGCCGCCGTTGGGTTTTGCCAAAGACTCCAAAACCGGCTTTATCAACTCGTATCCCTCAACGGAACCACCAACCATCATTGGATAACCGTCTTTAGCCGCTATAATTCCACCGGAAACCCCAATTCCCAAAAATAATATTCCCTTATTGGTAAAATACTCGTACCTCCTTTGGGTATCTTCAAAATAAGAGTTGCCCCCGTCGATTACGATATCGCCTTCCTCAACCCAATCCGCAACTCCCTCCGGCCCCATTAAAATTTCCTCAGTCGGCTCCCCTGCCGGCAGCATCGACCAGACGACTCTAGGAGATTTCAATTCTTTTACTAGATTTTGGACAGAATCCGCCGCCTTTAAATTCTTCCGTGATCCAAAATTTTCACTTTTCAATTTTAAATTTTCAATTTTTTCCGCTGAACGATTCCACACCACCACCTCATGACCCTCACTAAGAAGTTTCATAACCATATTAGAACCCATGCGGCCAAGTCCGATAAGTCCCAGTTGCATATATTTATATTAACAGTTATTGTCCGAGCTTGCCCCGCCTCTGGCGGGGCTTGTCGAGAACTACTTAAGATGAAACCATTCGACTTCCTCGACTGAAGATTATCAAAGTTCTATGTCAGTAATCAGCCAACATTTCGCGCTACACTTTCTATAAAAAATCGCCGGATATTTTTGCATATCATTTTGGCGCTCAGAAAGTAGAATCTTAAGAGCTTCTCTTTTCTCTCCTCCGAAAACCAAAATTATAAAAGTTTGAAACTGGCCGAGAGCTTTTAGGGTCAAGGTGATTCTTTGCGGATACCGGTCCTCGACGGTCTCAAAAACCATCAAGCCTTCGGATTTTACGGCTTTGGAATTTGGAAAAATCCCGGCCGTGTGGAGATTTGCCCCAATCCCCATCACGCCGACAATTTTAGGAAATTCTTTAAAAAGTTCAGCAATAGTTTGGTCATAATCTTTGGCGGTTTCCTCAAAACCTTTGCCTTTAAGAATTTTATAAAATTCGATTCCCCAATAATTTAAGTATTCAACCAGGCCGGCATTCTCCAGAAGAAGCTCGTTGCTGTCTCTATGAAGCGGCTCTCCGTATCGTTCATCAACCAGGCAAACCACTCCGGGCAAAAGATCATTGGGCTCCACAACCATCTTGCGGTAATCTGGCGAAGTTCCTCCGGAAAGAGCCAAAAGTGTTTGTGAATCGAGAATCTCCTTTAAAATATCATGCGCCCTAAGGTTTCCAGCCTCTCGGTCTTTAACTTTAATTAGTTGAATCACGTTACTATCGAAACCTCACATTTTGCGCAATTGCGTATTTTGTGATATTGACTTATCACTTTTCACTTTGACTTTGACCTCGTGATCACTTTCCACTTTGGTCCTTCGACAGTATCCTCTACCTCAACTCCCATTTTTAAAAGTTGCTGGCGAATCTTGTCAGATTCTTTAAACTTACCTTGCTTTCTCAATTCTTCTCTTTTTTCAATCAACTCCTTTGCTCCTTTTGGCAAGACTTGCTTCTTAATTTTTTCCAAGCCTAACCCTATTATCTTATCCATCACGAGTATCGACTGGTGTTTTGCGCTAGTCGGATAGTCACTTCTTGCCATTTCCCACATTACAGATAGCGCTTTTGGCATATCAAGATCGTTATTAACGGCGTCACGAAAATCATTCTCGTACCCAGCACAACCTATCGACGGTTTATCCCAAGTCGAAACTTCGCTTCTTAGATTATCTAAAGCATTTTGAGCCGACTCCAGACTTTTCCAAGTAAAGTTCAACTTTGATCTGTAATGAGCTGCCAGAAACAAATACCGGAGAGCTAAAGGCTTAAAACCTTTTCGGATGATGTCTGCAAGCGTAAAAATATTTCCAAGGCTTTTGGCCATTTTTTCGCCTTCCACCAAAAGATGTTCCCCTTCAAGCCACCAGTTGACAAATTTTTTCCCACTCGCCGCCTCGCTTTGGGCAATCTCATTCTCGTGATGGGGAAAAAGCAAATCCACTCCCCCGGTGTGAATGTCAATGGTTCGACCCCCAGCTGACTGATCACCGCCCAAATATTGCATGCTCATTGCCGAACATTCGATGTGCCATCCGGGTCTGCCTTCGCCAAACGGAGCAGGCCATGATGGCTCATTGGACTCAAACCCGGTTTGGAGATTTTTTTCAAACCGGGTTTGTTTGCTGTGGGGAAACTTCCAGAGGGCAAAATCGGCCCAGCTTTCCTTATCGTACAAATCGCTATCGATCCTTGCCCCTTTTTTTAAGTTTTTGCGGGACAAACCAGAAAGTTTTCCGTAATCCTTAAATTTATCAACCGCAAAATAAATTCCATCCTGGCCTTTGTATGCAAATCCTTTCTCAAGAAGCACCTCGATGATTCTAATCATCGAGGTGATATATTCTGTCGCTCTTGGATAAATATCTGCTTTCAAAATATTTAGTTTCTCAAGATCATCAAAAAATGCCTTTTCGTATTTTGCAGTCAAATCTTTGTACTCTACCCCCAACTCGCGACTCTTGTTGATAATTTTGTCATCAATGTCCGTAATATTCATCGCATGGCGAACTTTGTAGCCGTTAAAAACCAAAACCCGTTTTAAGATGTCTTCAAAAACAAACGTGCGCCAATTACCGATATGCACATAGTCATAAACCGTCGGCCCGCAAGTATAAAGACTCACTACTTCCCCAATTGTTTTAAACTCCTCAATCTTTCGTGAAAGAAAATTGTAAAGTCTCATTTCCTTAACATTGTATCAGATTTAAAACTTAAGTCTCATAGTTTTGAGTCAAAACCTTTTGTTTGCTATAATTCGATGCCATAATGAGAGAAGGAGATCAAAACAATATGCGCTCTGCCGAGCTTGCAACTATCCCGGAAAGCCGAGAAATCAGCAAGGAAACCCTTGGGGCTTATATTGAAGGTTGTGAGAGCCTTGCCGTAAAACTCGATACTGCCATCGAAAAGGTAATTGCAGCTGGCAAAAGACCTGTGGTTTTAATTCCCTCCAGAGGAGCAATACCAATTTTCCTGCTAGCTAGAAAATTCTTAACCGAGTTAAGAGGGGAAGAATCATTTCTCAATGAAAAAAGAGCTAATTATTATCCTCCGAGAGTCTTCAATTACCTAGAGGGAGAAGAAGCCCAGACACCGGATGCGGCAACCGATGTCGATGTTATTCTTTATCCATTCACTGCTGATGTCTCCTTAGAAACCAATGGCGACGAAACACTAGCCCGTGAACTTCGTAATTCTTGCACCCGCTCGGTTATGCAAATCGTCAAAGGTATTGATTACAAGCAACACGACTTGGAGTGGTACAGGTTTTTAATGGGTAAGCTTTCGGAAAATCCCCATGATCCGAATTATTTAAAAGCCAAAAATATCCTTGCTTCACTTGACTCTTTTAACCCAACAGAGGACTCCCAGATTATTGTTATTGACACAGTTATTTCCGGGAGAGCAGCCACTGACATTACTACAGCCTTCAAAACTTTAGGCCACACTGTTCTTCCACTGTTGGCAGTGGATTCAACAAAAGGCGGCAAGTTCGACAAGCGCAGAAGGTGGGGAATCGAGGAAACGTTAAGACCGATCTGGGATCTAACCCCCGAAGGGGAACCCTTTGAAGAATTCCCCTTAATCTCGGAAGATAAAGGCGCAGCTTTACTTGGGGTAACTGCTTTAAATTTTATAAATTTCAATGAGGTAGGTGCTTTCAATCGAGTCACTCAACGCTTCCCTTTTGATCTCCGGCCTCAAAGTTGCGTCTGGGTACTCCCTCCTGTACCGGTGCGTGATATGTATTTGCATAATTTCAGAAACTTTTTAGATTTGGCTTGGAGAAGTCGCAACGGTTCGCAAAATCCACCAAGTGACGAAGAAATTAGAGAATTACAGGAAACTTCCCGTTCGATGACAACTACGCACGTTGCTCCCACGTTTGCTGAGGTAAGCTCACAAGTTCAAATCGAAAAGGGGGCAGAGTTCAAAGAAACAGCATCGCATATCGTCTCGGTCAAGCTTACTGAAAAACAGGCAAGCGGTTGGATTAAAGAATTTGCCAGCACACTCACTCATTCCGCACCATAGTTTTTTTAGCCTCACAGTCTCGATTTAATCGGGACGAGGAGCGCAAAGCACAAAGCTACTCCGCCCCATAATTCTTAATCTCCGCGCGGGCTTTAGCTTGGGCAACCGCCACATCCATCCCTTCTTGTTTTTCGTTTTTTTGAAGCCTTACAACTTCTTTCTTTTCCTGATCCCTCCTTTGCTCTTCAATCTGCCGCTGTTGTTGTTCTCGTGCCCTCTTTACGGCGTATTCCTGATAAACACGGTTAATCTTCGCTCGAATTGCTGCAGCCTCTTGGGCGGAAAATTCTTCGTCTTTTTTGGCCATTTTAGCCAGTTGACTACCGTCAAAAGTAGGCTCACTGCCGGTCACTTGTGAACCGACAGTGTGTGCTAGTTTCTTAAATTCGCCGACAATTGCAGAAGCGGCATCATCGCCACCGGTGCTTCCCGCTGATGGCTGCGCCGTTTTCTGCGGGGAAGCCTGGGAACCGGTAACTTGCGAGGCAACCGTTTTGCCAAATTTTTTGGCCTCCTCACCCACCGTCTCTAAAACATCACCGGCAACATCGCCTAGCGTACCAAGAATTCCACCATCATCCATAACTTAATTGTATGCAATTCTATTACCAATGACCAAATCCCAAATTCCAAAATTGGAGTTTGGTAATTGGAATTTGGAGTTTTATCCTAAAAGTCTTTCCTTCCCTCCAAGGCTCTTCTGACCGTCACTTCATCCGCGTATTCCAATTCCGCCCCAATGGGGATTCCCCGGGCAATACGTGTGGTTTTGATGCCCAGTGGCTTAACCAACCTTTGAATATACATGGCCGTCGCCTCACCCTCCATTGATGGATTGGTTGCCAGAATAAGCTCTTTTAGGGTCGGACCCTCTTCCGGCTTACCGGAATAATACTTTTGAATTCTCTTTAGAAGATCATTAATTCTTAAATCCTCCGGCCCGATATTCTCAAGTGGCGCGATAACGCCATGCAGAACATGGTAAAACCCGCTAAAGCTTCCCGACTTTTCAATCGCCCAAACATCAAGGGGGTCTTCAACTACACAAATTATTGACCTGTCGCGATTCGGGTCGTCGCAGACTTCGCAAGGATCTGTCTCCGTAATATTTTGGCAGATGGAACAAATTTTAGTTTTAGTCTTAAGATCCCGGGCGCTATCTGCTAACTTTTCTGAAAGAGAATCCGGCGCATGTAAAAGATAATAAGTTAAACGCGCCGCGGTTTTTGGCCCGATTCCCGGCAATGCCTCAAACACCTCAATTAAACTGGCAACACTTTTGGGGACTTTCATATTTCTTAATTCTCGCTTGTTACAAGCATACTTGTACTGCTTTCTGAAGTATAGCAATCAAGACGTGAATTTTGTAGTTTAGGCGATAACTTTTAGGAGTGTCTAGGATAAAGAATTGTCTCTGTTGGTAAATTTGGGTCAATTAGCTTAAGAGGGACCCCTGGCCAGCCGACCCTTACCGGAGAGCGTTTTCCGCCTGTCCCCCTCGGTTTCTTGTTTTTGACTTTTTTGGGTACTTCTAGCGAGGCTACGCCAGAAAAATTCTCCGTTGAGATGGGAACGTAAGTGGCTATAACACCTTCTGTCTTTTGATCTAAATCCGCCAGTTGTTCGTCCTGTCCTGAATCTTTAACATTCTCTTCCCCTAAAACGTATAAGCGGTATTTGGTATCCAGATGCAAATAATTCCCACTTTCATCTTGTCTGACGAAGTGCTCGTGTCCATAAACTATTTCGTCTGGCTGAAGCTTGCCAATGAGTCGCCGCAAATTCCCTTCTGTTACCTGCCCCTCAATAGTTGACGGCTTCCTGTGCATTCTGTAGGCGGGAACAGCGTGCGCAACCATAATAACGGTGCGGTTAACTAAACGAGCCTCCTCAACTTGCCTTCGGTAGGTTTCCAACCTTTCCGGAGTTATCAAGCTACCTTCTTCCCCAATCCATTTGGCTACAGCATCAAAAGGAACAAGGACATGCAACGCGTCAGTGGTTTCAACAAAACCAACAGTAGCATAGTACTCTATGCCTTTTTCTTGAAAGTATTTTCGATCTTGAAATCTTCTTCGTTGTTCAACCAGAGGCACGGGGTCTTCCGTCCCCTTTTCAAAGTCAAAGGGAAGTCTGGGGTCCCAATTGCCCCGAATGACATGAACTTTTGCTTTGGTTGTTAATCTAATTTCGGCTACCATCCGAGCAAATCGTTCATAATATGACTCAACATCGGAAGCGAGGGTTGTTATTATTTGGTCAGAAAGGTCGGAAACATAATGACCGTAGTGTTTATGCTTTACTGCCCAAAGAATTTTTTGAAGAATCTCTTCGTCTGCGAGTCTTTCAGCTTGCTCACGCGCCTCTTGATCACTAAGCCTTCCATGGTTTTCTAAAACTAATTCGTAAGCGTGGAGGTTAAGGTAACCTTCTTTTAACTCATGAAGGATTGTTTTTTCGTCTACATCTGCTTTTTTAAGTTGTTGATATCGATTCCAGAGCTTGTTGTCCTTGGGACTATCTGACCCTTGATAAAACAGTCGTTGAAGTCGAGCTAGGCTAGCAGATCCTCCAATATCGCCAATGAAAAAAATATGGTCAAAGCCTTCGGTTAGCAAGGTTTTGCGAAGTTTTGCGAAGGTTTCGTCATCTAAACCATGAAGATCGCCTACATAACCATATCTTGTCGTGTATCTTTCTTGGATTTCCAGCGCTTTTAGGGCATTATCTGCACGAGCCTGTCGTAATTCCTTAATGACAATAAAGGGATGAGTCACGTGCCTATCAGCTTGGAGATTAATCTCCCTACGAAGAGCCATAGCCCTTTGCATTGGGGAAGGCTCAAAGGCGGGATGAATGTAAGAAGAACCCCTCTCTGGTGTTGACATAAAAGGAAATTATAGGCTATGGGGTATGCTTTCGTCAAATTATAAGGTAAGATCGGTTTTTCTCTAGGGTTTTGAGACAACTGGTCCAGAGCGTGCAGTAAATAGTAAGTTAAACGCGCGGCCGTCTTCGGCCCGATCCCCGGCAAAGCCTCAAAGGCTTCTATCAAACTGGCCACGCTTTTGGGAACTTTCACAAAATTTTGAATCCCATTTGACGAAAATCGTGTAAGTCAAATGTAAAGACTTTATTTATGCCCATATTTTTCATCAAAACGTATGACGTACAATCTGTAAAGCTCCACTTCTTATCACGATTATACTTTTTAAAAATCTGCCAAGCATCAATTTCGTCTTGATGATCAAGATTTTTAACTTCAAACTCAGGTTTTTCTTCAAAAACCCTTTTCCCAAATCGAAAAGATGAATTAAAACCTTCTCTTGCTAACAGCAATGTCAGTGTTTCACTTACAATATAATTTGATGTCAAAAGCAGGTGAGGAATTTTGTGAAGATCTCTCAGAATATTTATAGCTTGACTGTGATATTGGTCTTTTCTATTATAGACGGCTACGAAAGCAGAAGTATCAATAAAAACTGTGTCTATCACTATTTTTTCAAACCGTATAAAACTTCATCGACAGTAACTGAGGAATCCGGTGGACCTTCAAAGCCCAACCTCTCTGCTTCTCTTGCCATTTCCAACAGATACTCAGCTCCACTCATCTTAGGCTTCAGCTTTGTTTTCTTTTTCTTAAAAGTTTTACTTTCCTCTTGATTCAACCCAACTCTAATAAACTCTCTAACAACCTGAGCAAAGGTTTTATCTGCTACCTTAGCTTTCTCTTTTAACTTCCTATATTCGTATTCTGGTAAATAAATTTGGGTTCTTAACATCTTAAAACCATTATATATCAGCGGGTCGCCTTGCGACATTTCATCGTCGCAATGGCGCTCCTCTGATATATATTATAGCATTTTATCTTCTATAATATATACAGCATGCTGTATATTGTCAATTAAATTGACCCGGCAATGCCTCAAACACCTCAATTAAACTGGCCACGCTTTTAGGAATTTTCATACTCTAAAGAAGTATATCAGCCCAAGGTGAAGTTTTGAAGTTTGATCTAAAGTTTTCTGGCAACAACAACTAGGGTATTTCTTGGAAGCGGATAGCTATAATCGAGATCTCTTCCTTGAAGCATAGAGGCCAAAGCTTTACGAGTGATATCTTTAGCTAAAACATAGTCAATCCCCGGGAATGTGTGATCCAACCAACTTCTGTCCTCAGCAATTAAATGGTAACTTTCAGCAGTACATGGCATCGTCATCAACTCTGAAGAACTAGCTGGAAATTCAATTTCAAATCCCGCTTCTCCTATCCGCTCCAGATACTCCTTGACACTCCACATAACTAAACCCTCGCTCTTTAACCGCTCCACAAGACTACGGGTATCAACACCGCTTCTTTTCGCTCCTGAAAAAACAGCCCTAGTCAGTCCATTATTGAATAGTAAAACGTCTTTATTTGGAATCCACTCATCAATAAAGGTCGTACTAATAATTAATCTTCCAATCCCAGGCTCTAATGAATCATAAGCGTCTCTTATTAATTCAATCCTTTCCGCCTCCGGCACAAGATGAATCATGTTAATCAGAGTAATAAGAGCGCAATCTTTTTCACTCACAACAACCTTATTGGCTGATTCTTTAAAGAACTTATAAGAGGCAACTCTGCCGTCTAATTCTTCACAAATTCTTGTGAATCCTTCTTCCGGATGGGGTTCTGACGTTACTAGGGCCAGAGTTTTACAAACGCCTGGCGGTAATTTATCAAGAAAGAAGTTCGTTGATCCGGCACGTCCAACACCCACATCATGGTATTTTGAACCCGGAGCAAGAGAAAAAAATTCTGGATGCTCTCTGTAAACTAATTCTATAGGGGCCAACCCGACAGGGACTCCAGTTTCCGGGTCAATTTGTTCTGAGAAACTATAGGAGGTTTTTTGATCTGGTTCGGCAGGACAATTTTGTGCCTCTACCATTAAATAATTTTAGCTTCCTCCGCCGCCGCCGCCGAACATGCCTTTTAAGCCTTCAAAACCAACCATTCCTTGCATTTTTTTGGCGGCTTGTTTTTGGCTTTCCTTGACAGCTTCATTAACGGCTTCGGCAATATCCTCGTCGCTTTTACCGTTTGACTCGATCGACACAAACCTCTGCGCCAAAGTCACTCGAACCTTTACTCCGCGTTTTTCTATCTCAACGACTTCCTCATCCAAAGCTTTTTGAATATGCATCGCCTCATCCCGCATACGCTTTAGTTCTTTGAGTTGTTGAAGCTTGTCAAACATAGCAATTTACTTGTCCTCCGAAGCTTAATGCGAAGGAGGATCAAACATACTAACTACAAATAGTAAATTGTAAATTGACAATTGTCAATTGTCATCCGTTCGACAAGCTCAGGATGACCCTGAGTTTTCCGAAGGGTCATCTATTTCTCACATCTTGCCATCGAAAATTATCTTAGCTAAAATAACAGCACCCCAATGAATATTGTTGTTTCTGGCCTGCATCTTAAAAATTTCCCCGAGCTGGAAGATTACGCCCGAAAAAAAGTTGCCAAATTTGCCAAATTTTATCCTAAAATTTTGAAAGTTGACGTCAGATTAATCGCCAAAGAGGCTCATCGCGACCAAGACCAAGACTACATCTGCGAAATTCAAGTGACCATTCCAGGAAATACGTTAGAAATAAACGATAACGAGCGCTCGATGGACAAAGCAATCGACAAAGCGGTTGAACGCATGCAAAGACTTTTAACTCGCACCAAAGAAAAGAAAATCAGTAAAATGCACAAAATAGGAATTTTGAATAAAATAAAAAGCCGCTTCTTCTAACTCCAATCCTTTTAGGGTCGGACCCTCAAAAAGGTTACTCTTATAGTCTATTGGAGGGTCCGACCCTTTAAAAATCCACAGATTTATCTTTAAGTTGTGTCGACTTTGCTCTGGTTTGTCTATAGGGGCCAAGTCGCACAACTCTTGTCCCGGAAAGTCCCACCCTGTCAAGCTCAGTTCTTACCTTATCCTCACTTGCCCACTGATCATACCCCAGACAAATGACATCAGGCGCATAATTTTTAATGTGATGTTTGAAAAAATCGTCCTTCTCCGTGCCCAAAACCACTCTGTTGACAATTTTCAGATTTTTAACGAGTTTCAGTCTTTCACCTTGGGAAAACAGCGGCTTTTTGCCCTTTATTTTTTCGACATTTTTGTCCGTTCCCACCGAAACAATCAAGAAATCACCATACTTTTTTGCCTGACGGAAAAAATCCAAATGCCCCGGGTGTAAACCATCAAAAGCCCCAAAAACCATCACCTTTTTCATTGATTATTTTCCAAGAAAAGCGTGCCTTTCGGCTAGACCAATTAGTCTAAAAAGTCTAGTCCCGCTAAGGTTTTCTTCAAGTCTTGGCCCAATTTCTGACCAAGGAATAGCTCTCGGGTGAAGAATACCCTTTTTTAAGGCTATCGAAAACATTTCTAACAAAGCCAGACACCTGTCTTTATCATAAAAATCTCTGATCGCCCCTCCTTTAGTTTCCTGGCGGATAGGCTTAATCAAATTTTGCCTGTCAGCGCCACTAATTAACTGATCAACAGGAATTCTCTCTCTCCGATAAACCTGTCTGAACAAGCAAAGCGTCTGTTGTTTTGTCAAATAACCATTGGCAAATTCATCTAAATTTTGCCCTTCAAAATAAGCTAAATTTGCGGACAATGGCTTTTCTAAAAAGGCAGGAGTCTCAGGAGCTTGACTCATCTCAAAAGCTCCCTTCCAAAACATGTTCTTCGGGTATCTCGTCCTTTGTTCTCTCCAGAGTTATCCATATCCCCCCATAGCTAGAGTATTTGTCCTTATCCCTCAAGGTTAAACTCCAAGTATTTTTCGAACCTCTCATATAGTCGACTGGTACAATATTATCCCCGTTTGCCAACCAAACTTGGTAATAAGTGTTTTTTGGGTCGGGTAACGTAGCTTTAACTGAAAGAATATAAACCCCTCCACCGAAAGATCGAGTTGCGGTTGCCTCTCCCTCGCCGTCATACTTAACGTCGCGAAACCTGGCCTGCTGGTTTGTCAGATTGATCCCTTCGCCGGTTATCCTCGTGTTATCAACACGAACAGGTTTTAACCCCCGTGGAGCTTCTGTTAACGCTATTGAAGAACCACCACTACTAATCCCGCCGAACTGATTTTTTACAAAAAACCCGAAAAAACCAATTAATACAAGAATTATCAAAAATCGCAATATATTTTTAATCCGCGAGTTTCCTCGTTTTTCAGACAAACCTCGTGCCAAATCGCGCATAGTAAAACAAGCTTATCATAAGTTACTAGCTTCAATCCACTCAAGAACTCGGAAATCAAACTGCAGAAAAATGAGAAGGTTCGGCAGTCAACGGTTTAAATTTAGCCTTTCTTGACCTCTTTAACTTAGTATTTTCCCAAAATAAACTATAAATTACCGGTATCAAAAGTACCAATGGATACTTTAACCAATTGCGAAAATCAGAAAAATATAGGTGAATCTGAAAGTAATACGGACCGATAATTTCCAAAAAGTCCAGCACCACAACTACTAAAAACCAAAGTATGGAGACCTTGAGCCCCGTTGCAAAAGTCGCCTCATCTTTTTTGAAATAAAAAATCGTTAACCAAAAAATAATAATTGGCAAAACCAAATAAAACCAGGGCAAAATTACAAAGCCGGAAATTATAATTGCGCCAAACCACAGGCAAACCGAATACCAGGCAATTCTCCAGTCGAATTTAATCGAGTAGCTGATTTTTTTGATTTTTTTTGAATAAATCATTTAATAAACTTCTCGCTAAAATTTTCCCCCAATTTTTAAGTACGCTTTTTTTTATATGAAGTCAATTAGGAGCAATTGGATCAAATTACGTCAAGAAAAGCCCGAAACACATTGCGAAAACTTCTTCGTGGTTTTAAAACAGCTTCTAGAGGTCACCTAAAGACTTACTAACTTCATCGATTCCTTGATCTAAGTCCTCAAGATTTGTACTTTCAAGATCTTTCTCGATAAACGGTAATTCGTCGGAACTGCTTTGCTTTTGAAGATTTTTAACTTGTTGATCTTCAATTACATCAGGGATTTGAGGAACTGGAATCCCCTGCTTGCCGATATTCAAAATTCCGAAAGCAAAAAAGGCAACAACACCAATTACTGCCACAATAATGATTAACATTAGACCTGAGAAACCCCTCTCAACTGTGAGCTGTACCGCCCCTGGCGAGCCTCGCTCGCCTCGCTGCGAAGCGGGCCTTTGGCGGGAACTGCCAACTGTTAACTTCTTAATCTGCCTCATTTGTCGCCTCCTTTAAATTTGCAACTGCTTTAAGCTCCCGGATAGCAGCAACCAATCCCTTATGATAACTAAAAAGCGCTTTTTTGGCGGCTTTTACTGCGTCCACTGATTGATGGACGGCATCTTTAACAGTTGTTGATGCCGGGTCAATAGCGGCAATTTTTGCTTGGGCATCGTCTATGGCAACTTTGGCCTGGGCACCTAATTTCTCGGCCTCGGTTAATCCTGCTTCTGCTTTTGCAGTGTTTACGCCTTTTGCTTTCAACTTATCGATCCGGGAAGCAATTCTATCTGCAATTTTGTCTAATCTCTGAAGAGCCGCAGTATACCTTTTTAAGATTTTACCAAAGACACTCTTGATCCTCTCGACTACTTTCTTCCTTGCTTGGGCCTGTCTGGTAGCTACACGTTCTTTATTTTCCGCGCTTCTTGTCCCGATCCTTTCTTTTAATTGTTCCACTTTTTCTAATTGCTTTTCTGTAAATTGCTCACGCTTGTTGCGAAGTTCCAAAAGTTTCTGTTGGAAATTCATCCTAGTAGGGTCGGCAGACCTATCTATAGGTTGAGCTATGATAACGTTTGTGGAAAAAATCAGAAGAAAAATTGCCAAAAACGGAGTCAGGAAAATTTTCCTCATTAAATTAATAATAACAGTCTAATCCTCACCCGTCAATTATCAGCGAGCCAAAACCGCGATTGTGATTACCGTCTTTTTTCCATCCGCAGCGGTATTCACAATCACCGAACCCCTGTATGCCGAATTCTTAACCTCAAAAACATAATTTGTTTCCGATTGCCTGTGTTGGCTGCTCTCCCAACCGAGTTTTTTTAAAGACTGATCGTAAAATTTGACAACTTTATCAAGATCATCATCGGAAATAAAAGAGGCTCCAAAAGCCCCATTATTTCCGTAAGACTCCAAAACACGAGCTTTGGGCATTAGGGGTAAAGACGGAAACCCCTTTACTACCCCGCCTTTAACAAATTCATCGGAACCCTTTTGATTGCCAGAAGGAGCAACCGATGGCATGCACCCCGATAAAATCACAGGAATAATTAATAATCCGGCAAAAATCCATTTTGGAATTTGAAATTTTTTATGGGTCATTTCGAAAATATCTCTTGAGCGATTTTTGCCAGTTCTTCGCTGGGTGGCTCAACAACATCGGAAAGTTCAACTTGCCGGGTGGGCTTTGATTCCTTTTGGGCAAGTACAAACTTCAGCCTGATTATCTTACCGACAATCTCACTTAAAATTCCTTCTAACATGACTCTGATCTTCTGTTCCTCAAGCTTATCCTTATGGAATCTGTAAAAAACTTCCAAAGTCAAATCCGTTCCGTCAAACGCCAAGACTTTAGTCGATCGAAGGAGTGCCACCACGTGTACATTCTGACCCTTGACTTTATTCAAAAATTCTCCCCAACCCTGCTCAATCTGCGCAAGCAAATTAGCAGGCTTCTTTGAACCATTTGTAGTTTTTTCCTCCCGGTGACTTATCGTCTTTTTTGAACTCCTTGCCTGTCCCGCATAACCTTCTTGGTCCTCAAGACTCTTTAAACGGGGCGGGGCTCCTTTCGCTTCGCCAGTATCCCCATTATTTTCGATCTCATCAACACCTATTTGGACACGCGCAACTGATTCGGCAACCTGCCTTCCCTGCCCTGCCGGTCTTCGACCTCCTCGAGTCTGAGCGACTCCTCTCGGCCATGAGCTCGTCGTTCGAGACCCTGAAGGGTCCTCAGACCCTGAACGGGAGGCCGAATGGTCGGAGTCGAAGACCTGAGGCTCAGACCCGGAGGGCAGTTGGACGGCAGGCAGGTATTTACAAACCGCCAATATCAAAGGAATTTGCGCCAGTGGATATAGTTTAATCTCGCTCTCTGCAATCAGAAACAGTTTCATCAAAGTCACAAGGTCATTATATTCAAACCTTTGGGCAAGCTCCCTTGCCATTTTAATTTGAGTAGCATCTCCCCCGTCTCTCTCCTGAATGCCGATTTTGCAAAACAACAGCTTTTTCAAAAAAAGAATTAGTTCGCGGGTAAAGAATGGAATGTCTGTACCGGCTTCAGCAAGCTTATCGACTGCCTCGGCTGCCTTTCTCAAATTGTAACTCGCTAAATTCTCTACAAATTCAAAAAGGTGGTTCCAGTCAAAAAGTAAGGCCACTTCGCTAACATCCGCCGGTTGGATAGTTTTATCTAAACTTGCTACCTGATCCAAAATGGAAATTGCGTCGCGATATGAACCATCGGAAGCTTCAGCTATTGCCGAAATAGCTTCTCTTTCTATTTTTATCGACTCGCTCTTTACAATTTTTTCAATCGCCGAAATCAAATCATCTTTTGTCGCTCTTGAAAAATTAAATCGTTGAAGCCTTGAAATTATCGTTGCCGGCAACTTCCCGGCATCCGTGGTACACAAAATAAAGATTGCGTGAGACGGCGGCTCTTCTAAAGTTTTTAAAAGGGCGTTAAAAGCCTCTGTTGTTAGCATATGGGCCTCATCAATAATATAAACTTTAAATCGTCCGGCAAGAGGTGAAAGTTTAATCTTTTCGCGCAGGTCTCGAATTTCGTCTATGCCTCGATTTGAAGCAGCGTCGATTTCTATAAGGTCAAGGTACGATCCGTCCTTTATCGCCAGACAAGATTGACACTTACCACAAGGCTCCCCGAAAAACACCTGACCCGCTTCGCGAGGCGAGCCTTTGACATTTGACATTTGATCTCTCTTTGTCAATTGCCTGCTTTGGCAATTAACTGCTTTTGCGAAAATCCGGGCGGTTGAAGTTTTTCCTGTCCCCTTGGGTCCGGCAAATAAGTACCCATGACTGATCCTGCCGGACTCAAGCTGGCCAAGTAATGTTTTCTTAACATGTTCTTGGTCAATTACGTCTGCCAGTTTTTGCGGCCGGTATTTGCGGTAAAAAACAGTCATAATATATTTTAATTTTATTCGGGGTCCCTATCCGTCAGCTGACGGATGGGGTGATCTCATTCATGATGTTCCCCTAATAAATGTTCCACCCCATGGGAAGTTAAAAGATAAAGCTCCTCGTCTACCATAACATTATCCCTGCCGGCAGCCAATAAGACCTCTGGCCAGCTCAAAACGACATCGCCAAACCGCAAGATCCCGTCTGGAAGATTGATAAAACCCTGCCTGCCGGCAGGCAGGCGTCCTGAAATAGAAGTATTTGATACATCCTCAAATGGGAAAGATAAAACCTCATGGCAAGCGCTATCTCCAAAAAACTTATTTGCAAGTTCCTTCATTTTTCGGCGTCCAACGACAGCGACCGAAACCTCCGCGTCAATATTTTCAATCTCGTTCTTTTTAAAAGTATCAATCACTGCACGCCTTATTATTTTCCGGTTGACTGGATATCGCGTGTCGGTGTGGACAAAAACCTTAACCATTTGTAGATAATCTTGATTTGACAATTTCAGAGACTACCGCTCCGTCCGCTTTGCCCTTGACTTTTGGCATCACCGCTGCCATTACCTTACTCAGATCCCCAATTCCCACTGCCCCAAATTGGGCAATAACCTCATCAACAATCTTTTCAATCTCCTGCGCGGGAAGTTGCGCAGGCTGATATTTTCGCAGGATGGCCATCTCTGTCTTTTCTTTTTCGGCAAGATCGACCCTACCACCCGCCTCATATGCCACAATCGACTCTTGATGACGCTTAACTCCTTTCGCAATTTCCGAAATTACCTCATCATCGGCCAAATCTTTGCCTTTGGCAATTTTGGCGTTATGAAGGCCCGAGAGCAAAAATCGAAGTGTCGAAACGGCAACCGCATCTCGTGCCTTAATTGCCGAGTTTAAATCTTGACTTATCTGCTCAAGCAAGCTACTCATATCATTCGAATAAATTCGGGTTAACAATTCGGATCAATTCGCATTTTAAAACTTACTTCTAATATATTTTTTGCGCGCCATCTGAATTTTTTGCTGCCTCTTTAAAGAGGGTTTTAAATAGTGTTCTCTTTTTTTAATTTCGGCAAGAATCCCCTCATTTTGAACCTTTTTATTAAATTTACGAATCAAAGATTCAACGGATTCTCCCGGTTGCGAAACGACCTTTGCCATCTTTAAAACACCCCCTTTGTAACCGCCGACCAGGCACTCCTTGCAGCATGTATGAATAATACTGAAAAGCTGCAAGGTAAACCAAGGCGGGCTTCCTCACATTTTAAATTTAAAATTTTAAATTTACTTAAAGTTTTGACCATTGAACCTTCCCTCCCGCCAACAAGTGCATATGCAAATGCGGCACGTGCTGAAACCTGCCTGCGTTAAAAGCTAACCTGAAGGCCTCAAGTTTTTTCTCTTCGACAATTTTTTGAGCAACACTAAACATTTCTATTATATCCCTACTGTCTTTTTCGCCTATTGTCAAAACCGACTCGATATGATTTTTGGGGATTATCAAAATATGGACATCGGCGACAGGATTAATGTCGCTTACGGCAACGATCGAATCCGTTTCCAGAATCGGCTCCGACGCCCACCCGCCATCGTTTATTAATTTGCAAAAGATACAGTCACGGCTTGTCATGTATTTAATTCTTAACCCCGCTTCCTTCACAAAAAATTTTAACGTTTTGATCATTTACCGTAATTTTCAATTTTCAATTAAAAATTGAAAATTTATTAAGCTTTCTTTAAAATCTCCACAATTCCCTCAATTCCCAACTTTGTCGGGCGCATGTCGGGATTTCTGGTCGAACCGTTTCTTAAAAGGACTTTCGATGCGTGCAAAAACCAGGTCGCATCCGGGTCTTTTTCGCGGCAAACCTCAAAAGCGCGGGTTAAGTCCACGTCGTGATTAGTCGAACCCGTAATTCGCACATGCCCGCGATTCGGATCCTTGCGGACAACTACCGCAAAGCCCATTCTTATTGCCAAATCCAGAACAGAATCGTTAGCAGTGTAAGCCGCGATCCCTTCCCCCCATCTGGTCTGAAACTTTAAGCCGTCCGCGAGCTCCTCCTGGGCTGCCACTTTCAGCTCCAATACTTTATAAATCGCATCAAGAGCGCCCAAAGTCCACTCCACGTATTTCTCGTTTTCACCGGGATAAAGCATTTTCCAGCCGGAAAGAACATTGTGAATTAAAAATTCGTAGCGGTCGTCACCCGCTTCGCACCACTTGTAACTATCCCAACCGTGATCAATTTGGGTAACTATTTCAACCAGCTTCCTGACAGCTTTATTTTCTTCTTTGACGTAACCTTCCGCAACAAGCCACTCGTAAACCAATTTAGTTCCACAGGTAAACTCGTTGGTCCGGTGATGGTCGAACTTACCCATTGCGGTATCGACATGGGTAACGTCGGGGTTTGAGTCGACAGGCTCGTTGTTATAAGTTTTTGTCCCGATCGGGACAAAGGCTAACCTTGCGTCGGAAAAATCAGGATGGAACTTTTTTAGGAGCCAAATAGCCGGGATTCCGTCAAAATCCGGAGAGATATGGGTAACAATGGTCTTTGCCAAACAAATTACACATCCTTCCTAAGCCAAGCGGCCCAATCATTCTATCTCTTCCATCTATTTTTATCAACCAAGCCTGATTTGGTCAACCTAAATTAATAGGTTGTAGACGTTCTCCGAACAATTGACGTAATCATTACTGTATTTTTATTAATGTAATAAAAAATCCGGTAATTTGTATAACGCAAGCGGTAACCGCCTGTCAGCTTCTTGATATGTTTTCCGTCAGCAATATGAGAAGAATCAACAAGATAAGTTGTTATTGATTTTAAAATGCCTGTCTGAATTTGTTTTGGAAGTTTTCGCAGTTGCTTTAGTGCCGATTTTTTAAACTCGACTTCAGACCTTGCCACTTATATTCACTTCGTTCATGTAATTTCTTCTAAATTATAACATCCCCGAGCTTGTAGCTTTTCTCGCTTCGCGTAGCTTTTTTGGAACGTGTCATTTCCAGCTCTTCCCATAACGTTTCATTCTCTTCAATCAACGACTCGAAGTATTCAGGAGAAATAATTACAGACAGTTTATCGTTATTTTTAGTGACAAAAACTACTTCGTCTTTTCCCCGAACTTCATCAAAAATGCTCGCAGCGCTTTTTCTGATGTCCGTAATACTCTTTAATATTGGAAATTGCATAACAAAAATAGTACAAAAATAGTATAGAATTTGTATACAAATTTGTCAACATTCTTTTATCGGATTAAGCTCGTATCAAAATTACATCGAACAATTTAACAATGTAGCAATTGAACAATTTCTTTTACGCTGTTACTGTTTTCTTCACTAAATCCAAAGTCTTTGTCTGGAAAATATTGAAGGCGATGTATTTTTCCAAATCTTTTTTCTGCTCCTCTGAAAGATTAGTTTGGGCTAACCCCTTTAGGACTTGCTCCACCTCTTCCCGGGCGACCTGTACTTTCTCGTCTTTCCCGATTTGCTCCAAAATCAGGCTAATCCTGACATTTTTTTCTGCCTGGCCTTGCCATTTTTTCTTAAGCTCGTCAATAGTAGTTTTCTGCTCGGCAAGATAATCCTCCAGTTTTCTTTTTTGTCGCTCCAGCTCGGAAGCAAGCCTTAAAAGCATTCGGCTCAGCTCATCTTCAACTAAAATCTCAGGAACTTCAACACTACCAAGCTCCAGAATTTTTTCAAAAATTTCCTGTTCAAATTTTGCCTCAGCGCTATCCGCCATAATCGTTTCCAGATCTTTTTTGACAATCACGTGAAGATGAGCAAGATCTCTTGCACCAATCGCCCTCGCGAAATTGTCATCAGGAGTATCTTTCACCTCCGAGGTGGCCTTGCTTGCCCTGAGCGAAGTCGAAGGGGACTCCTCGGAGGTGGGCCGAGCTGATTCATCCTTGATGAAGATTTTGTTCCCTCGCGCATCATAAATAAACTTTCCGGCTTCTTCCCCGCTTTTATCATCTTCTGATGTCTGACCTCCGATATCCGACTTCCGAGCTTTCCATGCTTCAAAAATATTCTTTATCGACTGATTTATATCTTCCTCTGAAATTTCTTTTGCTTTAATTTTGGCAACTTTTATTTTTTCCCAGTCGCCAATTGTAACCTGAGGTTTTTGAGTAAATGAGGCAGTAAAGACAAAAGGCGAGTTTTTGGAAAGTGACGAGATTGCAATTTTTGGCGACGCAAGAGGTACTAGATTTTCTTTTTGAAAGATCTCACCCAAATGCTTGGAAATTAAAAAACTGGCCGTCTCATTTAGTATCTTGTTATATCCAACATGTTGCTCAATAACATCTGCCGGTACCATACCCGGTCTAAACCCGGCAATTTTTGCGCCCTTACCAAGCTCTGAAAGTATTTGGTTATATGTCGTATCAAACCCAGCCTTGGGCACGTCAACTTTAACCTCAACCTTTCCCTTTTCTTGATGACTTACCGTGTACTGCATAAAAAAGACGGCTCCTCAGAGCCTTCGAAATTATATCTTGCGAAGATAACAAGAGCAAGATGTAATCTTGCATATAGTTTGCCAAAATCTACCGACCTTGAGTTTTCCAGCAGGCAAAGATTACAATCTATAATAATGTCTGCAGAAAGGCGACCGGGAAACAACAATTCGCATCGAAAGGATGTAGAAAAAACAGTCATACCCATGAGACGAAATGGTCAAAGGTCAGTATCGATTCAAGGAGTTGTTAGGGACTCCAACGGGCCTGTTGACGTTGAAGGAATGCTTAACTTAATCCGCCAGGCAGAAATTGCTCGTGACGAAAAACGAAACGCAAAGAAAAAATAAATACATTTTTGGAAATAGCAAAGGCCGCTTTTTAACCTCCCTTTAGTCTTTCAATAACCTCTTTATAAGAAATAACTCCCGTCTCTTTTTTGTCTCTTTCTTTCCATTCAACCTTATCCTTACCGGTTTTTCGGGAAACAACCAATCTCGCCGGAATTCCTATCAGGTCCGCGTCCGCAAATTTCTCACCAGCCGATGTATCTTCTCTATCATCCCAAAGCACCTCAACTCCTGCGCGAGTCAACTTGTTATAAATATCTTCTGCTTGACTAATCACTAATCCCTCATCACTAATCACTAGCAAGTGCACCCTAAAGGGTGCTACTTGCTCTGGCCAAATGATACCGCGCTCGTCGTGCAAAACCTCAACAATTGCGCCCATAAGCCTTGATATGCCAATACCGTAACAACCCATTATGACAAACTCGTCCCTACCTTCCTTATTTTTGTAGGTAAGACCAAAGGCTTTGGAGAATTTATCTTTTAAGGGGAAGATATTACCAACCTCAATCGTTTTTACCTTTTTCAAAGGCCCGTGACCAAGATCGCATTGTTTCCCTTCTTTCACCTTGGCAATTTCGGCATTTTCGGCAAAATCACCGCCGGGGCAGTAAATAATTTCGTCCTCCCCGGCCTCACAAATTACCTGGTACTCATGGGAAAATTCCGAAAAAGTCCCGCCGCCCGCTTTTGTCTCAATCGCGCTAAGACCACACCTTGCAAAAACTTTTTTATAAGAGGCCCTCATCACATCGTAATAGCGCATCATGTCGCTCTCATCGGTATGAAAAGAATATAGATCCTTCATCAAAAATTCGCGGCCTCTCAACAACCCGGCTTTGGCCCTCGGCTCATCCCTGAATTTATTTTGTATCTGAAAAAGATAAAGCGGCAAATCGCGGTAAGAAGAAACTCGATCGCGAACTATCGGCACAAGAACTTCCTCATGAGTCGGCCCCAAAGCGTACTCCGCCTTGAACTGGCTTTTTACTTTAAAAAGCACATCAAAACTCTTCCATCTTCCTGTTTTCTCCCAATTTGATCTGGATTGCAAAGCAGAAAGTAGGACTTCCTGACCCCCGGCTACATTCATTTCCTCCCTCACAATGTTGGCGATTTTGTCAAGGACCAAAAGCCCCAAAGGCAAATAGTTATAAACTCCGGCAACTTCTTTTCTGACAAATCCGCCGCGGGTCAAAAGCTTGGCATTTGTCGCCGTCTCATCTTTGGGAATTTGTTTTGAAGTTTTGCCAAAAAGCTCGCTGTATCTCATCGCATTATTGTTCGAGCTTGTCGAGAACTTACCTTAAAAATTATTATAATTTCAGCGGAAATTTCTCGACTCGCTTCGCTCGCTCGAAAAATAAGTTCTAATATAATTTTACGCCAAGTTTTGCTGCCTTATCGGGTGTGATTAAAATACATTGATGCTCATCATTAGGTACTCCAAGTGTCAACACCTCGGAAACAAATGGTCCGATTTGTCTTGGCTCCAGGTTCACTACTCCTAAAACCAGTTTACCGGTTAACTCTTCTTTTGTATAGAGATCTACAAGTTGGGCAGATGAATGCTTTATACCGATTTCGCCACCAAAATCTATCCCCAATTTATACGAAGGTTTCCTAGCCTCTGGAAAGTCTTCGACTTTAACGATTTTTCCAACTCTAATATCCAGTTTTCGAAAATCTTCAATTGTCGCCATTTTTATTCACTTTATTAAAAAAGGTACAAATCCCTGAAACCTTGCCACTCGCTATTTCTAGAATAACACTTTCCCGTTTAGCGTCGGCAATATATGTATTTATTCCATTTCCTGCGGCCTCTCTTGCAATCTCTACCTTAGACTTCATACCCCCTACCCTTATCAGATTTACCGATCAACTCGTCAACACTTACGCTTTTCCCGTCTTCTATCAATTTTCAGCTAGGATCTAAAACACCTGCAACGTCTGTCAAAATCAAGAGCGTGTCTGCATCCATTCCAAGTGCCGTGAACCCCGCTAGCCTGTTATTATCAGAAAGACGCCAAAAACACCTCCAATAAAATAAGTCTTTTCCGAAAAGAATTCCGAAAAGAATTGTATCATAAATAAGCTTTTACCTCCCTCTTAATCTTTACCATTTATTGACGATCGGTCAAAAATAGTGTAACGTTTACCTGATGATTAAAAAAGGCTCACTCACCTATTATCTTTTACTGGCTTTAGAAAAAAGTATTGAAACTGGCACGCCATTTTTAGATTTTGTTGACAATCCAAGAAAATTTGTATGGACAGGATATAGAACTAATTTAAACTACAGCACTTTATACAAATCTATAAGGCAACTGCGACTTAAGGGCTACATTGAAACAGAAAAAAGTGGCAGGCAAATATTTCTGAAACTCACTGATAAGGGCAGACAAGAAATTATCGTCAAAAAGCTGCTTGAAGAAAAAATCTGGGACGGTAAAAAACGTTTGGTAATTTTCGACATTCCGGAAAAACACAGAATACTGAGAAGAACATTAAGGGTAATGCTAAAAGAATGGCAATTTATACCTCTGCAGAAATCTGTCTGGATAGGTAATAAATCAGTAGAAAAAGAACTTACTAAATTCCTTAATGGTGTCGGATTTTCACACTGGGTAAAAGTTTTCGTTGGCAAAGAAAGCTGCTAAAACTACACTCTATTTAACCGATCAGCTAAAAATAGTATAACGTTATCAAGAATAAGAAATTTATCGAAGAAGCTTTAAAATGTCATTGTAGGTAACCAAAAGAATTAAACCTAAAAGAAATGCAAACCCCACGGCATGGGTCCATTTCTCAATAGCGGGATTAAGCCTTCTTCTGATTAACGCTTCAACAATGATAAAGAAAAATCGGCCGCCGTCAAGAGCCGGGATGGGCAAAATATTAATAAATGCTAAATTTAAAGATAAAAGCCCTGCAAGTTGCAAAACTGAGACCGGCCCCAAGCTGACTGCCTGTGAAGTAATTTGCGCAATCCCCACTGGCCCCGAGACCCCTTCGGAAACCGGCGTTATATTTCTTTCTTTGATCGCAAAACCAATAAGCTGCCCAAAAACTCTGATCGAATAATCAAGTATATTGTAACTGTGCACGAAACCGGCAAATAGCTTTTGACCAAAAGTTTCGTAACGCAAAACCGCCAATTCTCCCAAATTTATACCAAGCGCTGGCGCTTTAAGCTCTTTGTTGTAAACAGGAGCGGCCACTATAGTCTTAGTCTGATTATTTACCGGGTTTTCAAGAATTATCGCAAGCTCCTTACCCTCCGAAGATCTCACAATCTTTTGAAGCTGATCAATTGAAGAAATCTGAGTATCTTCAATTTTTATTATTGAATCACCGGCTTTTATTCCTGCTTTCTGGGCTACAGATTCTTCGCTCACCTCTGCAACCAACACCTGCCTGGATTGATTAACGAATTTAAATTTGTGATCGACAAAAAGTGGCAGGCTAACTTTAAAGCCAATCGCAAAAAGCACAATGTAAAAAATAACGATTGCCAGGATAAAATTGGCGATAACCCCTGCAATAACCACTTTCGTGCGGATGGCCAAACTCTTGACATAAAAACTGTTTTTAGCCTCCCGCTTCTCATCGGTCGGATCCTCGCCCACCAGGCGCACGAAACCTCCAAATGGAAGCCAGTTAATGGAGTAAGTTGTACCTTTTATCTTCTTGCCCCAGATTCTCGGAGGTAAACCAAAACCAAACTCCTCAACACCAATTCCCGCCCGCTTAGCCATGATGAAATGACCTAGCTCGTGAAGCATAACGAGAATGGAGAGAATTACGATAAAGATGATAATTGCTAACATGATTTAAGTTAAAAGTTCAACCCATCCGACAAGCTCAGGGCCTTCGGCTCTGAGGATCAGGCTCGAAGAGTTGATGCTGAGCAAAGTCGAAGCATCAAAGTGAAAAGTTAAAAGGGATTGAAAAACTTCCACAATTTTGAACTTTTAATTTTGAACTTTAAACTATTTAGGCTTGCCTCAGTTCCTCTCCTTTTACCTTCCCTGCCATTTCGATGGCCTCTATAAATTCGTCGTGCAATTTTTGCAATTCTGCCTCTTGTCTTCTTTCCTCATCTTCACTGATTTCACCTGATTGTTTTTTGGTTCGTAATTCTTCTCTTATTTCATGCCTTATCTGTCTTATCTCCACTCGATACTTTTCTAAAATTATGTGCATTTGTTTGATAAATTGCTCCCGGCGTTCTACTGTCAAGGGCGGAATAACAATCCTTATTAAATCGCCATCAATAACAGGGTTAAGACCAATGTTGGCCTTAGTGATACCGCCGACTATATTGGTAATTATCGACTTATCCCACGGGGAAACTAAAAGAACCGTCGGCTCCGGAGCCGTAATTTGACTAAGCTCCTTAACCAGCATTTTAGAATTATAAACGTCGACTAAGATATCAGAAACAAGCGCTGGATTAGACCTGCCCGTCCTAATCTGGGCAAGTTCACCCTTAAGGTGGCTAGTTGCTTGCTGCATTCGCAGCTGCGTATCATTCAAATTCATCCTAATTTTTACTCCGAATTACATCCGAATTAAGAATTCTCTTATATGCCAAGCTGTCTGGTCTAAAATTTACAAGTATTCCCAGTTCTAAATTTTTAGCCTTGAGATAAGCCAGTACCTGTTTAAAGTCAACCGGTCTCAATCGTGGAACTGCTTTTATCTCCAATACAATTTTCTCATAAATTAAGAACTCTAATAAATATTTACCTATTTTTTGCCATCATACTCGAGATCAAAAGATAGCTCTTTTTGAAATTTTAGATGACTTTTCTTTAAAGCTTCAGCAAATGCTCTCTGATAATACTCCTCTTGATATCTATTACCTAACTTTTTGTGAATATCAAACAAAATTCCTACGACCTTATAACTTAAATCTTGATGAATAATTCTAGGCATTCATTAATATTCGGATCAATTCGGATTAACCATTCGGATGAATTCGGATTGATTATGCTCCCAACTCAAATCTCATAAAACGTCGAGTCACAATATTCTCCCCAACTTTGGCGATTGTTTCCTTGACAAGTTGATCAATAGTTTTGGCAGAGTCACGAATATACTCCTGTTTTAATAGTTTTTCAACACTAGCAGGGTCCATTGCCGCAACTTGCATGGCAAGCTCATGTGCCAAAGTTTTAAATTCATCTGTTCTGGCCACAAAATCGGTTTCACAGTTTACCTCTACCATCGCCCCAACTTTACCGCCGGCATGGATATAGGTCTCAACAAGTCCAGCCCCGACAACCCGGCCTTCTTTGGCGGCTGCCTTGTCAAACCCCCAGCTTTTAACAAGTTCCTCAGCCTTTTTAAAATCTCCGCCTGTTTCTTCCAGTGCCCGGCGACAATCAACAATCCCGGCACTTGTCTTCTCTCGTAATTTTTTTATATCACCAATTGAAACAGTCATTAATAATTATCTTGCTACCTTGCTATAATGTAATAATCTTACAATTTATTTCGCAAGTTCCACTTTCTCTTTCGGTGTTTTCTTTTCATAACTCTTCCGTCCTTCCAGAAATGCATCAGCAACTGCGCTAGTTATTATTTTAATTGCTTTAATGGCATCATCGTTTCCGGGAATTGGGTAAGTCACCAAATCCACATTGGCGTTAGTGTCGGAAATAGCAACAACCGGGATACCTTTCTTAACTGCCTCACGAGCAGCATTTTCCTCTTTTTTAACATCGACAATAAAGATTGCATCCGGCAGCTTCTCCAAGCCCTCAAGCCCACCATAAAGTCGCTCAAGCTTGGCAATTTCCCGATCTATCAAAAGATTTTCTTTTTTGGTTCTGTCTCTAAATTCTCCGGCTTCTTTTTTGGATCTCAGGTCCGTCAGTTTTTTAATATTTTTGCCCGTTTGCTCCCAATTGGTCGAAAGTCCCCCTATCCAACGCTCAATAATATACTTGGCGCTGACTCTCTTTGCCTCCTCGCGAATAATACTCTTTGCCTGTTTTTTAGAGGCCACAAAAATAATGGTGCCTCCTGCCTCACCAATCCGTTTTACAAAATCGCAAGCCTCCTCAAGTTTTTGGTAGGTCTTGACAAGATCAATAACGTGAAGACCCTCCCTGGCCGTAAAAATGTATGGTTTCATTTTAGGGTTCCAACGCCGAACCTGATGTCCAAAATGAACCCCAGCTTCAAGTAAATCCTGCATTGATGGAATATTCATTCGTATTCTCCTTTAATCCCGTCGGGTAGCGGGCCCTCCGCTCTAATTTTCAATCTGCAGTTTCTATGAACTATTGACTATTCACTATTAACTGCAGACTCAAGGAGTCTGCGATAGAGCGTGTGTAATTTGGAAAACTATAACACTGCTAAGAGAAAAAATCAATTCAAGTATTATCTCGCCGATGTGGTCTTTCTTTATCAGCTCTGCTCAAGTCCCGGACTTGAAGCGAGCTAAACTTTTGCCAATTTTTGGTCAATGCGCTTTTCACTTTCGCGCCTTGCCAAATCGTACTGGTTCCAGTCCACAAACTTTAGAGCTTGAACTAAACTTGGGTGAACTTTACGAACTGCTTCGACTTTTAATTGTTCTATTTTACGATAATCGGGATGGCCTTGCGGACCCGTACGAAGCTCCGTCTCCCAGGCAAGCTCTCGTAAGTTTTCCCACTGATACCAACGGATTCTATGACCAAAAGTTGCGACATATTGGGCCTGGTTTGGAAAATCCCTTTTGACCCTTTTGTAAAAGTTGTCGATTTTCCCCACGGCAGCAATATAAAGTTTGTCCATCCCGGCCAAAACCAAATCCGCCGGCACTTCAAAACCCAGCTCTGTCGTAAATCTTTGCCTCTCCTGGGTTAACATTCTGTGCCTCTGCAGATCTCTGTAAATTCCAAGATTTCCCACGATATCGAATTTGTAATAAGTATTCTCAAAAGCCCTCACTAATTTGTGTTGACGAACTTGCCGCCTGCCGACTACTTTTTTGATAATTTCTAATTTTTGCTTCTGCGAAAGCGCAGAAACTTTTTCTTTTATTTGCCTAAATGGCAGAGTTGAATATTTATATAAAAGACTAGCCAAAATCCGATCCTCGGCATCAACATCCCACTCAACAAGATCAACACTAGAACTCTCAGTCCCACTCCCGGTGTGTAGAGCTACTTCCACACCGGGAGTGAAATAGCCTTGCATGTCGGTTCTAATATATCTTTGTGTCAGCTTCTCTAGTGCTTTTTCCGTATCTGAAACATATTTCTGATAAACCTTTCCTCGCGAACTTGAGGCGCGATCAACAAGCGAGGGAATAACTTGATTCAACTCTTTTTGAGCTTCCCATGCCAGTTGCCTAATCTCAAAAAGCGGATGCGCAAAGCACTTTGTCAAAACATATTCAAAAGCCTGTCCTACCCCAAAAAATCCGACATTTGTTAAAGTCGCAGCCGGTAAACAAACACGCAGCACGTCGCAGGCTTTAGCTTTTATTGTTTCACGATAGGCCCGGTCTGTCTGGTCTTTTTCCTGGGGGAAAACTTTTCTTAAATATTTGGAAAACGGCTCAAAAGACTCGGTATAATGACCAAAAAGCATATTCATAAGCCTTGTATATTCCCGACCATACTTGGATTTCACAAGATCAGGTTCAAGAAAGTAGAGATAACTGCCGCCAACTTTTTGGTCAAACACCACGTATCTTGTCGATTTCTCAAGAGGCGCAAATCCGATCCTGAAATCCTCTAAAATTTTTACAGCGACGTTAGAGATATTTTCAAAGAAGATATGGGCTCCGGCCATTTGGGCAATGGAGTCGTCGCCGTAAGCCGCCAACCACTTTTGGAAGAAATCGCGGGCCCGTCTGCTGTTAATTACCGTTTCCCAACCACCGTGCTCATGTAAATAATCGACAAAGGAAATTAACTCCTTCCTCATTGTTTCCGCCTCTTTGACTGATTGATGATCCGCTCCACCTAAATCGGGCTCCAAAATCGGCTTGATATACTCATCAAAAAATAGCCTGCGGACGCCTTTGGTCGATCGGCTGTAGCGGCTAGCCAAAGCGCCTAAAACCTCGCTCGGCAAATATTTAGCCGCAAAAACATTTTTGTCTAAGTTGGTAAAGAAAGGCGAAATAAACCACGCCTCTTCTTTGGTGAATCTTTCTGGTGAACTTATCATTATTGTTCGAGCGCCAGCGAGAACTCACCATTAAAACTATTAATGAGTTCTCGTTTCTTCTTCCTGCTAAAATCTTTAATCTGGATTTCTCTCTTTCGTGCAGTTCCTAGATCTTCGTGCTCTTCAAGATAAACTAGCCCGTAAACTCCATATCTTGATGTAAATTTGCTTCCCATTCCTGACAAATGCTGATCAAATCTCAAACTCGGCTTCCATGTAATCCCCGTATAGTACAAACCATTCTTAAGTTCCAAAATATATACATACCATTTCCATCTAGACATAATAATTCTAAAGGTAACTTCTCACTTCGTCGAGTTAGACTCGACTTCGTTCGAAGAATAAAAGTCTTATTGTTCGGGCGACAGCAAGAACTAAAGGCTTAAACTTCTCACTTTGCTCGAAGAATATTTCTAGACCTAAAAACCTCCAAAATCTTCTCGTGAATTTGCTGCTCTGTTAAAATCTTGCCCCGCCAAGTACAATCAATCTTCACCCAATTCTTCTGTCGGCAAAGCTGGCGATAAACATCGACGACTTTTTCAAGATAATCGACATTGCCTTCATGAATATCTTTAACCCGCTTTTTCATCAAATTTTGCGAGATTTTGGCAGGTACATCCAAAAAAATTACCAAATCTTCCTGTGGCAACCCGATTTCTTGATACTCCAACTTTTTAAGCCATCTGATATACTTTTGCCGTTCATCCTCCCTGTCAAATCTGGCGCCCATATGTGCCAAATTGGAAGCAACATACCTGTTGCAAACTACCAGCTGCCCAGCCGCAAGCCACTTTTTCATAAGCGGCAGAGCCCTCATCCGATCCCCGGCATACATAAGGGAAGCAAAATAGGGATTAATTTCGCTAAGCTTACCAAATTCCCCCTTCAAATAGCGGATAATCATGTGGGCCCAAAAGGACTCATTGTATCTTGGAAATGAAATATACTCTGATGGAATTTTTCGTTTCTGCAGATATTTCAAAAGAAGTTTTGCCTGGGTAGTCTTGCCTGATCCATCTGCCCCCTCAAAAACAATCAGTTTACCACTTACTTTCATATCATATTATTGTTCGAGTTTGTCGAGAACTTACCGGTGAAATTTTTATAATTACACTAAGAGGAAACTTCTCGACTAGCGCTTGAAGAATAATTTTATCTATCCTTCTTAAGAAGTTTACCCACCTTTAAATTCGCCTTATGAATTCTTGAGGCAACTGGAGTTTTGGACCCGGAATATCTGTCGCTCCTGCTGCCTTCATAAGGCATTTTGACAGGCACCGCCAGTTTTTCAAAAGTAAAAGCGCAAATGGGCATGCCGCAATACAATATCGCCGGCTTCGGCCCCAGATTTCCCAGTTCCAAAACCGGTGCGCCGTTCCAGCCAGGATCGAATCTCGCCGCCGTCGAATGCACCAAAATCCCCAAACGTGCCAGCGAACTTTTGCCCTCCAGTCTCCCCAAAATATCTTTTGGTAGTTTAAGAACTTCTTTTGTGGTGGCAATGGCAAAAGCTCCTGGCTCCAAGATAAAAGGATCCCCATCGCCTAAATTCACTTCCTCCATAGCATCTTCAGGTAAACCCCGCCTTGTGTCGATAAATCGATACGTTCCACCCCGAAAAAGTTTAATGTTCCCTCCTAAATGAAAGTCCATCGATACCTGATCAATCGCACCTCGCCAATCTTTCACTAAAGGATCAATTTTAATGATGCCATGCTCAATATAGTCTGCAATTATCCAATCTGGCAAAATACCAACAATACTGTCTGCTCGCTTTTGCATTAGTGTTTTTCCTTGCAAATAATCATAAACAATCCGGCTCCATGTTTCCATCTGTTTGTAATATTTTCCAGCTTCGCCAACACCAACCAACTTCCCCGACTTATGCTCATCCCGAACGGAAATCTCATCGCTATCCCCGAAAATTTGCATAACTAGTCCCAAGTGGACTAATCCCACATCATTGGAATCATCGTTTAAAAGACCCAGAAATTTCGTTGTGTAGGCACCCTCATAACAAATTTCCTCCTCAAACTCTCTCCTCGCCCATGACATAATCCCCTTATCACCCTTACCATCCATATCACCCTTATTGATATGTCCTCCGACACCGATTGAGTACATATTGGAAAGACGTTTGTCGGTGTGATTTGTCTTGCGTCGCATCAAAAATATTTTTCTGTTTCCAAAAAAAACCAAATAGGGAATAATTTGTTGCCAAGAAGAATCGGTTTCGACTTGATTACGAGGTAAAAATTTATGTTTTTTAGAAATTAAATTAATATACTTTTGCAAACTCTCACTCTTTATCCCGTTCCAAATCTCATCGGCAAACAATTCTTCTCGCGCCACAACCATCACTTTTTCATCATGTTTTTTTGACATTTAGATTTTATTTTGGGGCAGCTATTTGTTCTCTGTGTTAAAGACTATTTTTTCAGTGCTTTCAGTTTTCTTTTCAGTGTTCTTAGTGGTTGCAGGTTTTGTCCAACTGGCCCATTTACATTTCGGCCAGTTTTCACACCCCCAAAAAGTCCTACCTCGCCTCGTTTTTTTCATCACTATATTGCCACCATCTGTGGGACAAGTCAATCCTGTGGGCTCAGATAAAGTCTTCGTATTTTTACATTCCGGGAAGCCCGAACAGGCCAAAAACTTCCCGTAACGACCGTAGCGAATAACCATTGGTTTATCACATTTTTCGCATTTTTCATCTGTTTCTTCTACTACAACTTTCATTTTTTCAGCTTCTTCGGCAACTTTTTCGACCTGTTTTGCAAACGGTTCCCAAAACTTTTCCATTGTCGGTGCCATCTCTTGCTTCCCCTGGGCAATTTTGTCCAGATCATCTTCCATCCCTGCGGTAAACGAGGTATCGACAATCTCCGGAAAGTATTTAACCAGAAAATCAGCAGTCGTCTTGCCAACGGGAGTCGGGGCAATTTTCTTTTCTTCAACTCTTTCGATATACGCCCTATCATAGAGAGTCGAAATCGTAGGTGCATAGGTTGAGGGCCGGCCGATGTCGTTTTTTTCCAGCTCGCGAATTAAAGTCGCCTCGGAAAATCTCGCTGGCGGCTCAGTGAATTTCTGCTCACTGTTTACCTTAACAAGATCCAGCATCTCATTAGCACGAACATCCGGTAAAACTTGCTCTTTAACCGGAGGTTTCCCATAAACTTTATACCAACCGTCGAACTCAATTTTTTGACCGGTGGCCCGCAATAAATAATTTCCGTCACTTTGAACTTTGAACTTAGAACTTAGAACTTGAGCGGAAACATCGACAGACGTTTCCGCGATAATTGCCTCGGCCATCTGACAAGCCACCATCCTTTTCCAAATAAGATCATATAATTTTTGATGGTCAGCACTTGCTTGCCCACCGAAGCCTTGGCGAAGGTGGGTAACTTGTACATTGGTCGGCCTTATCGCCTCATGAGCCTCCTGGGCAAGTTTTGACTTAACTTTGTACCCGCGCGGCACGCTGGCTAAATAATTTTTCCCGAATTCCGTCTCGATAAATTTTCTAGCCGCATCTACCGCTTGAGGCGCAAGATTAACCGAATCCGTACGCATGTAAGTAATCAGTCCCTGTTCATAAAGATCTTGTGCGATTCGCATCGTTCGCTTTGGCGTAAAACTAAGTTTGTTGGCACCCGCCTGTTGAAGAGTCGAGGTCGTAAATGGAGGATTGGGAAATTTATGATTATCTTTTGTTTTAATTTCTAAAACTTTGTAATTCGCGTCTTCAAGATCAGCGACAATTTTATCCGCCTGCTCTTTGTTTTTAACCTCAGCTTTCTCTGCTCCTATTTTAATTAGAGTTGCTTCAAATACTTTACCCTTTGACCCTTCACTTTGACTTTCAAGCTCTGCTTGAACTACCCAATATTCTTGCGGCTTGAAAACCTCGATTTCTCTTTCCCGGTCAACAACCAGCCTTAGGGCAACGGATTGAACTCTCCCAGCGGAAAGCCCGCTTTTGACCTTTTTCCAAAGAAGCGGTGAAAGCTTATAGCCGACTAACCTATCCAAAACTCTTCTTGCCTGTTGAGCACTAACCAAATCATCATCGAGTTTTCGAGGATTGGAAAACGCATCCAAAACAGCCTCTTTCGTTATTTCATGAAACACCACCCGACTATAACTTTCGTCCAAAGGACGACCAACCTTTGGCTGAGACTTTCCACCTATGACTTGCAATAGATTCCAGGCTATCGCTTCCCCCTCCCTGTCCGGATCGGTCGCCAACCAAAGCTTCTCCACACCCACAGCTTCCTTTGCCAGAACATTAACACTCTTTATTTTCTCCTTTGGAATAACATATTTAGGCTCAAAGTTTTTCTCGACATCCACTCCAAATTCACCACGCGGCAAATCCCGCACATGACCCATGGAAGCAATGATTTTATATTCTGGACCTAAAAAATGGCTCAATGTCCTAGCTTTCGTAGGAGATTCTACTATCACTAAATTTTTCATAATTTCTATCTAATTACTTTCAAATAATTATATAGAGCTTGTCAAGAACTAATTATTCCATGATAATATGACAGTTGGATCTCTTTCTGTATTAGCATTTCTTTCTTACAATCTGCTCATTAACGATAAAAACTTAAATTTAACTTTTTTTCTTATTTTCTTATCAATTCTTATATTTTCTACAATTTCTTCAATTTACTATCTTAAAATAGAAAATATGACACTGTAATAAAAACCTTTATGATGTCAAATGAATAGTGCTAAAAAATCGCAGCTTTATTAATTACGTTCCCCATATCCCTGACCCGAAATTTTTAACCATCCCCTTCAGTTCCATCATCGAAAGGGCACTTGAGACTTTATCTGTCGCAAGTCCACTTTCGCGAATAATCGCATCGATATGTTTTGTCCCTCCATCTAAAACTTCCAAAATCCCCGCCTCGACCCTATCTTTTGGCTGACCCCGTAAAGGAGACTCCTTGACGTTGATCTGTCGCTGCTTCCTCTCAATGTCTTGAACTTCCAAAATATCTTTCGCATCTGTTACCGGATGTACACCTTCCTTTATTAAATTGTTGGTTCCCTCACTCATTTTGCTGATAACTGATCCCGGCACCGCAAAAACTTCCCGGCCTTGTTCTGCAGCTTGCCCTGCCGTAATTAAAGATCCGGAATCTACTGCTGCCTCTGTCACCAAAACTCCGAGTGACAAACCGGAAATAATTCTGTTTCTTGCGGGAAAGTTGGAAGGAACTGAAGGAAACCCCAGGGGAAATTCAGAAACTATGGCACCATTTTGAACAATTTTGTCAGCCAAACCTTTATTTTCCGGCGGATAAATTAAATCAACCCCGCAACCTAAAACTGCAATCGTCCTCCCTCCACTCTCAATTGCAGACCTGTGAGCAATACTGTCTATGCCTCTTGCCAACCCGGAAACTATTGTCAGGCCGGCAGATGTTAGATCAAAAACTAACTTTTCCGTTACTTGCCTGCCGTAAGCCGTAGCAAACCTTGCCCCGACAACTGCAATGGCCAAATCATCCTCCGGCAACAAACTACCTTTATAATAAAGTACCGACGGCGCATCTGAGATTTGTCTTAAATTTGCCGGATAGTCTCGATCAGCAAGACTAACCACTTTAATTCCTCGCTCATAAACCGTTTCAAGATAAACTTTCGGGTCGACTTTTTGCCGGAATTCTAAAATCACCGCGCGCGTTTTAGCATCTACCTTTAATCTTTCGATTTTATCCTTTGGCGAATCCCAAAATTTTTTGAGGGATTTGAAATGACGAAGAAGATAGTTAAAAGTCGCACTGCCAACTCCCGGAATCGCCGAAGTTGCAACCCAATAAGTCAACTCTTTATTCATTATTCAGCCCTCTTCAAGTCCCGGACTTGAAGAGGGGTAATTTCTTCAAAAAGTAACTCTTCCATTGCAGACTTAAACTTTCTTTCTCCCTCCTCTTTTATAAACTTTAAATACTTTTCGACTTGGCCTTCAAAACCGAAATACGATTTAATTAAATCCAGGTCGACCAAATCGTCATTTTTTCTTTCAAGGTAAATCTGAAGAGATGACCAGGGGTAGTTTTCAACGTTTGTTTGGGCCGGACTTAATGGATTAAGGTGGATATACCTTGAAAGATGAACAAGATATTCATCACTGCTGACATTCTTTGCTTTAAATCTTCCTTGAAACAGAGGGCCCACTCTCTCGTATCGTTTGTTGAAATACATAGCATAAGCAAGATTCAATCGATAAATAAAGTGCGAGATTGACTCCTGTGTATTTTGTTTTATAAGAAGATGATAATGATTGGGCATCAAGCAATAGCAAAGAACTGAAACATCATGCTTGTCTTTGTATTCCTCAAGCCTCTTTAAAAAACGTTGGTAGTCTGCTCTATCTAAAAAAATCTGTCTTTTTTCCGACCCTCGACTGTAAATGTGATAATACCCTCCTTCAAAGAAAATTGGCTCGCGATAGGGCATGATGAAATAATAAAACAGAAAATAGGCAAATTCAAGTCCCGGACTTGAAGAGGGCAACTTCAAGTTTAGCTCGCTCGGCGATAAATCTTGCGGCTTTGGCGGCTTGTCTTTTACGGAATTTGACACTAGTCACTCCTTTATTAATCTTCAATTCCCAAACCAAATCCTCAATTGATTTTGGATCAAAAGCAACTACCACATTTTCAAAATTCTTAATTGCCGCCCTAATTAATGCCTGGCCACCAATATCCATCGTCTCCGGAAAATTTTTGGGGTCGGGAGCGTAAAGATCAACAATCACAAGATCAAATGGCTCCCAATCTTCCTCCTCCGAGGAGTCAGAGCCCACCTCGGAGGTGTCCCTTGCCAAAAGCTGAAGTTCTTTCAAATGCTTCTTCCTTAAACGATCCGCTAAAATTCTGGCAAAAATTGCCCGATCCAGGGTTTTAACCCTGCCGTCAAAGTCAAAACCGGAAACTACAGACTCTGCCCGGAAATCTTTGGATTTCAGATATTTAACCGTCCCCTCTGTCCCCCAAAACTTGACCCGCTTTGGATTCAAGATTTTAAGGAGTGGATCAAGTAATGATTTAGTAAAAACTGCCGCAAAAATGTTGGTGACAAGTATTCTGTCCATCCTAATTTATTCGAATACATTCGCAGAATTTAAATTCGCATATTATTCGCACTTCAGTGTTTAAAATGCCTTACCCCCGTAAACACCATCGTCATTTTATGCTTTTTTGCCGCGTCTATCACTTTCAAGTCATTGATGGAGCCACCCGGTTGCAGAATAACCGATATTCCTGACTCCGCGGTAAGCTCCACATTGTCCGGAAACGGAAAAAACGCATCCGAGGCTAAAACGGCACCTCTGGCTTTTTCCTTTGCCTGGGTTAGAGCGAGCTTGACCGAATTAACCCGATTTGGCTGACCGGTACCCATTCCGACCATCACTTTATCCCTTACAACAACTATTGCATTTGACCGGACATGCTTAACCACTTTCCAGGCAAAATCCAAATCATCATAAATTTTCTTAGTGGGGACCACTCCTGTCATCACTTTCCACTTTGACTTTGACTCCTCTATATCATCGGGTGTCTGTACCAAATAGCCGTTAAAAACACGTGTGAACTCCAACTGCCTTGGTGGGGAATCCGCTTTAACTACCCGCAACCGTTTGCTTTTTGCAACAAGCGCCGCAAGTACTTCCTTGTCAAAATCCGGAGAAATAATAAGTTCATAAAAAACTCCGCGCATTGCCTCTATCATCCCAAGTGTCGGCGGCTTGTTGACAGCAATAATTCCGCCAAAAGCACTCACTGTATCTGCCTCATAAGCCAGACTATAAGCCGAAGCAAGGTCAGTACGTGAGGCAATACCGCTAGGATTTCCATGTTTAATGATAGCTACAGTCGGCTCTTCAAATTCACTAACCAATCGCCAGGCATGATTGGCATCACCCAAATTATTATGGGAAAGATCAATACCGGCAAGCTGCCGATAACCGGGATTTTTAACATCCTCAAGGTAAAACGCACTTTTCTGGTGCGGATTTTCGCCATAGCGCATATCCCGGAATTTTTTCAGTTTTAAGATCAGTTCCTTTGGTAAATATAATCTATTCATTGACTATATTTCATTGACTATATTGGTTTAAAGAATTTTCAATTTGAAATTTTTAATTTTTAATCAATTTTTAATTTTTAAATTTCAAAATTTGAACATTCATTTTAAACTTAAAATTAAACTTAAAATTGTAAATTAAAAATTATCTATTCCCAAACCACCAATCCAATATCTCCTTTGCCACTGGTCCTGCAACGCCAGACCCCTCCCCGCCTTCTTCAATAATAACTGTAATCGAAATCTTTGGATCATCAAAAGGAACAAAGGCTGTAAACCAGGCGTGCGGGTTGCCTAAACTTTTCTCTGCCGTACCCGTTTTACAACCAACCGAATAGGCCGCATCAAAAAAAGGCCAACCAGTTCCGCCGGTTTGACAGGCTTTGCGCATCCCCTCGCGCACTAATTTATAATTCTCCTCGCTTACCAATTTTTCACCGATGATCTTGCTACCAATTTCAAACTCTCCCCGACCAGCGGGTGGCGAACCAATTTTTGAAACTAAATAAGGACGAGTCAGCTTACCGCTTGCCATATATGAAGTCATTGAATTTATCTGGATTGGCGTAACCAGCATAAATCCCTGTCCGATCGAAAAATGCAAAGTATCTCCAAGATACCAGGGAGCTCCAAGTGTCGATTTTTTCCAAACCTCATCCGGTACAAGCCCTAATGATTCCTCCGGTAAATCAATCCCGGATTTTTGCCCAAAACCAAACTTAATTGCCATCTTGCGAAGCCCATCAAGGCCAACTTTTTCACTAATTCTATAAAAATAAATATCGTTTGATCTGGCAATTGCCCGATCAACCTTTAAAATTCCGTCGCGTCCTCCATATTGATTGTAATACCAATTTGAAAACCTTACTCCTCCCAATTCAAATTCTCCTACATCCTCAATTTCAGTTTCACCCGTTATTTTCCCCGATTCCAAAGCTGAGAGCGCTGAAATGATTTTAAATATGGATCCTGGAGGATAAATGCCGGAAACTGCCCGATTGAAAAAGGGTTGATTGGAACTCTCAAGAAACCTGGAAATATCAGTCGGGTCAAATGAAGGATATGAAACCAGTGCCAAAACCTCCCCGCTTGACGGGTTTTGTAGAATAACTGTTCCGCCACTGCCTACGCGCTCTGCGTGTTTTTTTAAAACCTCATAAACAATTTTCTGCAAGGTTGCGTCAATAGTTAAAGTAAGGTCACGACCTGCCTCAGGGTCAATACTTCCTAAAATAGAAACCTTTCTTTCGTTGGCATCAACCTCGATTAGTTTCTTACCGGCTTGCCCTTTCAAAAAGTTATCATAGCTCGCTTCGATTCCCAGTCTGCCGGCACCCTCTTCACCGACGCCGGTTGTATAACCCAAAATATGGGCAGCTGCCGAGCCCAACAAATACTCGCGCGTCACCGATCGAAAGATTTTTCCGAGCCCGCCTTCAAAATCCTCATGAGCCAAACCCGATTTTTCTAAATCCTGCGCTTGTTCATAACTGATCGACAAAACATTTTCGCCTTTTTTCAAAAAGTAATTTGTTAAGGAATCTGCCATAAGTTTGCCGTTTCTGTCAAAAATTTTTCCTCTTGCTGCCTCAATTGTTACAAGCCTCACCCGATTTTCTTCAGCCAAAGACCTATATTTCTCTCCATTAACCACCGTCAGCATAAAAAGCCGCGCCAAAGAAATAAAAAGTGCGCAAAAAACTGCCACTCTCAAGATAAAAAGTGAGCTGGGGTTTAAAGAATCAAAAGACAAATGGCCTAAGCTGCGATCTTTTTGAAAAAACCAGAATCGTCTGACTTTCTCATGGAATATAAAATCGGCCGATTGGGGCAACAAAACCTTCTTTTGCCTCATAAATCATTTGGGATCTACAACTTTAACTTTTGCCAAAAGCTCGACATTTTCCAAAAGCAACCCGCAGCCACGAACCACGCAGGAACCGGGGTCATCAGCCACCGTCACGGGCATTTTTGTCTCGGCTGATATAAGTTTTGGCAACCCTGAAATTTGCGACCCTCCCCCGCAAACAACTATACCCCGCTCGGCAATGTCTGAAGCCAACTCCGGCGGCGCATCAGCAAGGATCTCTTTGATCGTGCTGACAATAACATTAATACTCGGTGCTAAAGCTTCACGGACTTGAGAAGAAGTCAATCTTATTGATTTGGGCAAACCTTTTTCTAAATCTCGTCCGCGAACAACCATTTCCTTTTCAATCGGCCCGGGGTAAGCACTACCAAGAGATATCTTTATTTCCTCCGCAGTTTTTTCTCCAAGAGCCAAACCCCACCTGAAACGAACATAATTAATAATATCAGTATCCATACTATTACCGGCAATTCTCAAAGATCGTCCGACAACTATTCCTCCCAAAGAAATCACGGCAATCTCGCTTGTACCGCCACCGATATCAACTACCAGACTCCCAACCGGTTCGGCAATTGAAAGACCCGCGCCAATAGCCGCAGCTAACGGTTCCTCCACTAAAAAAGCCAGGCGGGCACCGCAGCTTCCTGCCAAATCCAAAACTGCCCGTCTTTCAACCTCACTGGCGCAAGTTGGAACGCCGATAATCATTCTCGGCCGGCTAAAATATAATCTCTTTCCGGGTATCTCTCGGGTCTTTCTTACAAAATAATTAAACATTGACAAAGTGGTGTCAAAATCGGCAATCACGCCTCTGGCAAGAGGCCTAATTGTCTCAATATTGAAAGGCGTTTTTCCGACCATTTTTTTTGCCTCAAGGCCAATTGCCAGTACTTTCTTAGTTTTTTTATGACACGTAATAATAGAAGGCTCTCTAAGAGCAATCCCCTTGCCGCGAACATAAATTAGGGTGTTGGCAGTCCCCAGATCAATCGCCAAATCTTGCGAAAATCTGCCGAGAATTTGATCAATAATGGGAATCATAAAGCCGAAGGCAAGTATACTCCAACCGGTAAGAATTGCGGAAGTTACTAATTTGCCTCTTGAAAAAAGCCCCATAGTTTGGTAAAATCGCCTCATGTTATTAAAAGAATTAGCACCGGGCGGACTCCGACCACTCCCAGCGACCAACCTAATTTTGCCGGAAGGGCCCGTCGATCCCAAGGATCCTGTATGGAAAGATTCATTTAGCGTTTATGAACATCGTCAGCCCTCAAAAGAAACGGAAAGCCACAAATCATCTATTAAAAAATTAGCAGAGCCCGGCCACGAGTTTCACGAAGAGTTCCTTGCAAAATCCCGTCTTGATGAAATACGCAATCATCTTAAAGCCATCCATGCAGGGCACCGTCCGCAGGATTCCAAATACTGGATAACCGCCGAACAGCAAGATTCTTTGAGCCAACAGGTGGAAGACTTGAGAAATATAATTTTAACAAATGGTGGCAAAGATTTTTACGATCCGGAAGATAATAATCTTTTGTCTATGCAAAAAAGCTATGGCCATCTCCTAATTGAACTTCATGCCGAAAAAATCTTATCGCATAACGGAATCTATTTAGAGGTATATCTTGAAAAAGACCCTCCAGCCGATTCTTTGCAAATCACTTTCCCCGACAGCAACACTTTCAGCATTAGATCACCAAAATCCGACGAGTGTCCTTTTTCCGGTACTACCGATTGGCAAAATATTCCCGTTGAACAAATGACCCCAATGGAATTTGCCCAGATAGCTTTCACCCTAAAAGCAGTCAAGGGAACCTTTTTAAACTAACTAAGGACAGTTGTGCTAATATTTGATTCGTGACTGAGAAAATAGCCAAGTTTGTTGATCAAACAATCTGGTTTTCTTATCTTACCGTGGTGGTTGTCACCCCCCTTTTATTTTCCACTAAAAATTCGGAGCTTTTTGAAGTCCCCAAAATGCTTTTTGTCTATTTGGCCGCCACTGTCATCTTCTTTTTGACTCTTATCAAATTTGTCTTCAATGGAAAAATCTTAATCCCGAAAAGTTTAACGCTTGCTTCTCTTATTGTCTTTGTCGCAATCCAGGTGGTTTCCACCCTTTTTTCAATCGACAAATTCACCTCGATTTTTGGCTATCCCACACGATTAAATGGAGGGCTTCTTTCCCAATTTGCTTATCTTGTGATTTTTATCGGGGCCCTGATCAATTTAAACCGAAAAATGGCCAAGCAGTTGATAGTGGCGACAATAGTTGCGGCTCTTGCCGTATCCCTTTGGGGAATACCTGCCCATTTTGGTAAAGATCCAACCTGTTTTGTACTAACAGGCAAACTTAACGCCACTTGCTGGCAAAAAGATTTCGACCCGCAACTCCGCATTTTTTCAACCTTAGGTCAGCCAAACTGGCTCGCCTCATATTTAGTTTTAATTTTGCCGGTTTCGCTGGCCCTTTTTTTGAATACCAAATTACCAAAAACTAAGGTTTTTTTTGCGGCAACAACTCTAGTCTTGTTTTTGGCTTTCATCTTTACCAACTCAAGGTCTGCTGCCTTTGGTCTGATTACCGCATTAATTGCTTTTATGGCTCTTCTGGGAATAAAGTTCATCAGGGCAAATATTAAAATTTTAGTGCTGACATTTGGAGCTATCAGTATAGCCACCCTTGTATTCGGGAACACATTAATCTTGCGCCTAAATGAAGCATTATCCAAAAATCTGCCGACTGGCGACATCGGCGGCACGGAGTCGGGCCAAATCAGACTTATCGTCTGGCAAGGCGCCTTGGAAGTTTTTAGAAATTACCCGATTTTAGGCTCCGGTCCGGAAACCTTTGCCTATTCTTATTACCGCTATCGGCCGTTGGCCCACAACAACACCACCGAGTGGAATTTCTTCTATAATAAAGCCCACAACGAATTTTTGAATTATCTTTCCAATATCGGCTTTATTGGAACGGCCGCTTATTTGGCATTTCTGATTGCGGCATCCTGGACCCTTTACCGAATCTCCGGACAATCACATAATTATTCCGCAAGCCAAGCGGAAAGTCAGCTTAAAAAGGGTTCCCGCCCTGCTCTTCTGGAATCGAATAATAATCCGAAAGCATTGCTGATTACCAAAGCTGCAATAGCCGCGATCCTGGGTTATCAAGTAACCATTTTTTTCGGATTTTCAACAGTTGCCACCCAGGTTTTAATGTACCTTCTGATTGCCGCAACCTTGGTCCAGGGCGGACAGAATCCACAAGTAGCCAACCTTGCGAATCTTAAGGGGATCTACCAAAAAACCGCGGCCGCCTTTTTGGTTATTGCCTTTCTTTGGATTGGTTCCTTCGTAATAAGACTCTATTTTGCCGATCTCTTTGCGTCGCAAGCCAAAGAAGAACAGACAAATTTACCGGATAGCTTGCGAAGTGCCATTGAAACATTCCCGAGTGCTAATCCCTTTTATCTTGCTGATTATGCCTACGCCACAGCCGTCTATGCTTCCAGCTTGGAAGACGAAAAACTTGCAACACTTTTAACAAATCAGGTGAGTCAATCCGCCCAAGAATCACTAATGCTTGGCCCCAACAATCTAATAAATATTCGCAGGCTTGCCACTTCTTACCTTCTTCTTTCCACAAAAGACCCGAGTTTTGAATCAAAAGCCCGCGAGCTAGGAAAAAGGATTGTAGAACTTGCACCAACGGATCCCCAGTCTTATCTGTCACTCGCTAAAATCCAAGCCGGTACAAATCTTGATGAAGAAGCTAAAAAAACTCTGGAAATTGCTCTCAAACTTAAACCCGATTATCAGGAAGCAAAAGAGCTGCTTAGAAAGATCAATTCAACAATTGACAATTGACAACTGACAGGTGACAATAACGTCGACAATAATTTTCAATTTTCAATTTGAAATGAATTTTCATTTTTTTAATTTTAAAAATTTCAAATTAATATTTCATTAAAAATTTAAAGATGGGTCTTTCAAAAACCGATCCCCAAGTCTACAAACTAATTAAAGAAGAAGAAAAACGCCAACGCGAAGTTCTGGAAATGATCCCCTCCGAAAACTATGCTTCGCACGCCGTTATGGAAGCACTCGGTACAGTACTAACTAATAAATATTCCGAAGGCTACCCCAAAAAACGATACTATCAGGGAAATCGGGTGATTGATGAGATAGAACAACTGGCAATTGACCGGGCAAAAAAACTCTTTGGTGTTCCCTACGTTAATGTCCAAGCGCTCTCGGGTTCCCCGGCAAATACTGCAGTTTATTTTGCCCTACTCACACCACTGAAAGATAAAATAATGGGCCTGTCCATGGCCTCAGGCGGACATCTAACCCATGGCCTGGCTCTTAACATTTCAGGCCGCTTCTATAAATCATCTTTATATGAATTAGGAAAAGACGGACAGCTCGATTATGCCGCAATTGAAAAACAAGCCGTACGCGAAAAACCAAAAATCATAATTTGCGGTTATACTGCCTTCCCTCGAATCATTGATTTTAAAAAATTCGGCCAAATCGCCGATAAAGTTGGGGCATTTTTAATGGCCGACATCTCTCACATTACCGGCCTCGTTGTTGCCGGCGCCCATCCTTCTCCTGTCCCTTATGCTCACATTATAACAACAACTACCCACAAAACCCTTCGCGGTCCGCGGGGCGCTTTAATAATGGTTACCGAAAAAGGCTTTAAAAAAGATCCCGACCTTGGCAGAAAAATAGACTCGGCAATTATTCCCGGCTTGCAAGGCGGACCTCACGACAATCAAACAGCCGCCATCGCCGTTGCCTTAAAAGAAGCATCAGCCCCTGCTTTCAAAAAATATGGTCATCAAATTGTTAAAAACTCTAAAGCTTTGGCAAAAGCACTTATCAAATATGGATTCGACTTATTAAGCGGCGGTTCGGACAATCATCTAATTCTTATCGATCTTCAGAACAAAAAAGCAAACGGCGCAGTTGCGGCCTTTGCGCTGGAAGTTGCCAACATTGTGGTCAACAAAAACCTGGTTTTAAATGATCCAATGCCATCTTTCTATCCTTCAGGAATACGACTGGGAACTCCGGCTATTACCACTCGAGGGATGAAAGAAAAAGAAATGACCAAAATTGCAGGCTGGTACAGTCAGGTAATAGATAAAGTCAAAAACGAACAATTGCCTCAGGAAAAGGAAGCCAGAGTAGAATTTATGAAATCCTTCCGCCAAAAAGCCGCCAAAAACAAAAAACTTCTCCAAATCGCCCACGAAGTGAAAGCTCTCACCCAAAAATTCCCGGTATGAATACAAACCCGGTTTGTAGAATTTTCCAAACCGGGTTTGGAAGCCCAAAAAATTTGTTGCTAAAAAACTTTGATGAGATAATTTAGATATGACCCAAATTTTAGACGGCAGAATTGTCCGAGACAAAATCGCTCAAGATCTCAGATCTAAAATCTTAAATCTAAAATCTCGGCCCAAGTTAGTAATTATTCAAGTCGGCAATTTACCCGAATCAAATACTTATATCCGCCAAAAAGTTTTATTTGGAGAAAAAATCGGGGCCATCGTCAAACACAAACGTTTCGATGCCGACATCACTCAAAAGATACTTATCAATGAACTATTAACCATGAACAATGAACCTTCTATCCATGGTATCATCGTCCAACTCCCCATTTCAAAACATTTAGATGCCGATGTCGTTATCGATACAATCTCTCCGCAAAAAGACGTCGACGGTCTAACCTCGACTAATTTAAAAAAACTTTGGGAAAACAAAACCAGTGCAATTATTCCTGCAACAACCAAAGGAGTTTTAACGCTTCTTGACTATTACAAAATCCCCATCCCTTGCAAAAAAGTGGTTGTCATCGGCCGCTCCTCTCTTGTCGGCAAACCAACAGCTCTGGCCTTTTTAAATAGAGATGCGACAGTTACCGTCTGTCACAGCGAAACCAAAAACTTGAAACTTGAAACAAAAAACGCAGATATATTAGTCATAGCCGTCGGCAAACCAAATCTAATAACCAAAGACCACGTTTCCAAAAATCAGGTTGTGATAGACGTAGGCATAAATGTATTACCCCCACAAGCTAAATTAGGGGTTCAAGTTCAGCCCCTTTTAGGGGTCGTACCCCTACAAGCAAAGCCTGAAACAGAACCTCCTGCGCGTAGACTCGTCGGCGACGTGGATTTCGAAAATGTCAGCAAAGTCGTTGCCGCCATCACTCCCGTTCCTGGCGGGATCGGTCCCATGACCGTCGCCTCCCTCTTCCAAAACCTGCTCATTGCCTACGAAAATCAAGTTTCTAAATAGTCAGTTAATGAGCCAATTTATCAAACTTTATTACAAAAATTCTATCCTCACATTTTCTACAGTTTGATATTAGCATGAGCTTCGCTCATCTGATATATATCAGGATCATTAGAGTAATAGCTCTCCTACTAATCAACATTGACGACAAATAACAAAGAGTTTACCATCTAGCTGCTATGTATGCCAACGTTGTTGTTCTCACCTATCAACCACCAGAAATTGATTTCTATACTTATGAAGTTCCCAAAGAATTGGAAAATATAATCAAACCCGGACAACTTATTTTCGTTCCTTTTGGCAAAAGAAATCCAGTAGGCTTAATACTAGCAACCAGAAACCAGAAACCAGAAACATCTATCACAATCAAACCAATTACTTCTATCATCTTTCAACCATCCATACTTCTTCCTTATCAAATCGAACTTTTAAAATGGATGGCATTTTACTACCACGCACCAATGGTCAAATGTCTTGAGGCAATGATTCCAGAGATTCCCACCAGTTTTTTAAATAATATGCGGGTGACGCGAGCGGAGGGCGTCCCACTGAGCGCCGAAAGGCCGCAAGCGTCAAAAGAACAAAATGCAACAGATGACTCAACCAATTTTGTAATCTCTTACCGACTGAGGACGTCGAGTGGGACGAGCTCGCGGCAGGACCCGCAGTCTCAAACCATAGTCTTAGTCCCCACAATCAACCGTCTCCCGGAAACCCTCGCCCGCTTCGCCGCAAGGCGAGCCAAATATCCTCAAGCCAAAAATTATGTCATCTATCATAATGAATTAAAAACATCTGAAAAATTTGCCATTTGGTTAAAAATTCTCTCAGGAAATGCCGACTTTATTTTCGGAAGTCGCTTGGCAATTTTTGCTCCATGTCCTGATCTTGCCAAAATTATTATTTACGATGAGCATGATGATGCCTATAAAGATGAAAGATCGCCGTATTATGACACATTAACTGTCGCAGAAAAGATAAGTAGCATCAGTGGTTGCAAAATTCAAATTTTTGACTCCTCTCCAAAAATCACCACTTACTTCAACTACAAAAAGCAAATTGCACTAAACGGGTGGCAGTCGTGGAAGGGTCCCGACAGCGCGCAGTCTCCATATGGACCACTAGCGTATCATGGGAAGACATTGAAGACGAGCACTGACGGGCCGCCGAAGGCGAGCCTCGCCAAAAGCGGGAAGAAAACGACTGACAGGACCCGCGTTGCTCCAAAAGTTAAAATCGTTTCGATGGCTACCGAAAAAGCTGCAGGGAACAAATCATCAATATCTGATGTACTTTCAACTTATTTAAAACTCGCCCATAAGAAAGATAAAAAAATCTTGCTTTTTCTAAATAAGAAAAGAGGGTCTGGAAATATTTATTGCAAAAACTGTAAACACAATGAATTTATGGCAAAACAACCAGAAACCTGCCCAAACTGCCAGTCCCCTAATATTTGGTTTAACTCCCTAAATGTTAACTCCCTGACAACTCTCGTCCAAAAAATACTACCAGATGCCCATATCAGACCGATAACCGACAACCGGCAACTAGCAACTGGAAACTGGCAACTGGCAACTATAGACATTGCCACCGCCTCGGTCTTTTATCGACTAACTCCCGTAAAGTATGATCTGGTTGCCCACATCGCAACAGATAGCACTCTTAATATAAGAGACATCAAAAGTAGCGAAAAAACCTACAGCCAAATTACCGATTTAAAAAAACTTGCAAGTGGCCTGTTAATTCTGCAAACTTATAACCCAGATCATTTAGCCATTAAAACTGCTGCTGCCGGTCAATATCTGGCGTTTTTCAAAAATCAATTGACAGAAAGAAAGGCTCTTTCCTATCCTCCATTTGCCCTTATTCTTAAATTAAGTATCAAAGGGAAAAAGGAAGAAAAAATCGAAGAAAAAGCCCAAAACCTATTCCAAGACCTCAATCAGCAACCTATTTTGCCGAAAAAGCCAGACGAACCGGCTACAATCATCGGTCCCTACAAATCATTTTTCGAAAAAAACTACACAAAGTATAATATAATTTTGAAAATACCAATTGAAAAATATAGTTTGTCTTACCGAGAAAAAGCGATCTTTTCTCTTAGCAGTTTTCTGGATAAAATTCCCAGAGATTGGCAAATTACGGTAGAGCCGGCAAGCCTTAATTAAATTAAAAATTAAAAATTACTATGGTCAAACCAATTTTTACCATTCCAGACAAGAGACTGCGGCAAAAATCTGAAGAGATTATTGCCTTCGACAAAACCATTGGACAAATTATTGCTGACCTCACCGATACCCTCGTTGCCCAAACTGATCCCCCGGGCCTGGGACTTTCCGCTCCTCAAATTGGCATCACAAAAAGATTATTTGTTGCCAAAATCAGGAATAAATTCAAGGCTTTTGTCAATCCTCAAATTCTTAAATTCTCCAAAAAAGAACTCGCCCTTTTGGAGGGTTGCTTTTCTGTCCCCGAACTTTACGGCCATGTTGTCCGTCCGGCGGAGATTGACATAACGGCTTGCGACCGTATCGGGAAACAATTTAAGAATCATTACAAGGGTCTTCCTGCCAGAATTATTCAACATGAGGTGGATCATTTAAATGGCGTCTTATTTGTTGACCATGTCCATAACCAAAACGGCAAACTCTTTAAAGTAGAAAAGAATAAAAAGGGCAAAGAGCAATTGGTAGAGGTCAGTAGGCTGATAGGTCTGTAGGACGGTAGGTATATAATTTGATTATGTCCGATAAGATACCACCGACCCACGAGCCTACTGGCCTAAAGACCTTGTTTTTCGGTACCCCCCGCCTTGCGCAAGTCGTCTTAGAAAAATTAATCAACTCGCACCACAAACCTCAAGTTGTAGTTACCGCCTCCGATACAAAATCAGGTCGCGGTCAAAAACTCCAACCATCACCCGTCAAGCAAACAGCCCTCAAAAATCGCATCAAAGTACTTCAGCCCAAAAGCCTTTCCGACCCAAATTTAAAATTTGATTTAGCGATTTTAGTCGCATACGGAAAGATAATCTCAAAAGAAATTTTAGAAATTCCAAAATTCGGCTTCATCAATATCCACCCTTCAATCCTGCCCAAGTACCGCGGCCCCTCGCCGATTCAATCTGCAATTCTAGCTGGCGAAGAAAAGACCGGCGTCACTATCATACTTATAGATAAAAAGATTGATCACGGCCCGATCTTGGCCCAAAAAGAAATAACAATCTCCAGAGATGACACCAATTTAACTTTAATTGAAAAGTTGGGGAATCTTGGTGCGGATTTACTTACCCAAGTCTTACCCAAATACCTCTCCCACCTTCGAGGTGAAAAGTCTCTACACCTCGAAGGTGTCTTAAAAGATACAGAAATCTACCTTCCTCCCAAACCTCAAGACCACACAAAAGCCACTATTACAAAATATATCAATAAGGAAGATGGACTAATTGATCTCTCAAATCCGCCAGATCGACAAACTCTTGATCGCATGATCCGAGCTTACCATCCTTGGCCAAATGTCTGGACAAAATGGAATGGGAAAATGTTGAAGTTTTTACCAGAAGGAAAAATCCAGCCGGAAGGCAAGCACCCAATGTCAATTACCGAATTCAAGAATGGATATCCGCAATTCTACGAGCAAATCAGTCAGCTATTTGCAAAACAGGGCAGTCCTGAGTCCTGAAAGACACTTTAGTGTCTTTTTATGCAGTAGCTACTGGAGTGTCTTCTTTAAATTTAGGAGTGACAAGCTCCTCTTTCTTTTGGCTCTCAATCAACTTCATCTGCGCTTTAACCTTTCTTAAACATTTGGTACAAAGCCTCATTGTCTGACGTTTCCCCCGATAGATAACCTTGACCTCGTGCAGATTTACCATCCAAACCCTGCGTTTTTTGGTCGCCCTCATGGCCCAGCCCCCGCCATATTGGTGGGCGCCGGATTTTTGAATCAATGATTTTTTACCGCAAATTTGACAAACCCGCATAAGCTAATAAATTTTTAATTTACAATTTGAAATTTTTAATGAAACCTAAATGTTTCAAAATATTTTCCATAAATATTTTCTTATCAATTTTTAAAAATATCGTTTGCTCAGATATTTTCTTCGCAAATTAAATCATTAAAAATTCAATAAGCATAGTTTTTCGTTGAATAAAAATTAAGAATTAAAAATTGAAAATTATTTGAATCTGCTACAATATACCATAACATTCGAAAATCACACAACCTAATCAATGCTTATTCTGACTCTTCTTCAAACAAATCCCGTTATCGCCATTGCCTTTATTTCAGGTTTAGTCTTCGCAATTTCCATCCATGAAGCTGCACACGCTTTTGTTGCCTACAGACTTGGAGACCCTACAGCCAAACTTGCCGGCAGGTTAACTCTTAATCCCGCGTCACACTTAGACCCCATCGGTACAATCGCTCTTTTGTTTTTGGGATTTGGTTGGGGAAAACCAACACCATTTGACCCCTACAATCTGCGCAATATTAAAAGAGACTCGGCTTTAATTTCGGTTGCGGGCGCTATTTCCAATTTTGCTTTAGCCATCTTTCTTTCTCTCCCCTATCTTATTGCTTTTTTTACAAGTAATCTAAGCCCAACAATAGTTACAACCTATCAAGTTATTTCAATCATCATTTGGCTAAACATAATCCTTGGCGTTTTTAACCTAATTCCTGTTGCCCCCCTTGATGGTTTTAAAGTTCTTGCCGGTCTTCTACCTCGCGACTGGTATCATGATTTTGTCCAAACCGAAAGATATGGTATCTTCATCTTGCTCTTACTTCTTGTCTCCGGGGCAATCGCCAAAATTATCTTTCCTATCGCCTCATCCTTATTTGCTATTCTGATGCCCGGTTTTGCCGCCCCATTCTAACTTCTTGCGAATTCTCTTGTTGGTTAATTGACAACTATGCTATTATTAAATTGGTTCACAGGAACTACCCTACTAAGGTTGCACTTTAAAACTTAGCATATTTCTTCGCTTCATTGGAAAAACTATGGGAATCCGCGTCCATTCCGTAGCCTTGGCAAAGGATGGCAGGATACCCGCCTTGGGTTTAACCGGAGAAAAGCTAAAATATGCGCCTCAAGTAGGGTTGTAATTATCAAAAACCGCTCAAGGGCGGTTTTTCAATTTTTAAAACTTATGAGAAAATATCAGACGAGAAAACGCGAGGACTGATATTCAAAATTCGAAATTTAAAATTTACTTGGCTCCGACAGTCACTTCAATGTCCGCCGAGTCTGTCGCTTCAAGAACCTCGCCAGCAGTAGTTACTGAATATTTATCTTCAAGATCGCTTGTCAAAACTTCTTCAAAATTTTTAAAACTTTCTTTAAAGCGCAGTACCGTATTTTTGAAATCATAACTTGCCGCATTCCCGATCGAAACCACCTTATAACCCTTGCCCTCGAGAAAATCCTTTACCGATGAGGCGATTCCGGCCTGACCGCTCCCGTTCAAAACTCTAATTTTGGGCTCGCTTTTATCAAGTTCTGCCCCCCCCGTTGCCTCCGGCGTAGGCGAAGGGCTAAAAAATTCAACCGGGGTAGGTGATGCTTCTTCTCTAAATTCTCCCTTAAATCTCGCCAAGGGCCCGATTCCCCGAACGAAAGCAAAGACTAGGGCGCCGACAATTATCAGAACAATCAGTATCCAAAGCCATTTGGCGTTTTTTTCCTGAGATTCCTGGTAAATTGGACTACCGGCCGTTGGTGTTTGTTGTTCTTCCATTTTCTAAAATCTTCCTTAAAAATCTAATAAATTCTGATTTTAGAAAATATCAGAAGGCTTCCCTTGATTCTTAAGTAAATTACAATAATTAAAGCCTTGCTGATATTTTATTTCTCCATTATCAGAAAATCTTCCTTGAGGCAGAATTCTTAAGTTGCTGAAATTGTATCAGATCAAGTCAAGTCCGCACAACTTTTTGAGCCCAGAGCGGGAATCGAACCCGCGACTTCGTCCTTACCAAGGACGCGTTCTACCACTGAACCACCTGGGCTCGCCGAAATAGATTTCGCTTGAACCGTTTTGCCGAATGCAAAACTCATTAGCGCTTCATCATTTCTCCTCTTCATCCGCCAACTGGCGGTTGACAAAAAGCCCAAAATTCGTCCGAATTTTGGAGAGAAAGAACAAACTAAAAGCTGAGCGAGGTAGTTACACTAACTTCGCAAAACATGATAGTTTAGTTCTGACGCAGTGCTGGGAGCAGGATTCGAACCTGCGGAGCCCTTTCGGGCGACGGTTTTACAGACCGTTGCGATTGTCCACTCCGCCATCCCAGCGAGATGAGCCGACGGTGAGATTCGAACTCACGACACCCTGTTTACAAAACAGGTGCTCTAACCACTGAGCTACGTCGGCGAAGCGTTATTGAAATATCAGCGCTGTTAATTTTACCAAAAAACCTAATATAATTAAATCAATGCCCCTCCTCTTCGTAACAAGTAACAAGAAACAAGCAACGAGAAACAAAGTATCAAAAACGTGTCATGTGTCACGTGTCACGTGTCACTTCAAAGTGAAGTATGGCTTCACTTTGATCGAAATCCTCATCTCGCTGCTTTTGATTCTGGCAATTATTGTTGTCCTTTTTGCAACATCTGGCACTTTCATGTCCAGCCGAAAATCAAATCTGCAAGGGTTTGCCGCAAAAATTGCTAGCTGTGAAATAGAACAGTTAAGAAAAACGGCCTTTGCTTCGCTTCCGGCAAGCGGGGCGATTGGCGCACCTTGCAACTCGGATCTTGCCAAACTACCTCAGGCGGCAGCCGAAAGGACCGTTTCTGACTACCAGACCGACTCCGACATTAAACAAATCATCATCAGTGTTACCTGGGTAGAAAATAATGCTTCCCAAGAAATCAAGATGGATACCTTAATTTCTAAAGATGGACTCTAAACCAATTTTAAATTTGCATGGTTTTACCATCATCGAGCTGATCACCGGCCTTGCCATCATTGGCCTTGTTTCAATTCTAGTGGCTTCTGTCTACATTGCCCATTTTCGCCTTTTTTCAAACCAAAATACAGCCATTGATGTTGCCAGTCAAAATAAGCTGGCTCTTGATGAAATAGTAAACCAAATCCGCCAAAGTCAATCAGTTGTTACGACCTGCGCAGACTGCGCTGGCGATACAACATCAGCAACTGTCCTTGTACTCCAACTTTGGCCACAAGATGCCTCTGACGAGCCTCTCGATAATGGGAACTACGATTACATTGTCTATAAACGCGACGCCACCGACAATACAAAACTAGTCAGGAAAATAGTCGCCGATGCCTCAAGTAGCCGAACCTCAGGTCCCAAAATTATAGCCACCACTATTTCTGATTTACAATTTACTTATGATAACGCCAACCCGACGCAGGCTGGCGAAGTTACTACGTCGGTGACAACTACCGCAACTTCGCAAGGCAAAACTCAAACAACAACCCAAAAAGCAAAAGCGGTATTGAGGAACAAGTGAGATGAAAATTTCAAATTTCAAATCTGGTCAAATTCTAATCATTGCCGCCATCTTTTTGACAGTCATTCTCATCTTGACCGCCGCGCTTTTCACAAGAGTCGCCGGATTCTTGCGCTTTGGTTCCAATTCCATTTTGCGCGAACAAGCAACCAACCTAGCAGAGGCAGGAGTTGATAATGCCATCTGGCAGCTCAATGAAACCGCTGGAACATATACTGGTGAATCCAATACACCACTTGGCACAACCGGCACCTTCACAGTTACTATTCAAGAAAAAACTCCGCCCAATCCCCAGCTAAAAACTATTGTCTCAACCGGTTATATCCCCAATGCCACTTCCCCACGAGCTAAACAGACAATCAAAGTGGATGCCCAAGTCAACTCTGAAGGAGCTTCATTCCGCTACGCCACTCAAACCCTAGAAGGAGGAATCACTATGTCCAATTCTTCCAGGATCAACGGAAGCGTCTACTCAAACGGCAACATCGCAGCCGGTGTAGGTGGTTCTCAGGTAATCACCGGAGATGCTTGGGCTGTTGGCAATATAGACGAACCACCTATCGACGTTATGGGCACGACAAACCCTGGAGCCTCACCCCAGCCCGCACCTACTGTCGACTATGATTTTTGGAAAGACAAAGCCGATGATGGCGGCATTACTACTTGTAGCCCAAAGTGCACTATCGATTATGCTACCCCAATTGGCTCGCAAAAGTATGTCGGTGATCTGGAAATAACAGGCAATGTTACTGTTACTATGAACGGACCAATCTGGGTTGCCAAAGACGGCTTCGGTAATGGCGGAAATTTTTCCATGTCCCAGGGCCTAACCAAACTCAAATTAAATGAGGGCTTTGGCTCAAATGGCACGGTACTAATTGCAGATGGTAATATCGACCTCACCCAAGGAGGCACGCTCGAACCAACAAGTGCCAGCCCTAAAGGCTATATCATGTTAGTCACCACTTCCACCGACAGTACAGCCGTCCAGATCTCGCAATCAGGTGCTACCGGGATTTTTTATGCCCTTGTAGGAGGTGGAGTACTGTCCCAATCCGCCCATGTAGCCTCACTAATTGCCAAAACATTAACTATGACTCAAAGTTCTACGCTGGATTACGATACCGGTCTTGCCTCCGCCACTTTCTCTGTCGGTCCAGGCGGCTCGTGGCAGATAAAGAAAGGGACATATCGATTTACGTCAAGCCCATAAAGGGTCTAGAGACTAGAGACTAGGGTCTAGCGTCTAGTATGAAACTAAAATCACATAAAGAGCTAATTGTTTGGCGGAAATCGATGGAATTGGCAACCCTAATATATGAATTAACCTCGATATTCCCAAGGTCAGAACTCTACGGCATTATCTCACAGATGAGAAGAGCAGCCGTATCAATTCCCTCAAACATCGCCGAGGGATATGGAAGAAGTTCTCGCAAAGAATATCGTCAATTTTTATACATCGCATATGGCAACGCATTGGAATTAGAAACTCAACTGATCATTGCTAAAAAACTAAAACTCTCAAATACAGGTGATTTTGAAAAATCGGAGTCTGTTTTACAAGAAGTTCTCAAGATGCTAAACTCTATGACTAATAAGTTTAAAAGTGTCTAGACCCTATTCCCTAGACCCTATACCCTAACAATGGCTAAATCCAAACGCATCTTAATCCAACTCGAATGTCCGGTTTGCAAATCGCGAAATTACACGACCTCCAAAAACCCGGAAAATACCAAAGAAAAACTGGTTATGAAAAAGTATTGCCCCAAAGACCGTAAGGTAACGGAACACAAGGAAGTCAAGATCTAACCCCTTACATTCTCAAACACAACCCCGGCTTGGAATACATAGACAAGCCGGGGTTGAAGAAATTAACGCAATTGACGACTAACAACCAACCCCTTCTATCAAAACTTGACTTCGAGGAGCAAGCATTTGACAATTGAGTTAATGCCCTTCCACAAAGTAATAAGTGATAAGCAAAAAGCAATAAGTATAATAAAAACTTATCTCTTATCTCTTATTTCTTATCACTTCAGAGTGAAACATGGTTTTACTTTAGTCGAGCTTCTTATCGCCATTAGCGTCGTCAGTATTGTCTCCAGTCTCGCCTATGCTAATTTTAACTCCGCCCAAGACAGCGCCCGCGACAGCCGCCGCAAACAAGACTTAAAGGCTATAAAAACCGCTTTAGTTTCTTATTATCAGGACTATCAGGCTTATCCACCCCCATGTAATCCAAGTCCATGCACTAGCGGCGCCCAGTTTTTATCTGATGGTGGCGGCACCTGGATTCCCGGCCTGACCCCAACCTATATCAAAAGCTTGCCCAAAGACCCAAAGCAGGCAGGTTTAATCACCCAACTGGCTGGTCTCATACCGAAATTCGGGGGAGGAAAAACACCTTCTGGACCCCAACCCCAAGTAGCCGCAGCAACCTCAACCCAAAATTTGGGCTATACTACCGCAGAAACCGGGTCTATCGGAACATCCAACCGTATTCGAGTGTCCAGAATTACAGTTCCCGACGCTAAATCGGGGATTGTATCACAAGGCAGTATGTACATAGCAGGAAACACGAATGCCGGTACTGTCTATATGGTTGTTTACAACGATAACGGAAGTCTCCAGCCGGGAAATCTGATAGCGGTCAGTAGTGGTATTTCGGTCTCATCAACACAAGCTGCAGGATGGGTAAATTTCACCTTTCCCACACAGTTCAACATCTCAACCAGTCAGAATATCTGGATAGGAATGTACGCAGACATTACCGGAACCACAGGGGGGACAAGTGGCCCATTATTGTACTACTCGGCTTCAGTAGTTGGAGATTATGTAAGCGACGGCTATGTCTTTATAAATCATGGGGATGCCCCCGTACCCAATCCATTTGGAATAGGGACTGATTCCACAAGTCAGCGCTCATGGTCCGCATATTTAATTGTCAACCCACCCACTCCAAATCTGCTAGTCGACCAGGTAACCCCGGACAAAACGACTTACACGACCGGCGAAACAATGAAAATAACATCTATGGTTAGAAATTCCTCAACCGTAGATATCACCACACCGTTTTTTGTCGCCGTAAGCCCCAGCGGCCCCGGATCGGCTCCTTCTTGCAGCACCATTTTCTGGACCGGCTATGATATTAATAATCTTGCGGGGGGTAGTACCGACATACACGTATCTACCATAAGCGCGCCCGGTACGCCGGGAACCTACCAGGTTGGCGTCTACGCGGACACTAACCCATGCCAAATCACGGAAACCAACGAATCCGACAACTACCTCGCCTCCACAAGCTATACGGTGATCTCTCCAGCCCTTCCGGGGGTAAGTAACCAACAAAGAAATCCAGGCGTTATATGGGGAAGTTGGGGGGGAGGCGGTTGGGTGGAAACCTGTGTTGCGGCTCAAGTAGACCTTCCGTGGACAAATATTGATAACGCAAAATTGGAAGACGGCCAACATGCTTTCGCGACCACGGGGTTGAACCCCGATGCTTGCGCACGTATGCTCCACTACAACTGGACTCCTGCTTTTTCAATACCCGTCGGCTCGACAATTAACGGTATCGAGGTCGGAATCAAAAGAAGAGCTGTTTTATATAACAATCAAAGTATCGATTATTTAATCCAACTTAATAAAAACGGTTTTATGGTCGGGAACAGTAAAGGCGGAACTACAATCCCGAAACAAACCCCCGGTATCCCTCTCGATAACATTCAATATTTGGTTCTTGGGGGACCGACCGACACATGGGGAACTTCTTGGAACGCTACGGACCAAATTGATGTTACTTATGAAGCAAAAATTGTAGGCGTTAATGAGACTCTTCAGGTAGATGCCACATATTTAAAAATTTATTACACATTACCCGCAGCCACTCCCACCCCAACTCCAACCCCTACTCCAACCCCAACCCCCACGCCCACACCGACTCCTACACCCGCACCGACGCCTACTCCAACACCCGCACCGACTGGCTGTACAGGCGAGAAAGACGTTTACTGCTACATCGTGGACATTAACCGCACCTACTTTATCCTCTGGGCTCAGCTTGATAAATCAAATGACCCGGAAGCTATCACCGGAGTCAATGCTGCCTGTAAGGCTACTGCCCCCTCCGGCACCACTTTCAACTACTGCATTGAATCCCCGCAGTAAGCGTATAATCCAGAACCCAACCCCGGCTTGTGCTACGTAGACAAGCCGGGGTTGCTATGAACGAATCAACTCCCGAAGTTGATAACAGTCGAAAACTTCTGGGCTTGCCAGCATAGTCCTATGGTTGATTTTGGGGCCCAAAGCACTCACACCCCTGATCTGTAATCTGAAACCCGAGTCCCGGAATCTTAACTCCCCCTTTTTACAGAGTGTTCGGATTCCATTTAGAATTTAGGAAACTTCCAGTCAAAACCCGTTTTTAGTATAATTACCGTTGAATTTAAAAAAAGGCGTCGGTTAATTGGCAGCATGACGGTCTCCACCCAGCCCTTCGCGAAAGGCTGGGTCCAAAACCGAAAATCAGAAATGTACTGAGGCATACCTAAATGGAATAAATGCTAAGGAGAGAGAACAAAAATTAAAACAATTTGGCTCATCTTATCACGGGTTGGTTAAAAGATTAAATCTAAAATAGGCCTGTCGTTCAGTGGTAGGACTTCGGTCTCCAAAACCGATAACGGGGGTTCGATTCCCTCCAGGCCTGCAAAAAAAATTGACGGGCGGAAAAACATTCCTTCCCATATGACCAAAGGATTACAAAAGTTGCGCTCGATTTTGGACGAAAATAAGCTTGACGGTTTTATTGTTACCAACCCAACCAATATTTTTTATCTTGCAGGCTTTAGGGGCGTCTCACCGCAAGAAAGAGAATCAATTCTGATATTTAATCCTCGGGCAACTTTAGTCGTCCCCCGGCTTTATCAAAAAGAAGCCCAAAGTCTTGCTTTGACAGAACTCAAAGTAAAAATCGTCTCCGAGCGAAATCAAATTTTTAATTTGGCCAAAAATTTGTTAAAAGACGCAAAAAGGATCGGCTTTGAACAGAATGATTTAAAGTTTGGAGAATATCAAGAATTTATGAGCTCTTTAGGGTCGGACCCTCAAGGCTTCCAAAAGGGTCCGACCCTAAAGAAACTGATTCCCTTTAAAAATTTAATTGAGGACTTGCGGGTCATTAAAACCCCAGATGAAATTAAAAGAATTGAAAAAGCGCAAATAATTTCCCAAAAGGCCTTCGAACAACTCGTCAAAATTTTAAAAGTTGGCCAGACTGAAGAAGAAATTGCCGAAAAGCTGGCCCAGATTATCAAATCGGCAGGAGGCCATGGTCTTGCTTTTGATTCAATCGTCGCCTCCGGTCCGGACAGTGGCAGGCCTCATTATGTAACCGGCAAACGTAAAATTAAATCTGGCGATATTTTACTTTTAGATTTTGGCGCCAAATTCAAAGGTTATCACGCAGATCTATCGCGAACGATTTTCATAGGCAAGCCAAAAACCCACCAGCGCAATATTTATATGCATGTCCTGGCCGCACAAAAATCAGCAGTCGCAAAAATCACTCACGGACTTAAAACATCCGCTGCCTACCATGTCGCCAACAATTATTTTAAAAAACAAAAACTCCACAACTACTTCCTTCACAGTCTTGGGCATGGAGTTGGCCTCGAAGTCCACGAAAAACCCCACCTCCGTCCTACACAAACCTGGTTTGTGCAAGGTAGACAAACCGGGTTTGAAGACGAAGAACTCAAAGAAAACATGGTCTTTTCGGTCGAACCCGGTCTTTATTTCCCCTGGGGCGGTGTAAGAATCGAAGATTTGGTAGTCATTAAAAATGGCAAAGCCAAAGTTTTAGGAAAACTTCAAGAAGAAATTGTCGAAATTTAAGAAATTACTTCACCGCCGGGGAGTACTTTGGAACGTCAAATATCCCAGCCGCGTTTGACTGCGGCGCACACCAATTCGGCGAAGCTCACGGCCGAAGCCTCGGAGGTGTTCTCAGACTGATCAATTGTCAAGTGTCAGTTGTCAATCGTTATTACTGATTATCTCTTGGGGCCTGAGGTCTTGCCTGCCCGACATCGCCTAAGGCTCAGTCTTTGGCGGGCGGGCCTCTGAGACGAAGATTTTTCGACCGTCAACTTCAGTTCCGTTCAGCTCGCTTACTGCCTTTTTGGCATCTGCCTCAGTTGCCATCTCGACGAATCCAAAACCGCGTGATCTTCCACTCATCTTATCGGTCACCACATTAGCTTCAACAACTTGTCCGGCTTTTGCAAAAATTTCGCGAAGCTGGTCACTCGTTGTTACGAAAGGCAAACTGCCTACAAATAACTTTGTTGCCATAAATATCTCACACTCCTTTCTTTTTACTCAATAATCATATTCTGGGAAAAATGCATCTTGCGCGGGGTCTATAAACTGCCAAATAATAACTCTTGCTAAAATTGTACATTACCCACAAAACCAAAGTCAAATCAACCTCGACTCTAAAAACCTTATTTCCGGTCAGGTTTAAAAACAATTCCTTTTTTGTCTGTCTATTTCTTAATTACAAGCTCTCCTCCGACACCAACCACCAAAAGAATAATACCGAGCACTACAGCCTTTGCCACAAGATCAGGAACTAGGCCTACCAAAAGAAGACCCAATCCTATCCCTGCCACACTATGTAAAAGCGGATGCGGCTTTGTGCATTCTTTGAAATCAGGCATATCAATCACCTCCTTCAATCCCGACGCCAGACGCCGATTCTTTAACTAAAAGCAGCTCTCTGACCATTTTTACTAAATCATCCAAGCCTGTTTCCGCCTTTAAAATATAACCGTCAACACCAATTTTAACAGCCTGCTCCACATCAGCAGTTTTTTCATCATTGGTCAGAATTAAAACCGGCAATGTCTCAAATTGCGGATTGTCTCGCAGTTCGCGCAATATCGAGAGTCCCGAAACATTGGGCATCAGAATATCTAAAATAACCAAATCCGGCTTCTCTTGCGAAATAAAGCTAACTGCTTCACGATCATCGACAATCTTAACGACATAGTTTTCCGCACCAAGTCTAGTTTTGTAAGTATTTGCCAAATCAAAATCGTCTTCGACAATAACTATTTCAGCCATTTATGGTACTGGCCCAGCTGTCTCTTCGAGCGTCATGTTAACTCGGGCCAGTATCTGGTTAGGGGTTGTTTCTGCCTTCAAGAGATAACCATAAGCACCGAATTCCAGGCCTTTTGCAATACTGGCATCTTCGGCTACATTAGTTAACAATAAAACCGGAATTCCCGAAGTTACGGGATCACTCTTTATCTCCCGTAAAATATCCAGGCCGTTCACATTGGGCATTAGAATATCTAAAAGCACTATAGCGGGTTTTTGTTCCTGAATCTTGGCAACTGCCTCCGTATCAGCTATAATACTAACGCTGTGCCCGCCTTCTTCTAATTTTTGCGAATAAAGATTAGCTAAATTCGGATCGTCCTCGACAACTATGATTTTTGCCATAATTTTAAACCTTCTTTAACCTGCCCCGCCAGTCAATTCGGTCTTAAAATCACCTCACGTCAATGAATTATTTTATCACTACACTTCTTACGGAACCTGCGCCACCTTTTTGCTTGTTAACCCGTCGATATTCCCCCTGCTTGAAATTATACTTTTTTGCTCAATTTTTGCCAAAGGTACCGTAAAATAAAAGGTGCTCCCCATCCCCAAACCGTCAGACTTAGCCCAAATCCTACCACCCGATGCCTCTACAATCCCCTTCGTTATATAAAGCCCGAGTCCGGAACTGCCAGCCCCCTTTTTCCTTCCGGTTTCAAGCTGACCAAACTTGGAAAAAAGCAAGGCTAGTCCCTCCTCTTCAATACCAACTCCAGTATCCGCCACGCTCACCAAAATGTCAATTGCTTTTCCCTCAATGATCTCGCTAACTGCTTTTACGGTTATTTCCCCTGCTTCGGTATATTTAAAGGCATTTGAAAGTAAATTATTAAAGACCTGTTTTATTCTAATTTTGTCAAAAAACGCCTTCGGTAAATTTTTTTCGATATCTACACTAAGGCTCAAATTCTTTTCTTGTGACCGGGGTTTGAAACTTTCAACCCGCTCGTTAATCGCCTCGGCTAAATCTCCTGCTTCGCAAATTACGTCAAACTTCCCCGCTTCTAATTTGGCAGCATCCAAAAGATCCCCGACCAGCTCCAACATCGCCTGCGATGTCGAATCGATGCTCGAAAGATATCGGGCCAACTCGCCAGGTTCAACCTTTGTAAGTTCTTCTTTAAGCATCTGGGCTGTCGATTTGATACTAGTTAAGGGAGCACGCAGTTCATGAACCATCATCGCCGTAAAATCTTGCCGCAATTTCTCCAATGTCTTAGCATCGGTAATATCATGAAAAAGAACCACCATGGCAATTGGCTTTGAAGATTTACTATCCAAAACCCTTGAGACAAACACCGAAAGAACTTTACCTTTCACCACAATTTCCAAAGGGGAAGAAGGAAGGTCGCGGGCCAATGCTTCTTCCATCTTTGTCCTAAGATCCAGCTGTCCGGAAAGCGCATTAACGATATCAAAAAGCGAGGGGTCGTAAACAATAGAAAGCAACTGGCACAGTTTTGGATTAACCAAGAGCAGCCTGTAACTTGTGTCAACCATTATCAGCCCATCGGAAAGTGCTCCCACGGCCTGGCTGAGTCGGCTCTTCTCATTTTCTAAAACTTCCTGCAAACGTGATGCGGCATCAGAAGCAAGTCTGGCAATTCTATATAAAACTTCTGTATTTTCGTCATTATATAAATTCGCTTGAGTCGACCCGACGTTAATCAGACCGGCAAGTTGTCCGGAAATTACGACAGGCAAGTTAAAAAATGATCCTAAAGGCTCCTTTGACTCCTCATCTAAAATTACGCCGGTGATCCCCTCGTCAACTTCTCCGGTCAAAAGCGGCTTGCCTGTTATCTCGGAAAATGCGGCCAGCATTTTAGTCTTAACTTCTTTCACAAAGGCTGCGCTCACCGATTGATGAACATTGCATTGAAAAAAAACCTTTTCCTCGACTTCGTCAACAATAAGGTAAGAAACTGTCGAGTACGGTAAAAGTTCACCCAGAGAACCGCTAATAATTTCAACTATTTTGGCCCCGGAAAGAGAATAACCGATTCGATCCCCGATTTCTTTCAAAACTACCGTCTCATAGGCCCTTCTGGCAAGCTCCTCCTCTCGTTTTTGGGAGACAGATAACTCACGCACAAACTTGGCACGCATCAAAAAATAGCCCAAAACCCCGGAAAATGAGCTGAAAGTAGTCACAACTGCAACTATAACGGCAAGCTCCATATCAGCCTATCAAACTATGCATTTCCTCCCAAATTACTTTGTTCGCCAGAAACTTTTCGGGGCCTGACTATCCACGAAAGCCAAGCTATTGCCAGCAAAAATAAAATGCTTCTGGCAGTTGAAGCAACCCACATCGGTTGTCTGGCTACCATTATCAAGAAACCTAAAAGTGCTCCAAGTCCTATCATTAAAACGAATGGCTGAATCAACTGCGCTTTTCCCAGCCTAATCGCAGCATAAATTGACAGTATAAAAACCACCAAATCAATCCACGAATGGAGCATAATGCCACCAATTACGGGCCCCATCACTGCTATGGACTCTACCATCGCTCCTTGCATCAGAAAAACACCTCCCTTCAAAAAATCAAAGGTTATCAACTTGGCTTCTTAAGGCCAGGATATTTCGCAAGAAGTGTGTTCAATGTCATCTGTGCTATCTGGCCGGATAAATTCATGAATTCATTAGCCAATTGCTGCAAGGCCGTCTGGGCTTCGCCACTAATAGCAAGTACTGCCCCGTCATCACCGACTGTCAAACCTTTAACCTGTCTCGCCTTCGATAAGACCAGATTAGGACCAAGCATTATCATCTGTTTCTTTATAAGGTCACTCATCAGAGATTGATAATCCTCAATTTCCGACATAACTTGTCACCTCCCTTGTCCGCCAAGTCTAACTTGGCTGGGATGTTAGACTTCCCGCCAAATATCGCCCGACATAAAATTTGCCGTCTTTCTAAATGCATTTCTTCCCTAATCTTAGTTTAACAAAGTTATGGCAACTAGTCACCAGATACTCTTTGATCCGTTTTCACCCTATTGCAATCTCAATTGTCAAATGTTAATCGTTAATTGTTAATTTCTGTACCTTATGTAAAAGCCGCCAAAACCATTCAAAATATTCGGCCTCACCTTCTAACGATAAAGGCACACGCCACATTTGGCCAAGCTTTTACAAAAATCAAAAATACAAAAAATATTGATTTTGTATAGATCCGAAGCACAAGTAGTAATCAAATGGCAGCCGTTTTAGCGGCAAGACTTACGGGTAAAAAATTTTTCTGGATTCAAGGCTTTACCAATCCACCCGCCATAAATTTTCTCTCGCATCTTTTAATGACCCAGGCGGACAGAATCATCGTTAACTCAAGAAAAGAAATCACCAAACTTATAACTCTGGGCTTTGACAAAGCGAAGATAAAATACCAAAGATAAATTAAAATTCTTTAATTTTTAATTTTTGTATTTTTAATTTTTGATATTTGATTTCACCCGAGTACTACCCAAGGTCTTAGATCACGCTTGGCAATTTGGGGTGGGATAATAAATTTTGTAACAGCACCGATAAACATCAAGGTCACGTAATTGACTTTTTCATGATCCAGCCAAAAAGTTTTTGGGAGCGCCAGCTCTTTGCCGTATTTCTTTTTAATCCCATCAAGCTCTATTGAAGTCGGGTGATCGTAATAAATAACCCTGTCAACCGTAAACTGGCCCACGATTTTTTCGCCGGATACTTTAACTAAAACCGTATCGCCGCGAGAGGCCTTTCCAAACGGGGGAATTTTATTTTTAGAAAACCTCCCTTCTGTTTTCTTTTTGCCTTCAAAAATTCTCTTTACGGTCTCTTGATCAAAAATCGCCAAATGCCGTATCATCTCTTGCCTATTGTCAAATGCTTGCCCCTCGAAGTCAAGTTTTTACTTGACGAAGTGAGGTCAATGGTCATCCTGAGCTCGTCGAAGGATGACCCTGAGTCTATCGAGGGGTCAATTGTCAAATGTAGTGTTACAACTTGAGGCTTTTGAGGTAGGCTCTGAATTCCCCATTGGTATCTTCATGTGCCAGGCCATGGTCGACAACTGCCTTAAGATAGCTAACCTTCGAACCGCAATCGTAATATTTGGCGTTTTTAAGTTCCACCGCGTAAACATCACGTTTTGATATCAACTCATCAATTGCATCGGCTATCCAAATCTCTCCGTCCATGCCCGGTTTCAGATTTTCCAAAATTTCAAAGATATCATGAGTAAATAGATAACTTCCGTGAGTCGCCAGGTTGGAAGGAGCTCTATCAGGGTCCGGTTTTTCGACAATTTTGTTTATTTTAAAAATGTTACCCGCAACAGGTGTAACGTCGGCAATTCCGTACTTTGAAAGGTCTTTCTTCTCGATCCTGATCCCTGCAATTACCGGGGCATTATACTCCTCATAAGCTTCAATTAGTTGTTTGGCAGCTACGGGATCCGCCTTAAAAAACTCATCACCCCACATAACCAAAAATGGTTCGTCACCGACTATATCTTTGGCCACCAAAACCGCATGACCATTACCGAGTGGTTCTTTTTGGCGTACATAAACAAAATTGCCAAGCTCTGAAATCTTACGAATTTCCTCAAGCTGCTGGCTCTTGCCGTCTTTTTCAAGTCGGGCTTCTAGCTCAAAATGCTTATCGAAATGGTCTTCGATTGCACGCTTGTGCCAGCCGGTGACTATAATAATCTCTTCAATGCCAGCTTCCACCGCCTGCTCAACCACATACTGAATAATCGGCTTATCGACAATCGGAAGCATCTCCTTTGGCTGAGCCTTAGTTGCCGGCAAAAAGCGAGTACCAAACCCCGCCGCGGGTATAACTACCTTGCGGACCTTTTTAGAAGAATTAGCCATTGATCAACCCTCATTCTAGCATTTCCCACCAAACTTGCTCAAATGGATGTCAAAATGATAGGATAACTCCTATGGCAATAAGTCCGTTAACTTTAGGCCCGCAGTCCCGAGTTTATCGAGAGACGAGGACCGCAAGTTAACTACCATCAATAATATATGATAAGTCCGTTAACTTATCTTAAAGAGTCTAAAAAAGAACTAGACAAAGTAGTCTGGCCGACACTCAAGCAGACTTCACGTCTTACTCTGGTTGTTATTGCCGCATCGGTTGCTGTAGGCGCCTACATCGCAGGCTTGGATGCTCTCTTGACCAAATTAACGGAAAAATTCATCAGATGATTATGGAAGACCAAATACAAAAAACCCCGGCGAATCAACAAATCGACAAGTCAGCGAACCAAAAAGCCGATGGGTCAGAAGTCGCCGACACATTGGCCAACCTATCCGCCAGCCAACCAGCTAAAGTTGTTAAAGACGCGCATTGGTATGTCGTCCACACTTATTCCGGTCATGAAAATAAGGCCGCTACCACCCTCAAACAGAAAATAGAATCACAAAATCTTAAAGATAAAATTTTGGATATTCTTATTCCAACTCAGGAAAAAATAGAAATCAAAGAGGGTAGAAAAAACAAAGTTAAGGAAAAGATTTTCCCGGGTTACTTGTTAATCCGTATGATTTTAGACGACAATACCTGGCTTGCTATAAGAACTACTCCCGGCATAACCAGCTTTGTAGGCACCGCCAATAGGCCAACTCCTATTTCGGATGAAGAAGTCACCGTCATTCAAAAGTTTATGACGATGGAAGCGCCGAAATTCAAAACCACATTTTCCGTAGGTGAAGCCGTTAAAATCGTCGATGGTCCCTTTTCCGAATTTTTGGGTTCCATTTCCGAAGTTGATGAAGAAAGAGGCAAACTTAAAGTCATGGTCAGTATTTTTGGCAGAGAGACGCCGGTCGAGCTGGATTTTCTACAGGTGGCGAAGCTATAAAAAATCCAGCTCGAAATAGCAATTTAATCCATGGCCAAGAAAGTTAAAACGATCATAAAACTCAATGTCCAGGCAGGTGAAGCAACTGCCGCCCCTCCGGTTGGTCCGGCGCTCGGCCAGCACGGCCTGCCGATTATGGACTTTATCAGAAGCTTCAACGAGAAAACCGCTGATCTTAAGGGCAATATTCTGCCTGTCGTCATCACGGTCTACGAGGACAGGACTTTTTCATACATCATCAAAAAACCGCCGGTTTCAGAAATGATCAAAAAGGCAACCGTCATCGAAAAAGGCGCAGGTTCGGCCGGTAAAACTACTATCGCCAAATTAACCCGTAGAGAGGCCGCGAAAATCGCCGAAGAAAAAATGCCCGATTTAAATACCAAAGACCTTAGCGCGGCCATCCGAATTGTCGAGGGAACCGCCAGAAGCATGGGGGTAGAGATCACCGAATAATTCAAATATTAAAATGCAAATATCAAAATTACAATTTAAAATTCAAAATATCTCAAAATCCGAAAGGATTTTGAAAAGGAGGAATGCGACTGCGCAAGAAGTCCGCTAAATTAGCGGACAAAAAATAGCAGGAGCCATTTCGACGTGGGAACTACGCGTATTAAGGTTATCGATTTATCGAGTGAAAAGCAGGAAATTAAAACTTCCAGAAAACATGCTCGCCTCGCTGCCAGCCTCGCGGCTAGAGGGGCGAAGCGGGCTGAGAAGTTGGCTGGCCCTGCTAAAATTAAGGCCTCCAGCCCAGAGGGTGCTCTGGCCCGGAGGGAAGAAAAAAAGACGAAAGTTAAAGAGGAAAAGGGGAAGACTGAATCAACCTCGCCCGCCATTGACTCTCTGCCCTCAGTACCTTCTGTACCCCCTGTGATCAAAACCAAATCTGCGGCTACCCGCAAAACTACCCACCATCTGGGTAAAAAATATCGTCAGGCTTCACAACTTATCGACAAAAACAAAGTCTATCCGGCACGCGAGGCCATCGACCTTTTGTACAAAATAAAAGTCACCCGCTTCGACCCGACAGTCGAACTTCATCTAAACGTCACCGACAAAAATATCCGTGGCAGCGTTAGCTTACCGCACCCGGTTGGCAAAAAGAAAGAAAAGAAAATCCTCATATTCAGCGACCAAAAACCCGAAACTGGCGATAAACAAATTATCTTTTGTGACGAAAAAACCATCGATGAAATTGAAAACGGAAAATTAAAACCGGTCCGCGATTTTGACCAAGTTTTAGCTCAACCGAAATTCATACCAGGCCTGACCCGCGTTGCCAAAATTCTTGGACCGCGCGGTCTGATGCCTAATCCTAAAAATGGAACAATCCTTGACAGCCAAATCCAAAATTTTATCGCCAAAATTGGCAAGAAAAAAACAGGTTTTGGGTTTCAAACAGATCCCACCGCCCCTATCATCCACACAAAATTAGGCAAGCTCTCGGCAAAACCCGCGCAAATTGAAGAAAATCTCAAAGCTCTTGTCGCTGCCATCGGGCAAACAAAAATCAAAAAGGCATTTATCAAATCTACCATGAGTCCGGGAATAAAAGTTGATTTGGCAACTCTGCCTCGCTAGCCGGCAAAATTTACGTTCCCAACTTACCTCTTGACAAATTCCATCACTCTTTGATAACTTTCACCTACTCAAAAAGCCTGCCTCGTAAAAACCGCCCGGTAAGATCCGTAAGACGGGTCAAGCGGTAAGGTCAAACGGGTACCTGCTCCCCCATCGCTAAAAAATTTTTAGGGTTCTTGCGCGGGGGAAAATAGGTTAAATAAAAAATTTAGGAGTTGCTCTAAATTGCATCTAAATCCCAAAATTCTGAAAGAATTTTGGAGAGGAGGAATGCGAGTGCATATGAAGTTCTGCTTTGCAGAACGACGAGAAGCACGAGCCATTTTGACGAAAAGGGGGTGAACAAAAAAATGATCGATGACGTTATTACAACTGATCCAAACGGAGACGAAGAAGAAAAGGAAGAAGAGAAAGAAGAGGAATCTGCCGAGTAAAAACTCGTTTTTGGTAAATTAAAAAAGCCCTAACACCTCATTGACTGTATAGGGCTTTTTTAACAAGAATTTGACAACAACTTGCGAAAATTGTTATATTTCCACTATCCAAAGACCGTAGGCGTCCTGATCCTGAGCGAAGCCAAGTCTTACTTGGCGAAGTCGAAGGAGAAGGGCTTAATTTCCTACGCAGGAGTAAATTGACGTTAACTGCCACCTGTCAATTGTCAATTGTTAACTACTTCTGATGCGCTCTTTGAAGCGCTTTTTATTTGGAAATAACTCATGCTTAAAAAAACAACTGTCAAAGCAAAAGAACTTAAAATCGAAAACCTCAGAAGTTTAAGCGAAAAAATCGCTAAAGCAAAAAGTTTGGTTTTTTGTGACTATCGGGGACTGACCGCCGTCCAAATCACCAGTCTTCGAAACAAAGTTAAGGAAGCTGGCGGCCAATTGATCGTTGCCAAAAACACCCTTATTGCGCGAGCACTCCAATCTACCATCTACCAACTACCCACTACTAACTACCAGCTTTCCGGTCCGACTGCAATCCTTTTTGCCAACCAGGACGAAATTGCTCCTCTCAAAATAATCGCCGATTTTATCAAGTTGCAAAACTTGCCTAAATTTAAGTTCGGCTTTTTTGGCAAAGATTTTTTGGATGCGCAAAGTGTCGAAGCATTTTCTAAAATTCCGCCAAGGGATGTTCTGCGGGCAAAATTTGTGGGAAGCCTAGTCTCCCCTATTTACGGAATTGTTTCGGTACTCGGCGCAAATATTAGAAATTTGGTTTACGTGTTAGACCAAGCAGCAAAAAGGGCACCATAATTTAAAATTTCTAATTCTTAATTTTTAATGAGATCTTAATGTTTCAAAATATTTTCTTATCAATTTTTAAAAATATCGTTTGCTCAGATATTTTCTTCGCAAATTAAATTATTGTAAATTGATTGAAAATTGAAAATTTAAAATTAATTTGAAAGGTGGTGATTGAAAATGGCAGATGAAGATCAAACAAAAAGTACAAACCAAACAAAGGCGGCGGAAGAGCCAAAAGAAGAAAAAACAAAGGTTGCCAAAAAGCTCGAGGATTTAATAGCCGAGATCGAAAAACTCTCCGTTCTGGAGCTTTCCGAATTGGTTAAAGCACTTGAGGAAAAATTTGGCGTCAGTGCTGCTCCAATTTTGGCAACAGCCGGCGTTAACCCCGCACCGTCTGGTGCAGGGGAAGAAGGCGCTGCCGAACAAACTACTTTTAATGTTATTCTTGCGGACTCCGGTACCAATAAAATCTCGGTTATTAAAGCCATTCGCGAGATCGTCCCAACTCTCGGCTTGAAAGAAGCCAAAGATTTGGTTGATGCCGCGCCTAAACCGGTTTTAGAAGGCGCCAATAAAGAAACTGCTACGGAGGCGAAAACTAAGCTTGAGGCCGCGGGAGCCAAAGTAGAATTAAAGTAACAAATAATTTACTAATCATCTCAAAGTCCGAAGGATTTTGGCCCTAACCTGATGCATTAAAAAGTCTGGACAGGGACACTGGTTCAATTCCTCTCTTGCGCAACCCGTCAATAACAGTCGAGAGAAGTCTTAGAGTTTTAGGCTGGAAATGCGTCAGAATAATCGAACCCCAGGGCGAAGGCTTAGCTGCATCAACTAAAGACAAATAGTGGCCGTTTAACTGTTCGGCGGTCATTGAACCGGCATCACCGGAAACATTCCATAAAATAGAACGGAAACCCAACTTGGCCACAGTTTCGATAACCCGGCTATCGTAAACACCTCCCGGCGGCCTAAAAAAGGGCTGAGTAGTCACACCAGGAGCAATTTGTCCTAAAACCTCTTCCGTTCTTTTAATCTCCCTTTCGACATCAGAATTCCCCAAGGTTGTTAGCAATCGATGACTAAAGGTGTGATTACCAAATTCATATCTGGCATCCAAAGCTTTAAGGACAAAATAAGGGTTCCTTTGCAGATTACTTCCCAACATAAAAAAAGTGGCGCTTGTCTTTTTTTCGATTAAAAGATCAAGCGTTTCGTCGGGAACAAGATAACCATCGTCAATTGTTAATCCAACTAAGGGTTGATCGATTATTATTCTGCGCACGGGATTTCGAAGCGTTGCTTCATCCCATTTCGGTCTTTCGATTTTCGAATTATTGTTAGGAAAGGTGGCGTCAGAATTTTCTGGACCGGGACCTTGGTCCAAAGCCCCCTGTGGAGACTGACCCTGGGTAACTGGCGCCTCCTCAACAAAACCTTGCGCTTCCCGACTTACAGATTCCTGAAATGGATGCTCCAAAAAGAGAGTAGCCGAGACTTCTTCCTCGACTGCCTGCCTTTTTGCGATTAAACGACTCACCGCTTCAGCCAAATTTGGCCCGTCGCTAGTGTCATTAGTCGCAACCACCGAACTGGCACCCACTGCCAGCGACAATTTAAAAAGTCCTCTTCTGGAAAAACGCTCAGCCATAAAAACAATTATATCTCAATCATTATGCTCGCTATGCCCCATTTTGCCTACTTGACATGTTTTTCTATAGCATGATACATTCGAGTCCACAAAGAGAATCTTAGTTTGTAGATTGATATTGCCCCAAACTACTTAACTTACCAAACAGGAGGATACATGTCTCTGGGTGACGATTGGCCAGACTTGTTAACCGTCAAAGAAGTTGCCAAAATATTAAGGGTTGCTCCACTAACAGTCAAACGATGGGGTAAACGCGGCAAACTGCCGGCAATCCGCATCAACTCCCGCGGCGACCGCCGCTACAAAAAAGAAGCTGTGCTTTGGTTGCTAGGAGTAACCCAAAAAACCTCCGAAAACCCGACAAATTGATGACAAAGTCACTTTAATCTATTACAATCTCCCGCACTCTCGCGAAAGAGAAATATAGCAAGATCTAACGAAACGGGATCGTCGGCGGTGTGTAGTTCGGTCTCTTGCACTCCCAAGTACTAAAAATACTCAATTCCGAGTAAAAAGACTCGCATATCGGGAAAAATTAAGATGATCAAAAATTTAAAATCCTCTAAAGAAAACCTGTCGTTAGATAATATCCCCCTTAAAACTTCTTAGAAGAAAATCACTTTTGTTCCCCCAAAACCTCGTCTTTTAACCTGTTAAAAACCTCATTTTCAAATCTCTCAGAAGAAAGTAGTGTCCTTGCAAACTTCGGCATTTTCTCAACCATAAATCTTATCTTGTCCCTTAACCTATCCTTACCCTCCAACTCATAAAGCCTTGGCCCAACAGAGCTAAAAAAGGCAAGGCTGTCTGCGGCCACCAAGACATCTAGTTCTTCATCGCAAAGTCTACTAATTTCTGCGCCCGTATCGTCATGATGAAGAATTAAAAATCTCGTTCTTTCAACAACTTTGTGACCAATCCCCTTCTCGATAAGTTTGGGGCAAATATAGTCGGCGCTTCTTTTTGCATGAGTTTTTTTGTAAGATTTATAAGCTTTACTTTTCCTGTCGCCGGCAAAACCCTCTCCAACTCCCGGTGTCACTACTCTGTCAATGTCATGAAATAAAGCAGACAGCTGAAGTTCGACAGAAGGATTTTTAACAAGCTTTCCGACCCACAAAAGGACCATTCTTCCATGTTCTTTTTCACCTTCAATACCATTGGCCATCTCCGATTCCCTGCTTCTGTTTTCCTCGCAAGCAATTGAGAAAAGTTCGTTGGCAAGCTCAAGAACTAGCCCATTCTCCTTCATTTTCTCAAGCGTTTCTTCAAATATTCCTCCGCCTCTAAAAGATCTGTCGTTTCCAAATCCGCCCCTAAAGTATCGTAACCCGCCACATGCCTTCCGTATTTAATCCAAACGGTAGTCGCGCCAATCTTTTTTGCCTCACCAATAACCTGGGGCGAATCATCTATAACAATAAGTTCGCCTCTGTATTTTTGTTTTAAATTTCCAAGAATATCTATTTTTGATTTTAAAATTATGACTTCCCCCGCCCGTTTGTCCAAACCCAGGCTTTTAATTTTTTTTCTTTGAAATAGCTCGTCACCCTTGGAAAAAATAACCAGATTTGTATTTTTTGAAAGAAATTCTACAAATTCTTGGGCGTGGGGCCTTAAATAATCGGAGAAACGAGCCTCGAAAAAAAAACCCAAAACCGAAGCGTAATCACTTGAATTTCTGGCTTTTGCAAAGCGCATTCCAAGCTCCTTCCAGTCGACATAGCCCCTCTCCTGACGCACCTCTTTTAAGATCTTTTGAAATTCCTGCCCCGCGCCGCGGCCGTAATTGACATCAAGCAATTTATCCGTATAACCAAACAGGGCCTCTACGTCAAAAATTGTATTGTCCAAGTCAAGAAGAACCGTGGGTTTTGTCACCTTGGGGATATTTTAATCCAAAGCGTCGGTGTTTACACCATCGGCAAAGTTAATGTCGGGGTATTTGTGCAAGATTTCGGAAAGGATTTTCCGAAGTTCTTTGAATTTAGCCTCCTCTTTGGCCTCATATTTAACAGTTATGTATGGCCCGTTTTGGGAAGCGCGCACCACAGCCATCTCGTCTTTTGTATCAAACCTAATCCCGTCAATCTCAACGTAATCCGCCGCAGGATATGCCGTCTTGATATCGCCTGTAATTTTCGTTTTGATAAGCTCGAACTTAACCGCGTCCGGGCAGCCCAACTTAACTTCGGGAGAGCTGTGATATTGCGGCAGCTCGTCAATTACTTGAGCCAAAGTTTTGGTAACCCGCGTTAAATACGAAAGAAGCCTAAGAGTGGCATACGCCTCGTCATCATGCCCGTAGAAATTATCCGCGAAAAACATATGCCCGGAAAGCTCTCCCCCGAAGGGCGCTCTTTCCTCCTTAATTTTAGCCTTAATAAAGGAATGGCCGGTTAGCCACATCACAGGCTGGCCGCCCGCCTCTTCAATAACATCATTCACCTGTTTTGAACAAAGAACGTTAAAAACGATCTTCGCGCCTGGTAAGTATTCCAGAAGGTCTTTTGCGAAAATCGAAACCAAAGTATCATTCCAAATTAGCCTGCCCCTTCCGTCAACTACTCCCATCCTGTCACCGTCGGCATCGTAGGAAAAACCAATTTGCGCCCCCGCCTCAACAACCCTCCTGGCCAGCCTTTCCAGGACTTCCCTTTCTGTCGGATCAGCAGTTCCCAGGGGAAAACTACCGTCAAGATTGGTATTCTGCTCGACAACCTCACACCCCGCCTCCCTCAAAATTACGGGCAGAAACATTCCCGCAGTTCCGCAAATAGTGTCAATCACAACCTTGAATTTGCCGATTTTACCGACTCTCCGCAAAATATCCTTTTTGTAGTGGTCAAAAACGTCAACTTGGGAAAGTGAAGCCGTACGTTGGAATTTTTTGAATTCCCCGCTCTGAGCAATTTTTTTATACTCCTGGATTTCCAACGAGGTCATCGTATCCGAAAATCCCACGGCAAGCTTCAAACCATTAAACTCGGCGGGATTATGCGAAGCTGTAATCATCGCCGCACCCTTAAACCGCAACAGATATTGGGCAAAGTAGACTATCTGGGCTAAAGATAAGCCGATATCGACTACATCAATACCGCCCTCAAGAAGACCACCGATGAAGGCTTTGGAGTAAGCTTCGCTTGTTAAACGGTTGTCCCGCCCTACCACCGCTTCCCAAATGCGCCTTCGATATAAAAAGGTGGCATATGCCCGTCCCAAAATCTCCATACGGCTCTCGTCCAAATCCTGGCCTGCAACTCCCCGAAGGTCGTAACCGCGGAAAATATTGTCGTTAAATGCTGCCTTACCCATTCCGGATTTATCCATACTAATATGGAAACTGAAACTTCGTCAAGAAGTCTCCTGCCTCAAAATGTCCGCCGCGTCTTGCGGATCCATGATATTAACCGAAAGCCCGGTCCCAAGCTCAAAACCGGCCCGGTGAATCAGCCTTGGGATGAGCCTGATATACCAATCTTGGCCGTGATGGATATAAAAATTGTAGGCAGGCCCTGCCTTAAAAGTAACCATGGGCACGCCCGGATGAAAATGTTCACCACCGGATAAGTGATGAATAATCCTGCGCAGGGCATTCTGCAAAACAGAACTTAAATCACCAATAGCCTCAGCCGTTATTTGGCCAAAGGTCTCGTTTCTTTTCTTTGGCGCAATCCAAACCTCAAATGGCCATTGAGAAAACTCGGGACAAAAAACTACGAAATGCCGATTATCAAAAACCACGTTAAGAATTGGCTCCATGGTCAGCGCATCGATCGTGATTTGCCTAGGAATAACCACCAGCTGTGAGTGAGGATGAGTAATCGAAGCTCCGGCTGCTTCGCCCACATTATTAAAAATCAAAACGTGGCCGTTTTTGCTATGAAAGTTATAACGCTCCCTAAAAGTCAGTAAAATTTTATGGACCTGCTCTAAAGATAACTCATCTATATCTTTCTCATCGTCAGGAGAATGAATAATAACCTCATGGAAATCAGTAATCGGATACTTGTTCTTGATAACCCGCACTTCCCAGCCCGGTGCGTAAGGCGCGCCTGCGCCCACTCGATAAACTTCCTCTCCGGGAAGCTTCTCGTACCCTGGGCAAAATATACAGATTTTATTAACACCCTCATGGTTTTTCTCAACATCGCGGGGCCGCTTTAGGCGACCTTCAGCGATAATTACCCAGCGATCGGTAGTAACGTCGGGAACAAACTTAGCCACGTCAAACGTGGTATTACCGCGTCAGACGCGGTAGCCACAGTTTAAAGGTATCACAAGTGTTAAAAATATCACAAGTATCAGGGCTTTTTTAAGGTAACTGCCGGGTATTTGTCGTTAAAACTATATACAACAAGTGGTAAAATTGAAAAAAAATATTAGAAAACCTATAAATATTGAACGCTTTTAAAATTTACGCAAAAAGGGTTTTTACTAAAAGCTTTGATGGAAATAACCGTTTGAATAAAAAATTTCCACAATTGAGTAAATCCTTTACTGCGAATAACAAAGCTATATTGAGAAAAAAAGTCGAATTTGTAATTTGCTATAAGACAACTTATAGAAAAAATTACAATTCTAAATTTTTGTATGAGTTGCGGACTTTAAGCCCCAAAAAATTCCGGACAATTTTATCGTTATAACTTTAACACCCATCGAAAAATCTGTAAACTACAGGCCACAAATTTTTCGCAAAATCTTAAGAATTTTGCAGATTTTTAAACCATTGCCAAAAAACCAACACCCAAAAAAGCGGAAAAACTCTAAGCATTCTTTTGGCCCGCCATGGTTCGGCCATCAACCGCCATAACCATTCAAAACCTGCACCCTGAAGCCACATGGGTGCCCTTTTTTTCACCATGGAAAGGTAATCAAAAGCTCCTCCTACTCCAATAAAAACGCCAACATCAAGACTATTTTTGTTCCTTTTTATCCAAAATTCCTGTTGACCCATACCGTATGCAACAAACAAAATATCAACTCTTCCAATTGCCAAAAAACGCTTTTTTAGCCTCGAATCTTGACCCATAGTCGGATCTCCGGAATCTGCAAAAACTACCGGAAGGGTCGGATTTTTGCTCTTCTGGCGCTTTGCCGCCATTTCTGCTACACTACCAAAACCCCCTAAAAACCCTACACTAATAGCCTTTTTGGCACACCTTTCACATAACTTTTCTACCAGATCCACACCTGTTACGCGATCATGTTCCTTACCACCAAAAATTAGCTTCGCCCAGACCAACCATTGCCCATCGGCAACTGCTAAGTCTGCCCCGTTCAATATTTTCAAAAAAATTGGGTCTCGTCCGGCCAACATTACAAACTCACTATTGACTGTAACAACATATTTCCCGCCTTCTTTGTCTCCTGCCATTTCCAAAATAGTACCGACCGCCTTTCTTTGGGAAATATCGTCGACTTCTACCCCTAAAACATTAATTCTTGGCCTAAGTTGTGTCCTTTTCTGCCGTCTAGCGTCCATTTATCGCCTCATCCAAGCTAAATTCGCTTCTAAAATTAGCTTAAAACGCGCCGAAACACTTGTAAAGTGTCAATTGCAGTCTGTTCCCAGTTAAATGAATCTAGCTTCAAATTTTTAAATGTTTCTATAATAGACCTTTTCTCATATTTCGATATGGTTTGATATAAGATTTCGGTCCATTTATCAACATCGTTCGGTTTTACCAAAATCATAGGCACAAATTTAGATTTGAGTCGGTAGTTTGTAGTTGGTAGTAGTAATTTTTGCGAAATCTCGCAATGAGGTGGTATATCAGAAGCAATAACCGGACAACCACAAGCTAAGGCTTCCAAAATAGGCAGGCCAAACCCCTCAAAGAGGCTGGGAAAGGCAAAAACAGCCGCACCTGAGTACAAGGCCGGCAAATCGGAATCTGGCACGTAACCCAAAAACTTAACTCTGTCTTGCACCCCAAACCTTTTCGGTGCCGCTAAAATATCTTGGTAGTCCCAACCAAGTTTGCCGGCGATAATTAAGTTTATGGTAGATAGTTTATCGTTCATCGAGATTTTTTTATCTTTTATTCCCCGATTAACTATTAACGATTGACCATTAACTACAAGGCTGAAAGCCTTAATTAACATTTCGAGATTCTTCCTCGGCTGAACTGTACCCACAAACAGAATATAATCTCCTTCGATTTTGTACTTAGACTTTACACTTTGAACTTTTAACTTTGAACTCGGCCTAAAAAAGGCCGTATCGACCCCTTCATGCACCACAAAGATCTTTTTAGGTGATATTTGGTATCTTTTTATTAAGTCTCTTTTTGTTGTCACAGAAACCGCAATTACCCCGTCTGCGTGAAAAGCTGCATAACGGCTGGCAAAATCCAAATAATATCTCTGGGGAAACTGATGATAACCGGGAAGATATTCAACGCCAAGATCGTGGATGGTAACGACGTATTTCGTTGGTTTATGGTTAATAGTTAATCGTTCATCGGGATTATAATTCTTATCCCATGAACCATAAACCATAAACGATCTACGTCTAAGAATCGGTAGTGTATGCGCCGGAATAAATAAAATATCAACCGGATTTCGCCAAGTCTCCAGCGCCAAGCCAACTTGGGTCCAGAGGCGATTCGGATGAATAGTTTTGAACTCGAAGTTTTTAGGCCATTTCTTCAAACCCTGTTTGTAGGGCAATTCCAAACCGGGTTTGTTTTTGGTAATAGACCAAACTCCAGACTTTGACTTTCCACTTTGACCTCTTAAATACACCCGATACCGACTCTTGCGATCCGCCTTCGCCAGTGCCTTCAATAAATTCAAGGAATAATTCTCCGTCCCTGTGACCTCTGGTACAAACGCCCTGCTAGCATCAAAACCGATAAGCATAAAATTAAATTAGAAATTTATTAAGACTATCTTACCTGCACTACCCTTTTCCAGCTATCTATGTTTTCTAGTGCCACCCCGGTTCCGTAAACTGCACAACGAGCCGGATCCTCAGAAACATAAGCACTCACACCGCATGAAGCGCTAATCAAACGGTCCAAATTCTTAAGTTGAGCAGCACCTCCTGTTAAAACTATCCCTCGATCTATAATATCGGAGGCCAGCTCCGGCGGTGTCTGCTCCAAAACATTTTTGACACAATTAATAATTGCCAAAAGTACCGACCCAAGCGCTTCAGTAACTTCCAATGAATCGACAACTATTGTCTTGGGCAAACCAAAAACCGCGTCCCTGCCTTTAACGTCAATCGTCTTTTTTGAACCGGTAGTTGTTGCCGCGCCGATTTTAATCTTTACCTCCTCAGCCATGCGTTCACCAATTATCAAATTATGTACCCGGCGCACATAGCTGGCAATTGCTTCATCCATTTTATTGCCCCCCACCTTAGCGGTTGTTGTCGCTACGATTCCTCCGAGAGAAACAACCGCAGCCCCTGTTGACCCGCCGCCAATATCCACAATCATTGAACCACACGCGGCTTCAACCGGCAGCTTGGCACCGATCGCCGCCGCAAGCGGCGACTCGATCAAATATGCAGTCTTGGCCCCGGCTGCCAGCGTTGCCTCTAAAACTGCTCTTCGCTCTACCTGAGTGATGCCCGACGGAACACAAACCATTACCTCTGGCCGCACAAAACGAGAATATGAAAGAACTTTATCAAGGAAATAGCCAAGCATGCTCTGCGCAACCAAATAGTCGGCGACCACCCCTTCACGCAAAGGCTTCGCGAGGATCACATTACTCCGGAGTCCTGCTCGTCCTAGCATTTCATAAGCCTGAGTGCCAACTGCCACTACGCGGCCTGTAACGCTATCTACGGCAACTACGCTCGGTTCGGAAAGCACTATGCCCTGGCCTTGCGACCACACCAAAGAATTGGAGGTCCCCAGATCAATGCCCAGACGTTTCGTGGCAAAAAGAGGAAAGCGCATGGTGATAGTTAATCGTCAATGGTTCATAGGGAAAAATAAATCCCAATGAACTATAAACTTCCGAGGACTGAAAGTCCTCGGTATTGTTCTTTAAGTTTACATGAGCGAGCAAGAATACATATCAGTCCTCGAAAGTATGTATTCTCTCGCATTCATCCGTGGACTAATAGTCCACGGACATCTAGCGAGCGAATATAAACTATAAACGATTAACCTTTTCGGGCACAAGAGGCAAATTGAAAATTAATGACCCAAATAAGTATTAAGTAGATCAAAAGAAGTCCACAGTTAGCAGCCATCGACTCTGTCACAAAAAACAAACCCGGTTTGGAAGAACCCTACAAACCGGGTTTGGAAAATAGGACAGATAAACCGAAAACTGATAACTAAAACAGAGGCTTGCCGAGAGTTTTTTCCAGATCGCTCTTTACATCTTCAAGAAACTTAATAAATTCAGGATCGCTTTTTACCGACGAACCGGAAAGATAATCATAAAAATTACGGGCGGACTCTAACTTTGCCGCCTCGTCGCCAGCTCCAAGATACTGGTCATAGGCGGTTGAGGTAACCGCCGGAACGCTGGCCATGAATTCCTCTTTAAAATTAACAGGCGAGACCTGTTTAAAATAGGCAGAAAGGGTTGTCGCTTGAGCCCTGTACTCGAAATCGGAAATGGGAGCCAAAGGCGGCGGGTTAGGATTTGCACTCGGCAGAATCACGTCCGGATTAGTCTTATCGGTCAGCTCTCCAGTTGAAGTAGCAGACTTTTCCCCCGGACGCGGAAAAACCAAAACCACCCCGACAACAAGCACAAAAATCATAAGACCAATACCTCCGATCATAAAAAGACGACTGCCAAAAACAGATGTTGGTCCTTTTGGAGTAGGGCCAGCTATTTTGTCGGCTTTAAAAGTATTAGGTTGTTGTCCTCCGGATGCGTTTTGCCCAAGCGTGGGGCCGGAAGGCTGTTGAACCGACGGTATTGGGTTGTTCTGATTATTGGCCATCTTACGGTGCCACTTCCTTCCATGAAACCGAGGGGCTGCCCAAAAGGCTGTTTAAACCAATAAGATATTTAAGGTCGTAATTAAAAACGTTGGCGGGATTGATATCATTTCCGCTGGCAAGAACCCTTCCTAAATTCACCGAGCCCGCGTAAACTCCGCCCTTAACTACTAGCTGCGGTGCCGTCGTCACCCCATTATTGTCATTAAATGTTCCCTTGGCAATGTAGATACCGTCGATTTCAGTCACGCTTGAATCTACGGTAATATTGCCTTGCACGATAAATGTCGAAGCATCATTTGTACCTAAAGTCAAATTACCGTCAATCGTTAAATTACCGTCTATGAAAAACACATTGTTGCCGTTGGGCCCGTTTCCGGCATGAAACGCCGCATCACCCAAGCAATAGTAAAAATTATTGCCGGCCGGCAAACCTGCCGGAATATTACAAACTTGCGATCCAACAGAAATTGCCTTTTGCCTGAATCGTTCTGCCAGATAGTTATAGACTCCGCCCGCGGAAACCAGCGGTCCGGTGTAGCCTGTGATTTTCCAATTTGTCTTTGTTTGGATATTGGTCAGGCTTACTTTCGCCACTGCCAGAAAGTCTGATTGGTAACGGCCGGCAGGCAACGGTGTCTGGCTTACCGCGATCGCCCCGCCTTCGGCTCCAACATCGCCGCCTATTGTTTCAAACCAGGCGTTAACGGAAACAGTGTAAGTAAAACCGCCGGGGAAAGTATCCGCGCCGTCGGTATCGTCGTCCCCACCCCCACTGCCGGGCGGCGGGTCGTCAATTGCGTTCGGTCCAACCCAAATCGTACCGTTTGTAGCATTGTTCGGCCACCAGCGGTCATTCTGATTGCAAGCCGGAATCACGTAGGCATTAACGGAGTAAGTTCCTTGTGTCGCGCCGACATTAAAAGAGACCGTAATGTCCGTCGACTGGGAAAGATTAAGCGGTCCGACTGCCGGGGGATTAAAGCTCGCGCCGGGGATACCTCCGCTTCCTGCGCCAGTATCTAATGCGGTACAAGCCGGGAAGCCCGAATCAACTACGGGTCCGGCCGTTCTCCATATACCCAAAGTCGTAGCCGCCGAGGCCGTTCCGCCGATATTGGTAACTCGCACCACCAAGCTCGCCGGCTGGTTAGCCTGGTAAATCTGCGGCGGGCCGTTATTGACAAACCTTGCCTTAAGATCAAGAGAGCAGTCGGGTGTGGTCACGCTATTGCCCGGTGGCGTCAGCGAATTTGGCGGATAAACATGGGGGCTATCGCCGCCCGCATTGCGGGCGATCAAACGCCACCAGTAAGTAGTACTACCAGTGGGCGTATTTGGCGGGCCGCCGGCTAAAGAACTTGCCGAATTCCATACGAACTGAGTCGTCGGAGCACCGATTGTCGCATATCCCCATGGCGATGGTGAAACATCCCCGGTCCAGGCGGCCAGATTAACATCAAGAATATACTGATCCGCCCCGCTGGAAGCGGTCCAGCTAAAGGTTATCTGCGGCGCCCCCGAAACACACGAGGCCGTCGCTGTTAAATTCATCGGCGCCGAAGGCGGTGGAGGTGGACCTACCGCTACTGTATAGTTTGCCGAGTTGCGGTAATTGTCACCATTAGTGGTAACACCGGGTGTCCCTTCCTGGCTTTCGGTAATCACACAGCTTGAATCAACAAGAGCCCCAAAATGATAAGTCCCGGCAGTAGCGGGGGCTGAAGTGTTATAGGTTTGAGTGTTGGTTTGGTCGGCGGCAAGGCCGTTTACGGGAAACGCGACACCCACAGGATTACAGGCAGGCTGGGTAGTTTCGCCGTTGAATGTAAGTTTAAATTGGAACGACGAGGAAATATTGGTAGAAGAGGCATTGCGCACAGTCATAGTAACTGACATCGCCTCTCCAGGTAGGTAACTTGATTTATCCGTACTCACCGAATCGACAACCAAATTAGGTGTCCCAGGCGGCGGGGTTGGGCTGGCGGCGGCGCCAACCGTATAAGGCGCGGTTCTTTGGTTATTGCTCTCGCTTGACTCGGAAATCAAACATCGGGCGTCGGCGAAAACTCGGGCGGTGTAAGAACTGCTGGTTAAGGGCGCGGTAAACGTCATTGTGAAATTTCCGGTTGATCTGTCGGGCTGCAGCACTCCGCCAATCTGGACTTCGTTGTCGGCTGCCGCTCTGCAGGCAACGCTAGTGGGCGCGGACCGGTAAAGTCTCACCCAAAGTTGGTTGTCGGGCGTAGGGGCTGTCCCGCGATTGGTTATGTTTATCGTAGCCGTCACCGTTTGCCCGGGCGTTGGGTTAGTAGTCGAAAGGGTAAAGTTGGAAATATAGACATCCGCTTGGCCGGCAGGAGGAGGAGGTGTTGAAGTTGGAGCAGGAGTTGGTCCTCCCGAATAGACGGCGGTTACGGTTTGGCTGCTGCCGACAGGAACGATAGCCGAACAACCCCGACCCATCGAGCTGTCGCAGCCATCCCAGCGGACAAAAGTATATCCGGCCTTATCGTTGGCAAAAAGGTCTGTTCTAATTTCAGAACCCAGAGAACAATTATAATTGGTTGTCCCGCCACATATCGGAGAGCCGCCAATCAAAACAGCGGAGGCCCCGGAACTTCGGACACTAAGCAGCGCTTGTCCCGGCGCGGGGGTCGGAGCGGGCGCTGGGGTTGGGGTTGGAGTGGCGCTACACACCGGATAAGAAGGGGCTTCCATGTCAGACGTAATACCTGTGACTTGCCCATAAATTTGGTAGCCATAAGCATTGCCTCTGGTCACGCTACCGTCGGTATAAGAAGTTGAGGTAGTTGTAGCGTAAGGTATCACCCAGCCTCCGCCATTGACCTGTCTCCAAACCTCAAATGTTGTCTCTCCGCTAGGCCTATTCCAAGAAAGACTGATTCCGGAACCCGGACAAGCGGCAGGAGTAGCCGTTAGGTTAATTGAGGAAGGCGGCGGAGTTGGAGTTGGTCCGGGCGGTGGGGTTGGTGTTGGAGCCGGAGTCGGAGCCGGAGTCGGGGTGGGAGTTGGGGGAGGTGGATTACAGGTGAACTGCCCATAAGATCGGCGAGACCACTGGCCTTGGGGTGAAACCGCGCTGATACCAACACCATAAGTGCCGGGCGCCAAACTGCCAAAGTCGATAGACGTGTCTCCCCCTGGGGCCGATCCCCAATAATTGGCATCAATTGTTGCTTGGTCCGTTGCGCCGTAAGCTCTAAAGATTTCGAAATGGTCCACGTTTGGCCCGTTCTCCCCCACACCCACCAGCCTCCAATTAAACCCCGCGCAAAAAGTGGAAGTTATCGAGGGCTCGGCATTGGGCGTTCGGCAAACAACGTCTTGACCCGGAGCTTCATAATAGTAAACGTCAGGATCACTGATATCGGGAAGAAAATTTGCGTCTACCGGAGGATCAAAACATGTGGTACTCCAATCAATTGCGTAAGGCTCATTAATTGAAGGATCACGAACCGAAACAGCAAACTTTGTCCCAGGTGCTGCTATTGTGTGTGTTTGTTGATCAAACATTTGTTGACTCGGTTTGTCGTAATTCCGATAAAATTTTACCGTCACTGTTATAGGTATAGTAACATCTGGAGCATCATTCTGAAGCAAAACTGAAACTTCCGCTTCTGTCGCCAAGGCATCGGAATGTACACTTAACAAAACAAGAAAACCTAAAAAGAAAAAAGCAATTAAGAAAAACTTTCTCATAATTTTAAATTTCCAAATAATGCGATTTTTGACCGGCTTTTATTTTTTGATAGGTTTCTGAAAAATTAGCTTGCATAAAATTGCTTAACTCTCCAGCTACTTTCTTAATTTTTTCATCTTTTGTTCTTTGGTACTCACTTTTCAATGATTGAAACGCATCAAAATAGTTTGCCCACTGCGATTTTTGGCCGCCGACAAATGCAGCCGCTTCAAATTTCTTAAAAATATCCTCTAAAACCTGCGGTTCAATTGAAGAAATGGCTTGAATTTTCGGTTTTAAAGCAAGAATTTCCTGGGGATAATTTGTGCTTCCGCACAAAGAATCCAGACAAGGAATTGAAAGGAGCTCTGGTTTATAATTTTTGGGAAATTCATTTTTAATAAACTCCGCTAAAGTCTCTGTCTGGATTCGGCTTTGAAAATCATGGTTGCCGATATAAACACCCCTTAAAACAGTAAAATTTTCGTAATACAAATTAAACCTCTTGGTCTGATCCTTCTCGGATTTTGCAGCTTCCAAATTCTTAGTAAAAGTGTCTTTGACAGCACCGGAAAATGCAATTTGCTCAAGGTCTATTTGTGGAGTTTTGATTGTTTTTTTTGCTTCAGAGAGAAGAAAAAGAGAAACTCCAAGTAAAACAATTACGACCAAAGCCAAAAAGATTGGGTTGGAAGCCAAAATTACAAGGAGCCTTTTAAACCTTTCGGGCAGGCTGAAAATCATCTATCAACTTAAGTGTAGTGGGAAATCATTGAAAGTGTCAAGTGTCCGAGGAATTATTCTCGTGTATCTTTTTTGTGAGGAAAACAGGTAATAATTGTTATCTTTCAGCTTCAAGCCCGACCAAAGCAGCAATTTCAATTTTATAGGCGGGTAACAAAAATCCAGAAAGGTTCAATTCCCCTGGAACAAATTTTCTTATAACACGATTCTCGGAGTCAATTTTTTGAAAATCTTCAACATCCTGTCTGTTAATGGTATGATTATCCCTTTTACCGTCAGTAGTTCTAAGGGTACTAAGCAGACCCTGCCTCAAGGTACTCGCACGCAACTTTGCCTCTTCAAGGTTCTCTTTCTTGATTAATTCTTGAATTTGCTCAATAAGGGGTAACACCCTCTCTCTCCGTGTCCTGTAATCTCCAAAAGGGCCCATGTCGATATTAAACTCTCCCAGCCTTTTTTGAGTTTCAGGATTTTCCGGGTTAAAAAATTCTTTTATTTGGTTTAAAAGACCAATTGATTCTTGGTATTTATAGACTTCCGGCGTTGGCTCTGGAGTTCTGGATCGAGGTGTTGGGGTAATTTGAATTGATGAAGTTTCAGAAGTCGGAGTCGAAGGGGGCGTAGCCATCTGCTTTCTCAATTCCTCAACCGCATCATTGAACCTCTTAATCTCTTTTTGTGAAAGGCGCTCACCGTTTGCTAAACGTGCCGCTATCTTGGCAATCTCCGGATTTTTGTCAAAAACTAGTTCTTGCCCCCCAAGCGGAATAGGCGTTATTTGCGGCTGAGCCTCATTATTATTATTATCTCCCACTCCCCCGCCGCAGGCATTCAAAACCAGACCAATTCCCAATCCAGCACTTAAAGCAACATAAAGCCTCGCTCTCCTTAGCCAGCTTCGAAAGCTCTCACCTTCCTGTCTCTCCCTAGATAGGTCTTTAAAACCAAAACCTCCAAATCCCATAACAATCACTCTCCGTTTTGGTTCTAAAGGTTCTAAAGGATAGACCTCTCTCAGATCCGGCAAATTGTTAATAATGTTAATATTGAAAGTTCTTTCTTGTGCCATTTTTTAAAATTAAAACAATTCAAAACCCAGTTGACAATTACCAAATGTACTCTCAATTGTCAACCGCTACATAACATATCATAACCAATCAAACGCCGCAATTCTACCACTACCCCCCCCAACTTGTCAAGACTATAGGACCAAGAACCCGATCCCCTAACGATCCCGGTTCGTTAACAATTATTACTGCTCCAAATCCAACAATAAATGTTTCATCTCTTCCAATTTCTTCCCATAATCAGCTTGGTCTAAAACAAATTTCTCATAATCCTCCGCGGACTTAAACATTCTCAAAACTTCTCCCCCACCACAAAGCATGTCTTCATTCTCTCCCAAGTAACTTAAATAAGAAGAAGGGAATGAAAAAGTCTTCAGATCTTTAACAATGCCTGAAACCAAAGGGTTAAGATGAATATATCGTGATACATGCAGCAATTGCTCGTCCGTTTCAATTAAAACATTCTTAAAACGACCCGTAAATAAATGGCCAACTCTCTTGTACTTGACGTTTATGTAATGGGCATACCCGTTTGCCAAACGTCTCATGTAGTTGGTTATTCCCCCGTCCTCAAGCTGCCTTATCAAAAAATGAAAGTGGTTTGGCATCAAACAATAAGCCAAAATTTCAACCCTAGCCCCCCGCCCTAACGATAACGATCCCGTTTCGTTATCGTTACCGAGAAAACTCCGCTCATAACTGAATTTATTATCTTTAGTCTTGTAATGAACCGCTTCCTCAAAAAACCGCTTATAATCCGGCTTTCCAAAGAAAATGTCTTGCCGGTTCACTCCTCGATTAAAAACATGGTACACATGACCTGTGACAAGCGGCGCTTTTCTCATAAACACCTAAACTTAATCATAACGAAACGGGATCGTCAAGGGATGTAACCAATAGTCCTTTAACACGGGGTAGAAAAGTAACCAATGCGGCAAATCCGCATCAAATTTTTATCATTTGAATCTGCGTCTCTCTCCACCATATAAACGGAAGAAGAAGAAAACACATCATTTTTCTTACCGGAAGAATCACCATACGGGACAATTCGGAAATTTTCAAAATCCAAAGTTCCATGAAGGAGCCATGCGTAAGAAACAAGCGCATCGTACCACTTGGTAGTATAAGTTCTTGTGCCACCACTTCTTGGCAAGATCACCACATCCAAATATTCCGCGCAATGCTGCGACACTATCCCGGTTGCTGTACCATAATCGACAAGACAACCACGTCTATCAACAACAAAAACGCTTCCGAAAATGCTCCCAAAAAAGTCCTTTCTTTCTTGCATTTTGCCTCCCTGCTGTAATTTCTTCTGTAATACCTAGCCTTGCAACCTCAAGGAGAATGAAATTTACTTACTTGGATCCGCTTGGACTTCACTGCAGACTCCGGTGACCACGCACTGGCTATACTACCGGCTGTAAAATTTGGCTTCAGGGCCAAATTCAGACAAGGACTTTCTGAAAGCTTCAAGATAAGCTTCATCCCTTATTTGAATAATTTCCTGAATTGTTGCGGATGCGGAATAGCCAAGCGAGCTATCCAAATTATCGGCAAACGCCATATTGATAACAAATCTTATTCTCCAATCTGCATTGTTGAACGCTTCCTTTACGAATTCTGTTTTAGGAATTTCGATGGTTAAACCGTTTGGCCCCCAAACCAAGTCGCTGTCGGGAAACCTACCGCTTGGTTTGGTCAAATCATTCTCCACAGGTACAAGTTTATCCACCAAGTAAATTCTGCCATCTGAAAGCATTTCTCTCAATTTTTGCCCAAGGGAAGCAATCTCTTTATTTTTAGAATCTGCTATTGGAGAAACAATAGCTTCCAGCCTTCTTGAGCCAATTTCGGATTGAAGTGCCTCCCAAGCTTTCTCCGAAGGCAAGCCGCCGGGCTCGACTCTGAGTGCGGAAGAGTTGTTATTGTCGGAGCCTGATGACTTGTCGTTTCCATGTCCTTTTAAGCTATCCAGTAAAACCCAGGCTGTGCCGGCTCCTAGAGCTGCCGCCGCAAGTACAATAGGCGCCAAGACAGCGGCAATATCAGCCTTTTCTCTGGCCCTTTGCCGTAAATTTCTTTCTTGAGGATTACCAGAACTTAATCTTTCACTCATGCTAAAGAATCATTAACATTCTATAGGCTTTTTATTAAAAAGTCAAACTGACCCCGACTATTCACCTTGTGGGGGCCTATTCAGTCACCCCCGAGGTGGCCGGCTCGCCCAGCGAAGCCTTGGCGAAGTTGGGATGGACTCCTCGGGGGTGGATCTTACCTACAAGCCTTGCTTGACTAAACCTGACACTCCATGCCATGCTTATTTTAGAGAGTTTCAGTCGCGTGCCATTTTTTGCTGCCCAAAAAAGGCCCGCCGCAAGGCGGGGTATTATCGAAATTCCGGTTCTTCTGGCCATGGCCATCGTGGTTATCGCCTCGGCGGTGATTTTCGGTGCCGACCAGATCAACGACGGCCAGCCGATGCAATTCCAGCAAGCCGGGATCGGGCTTTCCGTTTCGCCCTCATCCTGTGGTGATGCCCAAGGAGACAGAATAGTCTCGATGTGGAATCCCTACGGCGGGACCGCCTATTACGAGGTCTGGAGGCAGAAAAAGCCTGCGGGCGGATCTTGGGGTAATTGGGGCCAGATTGCGCAGGGAAGCCCCGGACAAGGCGAATTTTCCGAAACTGCCGGCAATGTTTTTTATGTGGACCGCCAAGTTACCCGCGGCGACTCCTATTCTTACCAGGTTCTGGCTTATGATGGCGGCGGAACCAAAATAGCCAATTCCGGCACCGCATCGGTTGACCCTTTCCCCAAATGCCAAACTGCAACACCCACGCCAGCCCCAACCGCCGCTCCAACTCCAACCCCCACGCCGGCTGCCACCGCGACGCCTGCCCCGGACAAACCCAATCTTGTTGTTCAAAACCCTACTTATTCCCCATCCAATCCCAAAGAAGGCGATCTGATGTCTTTTGCGGCGACGGTGAAAAACACAGGCGGCGCAAGCGCGGTCTCATCCATCACTCAATTTAGAATTGACGGAGCCGCAATGGGTACGGACGTAACCGGCACTATGGCCGCCGGCTCGGAAATATCCCAGAACGTTCTCAATGTCTGGACCGCAACCGCAGGCAGCCATACCCTGAAAGTATGCGCTGACGAAACCAATAATGTTGGTGAAAGCAACAAGAGCGATAATTGCAACACTCAATCTTTTACCATTACCACCGGTGCCACTCCTACACCTACTCCCGCGCCTGCCCCCTTACCTACCGATCCACCTGCCGCCCCCTCGAATCTGGGGGCTACCGTCACCTCCTGCGCCGCGGTCTTTGCCACGGTTAGGCTCACCTGGCGGGATAACGCCACAAACGAGCAAGGCTTTACGGTCTGGAAGTATCAGGTGGGTGTCGATGCCGGCGTTGTCCAAATTGCCGACCTTGACCAAAACAGCACCTCGTATACCTGGGGTGCGGCCGTTTTGGGCGGCCACTACCAGTTCATCATCGGCGCGTATAACCCGGCGGGTAATACCTGGAGTGACTGGACTCCGGAGATGGTGACTCTCTGCGCCACCCCTACCCCCGAGCCTACCCCAG
>Ga0209343_10000083_pt1 | contig 115122 bp, 118 predicted proteins | sample RifCSPlowO2_02_FD_184026 | JGI IMG/M metagenome (GOLD analysis project Ga0209343, IMG submission 184026) | Groundwater microbial communities from Rifle, Colorado - Rifle CSP2_plank lowO2_0.2 (SPAdes) (version 2) | ecosystem: Environmental > Aquatic > Deep subsurface > Groundwater | place... | reverse complement strand
AATGACCATTTTAGGGAACTGTTAATACAAGCCAAACGAAGGGAGGTGAAACCAGAAGCAGTGATTGCAGATAGTTGGTATTCAAGTTTAGATAACCTTAAGTTCATACGTGATTTAGGGTGGAATCTGATTTTCGCATTAATCTAAGAGTTTGAGGAGCAGATCGGGTTGAAACTTCTTTCTCTACTGGCATTGTATAAAACTACGCTTAAAACTATCAAAAACACACAAGAGTGTCAAGCTAGGAAAAACGAGTCTAAATTTTACCTCATATTGCCGCCGGTTCCAAGCCTTTCACTTCCCCTTTGGCTTTAACTGTAAATTGGGCTGCATGTTTTAAGATATCCTGGGTGGCTATAGGCAGGGAAAAGGTAAATGTTGAGCCTTTGTCTGCTCCTTCGGACCGGGCCCAAATACTGCCGTGCATTAGTTCCACCAAAGATCTGGAAATATATAATCCTAAACCCGTGCCGCCTGAGGTGGAAACAGCTGTATATGAATTATCAAGTCTTGAGAATTTATGGAAAAGTTTGCTTAAATCATCGCGGGCAATACCCAAACCATTATCTTTGACAGACACTTCAACTGTTTTGCCGTCAGTGAAAAAGTCCACTGTGATAGCGCCTCCGGGATAAGTAAACTTTAAGGCATTGCCGATTAAATTTAAAAGGATTTCATGCACTTTATCCGGATCAGCAAAGACTTGCGGCAAGCTATGCTCCAGTACCAAAAGCTGCAATCTTTTCTCGCCAGCCTTAATTTTTACCTCTTCCATCACATCTTTGGTAAGCTCTACAATACTAAATGGTTTGGGATTAATTTCAATTTTGCCGGCTTCGATTCTGGAAACATTCAGCATATCAGAGACTAAATTTATCAGCCTTTCTGTGGAGACTAATGTCCTGTATAAATATTTTTCCAATTTTTGGGACAAAGACACATCAGATTTATGCAAAGCCATCCAGACATAAGATCTGATAGCTGTCATGGGGGTCCTAAGTTCATGGGAAGCCACAGACACAAAATCATCCTTTAACTGATCCAATTCTTTAAGCCTCTGATTGGCAACAGCAAGTTTTTCACTTGTATCTTTCAGTGTTTGGTATAACATTACGTTGTCTAGTACCCGAGCTACTTCTCTGGTAAATTCTTCCATAATGGTATATTCAAATTGTGAAATTTGATCTCGCTTCTTTTGAGTAGGATATTCAATTATACCGATTACCCTACCTTTAGTTATCAACGGGTATAAAAAAACACCTCTTAAGTTAAACTCTCTTTGGATTTTTTGAGAAAATTCTCGAGGTAAAACACCTGCTTGAATATCATAGAGATTTTCCGTAAAAGTTTTTTGCTGACTGTTGATCACTTTAATAAAAAGATTATCTTTTGAATTAAAGGGCACAATTTGATCGTTAAACCGAACAGGCAAGGTTTTAAGCAGTTGCTCTAACTGCTCGTTAGTAGAAATAGCTACCCGCTTTATACCATTAATTTTGTAGTCTGCAAGTGCGATAACCCCAAAAAAGTAACCCAATTCTTTACGTACAACATCAACTATAGCTTGGGATAAAGGTTGAATCTCTACAGTAGATATGGCTGCAATATCAAGACTTCTTAAAGCTTTAAGTAACCTATTCTGATATGACAGCTGATGCATTCTTTTTTGCACATAGATAGCAACAATAAAACTTAATAACAAAATCAATAGAAAAAAAGCTGCGGCAGCTAGCATACCTGATTTCATTATATGAAAAGCCAAAGGGTTTGTCTAAGGTAATATTGAAATTAAGCCGCCCGAGGATGCAAAAATCTATGACCTACAACTCCAATGCTGTAAGCAATCATACCAAATTTTGATCTTACTTCTAGCTCTGTCAACCTTAGCTGCAAATCATCTGTACCCCGCCTGGCTTTTAATGCTAATAACCTGTTATGCCCAATAGTAAACGGTAACATTGAAATAATCGGCGGGGAACCTTTTTGGTACTCATCCTCATGCACATCCATTACTGCATAGGCTATATCATCTTTATCCCCTAATTGCTTATAAGCTCCGGCAAATCTAGTTTGAGTGCCTCTACGATGCAGATTGGCAGATGTAAACAACATTGTAAATTCATCAGGTGGTAATCTTAATTCATTTCTTATATATGTAAATAGTTGCGCTGTTGGACCGGTATCAGTCTTATCACACCACACCATTAATTTTTCCCTGACTCCATGAAATATGTCAAAATTAGTCATCCAGTCCGGTAAAATGGGATTTGCTTGCGCTATAACTCCAAATACTTCATTACTTAAGACTGAAACTAATTTCTCTACCAAAGGTCTCTGGCTAGGGGCTACCCATAAAGACATCTCTACCCTGGGAATCCCTAATGCTATTAATTGATCTAAAGGTCTTCCTTTTTGATGGTTGATTAGGCGCTGAATCTCCGGACCTGATTTGCCAACGTAATAACCTATGCCTAAAACATACGGGCCATCGCCAGATTGAAGTAATACAGTTTTTAAACCATATTTATCCGGCCGGATTACAACTTCTGCTACCCTTGGTAACCAACTAGGATCAGCAGTAGTAAGAATTGAGACTTCTCTTTGAGCAGGCAGTCTAATTTCACTGTCCAGCATTACCATACTTTATAATCTTTCAAGGACCGCATTCAAATAATACCTCTTGCCAGCCTGCCCGGGTTTCGGCTCAGGATGATCCCAATGGTATGCATCAACAACCCGAAAATAGCTTCTTGAAGCTTGTTCAAGATCTTCTACCGTACCAAACCACCAGTTAAAAGTTTCGTATTTATTAGGATAATTATGAAGTCTGCTAAGTTCTTCGCCTTTCCTGGTTTCCAAATTAACAAATCCGTTTCTAAATTCTAACCAACCAATATTTGCTTCTCTTATTGGAACACCGTAAAATTCATCATCCTCTCCGCAAAACTCTGTCGTGACCCCCAAAGCGCCTGGCACTGTAATCTCAACCATCTGCTGGAAGTACTTTGGCCAATCCTTACGATGTAAATGACATAGTGCGCAAAAGGTATGGAAACCTTCAAATGTTCCTTTTCGGAATGGTTGTGCAAGCATATTTCCCTGTACAAATTCTACTCCATTTCCTATAAGTCTTTCTCGATAAGCTAGTAATCGAGCCGATCTGACGCCGTTTGAAGTAATTTCAAGTCCGGTTGCCCTAAAACCATGATCTGCTGCGAGCTGAAGGGTATGCTCCCCTGTACCAGACCCAGTATCTATAATCCGTGGTCTAGGACCAAATCGATTTTCTAATGCCCTAGCAAACCAGTGAATATTTGGAGGAAGAGGCTGTTTTTTCCAATGCCCCCCTTGATCTATTTGTTGCTCACCAAAAACTTTTTCAAGAGTTTGAATTTTATCACTATAAATACTTTCGGCCATATATAGTTTATAATAAACTTAACCATATTTAACCACAAAAAACCTCCACTTGCAAGAGGTGAAGATTTAGGATATAATAACTACAATTATATAGGCCTATATATGTCTTACGAAAATAGGCTTGGAAGATATGAACTTCCAAGTCGTGATATTAACGATACACCAGACGGGATTCCCTGTCAAGAGGGTAAAAAAAACATCCTCGGAACACTCGACCACTTTACAAAAGGCAGATTCAGTGAATTCATTTATAATATAGATACTTTTCTTCATGGAGTAAGCGGCAGAGAACGGTTTTCCCTTTCTTTAGCAGCACAATCAGGAGCAACAGCAGGTCTTACAGCAGTTGGTTATGCGATAACCCCGATGGTACAGGAAAGGCTGCTTGATAATTCCTCTGCTATTGCTCATGCTCAGGAATCAGGGCTTACCACTATATCTACTGCAGAAGATGAAGAAACTGAAGAAGATGAGAAAGAAACAGAAGTGGCAGGAGTACAGGCAGATGCCAGCGAGGCAGAGGCAAAAGCGGCAGACATACTTGCTGAAAATCCCGATGTATTGGGTGAAATTGCAACTAATCCGGATGAACCAGCAATAGTCAGCCAAACCTTCCCTGAAAAATCTATTACAGAATTAACGCCTCATCAAAAAGTGGTTAAAAATTTAAGGGAATTATTAAGTGATGAAGGATTAAATAATGCGCCGGATTTTTTTACCCCATTAAATCCTGATGAAGTAGAAACCTTTGAGAAAAATCCAGACCAAAGAGTTTTTAAAACTTTTAGAATTCTCCCTGGTCCTAAAAATGAACCAAGATTATTTTTATTAACAGGAGGGAAATCCGGCTTGAGTTTTAATTTGGGTAATATTGCCACTACTGAAGAGGCAATCAGACTGATAAACCTTATGGATCCGGAAATGATTCCCCTATTAACTAGTGATGAATATGGTTTAAAGGGTATATCTAATTTGTACTTTGGACCGAAAGGATACTTTTCCACTTATGATCCAAAAAGAGGTATTGTACAATTCAACGAAGCTCAATTCCCATATAAACGAAGTCTAGGCGAAATCATCCAACCATTCTTAGCTGAGGCGCGCATTATCCATACTTTAAAAAAGTCTGAGGCGAGAGAGGGAGGGGAAATACTTGTGGGAGAAGATAAACTTGATAATAAACCCGGTATAGATAAGGTTCTGTGGACGAAAATATGGGCTGAAAAACATCGAGATCAGTTGGGTAACATATATGTAACCGTTATAAATTTTGTTGATGTTAATCTTAAATATTATTCTTCACATCGGCCATAAAAAGCGCTGAATTGTTGTTTGACATTTTAGAGCAAATCCTTCTACAATGTAAGCTGACATGGCCGATGACCCGCAGCCGGAGGTACTCGTGATTCAATCCCAAAGAAAAATACCGCCTGTAATAAAAAAGTTATTTATTATCCTGCTGGCGGTCAGCCCTGTATTCATAATCATTTACGCGCTTATCCGCCCACCAATATTGCCTAAACAACCACCAACTACTCAACCTTCTGTCTTACCTTCGGTTAAGCCGAAAATCCAGTTACCCTGTCCGTCTTCAGCTGTATTTTGCTCCGGCGCAAAACCGGTTATTAAGGATAAAGCTTTTTGGGGCCTGGGAGCAAAACTTGAAGCAAACACTCCAATTTATGCTGTTTTTGATGGAGAGATAATATTGCGGACCAGATCTGTGGCAGCCAAACCAAACAATGAAACTTTCCTTCAGATAGAGTTGGTTAATAAAGACAAAAATCTTAAAGCCTTTTACTTTATTAAAGGCAATCCTGATATAAAACATCAGTATAAACAGGGTGAGGAAATCACCAAAGTACCAAAAGAATTAATCACCACTTATGACAATAATAATTTAATATTTCTGTTGACAGACAATCGGGATCAAATAATCTCTGTTGGAGATATTGATTTTACAAGCCAAGCCAAATGAAAAAAATAATCAAGCTCCTATTACTAATAACCTTATTATTTATTCTGCCCAAAACTTCATATGCAGAAAATCAGGGGTGGAGAGGTCTATGCGGACAGTTTAATGATGCAACAGATACAATTCCCGGTGTTACCGGCACAAACGGTAAAAATTGGACTGCAAGAATAGGATTTAAAACAGTTTTAAATCCTGACGGGAGTTATTGCAGATATGATACCAGTACCTCTTATTTAGGTTATGAAACAAACAATAATGTAAATTTAAGATTTTCCGCTTTTTGGTGTAAGAACAGAGCCGGAGGAGACTGTAGCCCTAATAGCACTGATTATAACAACCTCCAGTATGCAACAGTTTTCAATTATACTGTTCCCGCTGCAGGGACAAATGCGCTGCCATATAACAGCTTTACTTTTAATATCAGCGACCCTGGTTACCCTTGCGGCAAGGTACAGGCAGACCTGGGGCCTGACCCGGATGAACGTGATTTTGATTCGGAACGCAATGCAATTATTACAGGGAGCATATACCAGACAACTACCAACGACTGTACTGGGGCTGAAATAACCCCTCCATTTAATTTCAGTTTAAGTAATGGTGGAGATAAAACCGTCCAGCAAGGATCATCTGTCACAAACAGCATTTCCATAACCCGCAGTCAAGGCACTACCCAAAGTGTTTCCCTAGCTGCCTCTACCTTAAGCGGTAGCGGCGTGACATTTTCCTTTTCTCCCACCTCCTGTACTCCTAGTGATACCTGTTCCAGCACACTAACTATAACTGCCAGCAGCACTGCTACCACAGGCAACCGTACTATCAAGGTTACAGGCACAGCCGCAGACAACAGTGTGTCACATTATACTGAATTTAGTTTAGATTTAACTGCTGCCCCCCCACCAACCACTCCCAACTGTACGGTAACCGCAGTCCCTACCGGCACAGACTGTAAAAATGCTCTCAATGAGCCAATTGGCAAAAATGTAATTGGCACTGTCACAATTAATAATATACCTTCATATGCAGAGATTAGTTGGAGGCTGGGTAAGGATGGAACTAGCAGTATGTTAAATGATCCTTCTTCTAGAACCTCTCTAACAAGAACTATGAATTGTGTAGAATATACGTCAAATGGGACACTTGAGACAAAAATTAAATCTGCCATAGATGGCGATTATGTAAATCCAACAACATCACCACCAGTAATAACAACCTGCCTCACATCTTTTTCAAATCCGGCACCCGGAACTGGACAGATAGGTGGTGTAGTCACAACTGGAGCAACAGGGGACTTTGTATCTCTTGAGTATAATCCTTCATGCGGGCCTCCTTATGATGATAATAGATTGAATATTGGTGTTAACTGGACAACATCTGACAATAATAACTATGCTTTCCATCACTATAAAGCCTGGATTGACTTTTCTTTTACTGATGCTATAGGGCGGGAATGCTTTAGAGGTACTGATAATACCGGAGATGCCCGCAACGGCTGTAGATATGATACAGATATATCAGGAGCTGCTAACAGAAGCTATGCTTATAATGACTTAGAAATATATAATACTAGTAACAATGCTACCTATCATTCTCTGCTAATTAGAGGTTATAATTATGATGATGCTTGGGAAGCTTCTTCGCCATCCAGTGGTTGGATTTCCTCTGCGCAGCAATGCCCTCCTAATTTGGTCGTTGTTGAACCCGGCTTTTCTCCTGCAAATTCTGAATTAGGCGGTAATATGAGTTTCTGGGGAACTGTTAAAGAACAAGGCTGGGGATTAAATGCCCCTAGTTCAATAACCAGGCTTTATATCAAAAAAACAACTGGCAGCGATACCTCATTTTATCAAGTGCCTTTTGATAAAACTACGGACAATCTAACAAAAAGAACAGGCGAAGAAAATGAACGATGGGATGACTTAAATGGAACAAACAGCAATTCTTTGCAAAGTGCTGGAAATTATGCGTTTAAAATCTGTGCTAATGCAACTAATCGTTTTGCTGAAACAAGTTATTCCGATAATTGCAGTAGAGAAGTTCCTTTTACAATTGCTCCTGCTCCTCTTCCTGATCTTGATCCAGATCCGACAATCAATATATACAGAGGCAGTGAGTTAACACCTATTCCAGATGAAGGCAATATTTATGCTGGTGATAGTCTATATTTTATGGCTACCTTACTCAATAACGGAATAAGTAATGCGGGTTATTTTTACAGCCACTTTTGTCGGGATGCAGGTACTGAAACCAATTGCTATACCACTAACATTGATGCCATACGTGCCAGTTTCGATATTAACTGGTACCTTAATGCCGGACAAACCACTAATTATAGCTCGGCCGCAAATGGATATGGCCCAAGGGCAGCTACTGCTGGAAATCATACTGTATATTTTTGCGCTGATACTAGTAGAGTCATTACTGAAACCAGTGAGAATAACAACTGTGTATCTAAAACTTTTAATGTTATTTCCCCATGGCAGCCCTGGATACAGGTGGAAGGAGATATGCATTCCAATACCAGGATTGATTTATCAGGAGGACCTTAGGAATTGAGAACAGATAACCTTATCGTTTGCCCCAAACTATCCTCCCCTCACCCTCAAGTGTCACAGGTGTAGTTCCCATGTATTTTTTTATCCGACTAAGCAAAGGTTTCATCTGGGCAGGAAATTTTCTAGCATAATCTTCCAACTTAAGTTTGTTGATATCTCTTATATCCAATTCCTCAATGTTAATACTCCTTTTGCCCATACTTACCATATAGAGTTGATCTAGTAATGCTTTTTCCTTCTCGGCAATATATTTACCGTTCCTGAGATTATAGCCAAAAAATAGCTGTTTTTTCAAATGGCTAAACTCTACATCTACGCCGGCAATAACCATTTTTTTAGTAGGCCTGATGGTAGCAAAGGTTTTGACATAAGGAATTTGCGATAAAATACCATATTGGGATAATGCTTGTTCGAAAGATAGGTAAGAAGGAAAATATAGCTCGTTGGCGATCTGTTCTATATCAGGAGCCTCTGTGAAAGGCGAATAAAGGTCTTTTCCCAATCTAACCAACACCCCTGATTTGACCAACCTATTTAAAGTCACATAAAGACTGCTCCTTTTAAGATTCAACACTTTTTCTAAATCAGCTACAGTAAAATAAGACTTGTCAAAGCCTCTTAGCTTTTTAATCAGTTCAATATCTTTAGGTCTTTTTCTCGCAGAGAAGAAGTTATTCACTCTAACCATGAATCAATAATCCTCCAATATGTTCTTGATAGTAACCTGTGCAGCTCCGCCTTAGTGTGTGTTTTATCGTAACCCTCAAATCTTACTTTTACTTCCTTCTTCAACAGCTGGTTGATGTACCAGTAATCAAAAATATCCCTGGGCGCTTTTCTGTTTTTAATGGCATCTTCTTTTTCCTCAAGTATCCGCTCAAGCTGCGCTACCTGAACTAAAACAGTTAAAGGCGTTACCTCACTTCTAATAATCTTGTCGCTATAATCTTTATCTTTTATCCATTCCCCTTTCCTCTTAGAAACTTCAACTTTAATTGAAAAAGCAAGATTTAGATAATCTTCTTTAATCTTAATTAAGCCAAAAATTGTGTAATATTTCTCTTTTGCCTCGACAGATATGATTGCCGGGTATGTATGCTCAAGTTCTTTTAAAAAACTAGTGAATGAGTTCTTTCCTTCAGAAATAAATCCCTCCCTGTCAAAATCTTTTATCAAAGTAAAATCCAAATCCTCTGAAAAGCGCGGCGAGTTGTATACCAATCTCAAAGCTGTACCACCTTTAAAAACCAAATTGGCACCAAATTCACTTTCAAAAATTTCTTTAAGAAGCAGTATTTCATACTCTTCCCGCACTACCTGTTCTAGACTAATTTGGAGTTTTTGGCTTAATGTTTGAGCTGCGATTAAATCCATAGTTAGTTATATATACTTAACATTTTTGTTAAGTTACATTAATCAATGTACCTCTATTCATAAGATTTGTCAATATATCTCATACAGTTATTGCCCCCCCATGGCAGTCCTGGATACAGGTGGAAGGAGATATGCATTCCAATACCAAAATTGATCTGTCAGGAGGACCGCCATAGGAATTGAGAATGGAAAAGGGAAAGAATTTATACACTTTTACTTAAATTGCACCTGAAGGGTTGTATTTAAGGCTGATGCGAGTCTTTTGAGGAATGATAAAGATGGTGTAGTATTGGCTCTTTCAACACGAGAAATTACTGATTGCCCTGTATGCAATTTCTCTGCCAGCTGCTTTTGTGTCAAACCCTTTTCTATACGAGCACGGATAACTGCCCTTGCAATCTCGAACTCAGGCCGACTATCTTCGTAGAGTTTTTTAAACTCAGGGTTTTTAAGCAATCTTTTTTTCATTTTTTCAAAATCGTCCATGATTGAATAATATCACAAAATTGTAATATTACAAGTGTTAATTTCCAGATCTTAGTTGATACTCAGCTAATCTCTTAAGAGCTATATCTATCTTCCTTTGGTCAGTTTTTTGTTTTTTCTTTTGGAATCCATGCAGCAGCAGAAAAATCTTTCCTGTCTGAACGATATAAAAGAATCTAAAATTGTTACTGCCTAAAATTCTAAGTTCCCACAAAGAAGTTCCGGTTACTTTCTTAACGTGAGGCAGACTTAAAGTAATCCCGAATTCTTTCAGTAAAGTTAGCATATCAACAATTTTATTTTGTGCTTTAACATCTAAGCTAAAGATGAATTCTTCCACAGGAGATTTTTTACCGGTAGTTTTATAATACTCTATTTTCCATCCCTCGTCCATAAAATCATTTTAACATAAGCAACTTTTACCAAAATTAACCTATCCGGAGGACCGCCATAGGAATTGAGAATGGAGAATTGAGAATGGAAAAGTTAAAATATTCAGGAGAGAAACCCAAATAAGTAAAGGGGGATGTTTTTCTTATCTCCGATCAAAATATCATCTTTAATTATGTAGCCTTTTCTGCTTTTTTGAATAAAAGCAGAAGTTTTGTTTTTTCCTCCGATTTCAAAATAATAACCGCCGGATTCAATATCTGCTGACTCTTTTGAGAATACAAAGTATCCGGCATTTTGGAGAGTGCAAACAATAAACATCTCACGCATCAGACCGGTTGGGGGCTCTTTGCCTATTTCTCTGTTTAAAGCATATAAAAGATTGGTATTGTCAAGGAATATTTTCTCAGCATCCCGCACTAAAGCATATCCCTGTTTGTTTTTTAAAAGAAAGCGTAAAAGTCCTGTATCTTTTAAGATTTGAATATATTCTGCAATGGTTGTATGATCTTTTTTTAGATTCTGGGCCAATCTGTTTATATTAATACTGCCGGGCTGGGAAGTTGCGAAAAAGTAAATAATTTTTTTAAGAGTCTCAAGATTTGATGTGTGAAGGGAATAAAAACTGCTAATGTCTTCGTAGATAACTTTATCAACAATATTTTGGAGGGTATTTTGATAGCTTTCATAGCTTTTAAGCTCGAGAAATGTGGGATAGTAGCCTTGTTTCAGGTATTCTTTTAAGTACCCCAAAAGCTTTGGCGTTTGGGCAAAATTTTGAGCATACCGGTAATAATCACCAATCAGATTATCAAAGGTTAGCAAAGGATATGATTTATGAGTTTGTACTTCCAGAAATTCCCGGAAAGAAAAACCATACATAGTTTTTAAAACCAGTCTTCTGGATAAATCAGTTTTACCGTGAGCCAGATTAATACTTGAGGAACCCGAGAAAATCACGGATAGCCTAGGAAAAGAATCATAAATATTCTTTAGCTCTTGCTCCCAATCTTTATATCTATGAATTTCATCAATGCAGATAATCTGACCATTAAATTCTTTAACAAACCGGTCAACTGTCCCAAAAAGATTATGTTCAACAAAATAAAGATTATCTGCTGATATATATAAAGCTTGCTGAGAATTGAGATAATTATCCCTTAAGTAGTTTACAAGAAAGGTAGTTTTACCTACTCCTCTGGCCCCGATGACACCGACAAATCGGCTGTCCATTTGAAAATCATCGTAAAATTTCCTTCTGTATAAAGGCACTGTCTCTTTTAAAAGACGGTGGTAAATTTCAATCAGTATATCCATATTTTGACTCCACTCAAAAAATATTATCATAAAACTTGACTGGAGTCAACATAAAATCTTAACCATCCTGGATACAGGTTGAAGGAGATATGCATTCCAATACCAGGATTAATTTAGGGCTGTTGACAAATGGTTAAAGTTATGACCATGATGGAATAAGCAGCGGAATGAAAGGGGGTGAAAAATTGGAACTTCTTTGGTATTTTGTGGCAGGGTTTTTTCTTTTTAACTCTGTCCCGCATTTAGTTAAAGGCATTACCGGCCAGACTCATATGACACCCTTTAAAAGGGTTTCTTCACCGGTGTTAAATGTGGTTTGGGCATTTACAAATATAGTCTTAGGGTTGTATGTATTAGGAGCGGCAACAGGCAGCGGCGGATTAACTTTGCCCTGGAATGCTGATTTAAGCGGAATAAACCTTTGGGTGTTTCTGACAGGCGGATTCGCGGTTGGGGCATACCTGGCCAGTTTCTGGAGTAATCCTAAAGCCCGTTTGCCCTGGCAAAAAGATTAAAGTCTTTTAGAGGTTTTCTTGGAACAGGAAACACAAAGTGATGTCATCGGCATAATTAAGAGCCTGCCGATTTCTATGTTGTGGCCGCATCTATCACATTTTCCGTAAGTTCCCTGTTTGATTCTTTGTAAAGCAGTTTTAATGCTGTTATTTGCTTTTTTTAATTGTTTTTCTAAAACTATTGTTTTGATGTGGGAATCGGCAATATAAGCATCCGTGCCGGGTTCGGAAGTTTCCGCCAGTATCTGGGGTTTAGCCGGATCATCCTCTGATACTTCTTTCAGATTCTTTTCCACCTCTTTTTGCTGCCTGAGCAAATTATTCTTAATGTAATTTATTGTTTTTGTAGGAAAATTTAACATTGATTTTTTGTAAATTTTTCTTTAAGTTTCTCAGATTCCACCAAAGGGCTGTTTTTTTATTATACCAGTATTTCTTTAGGCTTTCCAGATATCTCTTGCGGGTTAAAGAATCGGTAAAAAGTTTGAGGGTAAATTCGGTAAACTCCTTACAATCCGAAAACAGGTTTCTTCTGGTTACTGTATAAAAGATGCTGACTCCTAAAATCACCAATACGGCAGACAAAAAGGTATCGGCGCCTTGAACATCCTTTAAATTTCCGGTTAAAAGCTTTATTGCTCCGATATAAATTAAAGACAAACTCAAAACCTTACCATTTTGATGGAAGCGGGTGGCTTTAGACCAAAGAGAGGACAAAATAAATAAGAAAAGCAATGACTCCAAAACCTGCACGGGAAATCTTTTAGCTAAAACTCCTACCATATTAACTGCCAAAAATGAATCACTGATGATTCCGACATTACAACCTCCCAGAAAACAACCTAAATTCGAAAAAACTAATCCTCCCAGCAAGCCAATTGTGGCAATATCTCCCAGTTGCCAAAAGTCCAGTTTGGCTCGTTTGGCCAAATAAAAAAGAGTTAACCAGCCCCCCAAAAAAGCGCCCCAGAAAGAAAAGCCCGGAAATTTATTAAACAGTATAATCCCTAAAAGATTTTGAGAAAAAAATGATAAATTTTCCAGTACAAAGTAAGCTCTGGCCCCAATTAATCCTCCTAAAAAGGTCAGCAAAGTTAAATCCAAAATTTTTTCTTCATTTAAATCCCAAGCTCTTGACAGTCTCCATATTAAAAATACCCCCACTAAAAAGCCTACTGCCAGAAACAATCCAAAAGAAGAAATGGGTATATTAGCAATAGTGAAAAGTACCGGAAACATGATATTTAGCCTACCATAACAACAAGGTTGAATCAAATTGACAAAGTGTGCTACACTGTTTCCTGCCGTATGACCGCTACCGCACACGCATTAATAGGAGCCAGCATTGCCGCTGCCATACCTGACCCTGCCATAGGCATTCCGCTTGTTGCCATTTCACACCCTATTGCCGATATGATTCCCCATTGGGATTTTGGCCGGGGCTGGAAAAGCAAAAAAAAGCTTGTTTTATTTTTTCAAAGCATAGCGGATCTAACTTTTGGGGTAATTTTATCTTATATCCTTTTTGGCCAATCAGTTAGTCTTACCTATCTTTTTCTGGCGATCTTGATCTCTGAATCATGGGATATATTACAGGCTCCTTACTGGCTGCTCAATTGGAAATTTCCTCCGTTTTCCTATTTTTATAATTTTGGTCACCAAACGAATTCAACAGCAAAATTGCCTTGGGGTATTTTAACTCAGGCAGCCACAGTCACAGGTTTAGTTTTAGTTTTGAGAGTCATCCACTAAGTCTTTAAGAAGCAATTTTAGCCCTTTCTAGTTAACTCCCAAATCATAACTTAACCTTCAAGTCCTAGAAAATTGGTGGAGCGTAGGTTTACAGCCGCCGGATTTTCCCGATTTTATGTTTTATACCTACTTCCCATTTACCGACCATAGCAACCACCATAACAAGGTGGTGGCCCACCTGGCGGCTTACCATAGCAAGGTTCTGGTGGCCTACCAACACAAGGAGGTGGTGGCTTACCAAAGCAAGGTGGTGGTAGCGGTGGACCAGGACTAAATGCAGTTTCTACCTGTTCCCCTATGGACAACTCCAATCCTTTACTATTTAATATTGATACAAACTGAGGCACCACACTTACGTCCTTACTGCCATTGGCAGCAGCGGTACTAGGTGTTCCCTCGAGTTCTATTAGAGGCATATTTCTCACCCCCTTTCTACTTAATATTCTGTCTAGAAAAGAATTCCTTCAAGATTAACTTTATATCTTTTCCATAAAGCTTCCTAAATTTTTGGCAAAACCTCTTTTTGTTATATCTACCCTCTAGAGACATTAGAAGTTTAATAACCCTGTCTTTACTATAACACCTAATCAAAAAGTCTACCAACAAAAATGCTAACGCATATGGTACATCCGGCTGACTACCAATAGTTTTATTCCATCGATTCCTCGTATCTATAAGGAATAAAGCTTTCGGATTATTAAAAATAGGGTTGCTATTTTTTAACCTACTTTCTTGACCCGCCACATAATAAGCGAGTCCTTCTTCAAGCCATACGGGTTCATAAGAGTTATGAATTTGCCGAATAAATAAATGGCTGATTTCGTGACAAAGAACTTTTCTAAAATCCTTTTTATTATGATTGCTTTCTCTGTCAAAAACAGATGGGCTAAACATAAATATTTTACTAGAAGAATCGGCGTATCCAACAAACCAACTAGATGTTTTATATCCAATTAAATTATTCATCTCCTCCCTGCTATAGACAAGAGTGAGTTTTACTTCGGGAATTTTCTTTTTAAAAAAACTTGAAGCTCTAATATAACCATATCTAAAATCTTTTATAACCCCATTTAGACTTGGGTCTTTTGAGAGAAAAGAAACAAAACCTTTTGATTGAGGTCCTAATTCTATGCCTGTTAAATCCTTCTCTGAGTTTATATCCTTACTCATTGGACTTCTCCAAAAAACTCTTTTCTAAAGAGCGCAAAAAAGAAATCAGATGAAGTTTGCGATAGCTTAAAATCACGTTCAATTCCCTTAAAAGAAAACTGTGACGATGCGTTTTTTAATTTGTCAATAATTTCGTAGGCGGTATTATCAATAAAAACTGGTTGACGTCCTTGGGGTGCTATAATTCCTCCAAAATTTTCTCTCCTTAGTCTAAGATTAGGAGTAACAATAAGTTGTTTCTCCCAAAAATCGGATGGGGCATGATCAAGCTCTGCCACCGGAGAGCATCTTGCATCTAGAGAATCTGTTGCTAATGGATCCATGCCTTTTCTATCGCCAGCAAATTTTCTGAAATGGTTGCCATCCCCCAAAGCGCAAAGTGGATAGGACATTAAAACGTCAACATCTATTCCTTCATCCTTTTCTAATCTTAATAAATCTTCAAGCATCTGTTTAAATGCTCCCCGATTAATACCAATCTCTGAAAAATTAGTTCCGCCTAAACAAGGAGTGGCTTTGGTCGCTGAAAAAGATTTTACCCCTAATTTCTTCACAAATGCACCTGTCTCAAAAACCTGATTTTGGTTCATTCTCGTTACTACCATATTCGCTGCTACACTTAATCCGGCTTCTTGACAGATCTTTATACCACGCACTGTACGTTTAAAAAATCCTTCTCTTTGAGTTATAGCATCATGAATTTCCTCATCAAAAGAATGCAACGACGTAAGTATGGAGCCTAAACCCATCTTTCTAAGACGATCTGCCGTAGCAGGGGTCATGGTTGTTAAGTTACTGTTTAAGGAACAATCTAAGCCTCCTTCTCGGGCTTGCCTAATTCCCTCAATAACTGTTGATCTATAAAGAAATGGTTCTCCTCCGGTAAAGGTAACGCTAAAAACTTGATCCTGAATTAACCCTGCCATAATATGTGAAAGTTGATCTTTCTGTAGGGTTTTCTGAGGGAAATTGGCAACCTCTTTTTTGAACTGTTTTCCTCGCCAAAAATTATAACAGTGCACACATGCTTCATTACATAGAGTCGTCACCTCTACCTGAACATCAAGTGGCGCAGAAAGAGTTTTATAAATATCCGAGGATCTTACTTGATCCTCTTCTATCGCCATAGGCCGAGTATAGTATCAACATTTCATTCTGTCAAACGCTGCTCGTTTGGCTCCTTCAATCAAAAATACTCCACTGCGTGGTTTAGAATTAATATCTTTCTCTGCCATACTCATTCTATCGGGCAGAACCGTTTATAACTTACCACTTATTAATTCTTTAAGATACCGGCTAAATTCTTTGCCTATTTCAGGATGAATTTTAGCCAGCTCAACTACTGTCTTCATATATTCTAATTTATTGCCGGTATCATAATATTTGCCGTTTTCAATCTCTACCGCATAGAGCGGTATTCCTTCATTTTTTAGCAGATTAATTGCATCAACCAGCCAAATTTCTCCACCTTGCCCCGGGGTTAAACGTTTTAAAGCGCTAAATATTTCCGGAGGTAAAATATAGGCTCCATGAGTGGCAATGTTGGAAGGAGCTTTGTCCGGTTCAGGTTTTTCCACTATAGACTTGATTTTGTACACATTTCCCACTCCGCCCGCGGAGCGAGGCGAGCCTTCTACCGGCTCTAAATCCGCTATTCCATAACGTTTTAGATCTTCCTTTTTTTCAATCTTAACTCCGGATATAACAATTCCGCCGTATTTCTCGTGGACCTCAATCATTTGTTTTAATCTTGGAGGTTCAGCATAGATAAATTCATCTCCCCAAACAACAGCAAAAGGCTCATCTTCTATTACTGATTCTCCAGCAAGCACGGGAGTACCATTACCATAAGGCCCTTTTTGACGAATATAAATAAAGTTGGCCATATTTGAAATACGGTTGATTTGTTCAAGTAAAGCATCTTTTTTGCCATTGACTAAATTTTGAACTAAATCCTGGTTTGGAGCATCAAAATGATCTTCGATTGCTCTTTTGGTGGAACCTGTGACAATGACAATATTTTCAATGCCTGATTCAACTATTTCCTCCACCACATATTGAATAACCGGCTTGTCTACAATTGGCAGCATTTCCTTGGGCATGGCCTTGGTTTGAGGAAGGAATCTAGTTCCAAACCCGGCTGCAGGAATTAAAGCTTTTGTAATCTTCTTTACCATACTAGTTATTATTCGAGCGATTAGTCGAGAACATTCCTTTAAAATATAATATCATAGTTTTTAAGGTAACTTCTCGAGTCGCTTTGCTCCCTCGAAGAATAAATTACTTCACCCGTTCTACATATTCCCCGGTCCTTGTATCCACCTTCACCTTTTCTCCTACTCTCATAAACATAGGTACTTTAACCACCAAATCATTATCCAAAACAGCTTCTTTAAATACATTGGAAACAGTATTACCCTTTTCACCGGGCCCGGTTTCTGAAATGGCATAAACTAAGCTCATGGGTAATTCTAATCCTAAAGCTTCACCGTCTGATACAATTAACAAAACTTCCAGTCCGTCCTTTAAATATTTTGCCTGATCACCAATTACTTGTGAGGAAACGGAAAATTGTTCAAAAGAAATTGGATCCATTAAGTTAAAAGTATCCCCCTCTCTGTACAAAAACTGAGCTTTTTTCTTCTCAACATTGGCCTCATCAACTCTGGCGCCAGTAATAAAGGATTTCTCTATTACCGCTCCTGTCTTAATGTTTCTAACCTTTAGTTTAATATTACCTGAGCCTCTGCCTGTTTTAACATGTTCATAAATTAAAACCAGCAGGATATTATTCCCTTCTTTATAAAAAGTGCCGTTTCGCAGCTCTGTTACATTTAACGCCATAGTAAAGATTTTATCAGAATTCCCCTCAAAATTCACTATTAGTAACCTCCCTAACGAAACTGTATCGGAATAGCTATAACGAACTGGTATTTTGGAGAAATTTTCTAATTCCTTCCCTATCCCTTTTTAACCATTCTACATTTGAATAAATTTGCTCTAAGGCTTGAGCTATAGTCCTTTTGGCTTCAGGAACAGGATTTTTAGCAACAAACTTTTCTATATTTTTGGCATCTTCCGTGTGGGTAAATTCTCCGGCCAGCCCGAAAACCCTGGTGAAATAATGGCCTCCCGCGTATCTTTCTTTTAATAACTTCCAATTTCCCTTTACAAATTCCCAGGCTAAATACCTTCCATGAAAGTTACTCCAAACTGAGGCAATAATTTGTAAGGAATTTTGGAATCTTACATGCTTTGAGATGGCAAAATCTAAAGTTTGCTGTAAAATACTTTTAGATTTGAAGAGGCCCAAAGACCTGCCGATCCTTTCTTTCTCCTGCTGATTTTCTTCTGCCTTGTACATTTTAATTAAAGTATTAAATTCTTTAATTCCCCCGTTTTCTGCTACTAAATTATAAACAACACCAGCCAAGTCAGGGTCTATTCTTTTACCAAATAATTCCTGGGCTTTTTTGATGGTTTCTTTATCTCCAAACCTCCCAAGCATGTTTAAAACTACACTTCTTAAAAGTGAATCTGTATGTTTTTCATCCTTCTTTTTCTCCCAACCCATTTTTTGAGCTATCCCCGAATAAATATATCTACCATAATTTTTATAACTGTTATATAAATCTTCATAGGCTAGCAGTGAATCCAGCCAGCTGATACGGGAAGTTAGTTCGGACCAAACAGTGTAATCTGTCTCCGCTACATAACTTTGGGCAAGTTCTAAAGCTAAGCTGGTCGGACTTTGTCCGGACTGGGCTAAATCAAAGCTGTCTCTGATCAACCCTAATCTATCTGGTGCAGATAATTTTCCAGTTCTCACTTGCTCTTCAAACTTTTTCAAATATTCATGTGGATAATCTACTCTTACTAAACTTACTTCCCCAACGTTTAATTTTTCCCACTTATTGGGAATAATCATAGTCTTTTTATCCATTAGAAGAACCTTGTCATAAGAAAGATTGCCGCATCGCTTCGCTCCTCGCAATGACAAGGAAAGCGGGATAGACCAGACAGTCCTATCTTTAACCTCCTTTCTGGAAATTGGGCTTGAGAAAAACCTGCTTTGTCTGAGTTCTATTTTTGATTTTTGATTTTTGATTTTTACATTTATTACCGGGTGTCCTGCCTTTGAAGTCCAGTTTTTCATGAATTTACCTACTGGCTTACCACTTACTTCCTCTAAAGCTTTCCATAAATCCTCAGTCTGGGCATTACCATAGGCATGTCTTTTTAGATAATGCTGCAGACCTTTTTGAAAATCTTTTTCTCCTAGATATTTCCAAAGCATACGTAAAACAGAGGCTCCTTTCGAGTAAGAAACTTTGTCAAAAATTTCAGATATTTCTGTAGGATGACCTACCTCAACCTCAATTGGATGAGTGTTTTTTAATGAATCTAGCGCAAATGCATCTGATAATTCTGTTGAGACAAATTGAGTCCAAATTTCCCACTGCGGGAAAATATGATCAATTGCCAAAAACTCAATAAAAGAAGCAAATCCCTCATTTAACCAAAGGTGTGTCCACCATTGCATGGTCACCAAATTCCCAAACCACTGATGAGCCAGTTCATGAGCAATCACTAAAGCCACCCATTGTTTATTGGCAGTAGACGATTTTTTCTCATCTATTAAAAGAGTAGATTCTCTATAAGTAACAGCTCCCCAATTTTCCATGGCTCCGGCTGCAAAATCAGGAATGGCAATTAAATCTAAAACCGGTAGAGGATAATCTATTCCAAAATAATCTTCATAAAAATCCAGGCATTTAATGGCTACATCCAAGGCAAATCTTGCCTGGTCTTTTTTTCCGGGAGTTGTGAAAACTCTAACCAGTCCTTTTCTTTCCCCTTTCCCCTTTTCCCCTGCCTGCTGGCAGGCATGGCTTTCCCCTTCAATATATTCAAACTCCCCCACAATGAAGGCCAAAAGATAGGTACTCATTTTGGGGGTTGGCGCAAATTCAACTACTTTATAGCCATTTTCATGCTCTAAAATATTTGATTCAATAGTATTAGAAATGGCAGTCGTATGCGCTGGTACCATTAAGGTCACATCAAAAACAGCCTTTTGGCTAGGTTCATCAAAACAAGGAAATGAACGTCTGGCATCAGTTGATTCAAATTGGCTGGTAGCCAAATGCTTTTCTTCACCAGCCAGATGGTATTTACTTCTATAAAAACCGCGCATTTTATCATTTAAAATACCCTTAAATTGTAGCTTTAATTCTCCTTTGCCCTTTGGCAAAAGCTTTGGGAAGGTAAAGGTGGCAGTTTCGGATTTAGAATCATAGGAAATTTTGCCAGCCCAGATTTCTTTGCTTTCATGAATAAATTCAGCTGATTCAATTTCCAATTCAACTGCATGCAGGGTAATCTGTTTAGTAGGTTTTTCCAACAACAAGTAAATAGTTTCTATACCCGTAAAAGTAAACTCATTGAAATCAGGCTTGAGCATAATTTTGTATCTCTCAGGCTTAACATGGCTTGGTAATCTTACGCTTCTTTTCATATGTGCTGAGTGTATCCAAATAAAGCTCCTTTGTCTAGCCCATTAAAGCTGATATAATTCAATTTACGCCGAGGTGGTGGAATGGCAGACACGCACGACTCAAAATCGTGTGCCCAAAAAGCATGAGGGTTCGACTCCCTCTCTCGGCACAGAGTCCCGAGTGGGCGGGTCCGCCCGTAGGGCGGACCATTGATTCAGAGCTTCACAACAAACTTTTCTGCCTTTTAGTGTGCTGTTCGAGCCGAAGATTTTTAAAGAAAGTACCTTTTTCTCATCCAGGTTATCTCCTCTTGCGATATTAGCTGCGTTAGCAGCTTCCACTATCCATTGTTTCATTGGTTCGAGCCAGGCATTTTTCGTCGGCGTATCGCCTCGTCGCTCAGCCCCGCTTCGCGGGTCTTCGCTAATCGCATTGTGTCGCTTCGCTCAGTCGCCTTCGGCGACTTCGCTAACTCCGATTAAATCGGAGCTAACTCCAATTGAAGGATTCTTTTTGGAGAAATTTTCGCTTTTTCTTTCCTATCTTTCTATTTTATTGATTTTGAGTAACTTTTGTCTAAAGAACACTTTTGTTACTCAAAGTAAACTAGATGGATAAATCATTAAATTGTCTCGTATTCAAGTTTGTAAACCCATCCCGGTTGCCACCTCCAAGAAGCCGGAATAACTTTTTGTAATGGTATTCCTTTTATCCAATGTTCAAGTCCGTATTGCGTAGCTCTGTGACCAATAATCATTATTTTTTTACCGCTATAATTTTTAGCTAGATCTTTTAAGAAACTTTTCATTCTTTCAGAAGCTTGTTCATAACTTTCTCCATTAGGAAAAGGGGTATCAATTCTTTTAATCTTTTCTTGAGTTACTTGTGCGCTAGGACTTTGGGTTAAATCACCATAGTTACATTCCCTTAATCTTTCATCACGAATTATTGGGAATTTATCATCAAAAGCAATTTCAGCTGTTTTATAAGATCTTTGAAGATCGGAACAAAAAAATTGCATCAAATTTTTCATCTTTTCTTCGTTCTCCTAAGTCCTTTGCTTGCTGTGTTCCTAATGGTGAAAGCTCAACATCATTCCATCCCGATGAAAGATGATTTTCATCATCCAGACTTGTTGAATGTGATTCAAAAACTATAGTAACCACAAAAGTATTATACCAAAATCAGCTTATGAGTTATTTTATTGAAGGCTGAATATCGGTTACTTTACAACAGCCTATAAAGTGGTATAATAAAAAAGAAAAGAACGGAAAAGATATAGTTGATGTCAAAAAAATAGAAATGAAAGAAAAAGAACCAAAATACCAAGTAGAATTTTTTACTGGGATTAGAATTACAAGACAAGCATCCCGTAGTCTTTGTAGCAGATTTACATGCAATGACTACTAATGATCCCAGAGAGGTCCGATGGTTAGTATTCCGGAATTATATCTAGTTAAGGAGGCTCCAAGAATCAGGGCTTTGAGGGCTTCTGAGGAAAAAACTGAATCCGGGAAGGTTGTTAGAACGATCGAAAAAATGAGTAAATCAAAACCTGAAACCGTAATTAATTTACCCATATCTACATTATATATACATCTACTGCTAATATGTACAGCTTCCTCCTGCAGAAGAAATCAGGAAGTAGTTTGAGCCTACCTCGTATTTATCCGGTTCGTTGCCTCCGTCAGCAGCCATTCTGTATGATTGTTGATCTGATTCCAAAGCTGCATTAATTTCCCAGGAATCAGCATCAGCACAGTAAGTATAGTGATAATCAGAATTGTTTAAAGGATCTATGGGCAGAGTTGCGGTGGATTAGCTCCAGAGGGTTAATAATCAAAACAACAACAGCTGCCAAAATGGCAATAATTGCTATAACAACCAAAAGTTCAACAAGGGTAAACCCTTTCATTTAATTATGTTCAATAAAGGCTTTATAACCAATAATCTTTTTATTTTCACCCGAACCGGAGTATATGTTTTACTCCAAAAGTTAAGAATAAGTCATCTTTAGCAAAAGTTATTGTCGTACCGGAGGGCTCAGAAGAATTTAGGCTTTGTTTAAAACCTAAGTTAGTAAGCTCATTCGTATAGTAATCTAAAAATGCTTGAGGGAAATCTGTAACTTGTGAGGATTGCAGATAAACACCTTCCTGCTCAATCCTTCTTTTGCCGGAAGTAAATAGAATAGTTTTGCTTTGAGTCAGTTCCCAAGTTAACCCTGAATAAAGAGCAGGTAAAACAGAAGAATCAGGGAGGTTCGGGGAATTGGGGGTATTCGGGGAAAAAAGGATGGCTGGGACAGTAGGAGTAGGCGAAGGTTTAGGGTCAAAAGAAACAACTTCTGAAATTTCTATTAAATTAGGTGTTGGGGTCATGTTGCCTTTAACTTCTACTTTCTGATCCTGAAAATCAGCCAGATTAACATTTTGTGATTTGGGCTGAAGAGTCCAGAGGGTTTTATCTTTATCATTTGCCTGCAGGTAATATCCTTTGGTAGATTTTTGGATAATCCCTTGGGCAATGATTGACCTGTGAAGGATTGGAGAGAAATTGGGGAATAGTTTACCTACAGCTGGGAGTATTAGGGGCGGTTTGGGGCGCAGGGGGTGTTTGCCCTGATTGGATTGGGGTTTGGGGGTCAGGATTAGTATGAATGAAGTGACCATGTTCATCTCTTGGTTTGTTTTGGGCTGCTTCTGAATAGTGTTCGTGTTTTAAAGCATCGGGGTTTTCAGGAGTATTCAAGGGATTCGGAGGAATGGGGACATTTGGGGGAGGAGTTTGTAGCGGAGGCGGGACAGGATTAGGTTGTGGTTGGTAAGGATTGTTTGGGTCTATTGGATTGATATGGGGGTTGAAATTAGAACCAAAGGTAGGTGGCCCGCCTGCGGGCGAGGCAGGGGTGGAATTATTATCATCTGGTGGATCTTTGGGCAGATTGTCCATGAAATCAGTATATCATTTTCTTTTTGTCTTGTGGCGGCTTCCGCCGCCCCCGCAAAGTTAAGGTATAAAGACCCATCACTGAGGGCAACGCCATGTTCCCGCTCGTTGGGTGCGACCCGCAGTCAGTAAAATTTTTAGGCTGCTTTAGACAACTCCTTTGTATCTTTTTCACCTTTGGGAGTTCTGGTTTTCTCCATACCATAAAATTTAGTCCTGTCCGCTCTAAACATTAATGCTATCTCCCCCACAGAGCCATTTCTGTGTTTTTGAATATCCAAAGTCACCAGTTCCGGCTTTTCCGGGTCTTCCCTGTAAATAAACATTACTACATCCGCATCCTGCTCAATGGCCCCTGATTCCCTTAAGTCTGCCAGTTGCGGCCTTCTGGTACCCCTTTGTTCGACCGCCCGGGAAAGCTGGCTGATAGCCAACACCGGAATTTTTAACTCCCTGGCCAAATTTTTTAAATTTTGAGAGATTTCTGAGACTTCCTGCACTCTATTTTCCAAATTCCTGCCGTGCACAAGCTGCAAATAATCAACAATCAGAAATTTTAACCCATGTTCAATCTGTAACCTTCTTGCTTTGGTTCTCATTTCCGAAATAGTTATACCCGGAGTGTCATCTATATAAATTGGGGCCTCAGCCAGCTCACCCATAGCCAAAGACAGCTTGTCAAAATCCTGTTCATCTAATTTACCTGTTTTTAATTTCCAGGCATCAATATCTGCCTGACCCACCAGTAACCTATCTACCAATTCTTCCTGGCTCATTTCCAAAGAGAAAATACCTACAGGCAAACCTGCTGTAACAGCTACATATTGGGCAATATTCAAAGCCATGCTTGTTTTCCCTTGACCGGGTCTAGAAGCCAGAATTATTAAATTAGAGTTTTGCATACCTGCCAGTTTATTATCCAAATCCCTAAAGCCGGTTGGCACTCCTCTGAGTTTGCCGGAAGATTTTTGCAGCTCATCTAAGCGGTCAAAAGACTCAGTTAAAGCATCTTTAATTGGCAAAAAATCCCGGCTGACATGCTCTTGGGAAATAGCAAAGATGCCTGCTTCTGCTCCTTCCAGTAACTCATCAACACCTTCCGATTCATCATATGCTTTTTCTATTAATCTGGTGGCTTGGACAATTAAGCTTCTGCGGACGGCGTGCTCTTTAATGATTTTGGCATAGTGTTCGATATGCGCAGAGGTTGGGACTACGTTAACTAGAGTAGTCAAGTAGGCAGCCCCGCCTATTTTGTCATAAAAACCTTTTCTTTTTAACTCTTCTGTGACAGTTACCAAATCAATTGGTTCCCTTCTTTCAAATAACGATTGGATTGCCTCATAAATAGGGCCATGCTGTTCACTGCGGTAAAAGGCTGTAGGGTGCAAAAGTTCGGAAACTCTGACAATAGAATCTTTATCAATCAGAAGCGCCCCAAGAAGGGATTGTTCAGCCTCAATATTTTGTGGAGGAAGCTTTGTTGCCTGTGACATAAAATCGCATTTGAGTTTTGAGTTATGTTTTACTTAAAACTACTACCTGGGACTCTTCAGGTAACTTCTCTTTAGTAATACTTATCTTAGGTTGGGCAACTACCCCTTCTGCTCCCATTTCTTTTAGGAATTTCTCCATTCCCTCAAGTTCAAACTTTAAATCATCTATTTTGTAATGCATAGGAATAATAATTTTTGGCTCAAGTTGAGCCACAATAGCAGCAGCCTGCTTACCATCAATAGTATAAACTGAACCTACAGGCAACAATAAAATATCCGTTTGGCCGATTTGAGCTACTTGTTTCTCTGTTAACTCCAATTGACCTAAATCTCCTAAATGAACTATGTTTAAACCGTCTAAATTTAGATGAAAAATAGTATTTTTACCTCTTTCTGAGCCACTCGTATTATCATGAAAAGACTCTATCGCGGTAATAACCACTCCTGCTACTTCGTATTCTCCAGGCTTTTTAAAAACCATTGGTTTACCGGCGCCTGAAGGAGTAGTAGTCACGTCGCCTGTATTATTGTGGTCTTGATGCTCGTGAGTAGATAAAACTATATCTGCAGATAACTCTTTTGGTAATTTCAGGCCGGTAAATGTAGAATCAAACGGATCGATTACAACTTGGGCATTTTTGCCTCTTAGCCTAAAACAAGCTTGGCCTAACCAGTAAATATCCATCGGTTTGGATATTAACATAAAGGTTGACTGTCCAACAAGAGAGATTTAATATATACAAGTGGTTAATAAGAAATTATCCCTTAAAGTCTTCGTGGTTTCTCAAATTTCAATTTTAATTGCAGGATTGTTATTTTTAGGAGGTTTATATTACATATTGAATATTCAGTATCAAAGGGGGTCCAAACCATTCTCCAAAGGCCCTGTCACTACTCCTCCCAAAACTTTAATCTTAGACTTAAGCCATCCTGATGAAGACAGTTTAGTCTTCCAAAGCCCTATTTTAGTATCAGGTCAAACTTCTCCTGCAAAAGAGGTCTTAATTTTCACAGATTCCAAAAGCTTGGTGACAAAATCCAAGCTTAATGGCAGTTTTTCCACTACTTTAGACCTAAATGAAGGCGTTAACAAAATTACAGCAGTAGTATTTGATAACAATGGAGACTCAAAGCAAATCCAAAGGACATTGTACTATTCAAAGGAGAAAATATGATAAACAAGTTCAAAATTCAAAGTTCAAAGTTCAAAATTATTGTTGCAATTACACTTTTAACTTTTAACTTTACACTTTACACTGCAACCGCGATCGCGGCTGATTCCACCCCTTCTGCAGAAGTTAAGATTAAGCTTGAAGAATTAAAAAAAGAAATTGCCTCAAAAGCTGCCAAGTTAAAAGAAGTTATTGATCAAAAATTAAAAGACAAAGCTTATGTAGGTCAAGTCAAACTCAAATCCGAGACTGCTTTAACATTAGCAACTGATTACGGTCCAAGAATAGTTAATATTAACCAGGATACTAATTTTGCGTCTAAAGTTAAAAAGAAAAATTTTAGTGCCAAAGTAATCTTTGAGGAAGATTATATTGCTGCCTTGGGTGATGTGGATGAAAATGGAGTACTTACAGCCAGAGAGGTTATCTTGCTGCCTACAGACGACTCACGACCTAAAACTTACCTTTGGGGTCAAATTGCCGCTATTTCAGATAAAATAATCACCTTAAAAGATCGTAGCTTTAAAAATATGGCTGTTTCGTTGCCGGATTCTGCTGATTTCAAAATAGGCAATTTTATCATCCTAACAGGAAGTTTTGGCAAAAATAATTTCTTTGAGACGGATTTTACTTACATTATTCCCCAAGGAGGAATCTTAAAACCAAAAAGGTTCGCCACTCCTTCTGCCCAAACATCTTCCCCTGCTGCTAAACCTAAGTAAACTTTTCGTTTGGCCCGCCTGCCAAACTTTCCACATATTTTTTAATTTTAGGCACCGAGGACTTGGGGCAAACCAACAATACATCCTCTGTATTAATAACAAGCATCCCTGCAAGATCAATTCCAACTAGCAGTTGACCATTGTAATTAAAAGCCAAGCTGTCTTTAGAATCCAAAAGTTCCACGTTGCCTTTGACTACATTCTCATCATCAGATCCTGCCAGGGCTTCTTTTAAGGCTTCCCAAGCTCCAATGTCAGACCAGCCTATATCCACGGAAATTACCAACCCATTTTCTTTCTTTAATTTCTCTAAAATCGCGTTATCAAATGAAATTTTTTCTATTTGAGGGTAAACTGCTTGTAAAACTTGATTATATTCTTTAGCGCCTACACTTTCACTGATTTTTTGTAAATCAACAAAAAGTTTAGGGGCAAATTGCTCAAATAACTTCCAAAGAAATGTTGGTGTAGCCACAAAGTATCCTAAATTCCAACTATGCTTACCATCCTTTAAGAATCTTTCTGCAGTTGATAAGTGAGGTCTATACTCAAAGCCGGAAAATCCATAAACTGGAAATCCATCAGTCTTTTCTGCCTCGGAATTAAACTCAATATAACCCAGGTTTTGACTAGCAAATCTAGGTTTTTGACCTATAAAAACAATTTTCTCCGGATCTTTTTCTACTAATTTTTCAGCTGCTTTAAGAGCATTTCTAAAAACATCTTCTTTCCTGATTAAATGATCTCCCCAAAGTATTGCCATTGGCTCATTGGGGGAAGTTTTCATAAAGTTTGCCACAGCCAAACCTACTGCCGGACCAACATCTCTTAAAGCCGGCTCTGTGATAATGTTGTCTTTAGGCAGTTTTGGCAGTTGATCCTCGATAATCTTTTTATACTGTTCATTAGTGGAAATGTATACATCTTCCCAGGAAAAATCCGGGAAAAGCTTTTGGACAGCCAGTTGCAAAGTAGATTGATCACCGATAATTTTTTCAAACTGTTTAGGGGTGTTTTTTCTGGAAAGCGGCCAGAGTCTGGTACCCACTCCGCCTGCAAAGATAACAATCTTCATAACCACTGATTACTATACCATAATATCCCAATAATATATAATAAATTCAGTTTAGAGCCTCCCAAAGCTCCCTCACCTCAAACCCCACTTCTCCCTAATCCACTCCATTACGTTCATTGGGAGTAAATAACTCAGCCTGCAAGTGACTTGAAAAACATGACAGCTCCGGATATAATTTGAGAACAAAAATTAGAGTATAATGAGCACAGTCGAACACGAACAATTTCCAAACTTAACTGCAGAGAGCTTATCTCAACCTGAGATTATAGAAGATCTGGTCAGAAAGGGTAAAACTCCCGCTTTAGCAGAAGCTACCTTTTTCTCTGGATCAAAGATGATGATATGTTATATACCAAAGCCAGGACTGAATTGGCAAGATATCCGAAGACTCACTAAACAAGCAAACCCAGACCAAAGAAGCAACGGCACATATTACACTGATTATTTTGAATTACCTTTTGCTACAGGCACTATGATTGCAAGACGCGTTGCCAGCGCACTTGGAGAACCACTGCTGCAACAAGGCGGATTCCTGACACACGTTATTAATAGATTGCCTCACCAACAAAATATAATCCCATTTCCTGATAATCCACCTGGGAGGTAGTTTAACTCTTGGTTTTTCCCGCCTCCTGCCATGCGTAGCAACTTCTGCTTTCCTCACCCAAATCATTGGCAAACCCAAAAACAACCAGAAATCTATGATTGGTATCCCTATCAAATTGCACTCTTAAGAAAGAAAGTAACGCTAAACCAGTCAATTCTAAAGAATCAGGATCAATGTCATAGTTCCTTATCGAAGCACAACTGAATATCTCCTGCACTCTTTTTGTCCAGCTTCTGGAGTTAAATGCCTCCTCAAAACTGTCTTGATCACCTTGCGCGTGTTCTGTAATTACCTCTATTAAATCATCAGTCTAATTCGTAAACGAAGTGCAACACCTGATTACCCCATAGCAATTTGACAAACAAATTTTTTGTGATATACTATTATTACAATTAAATATTTCAAAAGCGTTTGAGTGAAGTCACGATTCACAAGCTGTCCGCCAAAATGCGGACCAGAAGTTAAACTGTAAAATTTAACAGACGATGTTGGAAAACCAAAGTCGCCACTAATCCTCGTCAAGGAGCTTGGGTTTAGTTTTTGTAGGTTGAAATTAGGCGTTAGAGATGATATCCCCTATTCGGAACCTATCAGTCTGGCAGATCTAACTATTGCCAGGGGTGCTGCAAAAGTTCTTATTTCCAAGACTAAAGTAGATCAATGGGTAGGCAAATTGCTTGAGAAAGGAGCTAGGGATGCGGTTTTAGAAACAGTGGAGAAGGTTTATCCAAACCTAGATGATCCTGAAGTAAATAGAATGATGAGGGTAATTTATGGGCAAGAGTGGCAACTATCAAACCCACCTTATGCAATATCTTAAAATTTAGTAACCTGCTCATGCTATGATAAAGGAGTAAAAAAAATGGACAAAAACATTAAAGCGCAGACATTAAAGGGGTTTAGGGATTTTTTGCCGGCCCAACAGCGAAAACGTCAGTATGCCATAAATAAGCTCAAAGCAGTTTTTGAATCCTTTGGCTTTGAGCCCTTGGAAACTCCTGCTTTGGAGTATGAGGAAGTATTACTCGGTAAATATGGGGAAGAGGGCGATAAATTAATGTATAGGTTTACTGATAACGGTGGTAGAAAAGTAGCCTTAAGGTATGATCAAACTGTACCCTTATCAAGAGTTGTAGCCCAGTACCAAAACCAACTCCCCATCCCTTTTAAAAGATATCAGATTCAACCAGTCTGGCGGGCTGAAAACCCTCAAAAAGGGCGTTTCCGGGAATTTTTACAATGTGATATAGACACAGTCGGCTTAAGCTCTTCCCTGGCTGATGCGGAAATTATTCAGGTAGTTATTAAATCTTTAGAGAGTTTAGGCTTTAACAAATTTAAAGTGTTAATCAATGACAGAAATAATTTTACTGAAATTAACCCATCTGCCATAGTAACTATCGACAAGTTAAAAAAGATTGGCAAAGAGGCAGTATTGGAGGAGCTAAAAAAGAAAGGTCTTCCTGCCTCATCACTAAATGAGATATTAAATAAAAGCCTAACAGAGAAACTTAAACAGATTACAAAAATAGTTAACGACTGTCGGGTTGTGTTTGATTCAACATTAGCTAGAGGCTTAGACTATTACACAGGATTAATCTTTGAGGCAGAAATTGAGGGTTATGAGGCCGGGTCAGTTTGTGGCGGCGGCAGGTTCGATAACTTAATTGGCATGTTTGCCGGTAAACAAATTCCGGCTGTTGGTTTTGCTTTTGGCTTTGACCGCCTCATTGAAGCAATGGATGGGCAAAACTTATTCCCCAAAGATTTAACTACCACCAAAGTTTTGGTGACAGTATTTTCTCCCGATCTTTTCCCAACCTCCCTAACCACCCTAACTTCCCTTAGACAAGCCAATATAAATACAGAAAGTTGGCTTGATCCCAATACAAAGTTAGAAAAACAACTTAAATATGCCGATCAAAAAGGAATTCCCTATGTAATAATCATAGGACCTGAGGAAGCAGCCAAAAATGTAGTCACCTTGAAAAATCTTACAAATAAGACTCAAGAGGTACTTTCAATTGACGAAGCAATCTCTAAACTGACATCGTAAATAGTATAAAGTATCATGCTACACTATACTTACTAATGTCTTCACAGATTCTAAAAACTCCATTACCCTATTTAGCCCTAATTCTTGCTCACATTATCTGGGGAGCAAATTTTGTGGTGGCTAAGGTAACTTTACAGGAATTCCCTCCTATGAGTTTGGCTTTTTTAAGATTTGCCTTAGCCTCTCTTTTTTTAGCCCCATTTTTCTTATCCCAAACCAAGAAAGTTAAAATTGACAAAAAAGATTTACCAAAGCTTGTGGCGATAGGCGTCTTTATTACCTCTTTAAATATTGCCTTTTTCTTTGAAGGTATTCAGAAAACCACTGCCATTAATGCCTCACTGCTAACATTGGTCATTCCTGTTTTTTCCGTCCTTTCCGGCTGGTGGTTTTTAAAGGAAAAAATCCTGGTAATTAATCTGGTGGGAATTACATTAAGTTTGGCCGGAGCAATGATAATTATTGGTCTGCCGCAAATTTTATCCGGCAATTTTTCTCCGGAAACCTTAACCGGTAATACTCTAATAGTTTTAGCCTCACTTTCCTGGGTAATCGGAGCTACCATTTCCAAGCAAATCTCTCATAAATATCCAACCTTGATTATCACTGCTATTGCTTTTATGGTTTCAACAATGGTAATGTTTATACCAGCTGCTTTGGAATATCTTGAAGATCCAGGTTGGCCTTCGAAGGTTACAGTCTTAGGTTTATTAGGCCTTTCTTATATCACCTTACTCTCCTCTATCTCTGCCTACTTCCTGTTCGAATGGGGCCTGTCCAAAGTAGGCATTATAGCTGCAGATTTATTCCAGTACATAGAACCCTTCATAGCTACCTTCCTTGCTATCGCCATTTTAGAAGAACAAATATCCACCTCCTTTACTATCGGAGCTGTATTCATAGTCGTAGGACTATACATTGGCACTTTAGCCAAGCAAATCCACCACCGCCACAAGGCTCATAGGGTGTAAAGTGTTTGAATTTTGAACTTAATTTTGCTATACTATCCTTTACATGAAAGCAAATATTCATCCAACTTGGTATCCGGAGGCCAAAGTAACCTGTGCCTGCGGCAACTCTTTCACTACCGGCTCAACAGTGCCGGCAATTAGAGTGGAACTTTGCTCAAACTGCCATCCTTTTTATACCGGAGCGCAAAAATTTGTTGATACTTTAGGTCAGGTGGACAGATTCGTTAAAAAGATGGAGACTTCAAAGGCCAAACAAGAGGAAAGAAGAAGCATTTTGGAAGCTAGAAAATCCAAAGTAACACAAAAGAAAACTGAGAGACCTTCTTTGAAAGACTTACTCATGCAGACCCGCAAACAAATCCCTTCTTAGATACACATGTCATCCTGAGGCGAAGCCGAAGGATCTCTAGCTATGAACGACTATTTACAACAACAAATTGATGAAATTAACACCAGAATCAAGGAAATAAAACCCTTACTGGAAGATCCGGAAATGGCGCAACTGGCAGCTGAAGAAATTGCAGAACTGGAAAAACAGAAGCAGGAGCTTGAGCAATCAGCGACGGGAGACACCTCGAAGGTGGATTACGTTGGCACCTTCGAGGTGGACCAAGATGGAGTCAATCCTAGCATCGCTATTTTGGAAATCCGTTCTGCAGCTGGCGGGGACGAAGCCGGTCTTTTTGCGGGGGATTTACTAAAGATGTATGCCAAATATGCCGAAAGTAAAAAATGGGCTGTAGAGGAATTAGACAGATCAGAGGGTAAATTAGGCCAAATCAAAGAAGTAATTATTAAGATAAAGGGTAATAATGCCTACCCGTCTTTCAAGGCTGAATCAGGTGTGCATAGAGTGCAAAGAGTCCCGGTTACTGAATCCTCAGGCAGGATTCATACTTCAACCGCCACTGTAGTCGTACTTCCTCAGGTAACAGAAACCCAAATCAGCATTAATCCTGCTGAAATAGAATTTGAGGCCTTCAGATCAGGCGGGGCAGGAGGACAAAACGTTAATAAAGTCTCAACAGCTGTCAGATTAAAGCATATTCCAACAGGAATTGTAGTTACCTGCCAGACAGAAAGATCCCAACTGCAAAACAGGGAAAATGCCTTTGCTTTGCTTCGAGCCAAACTTTGGGAGATTGAACAGCAAAAAAAGGTTGGTAACATAGAAGCACAAAGAGCTTTACAGGTTGGAACCGGTGAAAGATCAGAAAAAATCAGAACATACAATTTTCCTCAAAACAGGGTAACGGATCACCGAATTGGCAAATCCTGGCATAATCTGGATAGGATTTTAGAAGGAGATTTAGATGACATCATCCAAGCCCTCTCAATACATTAAAGGCTGGATAGAATTCTATAAACTAAAGTTTAAAGTCACCCCTGATGTCTTAATCCCCCGCCCGGAAACAGAGCTTTTAGTAGATGAGGTGTTAAAATTCTATACCCTATACCCTATACCCTATACCCTGATTGATCTCGGCACCGGCTCCGGCAACATCGCTATCTCCATAGCCAAAAACCTTATTACTAACCCCAGGGGTTTACTAGCTCCACGCCTAAGGATAATTGCCACAGATATTTCCCCAAAAGCTTTAAAAATTGCCAAACAAAATGCCAAACTTCATGGAGTAGAGAACCAAATCCAATTCCTCCAAAGTGATCTTTTATCCGTCATTGCGAACGAAGTGAAGCAATCTAGCTCAGAAACAAATCCAAACAAGATTGCTCGCCTCGCTTCGCAGACGAAGCCTCGTCAAAGACGGGCGAAGCGGGCCACGCTCCCGAGTCAGACTCGGTTCGCTCGCAATAACGAGGAGGAGATAATTATTGTTACTAATTTACCTTATATTCCCTCCTCTAGAATTCCTTATTTAGAATCTTCTGTCAAAGACTTTGAGCCCCGTGTTGCCTTAGATGGCGGCGAAGATGGCTTTGAACTCTACCGTAAACTCCTCAAGCAAATTTCTAGCCTTGCAAGGCGTCCCCTTTTGAGCCTAAAGCTATTGGTTGGTGAAATTGACTATACTCACGGAGAATTGGCTATAAACGAAGCTCTAAAATATTTCCCCGATGCTCAAGTAGAAGTTAAAACTGATCTTGCCAAAAAGCAAAGGATTTTAAAAATACTATTCTGAAAATACTATTCTGAAGGCAAATCACTTAATATCACTTGAATACTTAAGGTTTTACCGTCCCGCCAAATATCCAAATCCAATCTTTGACCGATATTACTTTTAGACACAATCTCCGATATTTTATTTTCCGAATCAACTGTCTGGCCATTAATTTTAGTTATAATATCCCCTGCCTCCACCCCTGCTTTTTGGGCAGGCCCCCCCTCTACTAAATCCTGTATATAGGCTCCCTGGGGCACTTCATTTAAAATAGCCACATCCTTGGAAATAAACCTGTATTGTATTCCCATGAAGGGCCTGGAGACTGACCCTTTAGAAAGAAATTCATCAATAATCGGCTTAATTATATTGGAAGGTATGGCAAAACCGATATTTTGCGCCCCCTCAGTGGTAGCCACATTCAAGCCAATTACTTGCCCCGCGCTGTTAAGCAAAGGCCCGCCTGAATTGCCGGGATTAATAGCCGCATCAGTTTGTATTAAATTATCCAAACTCTCTGCAGCGCCGGAAAAAGGATCGCCTGCCACCACCCTTCTGCCCAAACCGGATACCACTCCGGTAGTCACGGTATTGGTAAACCTGCCCAAGGCATTGCCTATGGCAATAGCAGTCTGCCCAACCTGTAACTTGCTGGAATCCCCCAGTTCCAGCGGCTTTAAACCCAAAGCCTTAATTTGCACCAAAGCCAAATCCAATACCGGATCGCGGTATATTCTTTGTGTTTCGTATTTTTGCCCGTCCTTGGTCACCACTGTATATTTCACATCAGTATCGGACACTACATGTTTATTTGTGACAATCATCCCGTTATCAGATACCACAAACCCTGTGCCGATTGTTGAATCTTCCTTTCTGGGGAGAGCAAACGGATCAAACGGATTTATCACCCTTCTGGAAACTCCAATTGCCACCACAGAAGAAGAGACTTTGTCAACTACTGCCACTATGGCGTTTTCTTCTTTCAAAATAGTCCTGGTTTCCTGATTTTGAATTTTTGGCAGATTGATATTTGCCGAAGGTATCAAACCTCTAACTTGAGCCTGGTAGAGCCCAACTGCCACAACTACTCCTGCTGCAATTGCTAGCAGTATCCCTGAAATATTCGGTTTTGGTAATTTTAAATTAGAATAATCCATTAGTCCAGTAGTTCCAGCGCCTTTTCCAACTGCAAATCCTTACTTTCATCATTTTTATCCATTTCTATTGTAACATCCGGCTCAAGACCTAAAGTGTCATTAACCCACCTGCCGTTGGGAGTCAGCCATTTGGCCACGGTAATATGAATCCCTGTCCCTTCAGACAAATCCTGCGCTTCCTGGATAGTACCTTTGCCAAATGATTTTTCCCCGATCAAAGTACCCCGCCTGCGATCCTGCAAAGCTCCCGCCACAATCTCCGATGCCGAAGCTGAACCCTTGTTAATTAAAACCGCCAAGGGGATTTTTGTCAATTTCCCCTCCCTGTTAACCTTAAAAGGCGTCCTTTGACCCTGATTATTTTCCTGTAAAACCACATCGCCTCCGTCTAAAAATTCCGAAGCAATAAAAACAGCCCCTTCCAAAAAACCTCCCGGGTTGTTCCTCATATCCAAAATAATACCGTTCACCCCTTTGTCAGTTATTTCAGAAACAGCCTGAGCCCACTCATCACTGGTCTTCTCACCGAAGCGGGACAGTTTAATCACAGCTACGCTCTTATCGTTCTTTGTGTTCTTAAAACTTGCTTCAACGCTTTTTACGATAATTGTATCGCGGATTAAAGTATAAGATTTTGTCTCTGTATCTTCACCCCGGAGGATTGTTAAATTAACCTTTGTGCGTTTGTCTCCTCTGATCAGCTTGACAGCTTCCGGCAAACTCATCCCGGCGGTATCTTTTTCGTCTATCTTGACAATCATATCCTGGGGTTTAATCCCGGCTGCTTTTGCCGGCGTTCCCTCAAGCGGTGCGATAACCACCAATCTTTTCTCTTTATTAAAACCAAGCTGGATGCCTACTCCCTCGAAACTGCCGCTTAATTCTTCTTGGGAAGATTTTTGCTGATCAGGAGGCAGAAAAACTGTGTAAGGATCGCCTACTGCCGCTACCATGCCGAAAATTGCCCCGTAAAATAACTTTTCCGGATTCAGGGCTGTCTTATCAATATAGTTTTTAGAAAGCAAATCCCAGGTATCCCAAAATAATTTAAAGTCTATATCAATATTTTTAGGCACATCGCGATTTACAACAGAAACCGTCGGATTAAATTTTGCCCATTTTATTTGGATGTCACGATGCCCCAGTTGCCAGCCCAAAAGAAAGGTTAAAATGGCAATAAGCGCTAATTTAACATCCATTTTTGTCAAAATTTTCATAATTTAAATAGATTATTCTATCACTTCCAGATTGTTTACGGGAATTTGGATTTTGCGTCGGCTGGTTGCTATTGTTACCATCACATCTTTAATGCCGGAAGGCAAAATAGTTTCTGTTTTATCAATGACCAAAACCTTCCCCTGCTCACCCAAAAATGAATTGCCAACTACCCTCACTTTCAAACCCGGTTTCAACTCAACCCTTCTTATGCTTTCCTCCTCGGCAGTGGACGTATCCGCTAAAGAAGGCAGATTAGTATTCTTTACCCGTATTATACTACTGGATTCAAAAGAAGGTAAGTAGATTGTTGCCCTGTTGCCGTTAATGGAAGCAAACCGGCCGTTATGTTGCACAAGAACCTGATAAATATCTTCCCCGATCGCAGCAGCGCCAAAGCCTTCACAAACTACAACAGAAATCCCGATATCGTTTTCCAATTTGTGGGGAAAGCTTAATCTGCCTCCTGCCATCGCTTTATAGTCTCCGGCCGCAATTCCGCCGCAAATTATGCCGTTAGTTTCTGCTGAGATTGCCTCTCCTATGGCTTCTTTGGAAATTATACTGCCTAATACAATTATTTGATCGGTTAGTTTTGATAATATTGACAAGTTGGAAATAAACTCATCTCTTTTACTGACTATTTGCAAATTCCCATCCCGCAGTTTCCCGGAGCCGAATAATCCATGTATTAAGGTTGACTGAGTTCTAATTACTACCAACCCTTTTTCATAATCTGCTTCCTCAACGATCCCGTAAACACCTGCCGGAAGATCTATTTTCCTGGGTAAAAAAGTGAGCTTCAATTCCCCTGTCGCAGGGTTTAAAAAATCCAGCACACCATCACTTGGAGAAGTCACTATATATTGGCTGCCAAACAACCTGCCGCTTTTGCCGGCCAGTAACTCCCCTTTATAAATCCTTTGTCCCAGACCCCTTTTTAGAAACTTTTCTACGTTTGGGGGCGCAACTTGTAAAAGCTTGGCCAAGTTTAAGATTCTAAACCCGGAAGAAAGTTGGGCAGTGCCCAAAATATCAGAAGGGCTCACCTGTTGATTTTTGGCCACATTTAAGCTGCCTTTACCCCTTAAATTTCTATGGATTCTGACAATCACATCTTTTTCTACTCTGACTGTTTGGGGTATTTGCATAATAGTTTAAACCCTTCCGTCTATCATCAGTCCCAATCTGCCGCCATAAACTTCCAGCGCGCTTTCATTTTTACCTAAAATCTGTCCGCCTGAAACTTTATAAGATAGCTCGCACCGCTCTTTCGGACAGGGTAAAACAGTCAAACTGCCCACCCTTACTTTGTAGGTATTACCCAACAAATTAAACTCCAAACTGGCTTGTAAATTCATAAACTGCGGCAGTAATACTGTTCCGACTACCTCATCTATATCATCCGATACCACCACTATCCAAAGATCTCCAAACCAATCTTCTTTTTTTCTGTTTAAAAGCAAACCGTCTACAAAGGCCCAGGTTAAACTGACAAGATCAGGATAAAAACGTAAAAAGTTTTGCGGAATAATAATCTTTCTTAAGGTAAAATTTAAAAACGGATTATCCCCTAACAAAGGTCCCATTTTCTGCCCTGGCTTTGGACCATTCATCCTTAAAGCCTCCCTTAAAATTGCCAGATCAATTTTCATATCATCAATGGAGAGGGAAAAGGCGCTAGGATATAATATTTTATTAGCCAAATAATCTTCTAATTTAGCAGGTGCGGGAGGAGTTTTAAGCCAGTATAAAACTGAATTTATATCTATCTTATCAAGATTATCAAAACTATCAAAAGGACCGCTAGCCTTGGGCATCTTAAATATCTTAAGTCACTTAAGTAAGTTAGTCAAACTTTGGGGACAAACGGCAGCAATGCTAAATGTCTGGCATATTTTATATTTTTAGCAATTTCTCTTTGGTGTTTTGCGCAAAGGGCTGACCGGAACCGTGGTAAAATTTTAACTCTATCTGTTAAATATTTTTTTAATGTAGCCAAATCTGTATAAGAGGGGCTATTTTGGCGCTGGCAAAAATAACAACCCCTTTTACGTTTTTCATCAGAAAAAGGCAAGCTCTGATTAGTTTTTGCTTCCCTACTTACTTGGGTAAATTGTTCCGATGTCTGCTGCAAAGTTTCCTCTTTGCGGGGCAATTTAGACGATATTACTTTTCTGGTAATCTTTTTCTTCTCAGCCATAATTTGGAGATTATATATTAAAGTATACTAGAATGGAAGATCCTCATCGTCTTTGATATCTTCTTGGGGAGAAGTCTTTTTTATTTCAGCAGGTTTAGCTTCTTCAGCTTTCTTTGGCTCTTCCTTTTCTTCAGCCTTAGATTTAGCTTGAATTACTGCCTCTGCATTAACTTCTTCAGGCAGTGGCGGTTCAGACAGTGGCGGCGCTGTAACTTCACCATTTTGTCGGGGCGAGAGTATAATCATATCTTCTATCACAACTTCCGTGGTTTGTCTTTGTATTCCGTCCTGACCTTCCCAGGAACGGGTTTGCAATCTGCCGGAGATAAAAACTTTAGTACCCTTTTTAAGCAGCTGGTTACAAAGCTCTGCCAGTTTATTCCAGGCTACCAGTCTATGAAAATCAACTTCTTCTCTCTTCTCGCCTTCGGAAATATATGTTCTATTGGTGGCCAAGCCAAACGTACAAACAGCAGCGCCATTTGGAGTATATCGGAGTTCAGGATCCCTTGTTAAGTTACCTATTAGTTCAACCCTATTCCAAGATCTTGATGCCATATGTTAGGGTAAAGCGTGAAGAGTCTGCCCCTTAACCCTTACCAAAAGATAACGCAATATATCTTCTTCCAACTTTAATGTTTTGTCAATAGCCTTAGCATTTTTAGGATCAGCCGTAATCTCAAAGTGAACCATATCCCCCTTAGTCTGCCTTTTGATTGGATATGCTAAATCTTTGCTTCCCCATATATCTTCCTTTTCCATTTTACCATCTTCTCCTAGTAATTTTTTGGTAATAGAGTCCAAAAGAGCCTTTTTCTCTTTGTCTTCCAAATCAACTTTTAGAACCAAAGTTAAATAATAACTATTCATGAAACGATATTGTACTAAGGAGCAAGAGATAATTCAAGAGATAGTCTTGTCTCATACAAGATGAGCATGAAATAACTGGTAATTCCAGTACAAGATGAGCATGTAGAAGCTAAGGTCTTGTAAAATCATAGGTTATGAATATAACTATGATTGATACAAACTTAAATGACTTTAATGCTCTGGGGAAATTCCTAAATGGAAACCTGCCTGTTAAGTTTTCAGGGGGTTCCAAGAAACAAAAGTATGAATGGGTAAAGGAAGTTTTAGTGAGGTTTAATTTCAGAAAGTTAAGGAAAGGTGACAGAGGAGAAGTCAGGGAATATATCCAAAAGATTACCGGTTATTCAAATGCCCAACTCTCAAGATTAATCGCTAAATATTTAAAGGGTAGGCTGGCCTTTGTAGAGTATGAGAGACATTCTTTCCCAACTAGATATTCTCCGGGGGATATTGTCCTTTTGTGTAAAACTGACAATGTTCACCAAAGACTTAACGGTCCTGCTACTCAGAAGATTTTAATCAGGGAGTACCAAAAATATGGTAAAACTGAGTATGAAAGCATCAGTCATATTTCAGTTGCCACAATCTATCGGTTAAGAACTACCAGAATATATTTATCTAAAAATTTAACCTTTAAAAACACCCAGGCAGTCCAGAGAAATATTGGAGAAAGGGCAAAACCGGAGCCTCAAGGTAAACCCGGATATATCAGGATAGATACTGTCCATCAGGGTGATTTAGCCACAGATTTGGTAGATAAAGGACAATCTGGTGGACAAAAGTATACCAAAGGTGTTTACCACATCAACTCAGTTGATGAGATAACTCAATGGGAAATCATTGCTTCAGTGGAACAAATCTCTGAATCCTACCTGGAACCAATTTTAAAGTTAATCATTGAGCAATACCCATTTATCATCATTGAGTTTCATGCAGATAACGGCTCTGAATACATCAACAAAACTGTAGCCCGACTTTTAAACAAACTCTTAATCAGACTGACTAAATCCAGAGCCAGACAAACAAATGACAATGCCTTAGTTGAGAGCAAAAATGGCTCAATCATCAGAAAACACATGGGGTATTTCTACATCCATCAGAAATATGCCCCAGAGATTAATGACTTTTACTTAAAGGTTTTTAACCCATATCTTAACTTCCATAGGCCTTGTGGGTTTGCTACCATTACCACAAACTCTAAAGGTAAACAGAAGAAAATATACAAAACCTACCTCACCCCATATGAGGCATTAAAGAATATTCCTAATGCCAAAAAATATTTAAAACCAGGAATTACTTTTAACCAACTTGATCAAATTTCCATGCAGCAATCTGACAATGAATATGCTAGTATCATGGATGAAGAAAAGACTAAATTATTTGACAAAATTAATCTAAAACCTATCGATTTTTAAAAGACGTTTCATGCTCATTATTCAATGAGAAAATACTGAGATCATTTTAAGCTTAGAAATTAGAATTTTCGGTAATATCTGGTAATATTAGGAAATATTTGGTAATATTAGGCAATAATGTTAATTCCTCCAAAATACACTCTCATCCCTAAAATTTCACAACTCCTTGCTTCAATTGAATCAAGTAAAGAAGTAATCAATTCTGTTTCAATCCCTCCTGAAATTGAAATGAATATCAGAAGACAATCCACCCTTAAAAGCTCACTTTTTTCTGCTCGTATTGAAGGAAACGATTTAACCTTAGATCAATTACCTAAAACATCCTCTCAGGATCAAAAGAAAAAAGAAGTGTTCAATATTTTAAAAGGCTTAAATTTGATTTATCAAAGAAGTGCAAAAGAGTTAAGTCTCAAAGATATCTTGCATTTTCATCAAATTGTACTAGAAGAAATTGTTCAAAAAAGCGATTTGGGGAAATTCAGAACAGAAAGTAGTGCTATTTTTAACACTGCTGGTATTGCTATTTACCTACCTCCCAAACCAAGTCAGATTATCTCCCATATAAATAAATTATTTATGTTTATAAATAGTAATAAGGAGCAATTTATTCCCATAAGAGCCTGTCTTGCCCATTATATTTTTGAAAAAATTCATCCCTTTTTGGATGGTAATGGTAGAGTTGGCAGATTACTTTTGTTGGCAATCTTGGCCAAAGGCGGTTATGGAATGAAGGGTCTACTTGCCCTAGAGGAATACTTAGACCAAGAAAGAAATAATTATTATAGATCCTTAGATGAACCAGAAAAAGACACTACTGATTATTTGGAATTTATGCTGGAAGTTATTGCTAAAAGCGCAGAAGATGGCAAAAGAGAAGTTTTAGCAAAACAACAATCAAAAGCCGTAGACTACCTTCTTCCAAGGAGGGCTGAGATTCTAAGTATCATAGAGGATCACAAATTAGTCAGTTTTGATGAAATTAGAAGAAGGTTTATGGCGGTAAATGAAAGAACCTTACGTTATGATTTGAAAAAGCTACAAAATAGTGGGTTTATTAGAAAAAAAGGAGTAACAAAAGGAGCATATTATGAAATTGAATCTCATCAATTCCGGCCCAAAGATAAGTTTTAACTCCCAATTAAAAATTCCACAACATCTCCATCTTGCATAATATAATCTTTACCTTCAGTTCTTACCCAGCCTTTTGTTTTAGCAGCCGAATGAGAGCCTGCTTCTATTAATTTGCCATACTCTACAACTTCTGCTCTTATAAATTTTTTCTCAAAGTCAGTATGAATTACTCCTGCAGCCTGTGGAGCTTTAGTTCCCCGCTTTATAGTCCAAGCCCTAACTTCTTTTTTGCCAGCTGTTAAAAATGAGATTAGCCCCAAAAAAAAGTAGGCCTTTTTAATTAATCTCTCCAAACCCGTCTCCTCAATTCCTAACTCTTTTAAGTACTCAATTCTTTCTTCCTCTGTCAAATCAGCTAGCTCTTCCTCAACCTTTGCACATATAACAAACTTGTCATTCTGAGTGATTAACGAAGAATCTCGCAGTTTATCTGCGTACTCTGCTTCGGAAACATTATAGGCATATAAGATTGGCTTGAGTGTAAGTAAATGTAATTCCCGAACCACCTCCTGTTCGTCATCTGTTAAATTTGCTGCATTTGCCATTTGCCCTGCATTTAAGACTACTCTGATTTTTTCTATTGCAGAAACTTTGAATTTTAAATTGTCGCTTTGAACTTTGCCCGCCCCGCTTCGCCCGCCTTTGGCGTGGCTTCGCGGAGCGAGGCCGGGGAACTTTGAACTTTGAACTTTTTCTATAGTCTGCAGATCAGCCAACCCCAATTCTATTTCTATAGTCAATTTATCCTCATCAGGACTAATACTGCCTTCCCTAATTACTTCAACATCCTCAAAATCCCTGATTACATGCAAAATAGCATCCACCTCTCTTATATGTGATAAAAACTGATTACCCAAACCTGCGCCGGTTGAAGCGCCTTTAACTAAACCCGCAATGTCGACGAATTCGACTACTGCCGGTACCAGGGGAGGCATTTGATCCATATGTTCCTCCTCTTTTACCAGCTCGCCTAGCTTGCTGAGGCGGGCATCCGGCACAGCAACAACCCCAATATTTGGCTCAATGGTAGCAAATGGATAGTTAGCGCTCAAAGCCACCCTCTTTTTTAAAAGGGCATTAAATAATGTTGACTTCCCTACATTCGGGAGACCCACAATCCCCGCTTTGACCATATTTTGAGATTATACCAGCTCTGGCTGGTTGTCGGGGGAATTAAGATATTTATTGGCCTCAATAACCTGTGATTCAAGGTACTGCTTCTGTCTAGCAATTTCACTATAATTAGTGTAGCCTCCACGAGTACCTCTCGTACCAGCAACTTGTACGGATCTATCCGTATAGGATTTCAGCCATTCAGGATCAATAACACCATTGTTAGATTGACGAACCATTTCATGCCATGGCTCGTGAATAGCAACGATCCTTTCTAAGGGTATATTAATTCCAGGCTTTAACGTTCTAGCGGTACCCTCTTTTCCAACCGCATTGTGTGGACCCATTTCGTTGGGTGGTGCAGAAAACTCAAGGAATGGTATCCCAATTGTCCATTCAGGGAGTTCATTAAAATTCAAGTCTGAGTAAACCCAAGTACTATTGGGAGCACTATTCAACCCATTCTCATTTATGTCTACGTTTGGGCTGGTGATTCCGCGACTCCGAATACTGTCAAGATTTTCGGGATATGTGAAATGAAACAGACGGATATTGCCTTCGGGAATTGAAGCAACACCTGGTATAGGAATTTCAGGCTTTACTAAGTTTTCAGGTAGAGAAACAGAGGTCACTACCTCGCTCATTGTTTGAGGAGCATCTTCAGATAAAACTTCCTGTCGTGAATGTCCATGTCTTGAAAGACCTCGTTTTTCTAACCATTTTTTAATACCACCAAACCCCCCTAACCGAGACTCTGATTTGGGCGTAGGTAGCGGTGCAGACCCGTCAGTTCCAGATTCCATATACTCTTATATACAGATTATCATAAAATTACCTCCAGAGGGAATAACACGTTAGGATGATGACCCTTTTTTAGTACCTTCTAATGATTTCTGTTCAGTCGACGAAGGAACAACTTTACCTAAATGTATATAGGCTGACTCGGTAACTACTCGCCCTCTGGAAGTACGCTTTAAAAAGCCAACCTGCATAAGATATGGCTCAATAACCTCCTCAATAGTACCAATATCCTCAGAAATAGTGGCAGCCAAAGTCTCTATTCCTACCGGTCCGCCGTTAAATTTATCAATTATAGTTAAAAGTAATCTTCTATCTGAATCATCAAGCCCAAGAGGGTCAACCTCAAGTAAATCTAGCGTTTGACTTAAAAGCTCTTTAGTCACTTTTCCCTGTCCATGAACTTCAGTAACATCCCTTACTCTTTTTAAAAGTTTTAAGGCAATCCTAGGTGTACCGCGGGCTCTTTTAGATAGTTGGGTAACTTCTTCCTGATCTATAGGGATCTTAAGCTTTTTGGCAGCTCGTTTGATAATTTTAGATAATTCATCCGGAGTATAGAAAGATAATCTGTGAATTACACCAAAACGGTTTCTTAAAGGTGAAGAAACCATGCCAATCCTGGTGGTCGCTCCGATAATAGTAATCTGGGGTAGTTCCAACCTTAAAGTTCTGGCTGATGGACCTTTACCAATCACCATATCCAGGGCAAAATCTTCCATCGCAGGATAAAGAGTTTCTTCCACTACTTTACTTAATCTGTGGATCTCATCAATAAATAATATATCATGGGGTTCCAGGCTGGTTAAAATTGCAGCCAAATCCCCAGCCCTTTCAATGGCTGGACCTGAGGTAACTCTGATATTACCACCCATCTTTTTAGCTATTAAATGAGCCAATGTTGTTTTGCCCAGTCCAGGAGGACCATAAAGCAAAGTATGTTCCATTGCCTCAGTTCTTTTTTTAGCAGCAATAATAGCAATATGAAGTGACTCTTTAATTTTCTCCTGTCCAATAAACTCCTCCCAGTCGCTGGCTCTAAGGGAGATAAATAATTTCTCTTCTTCAACAGTTTCTGCTTCTTCAGGTACTTTTAGATCAGGTTTAGTGTCGCTCATACTTTTTAGCCTTGCCCAAATTGCGTAAAGCATAACTTATCTTTTGTTCAAGTGTTTCCTCAGATGTTGGTACAGCTTGCATTGCCTGCATTGCTTCCTGTCTGGTATATCCAAGGTTACGTAAGGCTTCAATAGCCTGAGTACTTTCTTCATTCTCAGAAGCTAGATCCAACTCTTTTAATCCGCCTAGCTTATTTTTAAGCTCAATGATAATCTTTTGGGCATTCTTGTGCCCTAATCTTGGGACAGTGGTAAAAAAGTCAGTACTGGCATCTTTAATGGCTTGCTCAACTTTCCCTACTCCTTTATCAATCACCAACAGAGCAGTTTTAGGACCAATTCCGGAAACAGTTAAAGTAAGCTTAAAAAGTTCTAACTCATCAGGCGTGAGAAATCCATATAAATCAAGAGCGTCTTCCCTGACATGGGTATAGATAAATAATTCTGTTTGTGCAGATGTTTTAAGCAGACTTAAATAACTTGGAGGGATTGTAACTAAATATCCCACACCATTTGTTAGTAGAATAATCTGCCCTGCAAGTTTTGAATGTATAGCGCCGGATAAAAAACCAATCATTTCATTATTTTAATTTATACTGAGATACTTTACGTATTTTATACGAGAAAGCATGAGTTATGGCAATAGCTAAAGCATCTGCTGCATCATCCTGAGTCACCTTCTTGGACAAATGCAGAATTGATCCTACCATACTCTGGATTTGATTCTTATCAGCTCTGCCATAACCTGTTAAAGCTTGTTTTACCTGAAGGGGAGTATATGAAGCAGTAAGAAGATTTGACTTTGAAGCCGCCAAAAGTATGACTCCTCTGGCTTGCCCCACAGTTAAGGCTGTTTTGGAATTAGCAGCAAAATATAACTGTTCAATAGCTAATACCTCTGGGTTGAATTTCTCAATAAGCTGAGTGATAAAATCATAAATCTTGGTTAACCTATCTTCTAAGTTAATCTTAGATGAAGTTTCAAAACAACCATAATCTATTGTTTTCTGTTTACCGAATTCATCTTTAATTACTCCCCATCCTACTTTACCAATGCCAGGATCAATACCTAAGATAACCATAATAATAGATTAATTTTAAAGCGACTTGGGGTCAACTTTAATTATTTTATCATCATCAGGACTGGGTACTCCCCGACCGTCTTTATTACTGGTAGTAATATACAGTAAACTATCAGGCCCTAAAATAACATCACGAATTCTACCAAATTGTCCCTTAAAATGAGTCTTTAAAAAACTGTTTCCCTGATTAAATTCCATTTCATATAATGCTTGTCCTCTTAGTCCGGCAAAGAAAATAGAATATCTATTATCCGGATATTTATAAAAAGCCGTACCACCGGGCGCCCAGGTATCATCCCCACTGTGGGAAACAGGTTGTTCCATCCCAGCTTTTTGCTGATCACCTAAAATCTCCGGCCAACCATAATTTTTCCCTGCCTCTATTTTATTAAATTCATCATGACCTGTACCGAAACTTCCGCCAGAAGGACCATGTTCAGTTTCCCATAAAATGCCGCTATCATCCCAAGTTACTCCTTGAGGATTTCTATGGCCATAAGAATAAACTAGATTATTAAAAGGATTTCCCGGAGCGGGCGCCCCCTCATCAGTTACTCGTAAAATTTTCCCGCCAAGGACATTTATATCTTGAGCCTGAGAGGGATTTTCCGCATCTCCTGTTGTGATATACAGGTAACCATCGGGTCCAAATTTTATCCTACCTCCATTATGATTTACGGAACTAGGAATTTTATCAACAATCACCTTGCTTTGTCGTAAATGAGGAGTAGGATTATCACTGTACTCATAGCGTACGACTTTATTGTAAAGCTTTCCTCCATCGCTATAGGTATAGTAAAGGTAAACAAAAGGTCTTTGGGGGTAACTTGGATGGGCTGCAATTCCTAGCAACCCTCCTTCCCCTGTTTCCTGAATATCATTTAAGGTTAATACCGGAGAGGGTTGTAGTTTACCATTGCTACTGATAAACCTTACCCTCCCTGCTCTTTCTGTAACCAACATGCTTGTATCAGGAAGAAATACTATCGCCCAAGGAGTATCAAAATTCTCTGCAATAACACTCACTTGAGTAGGACTGCTGTCTGGATTTGAGGTGTTCGGAGGAAACACGTATGTTTTACTTCCCCATAAATAAACACCCATCCCTATGGTTAAAATAAGTATTACCACTAAGATAATCAGGCTTCTCATTTTTTTACTTCTCCGGCATCCTTCTGTCAAACTCAGGACACTTGTAATATTTTACCACCAAATGAAACTTTACATGATCGCGTCAGTTCTAATGAAACCGCTTCAATGTCATTCCCGCTCGCTTCGCGAAGCGAGCGGAAGCGGGAATCTATACCAATAATTATTTGTCTCGTGATAAGGATAAATCAGGGAGCTTTGGAGGAACAAATTCAAACTCAAATTTATTCTTTACTTTTATTAATCCAACTATATATTTTCTCACTTGTCAGATAATCTAATGCACCAAGATTGTTTTGATTATTTAAATCAAATACTTTATATTTACCTAAGCTTAAAATTAAATTTTCATTAGCTGGACAATTAATAATGTAATCAAAGCTATTGGTATCCCTTTCTATAGAATACTCGCAAATTCCAATCTTATCTCCTTCCGAACTAATCTTCTTTTCTTTCAACCAAAGATAATATAAAGGCAAGCTCACCCCATAAGACCCTCTATAACTGTATACTTGTTTATCTCCTTTTTTTATTTTCTCTATCTCCTGTTTTAGAGCAAATATTGAAGGTGTTTGGCTTGAGGTATTTATTATCTTTAAATTAGAATAAGCGCTGAAAGATAAGATACTTAGAAGAAGTAATATTCCCAAAACTTTATTAATAGCCCACATTCTCCATAAAGACCAAGAAACAAGGAAAATAATGAAAGGGTATTGAAGAATAAGATAAACCGGCAACCTTGGTCCCTTATAATATCTCAAGATTACAATGTAGGAGAGAAAAGTTAGAAAAATAACCCAAAAGCTTTTAGAGAATTCTTTACTGCGAAAGGTGAGGGTAAAAGCCAATATAAATAGCCCTACAAAAAAATATCCTGATATGGGTATATTTGTAATTACCTCACCCCAAAGATTTGGCCAAAAGTCCTTTAAATCATTAATCCAGGAATAACTGAGATTAAATTTATTCTGTCCTACTATCAAGTACTCAAAAATACCTTTTATCCAAATTCCATTATTCTTTAAATCAAAATAAATTAACGGACCAAAAGCAATTAGAAAACCTAAAATAATTCCTAAACCGGTTTTTATCTTTTGAGATTTTTTAAAAATTAAAGCTAAAATCAATAGAAGTATTAACCCTAAACCTTGGAGGTGAAAATTAATATTAGCCGCCACCCCAAATCCTAAGATAATAGGATACGCAAGTTTCTCGCTTTTTAGAGATAGGGTCATTGCTAAAAATGATAAAGGCACAAAAAATGCTAAAAGCATTGGATTAAGCATATCCGGGGAATAAAAAATACTAGCTGAAGCGAAAGCAGAAATTAGGCCTAAAACAGTAGCGAAGGACAATCCACCTATATGTTTTCCTATGCAAAAAAAGATAATAACTGAAAATAAAGATAGTAGAGTAAACCCAATCCAAGGACCATTTATAAATGGTAAAACGACAATAAAAACAATTATTATCCAATAGTAGAGTGGTCCAAAAGAAAAATCTCCGGCAGATGAAGGCGGACCTAAAAGTGGTAGTTGCCGTATTTCTATTGCATATAATCCAATCACCGCATCTCTTGCTTGATCTTGATGGAGAGTCCATCTATTTTCATAGTTATAAAATCTCCAAAAAGAGGCAAACAAAACAATAACTAACAATAAAGCTATTTCTTTCTTAGGAAGATTCACCTAAGTATATTCTAACAGAGTACGCCTTCGAGGTGGATTAGGCAGGCACCCGAAAGAAGCGAGTAAAATTTTAGGACTTTCTATGGTTTGGTACATTAAAAAAACCCAGAGATAGAAGGAGATGGGGGGGGGTAGCAGAAGGCAGTGGCAAGATTACTTTAATTAACTCACCTTACGCAGTGTCATTCCCGCGGAGGCGGGAATCCATGTTTTTTATTTATATAGATTCCCATCCTCGATCGGAGTTGAGGACAAGCTTTCATGGAAATGACAAGAGTGATTGCGTAGCATGACTTTAATTAATACTAAAGTTGTAATATTAAGTCGTGAAGATTTCTGTCATAGTTCATCCTAATTCTAAAAAAGAGCGTATTGAAAAAGATCTGCTTGATAATCTACATGTTTATGTTCATAAACCTCCTTTAGAAGGAAAAGCTAATAGGGCAACGATTGAAGCCTTAGCAGAATATTTTAAAGTAAGCAAAGCAAATGTAAATTTAATATCCGGCGCTACCTCCAAATACAAAATATTTGAAATAGTTATTTAATCTTGAAGTTTAAAAACTATTCGGTTTTACCGGTGAGAAGCGCATCAATGATATCATGAGGAAGCGCTGCTGCATTTAGAAGCGCTTTTCTGACTATTCCACCTGCCTCACCACCAATTTCATCAGCAGCTCTTAAAGTCCCCAAGACTGCATCTTTAGCAAGTTCTCCTGAATCTGCACCTATATTATGTGCTGCTTTAATTGCTCCATCCACCGCCGACACTGCAACTTCGCCTACATCTTCTCCAACTTCTTTCGCACCTTTAACTACCCCATGAGCTGCTTCCCTCGTAGCGCCCCCAATATCGCCTCCAACTTCCCTGACTCCTTCAATAACCCCACTTACAAGACCTGTAACTGCTTGAGTAGCTGATGCTCCGGTATCTGAAACAGCCTTAACTCCTTCAGAAGCTACTCTACCTGCTGTCTCGACTGATGAAGTCGCAACTTCACCACCTGCCCTTAGGGTATCTACCAAATTATTCTTTATTACATCTCTGGTGGTAGCTACTATATCACCTGCGCCGGAAACTACAGAGGAAAGAGCATTCTTTAAATCATCAGCTAAACTTGCCATTATTATTATACTAACATAACCTAAAAATCCCTGTCAATGACCCTTTTTAGTCCAGTTTCCGAACTTCCACAACATCTTCCAAAGGAATTTCTACTTTTTCATGAGCTTCTCTAACCTTTTGGACTGAATCCGCTTAGGCCTTGGGCTTTTCTTTCGTGAGAAGGGACAATTTGTGCAAAATCTGAAACAAGAAGGTCAAGAAAGTAAAAAATTATCTAAATGCCCGGATTCTCTGATTTTGCAAACTCCGGTTGATCTTAATAAAGTAACCTCTATACTTTATCCTGGCCAAGTGCGTGGCGGTGATTTCAAGCCTCACGGAGGATTCCGTTTTGATAATTCAAAAGTGGATGAGATAGAAGTCAGAGCCCCGGTGGATGCGCAGTTAGAAGATGCAAGCCGATACATTGAGCAAGGTGAAGTTCAGTACATGTTTGATTTTCAAACTTCATGCGGAATCAGATACCGTTTTGATTACTTGCTGGTACTTGCCCCTAAGTTTACTGGAGCAGCAGGGAATCTACCCAATCCAAAAGAACATGATTCGCGAACCACCCGGGTTAACCCGCCGATAAGTATAAAAAAGGGCGAAGTGATTGCAACTGCTGTCGGGCTGAAAAACAGCAATAATGTATTTGTAGATTTTGGTGTTTATGATATGAGGGGTAAGTTTTTCCAAAGCCCAAGGCAAAATGCCATCTGCTGGTTTGATCTATTGCCACCGCAAGATTCAGCCAAGGTAAAATCTCTCCCTCCGGCAGATTCTGTAAGCGGTTCCCAAAGCACCCTCTGCAAACTTTAAATCCTACATAAAGTTAAGACTTCTTTTTAGCTAAAGGTGACTTAAGAACAACAAATGTTCCATCTTCCAAAAACCCCAAACCAAAATATCCCGCAAGGTTTAAATTATTCTACAGTTACTTCACCTGTTAGCTGAGGGTTTAAATGGTCGTGATATTTATAAGTACCGGTTGTGGGGAATGTTAATGACTTACTTTCACCGGTTTTAATTAAACCTACAGTATTTAAGGGTTGGTAACCCGTATGGATCGGGTGAGGACCGGAATTAACCTGATGATCATTGCTATCAGAATTAACCCAAGTCACGCTGTCTTCGGCTTTGATGGTAATTTCAGCCGGAGAAAATCCGCCAGCTGTAATAGTAATGATATTCTTTTGGGTCTGATCTGCAGAAGGACTGCTTTCCTGTGGTGAAACAATCGGCGCGGTAGTAGGTTGAGGACTGGAAATTGGTTTGTTCTGCAAAGACTGAATGTAGAAATAACCTGCGCCTAAGATCAAGATTACTGCAACAATGACCCACCATTTAGAAGACATATATTTATAATACTATATTTACTGTATAAATCAAGTAAGAAAAATGAAAGAGATCGGAAAGAAACACTTTTAACCCTTACATGCCTATTCCTTATTTGTAACCAAACTTTTATCCAAATATTTTAAGATATATTTCCATGGCTAGAGTTGAATATTATTTGCAACAAGGAAAATTTGTGCCTTCTGATAGAGAAAAGCTTGAAAGTAACGGTTTTCTGATTTATCGATCTTTAGGCAGAACACATCAGAATTTCCAAACAGGCGGACTGCAGTTTGATATTGCTCCTGACTTGGAAGCTGAACTGTTAGTTAGAACCGAAGAAAAGCCAGCACACAAAAATCAGCTGGCTAACAGATTATGAAGAAGTCATCCAACAACACCTAAGGACAAGGGGAGAAAATTTGCTCCAGAAAGACAATTTTCTTTATCTAAGCGCCAGAACCAGAACCAGAGTATTCCCGGATAGAGTCGGTCCCCAAAGCTATGTGCCTATTATCGGCCCGTACACAGAAGCCGGGCTGAGAGTAGACATTTTAGGCCGGGATGAACCGGATCGCCAGGTTGGAACCTGGGTATTGCTTTATCCCTCCAGAATCCCTCTTATCTGATCAATTTTAGCTGCAACTTTTTTACTGTGTCGCAACACATCAGCCAGAGGAATATTTAGTTCCGTAGTAAATTCTCCTAGTGTAGTGTTTCCATCATCCCTTTACAGCGGTTAACTTTCTTAATAATCTCATCAGCACTTTTTGTCCAGACAAATGGTTTGGGATTAGTATTGTTAGTTTCAATATAGTCTTCAATTGCCTGGATGAGTTCATCTACACTTTTGAAAGTTCCTCTTCTGATTCTTTTTCTGGTAATCTCACCAAACCATCTCTCAACCAGATTAAGCCATGAGGATGAGGTGGGGATGAAATGAAAGTGGAATCTGGGGTGTTTAGCTAGCCATAATTTTACCTTCTCATGTTTATGGGTGGAATAATTGTCAACAATGCAGTGGATCTCTAGATTTTCCTCTACAGCCTCATCAATCAGTTTCAAGAATTTGATAAATTCCTGATGTCTGTGTCTTTTCAGACAGGTACCAATAATTTCTCCTTTTAAAACATTGAGTGCTGCAAAAAGTGAGGTAGTACCATTTCTTTTATAGTCATGGGTTACTGTTTGACTATGACCTCTGGTTAAGGGCAGAGGTAGTTGTGTTCTGTCCAATGCCTGTATTTGGGTTTTCTCATCCACAGACAGTATCAGGGCATGTTCAGGGGGATTTAAATATAGTCCAACTACATCCTTGAGTTTTTCAATGAAATGAGGATCATTACTCAGTTTAAATGTATGGACAAGATGAGGCTTTAAGTTGTTGGCATCCCAGACACGGGCAACTGAAGAATGACTAATGCCACACTCTCTGGCCATAGTGCGTGTACTCCAGTGTGTGGCATCCTTTGGTTTGCTTTGCAGAGTCTTTTGGATGACAGTTTCCACCAGTCTTCTGGATAAAGGAGGTATACCCTGTCCCCGGGGAAGATCCTTTAAGAGATTGCCCGGACCACCACTCTGGAAACGATTACGCCAGAGGATAACTGTTGGACGGGAGGTATCAAGTTCCCTGGCAATGGCATTATTGGATTTACCGGCAATAGCAGAAAGGACAATGTGACAACGGAAGGCTACCCGCTGTTGGGTTGTACCTGCACGTACCCAGTCAGTTAATTGTTGTCTTTGTTCTAAAGTTGCCTCAAGAGGATCAGATTGTCTCCACATATATCCATGATACATGAGAAGATTATTATTGTAAAGTCAAGCAAGATACACTACACTAGTATGGGTCACACAACTCCCCATCCGGTCAAGGATGATGATTATCTTTTAGATGATGATTTTTAACCAGCATAAGCGGTCTATAGTAGGCATTCAGAAGCAGTTACCCCTTGCAGCAAGAGATTATTTTGTTTTACGTTGGAATAGTGGCCAAAGATAATATTCCTCTAGAGCATTGTTTTTCTGTATCTGATTTTAAAAACTCTGAAAGATGTTTTTTTAACTTTTTGGTAACTCATTATTTAAGACAAAGATATGAATTTGAGGAAGGTTCATTTAATCAAACAATAGGTACTATTTTGGATCTGGTGATAAAAAAGGTTCATGCTTCAAAAGCATACGGAGAACCTTTGAATTATTTGTTAGAGATGTATTTTAAAGCTGCAGAAAAAGATATCAGGCAAGAGGTGGAGGAGAAGGGGGTAAAATCATTTTATGGCTCAACAATTAAGTTTTTAAATGCAGATTCATTAGCTAAAGCCCGGCAAGTTTCTGAAAACTATTATTTGAAAAGAGGAGGAAAATTTAACCGCTCAGTATTTTTTAAAAGATTTTGGGAATGTTTATTGGAAGGTGAGAGATTATTTAAGCTTTGGGGTGGACCAGATGCCTTGGAGATGGGAGATGATGGGGTAGTGGAAGTGGTGGACTACAAATATTTTGAGAATGCCCAAAAAGGCAAAGATAACTTAGATATGGATTTGATGCCTAAAATTTATATCCTGCTTTGTGCTGCCCAACTAGTGGAAATGGGGTATGACAAAACTAGATTTAGAGTCAGATTCTGGACAGATCCTTTGGATGAAAGTATCTACGAAGAATTTGATATGTTTTCACTTAATAATTTGAAGCAATATTTAAGGTTTAAGATTGAGAAAATTTTGAGCGTGAAAGAATTTAGCTTTTGTGAACAATCTTTTTGCAAGGTTTGTAATTCAGGTCAAAGGAGAGATTGGATTAAACAGCTACAAACTCAATTTAAGTTTAGGTAAAGCTCCATAAATTTGACAAAGCCTGCTAAGTTTGTTAGTGTATATATACAATTTAATATTAATCAAGAGTGATGGGGAGAGTTTTGGCTCATTGATCCATCCGGCAACCGAAAGCTATTAATTTACGGTGCTAAACCCAAACCCATTTTGGGAAGGATTAGGTACGTGACGTACAGTCTAGTACATCACATGCAAAAGATTTTTTATACCTCTCCAAGAAAGGAGAGGTTTTTTATGGTTTGAAAGGAAACGTTAATGATTATGCAACAAGTAGAAACAGGTTTAGTACAGCTTAATAATTATTATTTTATCTGGCGCCATGGTGAAAGTGAGGCGAATGTTGCCGAGGTAATTGTTAGTAAGCCGGAAAACGGGATAGCGCAATGGGGTTTAACGGACACAGGCATTGAACAAGTAAGAAGATCGGCAACAATTGTGAGCAGATTAAGCAGGATTTTGGATCATAAGAGCTTAATTTACACCTCCCCCTTTTTAAGATGTGTACAAACAGCAGAGGAGCTAGCACAAGTAATAGGAGTACCGACTGCACTGACTGCAAATGAATTAAGGGAAAGAGATTTCGGCACGTTTGAGGGTAAACATGCAGATAGGTATGGTCAAGTTTATCAGCTAGACAGAGCTTATCCTGGCCACAATTTTTTCGATGTAGAAAGTACAGATTCTGTTTCAGCCAGAGTGACAGACTTTGTAAATAGGCTAGAAGAATTATATCAAGACAAAGTTATTATTTTAGTTACCCATGCAGATGTAGGTGAAATCCTTCAGGCTAGTTTTTATGGTATCCCTTCTTGGAAACACCGGCGGCTGCTGCCAAAACTTAATTGTTCTTCACCGGTAAATCTAAGATATAGACGGCGAGGAGAAAGAGTAAAGACCACATGCTGGAAGCGATAAGTGGGGATTATATAGGGCGATTAGTAGCAGAGCGAGATTTGTCTTCTATACGTGTTAGAACTGGAACTTTAGCAAAGCTTGATAGGGTGGAAAGAATTATTTTTGTAGGCTCAACATGTGTTGGTAAAACGACTTTGGAGGCAGCAATAAGGAATGCTTGCCAAACAGATCAATTGTTAGCAGAGAGTGTAAGCGTTCCTCAAAGAGTTGTTATCCGCCCGCCTAGACTTGATGACAAGAATGATATTTATTTTTGTTCAGCAGATGATTTTAGGAGGATGGTTTTGGGTAATACGCTTGGTTTATATGGAGTAAAACTAATGGAGAACGGGAGAGAGGAACCTTATGGATATCTAAGGCCGACAAATGGAACCTTCCCAATATTTTTTGCCAATAACCAGACTATTAAAAATAAAACCAGTGTTCACCCTGAAGGTGTTTTGCAAAATGCTTTGATTATATTAATCTATGCCACGGATATCATTAGAGAAGAACGTTTAAGGCGGAGGTCTCCCCAATTATTTGAAACACATCCTGATGAGGTTGCCTTTCGTTTATCCAAGGAAGAAAGAGCTATCCGTTTAGTTTCGGAAGCGCATCTAATAGTAAAAAATTATGGCAGATTTGCCGGTAGATCCAGTTTAGACGTTATTCTGTTAATAAAAGAATTACTTAAGTAAGATACGAGGGGAGGTGAATTCAGTTGACAATTGAAGCGGATAAAATTAGCGCTATAAGATTTACAAAAAAGCAAGAGGATACAGGACTAAGTATTTTAGTTCAAAATTTGGGTAGAGTAGATCTTTGGTCGGGAGGATTTAAACATGAAGACCCGATTATAGCTACAGTTAAAACCGACAGATTAAATGGGGTATTCGATAAACTCAGACAGGCTCAGGTAGTATTTCAAATACAGACACTTGCAGGTGATTTACCCGGAAGAACTCATCAGTTATGGGAGAGGTTAGAAGGATGGGACATATTGATACAGAAGAAAGAGGTTGGTTCAATAGAAGGTTAAGTTTCTTCGTTCCGGGAGGAAATACTTGACAAGTTGTCAAGAAAATATGGTATAATGTTAAATATGACCCAGTTAACTGTGGGAGAATTCAAAGCTAAATTTTCTGATGTTTTGCAAAAGCTACTCCAGGGACAGGAAGTTGTAGTTTCTTATGGCAAAAAAAAGGAAAAGATAGGTGTAATAATTCCTTACGAAAGTTATAAAAAGAAAAAAAAGATAAAATTGGGACTTTTGGAAGGTAAAGTTTCGGTTAAATTTGCTAAGGATTTTAAGATGACAATTGACGAATTTCTTAATTCATGAATTATCTTTTAGATACACACGCCTTTATATGGAGCCTCATATCTCCCGGTAAACTCTCACTAAAAACTAAAGCGATTATTACAAGTAAAGAGAATGTTTCCTGGGTTAGTGCAATAACATTTTGGGAAATTTCCTTAAAATATGCAATCGGAAAACTTGACCTTAAAGGTGCGAAGCCGGACGAGCTTTATAAGTATGCAACAAGTGCCGGATTTGAGATTGAAGATTTACAAGCTGAGACAGCAGCTAGTTTTTACAAACTTAGGAGGTTTAGGAATGAACAAAGTTCTTCTCCGAATAAAGACCCATTTGATTTGATGCTTGCCTGGCAAGCTATAACTTTAGATTACATTTTAGCAACAAATGATCAAGGTTTTGCGGATTATAAAAATTATGGCCTGAAGACAGTCTGGTAAGTTATTTTAAGTTCCTTCGTTCCGGGAGGATAAATAGCGTTTGGGTTTAGTAAATTAAGTACAGTATTAATTACAGAATAGTTGACACAATAAATATTGTATGCTACCATCATGGTATGAATATCAACACTGCAAATATTATCCCTATCACCAAAGCAAGAACTAAATTGGGGTATCTGGCAAATAAGGTTTCAGGAGATGAATATGTGATTTTAACTAAGGACGGCAGTCCTAAAGCAGCCTTAGTTGATATTGATTATTTAACAAAGCTTGAAAAAACCTTAGAAAAAATCTATGGAAAAACATTTATTGATAGTAAACTAATAAAGTATACAAGGGAATTCAGTGATCAGGAAGTTAAGGAGTGGGAAAAATCAGATACACTCTGAAAATGAAATCTGTATTTTTGGATTCCAGCGTACTGTTTAGCGCTGTAAATTCCCCCACCGGCGGCTCTGCTAAGTTATTCACTTTTAAAAATATACAACTTGCTGCCTCGCCGGTTGTTTTAGCTGAGACGGAAAGAAATGTCCGTAAGAAACTGCCAAAGTATCATCTTGAACGTTTTTTTCTTCTGGTTGAAAAGTTGGCTATCATTAGTCAAATACCCTGCCAAAAACTTATCAAAAAGACAGAAAAAATAATAGTAAAAAAAGATGCTGTGATTTTGGCTGAAGCGAAACAGGCTAAAACAGACAGTCTGGTGACGTTTGATATTAAGCATTTCTTTACTGAACCGGTGGCTAATTTTTTGAAACCTAAAAAAGTTTATACCCCCAAGCTATTAATTGAGTTGTTTGAAACAAAATTTTAAGTGCCTTCATTCCAAGAAGAAAGATAGCGTTTCTGCTCTTCTGTTAATCGGTCGATTTTAATTCCTAAGGATTCAAGTTTTAATCTGGCAATTTCATCATCCATCTCTTTGGGGATAGTATAAACATCCACTTTTAATTTGCCTTTATTGTCCACTAAAAACTTAGCTGCTGAGGCTTGATTGGCAAAGCTCATATCCATCACATCAGGCGGATGTCCTTCAGCTGAGGCTAAATTAATTAGTCTGCCTTCACCCAGCACAAATAACTTTTTACCTCCAGGAAGAGTAATTTCTTCTAATTGAGCCCTCAGTAATCTTTTTTTTGTAGCGATTTGTACTAAGCCATCATAATCAAACTCCACGTTAAAATGCCCCGTATTAGCAACAATTAACCCGTCTTTGGCATTTTTTAAATCTTCCACAGACAGAACTGTTTTATTACCAGTAGCAGTGCAGATAATATCAGCTGTTTTAATAGCTTCTGATTTTGGCATAACCTCAAATCCATCCATCACCGCTTCCAAAGCTTTCAAAGGATTAACCTCGGTAATAATCACCTGTGAACCCATACCTCGCGCTCTTTGGGCCAACCCCCTGCCGCACCAGCCATATCCGCAAACCATAAACTTTTTGCCTGCCAGTAAAACATTGGTAGCTCTGATGATTCCGTCAATCGTTGATTGGCCGGTGCCGTATCTGTTGTCAAACATATGTTTGGTATTACTGTCATTTACGGCAATGACAGGAATCTTAAGTGTGCCGTCTTTTAACATAGCCCTAAGTCTTACCACGCCGGTGGTGGTTTCTTCGGAAGAACCGATTACCTCTGCTAGCTGGGATACTCTTTCTGTGTGCAGTAAAGTTACCAGGTCTGCGCCGTCATCCATGGTAATTTGCGGTTTAAAATCTAAGACTGTATTTAAATGATTATAATAAGTGTCTTTGCCTTCGCCCTTAATAGCGAAAGTAGGGATCTCGTAATCTTCAACCAAAGAGGCAGCTACATCATCTTGGGTAGAAAGCGGGTTTGAAGCGCAAAGGGCCAAATTGGCGCCACCCATCTTTAAAGCAATCATCAAATTGGCGGCTTCGCTTGTTACATGCAAACAGGCTCCTAAAGTAATGTCTTTTAAGGGTTTATTTTTGGCAAAGTCTTGTTTGATAAGGTTTAAAACCTTCATTTGAGAACCGGCCCACTCAATCCTAAGTCTTCCTTTTGATGCGAGTTTTATGTCTTTGATATCGTATTTCATAATAATATCAACTCTTCCCCAAAGTTTTCTCTATATCTCTCACAAAATTCCTCTACAGTAAATCTGTGATTACTTGTACCATATTTTTCTACAGCATAACAAGCGGCAACAGATCCCATTTGGCCGCAGACTTTTAAATCCAGTCCCTTTAAATAACCTGCTAAAAAGCCGGCTCGGTATGCATCCCCGGCTCCGGTTGGATCCAAAACCCCCTTAGGTTTAGCAGCCTCTATCTTCCACCTTCCAGGTGGGCTTTGAATAATTGACCCTTTTTCTCCCAAGGTAGTAATTAGAATTTTTACTTGTTTAAGTAACCCTTCGACTGCGCTCAGGGCAAGCTTGTTACAAAGTAAGGTAATTTCATAATCATTGCCGATTAAGATAGTAGCGCCGGATATCATATTTTTTAAATCCTCCGGACTTAGCGCAGGAAGCTGCATGCCAGGATCTAACATATAAGGAGTGTTTGAGTCTTGGCACTGTCTGGCAAAATTAACCATCGCTTCTGGGTTATTCGGAGAGATGACCACAAAATCTGTAAGCCACCTTGAACTCACGAGAGAAAGCTTAGCATTTTCAATCATGGCTCCCGGATGAAAGGCAGTTATCTGATTATCTGCGCTGTCAGTCATAATAAAAGCAGAAGAGGTTAAGTTGTTTTCAATTATTTTTATCCTTGAAATATCAACACCGGCATCTGTTAAAAATCTGGCATATTCTGAAAAATCAACCCCAACTGCTCCTATTATAGAAACAGGCATTTTAAAAAGTGCAAGGTTATAGGTAATGTTGCCGGCAGTCCCGCCTTTTTGTTTTTTTAAGCTGTTAACCAAAAAGGATAAATTAATTTGGTGGATTTTATCAGGCATGATGTGATCGGAAAACTTGCCTGGAAAATCCATAATTGTGTCATAAGCCAAAGAGCCGGTAACTGTAATCATGTGTTGGTATAAAAATTATAATATTTATGATCATTATAATCTTTATTATGTTATTGTGTTCCCACTAAATATACTGCCTGCCAGGGTTTATAGTTTGAAACCCAGGTTTCCTGGGCTAAAGTTTCACCATTTTTAGTCACAGTCCTATTAAATTTAACAGTGGCTCCCCAAGCTGTCCAATCAACTTGCTTGATTGTTCCTTTTGGCAAAGTAGGGTCATCTTGCCTAAGTTCCGGCGGCGGAGGAATTTGGTTTGTGATTATTGGTTGAGTTAAGCTAGAAACTCTACCATCCGAGGCGCCATACAAATCAACATAAAGAGTAGCTCCTTGTGTATAAGCCTGGATTAAAATATGGGCTGAAGTGTCATTTTTGAATTGAAAATCAACTGAAGGATAAAACACTGTCGCATCCAGTCCCGGAGGAAACCCTTGTTCGTAATAACCTACCCGATAAGCATGAGCTGTTCTTTTAACAACTGGCAGCCCTGCGTTTAACACTGCTCTAAAAAGAGTAGTAGAATCCTGACAAACCCCTCCTCCGTCATCTAAAACAGTCCGTCCTTCTTTGATTACGTAAGCTTGTTTAAAACCAGTAGCAGCAGAGATATCCCCAACCGTTTGATTAAAAGAGAATATTTCTCCGGGAGGAATTAATACCCCGTTAATTTTAGAGGCAGTTAAACCGACATTATAGATTCTGTTTGCAATTGAGCCGGCAAAATTAGATATGCCTCGGCCCAAAAGCTCTTTGATTCCTAAGCTGTTTATATCCGATGTTTCTATTTTTGGCTTTATAATCTCAACCGGTAAATTAATGGTTTTTATCTCGTCAGCAGCCAGCATATTTTCCAGTATTCGGTAAGTCTGATCTAAATTCATTTTCTGACCCTGGCGGGAAGGTTTGAAAGCAGTTACTCTTTTTGTCCGGGTGTTAAAGTCAAATAAGCCTTCTTGAACTTCTCTGTCAATTTCTTGGGATAATTTGGCAAGATAAAGATAGGTTTTATCTTTATCCAATAAAGATTGTCCTTTTTCCAAATCAAGTAAAGTTAAAAGTTGTTTTGCATCAATTACCCTGCTGCTGTTTTCAAAGATTAATTTAACAGGTGTATTTACAGAAATCTCAAGCGCCTTTTTTGCTTTTTGTGCGTGCTCCGAAGTAACTTTTGGCAGTATGGATTTTACAGGAAGCGCTTCGCTATACTTCCCGCTTAAAATATAATCCGCGGCTGCCTGCTCTAATCCCTCCTTGTCCAACTCTAATCCCTCCGATCCTTCTTTGACTTGGATGCGGGCAGAAGAGCTGCCCTCGGCAGTTGTAATTTCATCAAAAATCAGTTCGGCGTTTTTAGCCCCCTTTTTAATAGTTGTTTCTATGATATTCATCTGTTGATCCAAAGAAAGTTTAACCTGAGGATAAATTTGGCGGGTAAAAAATAAAATTTGAAACTGTTTTTGTAAGCTAACCAAGAAATTCTCTGACTGGCTTAAGTTAAAAACTTGATTTAAAGCTGAATAATCCAAACCGGCTGAGGAGGTAGCCAGATCCACTTCAAAAGATACCTGAGGATAAACAAACTGTAATTGCCCCTTTGCTCTTTGATCAACCTTCGACTCAAGTTTTCTGATGGCCTGGCCCTCGGTTAAAAAAGAAATGTTTATATCTCCTACAAATGTCCGGGGATAGTATTTATCGGCCATAAATTGTTGATAAGCTAAAATTATCAGACAAAAAAAGGTTAAACCTAAAATTAGGGGAGTTATAGGAAGAAGGGAAACTTTAATTAGTTTTTGTCTGATAGCTGTCTTTCCGGTCTTTGCCATGCAGGTATTTTAACTGTTTGGGGTATAATTGACAAAGGTCATCCTTTTATGAAACGTATTATTATTATTGCCCTTTCTTTGTCTATTGTTTTAGGTTTTATCTTCTGGAGATTTGGTCCTAGTATTTCACTTTTCAATCAGGCAAAAGATAATGGACCGATAATATTAACTTACTGGGGTTTATGGGAAGATGAGAACTTAATTAAGCCCTTGCTGGTAGAATACCAAAAACAAAACCCTAAAATCACTGTAAATTATGTTAAGCAATCATCGATAAATTATAGAACCAGAGTGCAGACTCAGGTAAGGGAAGGGGTAGGGCCTGATGTATTTATGATTCACAACTCCTGGTTGCCAATGTTTTCTTCTGACTTGGCAGCCGCCCCAGCAGACATAGTTAACCTTTCAGGTTATAAAGATATGTTTTACCCTGTAGCTTACGATAGTTTTGTAAAAAACAATCAAATTTTTGCCGCTTCAGTGGGAATAGACGGCTTAGCTCTTTTTTATAATGAAGAGATGTTAAACGGCATCGGAGCCAATGTCCCGAAAAATTGGCGGGAGTTTAGGGATACTGCAACTAAAATGACAGTCAGAGATTCATCAGGTATCAAAACAGCCGGAGCAGCCCTGGGTTCAACAGGCAATGTTGATCATTGGCCGGATATTATCGGTTTGTTGCTTCTTCAGGAACCTGGTGTAGATTTCAATAATTTGAATTCTTCACTGGCGGCCGGAGTATTAAAATTCTATACCGGTTTTGTGATTGATCCCATAAGGAAGGTTTGGGATGTCACCTTGCCTTCTTCCACTCAGATGTTTGCCGAAGGCCGCTTGGGTTTTTATTTTGCTCCTTCCTGGAGGGCGCACGAGCTGCGGATAGCTAATCCTAATTTGAAATTTAAGGTAGCGCCCGTACCGCAATTATCCGGCAAACAAGTAAGTTGGGCCAGCTTTTGGGGACAGGCTGCTTCCAAAAATAGTAAAAATGTTAAAGAAGCCTGGAAGTTTGTTAAGTTTTTAACATCCGCCGAGGGTGAGAAATTAGCTTATCAGCAAGCTTCGCAAGTTAGATTATTTGGTGAACCTTACTCATTAGTTTCTTTAGCTTCCGAGCTAAATAGCGACCCTATTGCCGGAGCATATGTTGCCCAGGGGCCAATTTATAAGTCCTGGTATCTTTCTTCCAATACTTTCGACAATGGTATTAATGATGAAATAATTAAATATTTTGAGGATGGAATAAATGCTGCTTTGCAAGGGACAGATCCGCAAACAGCCTTACAAACTGTTGCTGCCGGAGTCAAACAGGTTTTGGACAAATACACAAAACCTCAACCTGCCGCATCAGGGAGATGATTTAATTTATGTACAAGAGGTGGCAGATTGATTAGTTGGACTTCAGGTTCCAGGGTAATACCAAATTTTTGTTTGACTTTGTGGGCATATTTTTTGGCTAAGGTATAAAAGTCTGAGGCTTTGCCTTCTCCTTTATTAATAAACAAGTTAGCATGATATGGAGCAATTTCAATTTCGCCCAATTTATCCCCTTTGGCTCCGACCATTTCCAACAGTGACCCTGCAGGCAGTTTTCCGTACACAATTTTTTCTTGAGGGATTTTCTTTAAGATCTCCTTTGGCAATTTTTCTGCTACTAGGTTTTTAAAAAAAGATCCCGGGCATTTAATTCCTTTTGGATATTTAATAAGTCTTTTTTCCAAAATTTCATCAGCCTCTTTCCTTAAATCCTTACTCTTTCCCAAATCCAGCTTAAAAATAACCTCTAAGACAATCCACCCATTTTTTTTAAAAATACTATACCTATAATCAAACTCACACTCATCTTTTTGTAAGGTTATTACCTCGCCGGTTTGGGGTTTTACACAGATGACTTCCCGAAGATAGTCACTAATAGTTTGACCGTATGCTCCGGCATTGCCAAAAATAGCTCCACCTAGGGTTCCCGGGATGCCGGATAATTTTTGCAAACCTGATAAATTATTGGCAATTGAATAATCGGCTAAATGCTGTAGTTTGGCGCCGCTTTTAACTGTCAAAAATCTGACAACTTTGGTGATTCCTTCTACCTCATTTTTGATGATAAGTTTATTTACCGGCTCATCTGAAACTAGTAAGTTTGATCCTCCGCCAATAACAAGAAAGGGAAGGCTATTTTGATGGGCATACTTTATAGCCTCAATCAAATCTTGCTGGGTGGTGACAGCGACAAATTGTCTGGCCGGTCCTCCAATTTGCAAAGTTGTAATTTGGCTTAAAGGATAATTATTTTGGAAATTTAGCATACGTCACATTATACCCTTCGAGCGAGCCGAAGGCGAGTCGAGAAGTTACCATAGAAATTATTATATTCTTATGGTATGTTCTCGACAGGCTCGAACAATATTAATATGGAAAAAGCGGTTTTGAAAACTTTAATTTATGCAGATATTTTTGATTATCCTTTAACTGTTTTTGAAATTCATAAATGGTTAATAGGTAGAAAGGCTAATCTGAGGCAGGTGGAATCGGCCTTAGGTCGATTAGTTAAAAGTTCAAAGTTAAAAGTTCAAAATGGTCATTACTTTCTATCTGGACGCGAGAGTTTACCTTTAAAGAGATTGCGTCGGGAGAGACAGTCAAAAGAATATTTAAAGAAGGCTCAACTGATAGCGCAGTTTTTAAAAATAATTCCTACCATAAAACTGGTTGGTATATCCGGAGGGCTGGCGCTAAATAACACAAGTAAAACAGATGATATAGATTTGTTTGTGATTACCTCTAAAAAGAGGCTTTGGATTAGCAGGTTGTTAATTTTAAGTTTACTGTCTTTAACAGGACAAAGAAGAAAAGCTATTTATTCCAAAAGGCAGGCTGCCGGTAAGTTATGTTTAAATACTATCCTTGAAGAAGATTGTTTAGAACAGAGCAATAAAGATATTTATTTGGCGCATGAAGTTTTGCAAATGAAAGCGCTCTGGCAAAGAAACGATATCTCTTCTAAATACTTACTGGATAATGATTGGGTTTTTAAGTTTTTACCAAACTGGATTTCAGATGCACGATTAACGATTAAAGATTTAAGATTAACGAGGAAAAATTATAAATCTAAAATCATTAATCATAAATCACTTTTTGATTATGTTGAGAATTTGGCTAAATGGTGGCAGCTAAAGATCATGCAGCAGCCCAAAGGCATGGAACGGATCGCAGAAGGAGCTTTATATTTTCATCCTAAAGATTACAGATTGACTGTTTTACAAGAATATAACTTGCAGCTTAAGAAGCTGTAAACTTTTGGCACCTCTTGACAAAGCCTGCTAAGTTCTGGTATATATTGTAATCAGTCTGCCTCTCTGTCATTCTGGTAAGCGAAGCGTACCCAGAATTAGATCCTGGTCAAGCCAGGATGACAGTTTTCTATGATTATGGCAAAGAATAAAGTAAACAAAACTAATAAAGTTTCTATTAAACCTTTAATGGGTTATGTTTTAGTTGAGCCTTCAGAGGCAGAAACCAAAACAGCATCCGGTATAATCTTGCCGGAGTCTGCTCAGGAAAAACCGGCCCAGGGAAAAGTAGTTGCTTGCGGGGATGATTTAGTTTTGGAAAATGGTAAAGTGTTAAAATGTCCGGTACAGCCGGGAGATAATGTAGTTTATAAAAAATGGGGCGGAGATGAAATTAAAGTGTCAGGTGTAGAATATAAATTAGTCAAGTTTGATGATTTAATGGCAATTTTGGAGTAAGGAAAAAATATGGCAAAGATATTAAAATTTGGACCTGATGCAAGAGAAAAGTTATTAAAAGGTATTAATACCTTAACAGATGCTGTGGCAACCACCTTGGGCCCTAAGGGTAGGAATGTAGCCTTAGACAAAAAGTGGGGCGCTCCAAGCGTTGTGCATGACGGAGTCACCGTTGCCAAAGAAATAGACTTGGAAGACCCGTTTGAAAATATGGGAGCGCAGCTTTTAAAAGAGGCTGCCTCCAAAACTGCCGATGTGGCAGGAGATGGCACCACCACTGCCACAATTTTGGCCAAAGCCATTGTCATAGAAGGTCTAAAAAATATTCAAGCCGGCGCAAATCCGATGATTTTAAAACACGGTATAGAAAAAGCAGTAGATGTTTTGGTGGAAAGTTTGCGAAAAATGAGTAAAAAGATTAATACTCAGGAAGAAGTGGCTCAGGTTGCCACCATTTCCGCATCAGACGGACAAATAGGCAACTTAATTGCCCAGGCTCTGGAAAGAGTAGGCAAAGACGGAGTAGTGACAGTGGAAGAGGGTAAAACCTTGGAGATGACTGTAGATTATAAAGAAGGAATGGAGTTTGATAAAGGCTTTGTCTCCCCTTATTTTGTAACAGATGCGGATAAAATGGAAGCGTCGATTGAAGATCCTTATATTTTAATCACTGACAAAAAGATTTCTTCAGCTTCCGATTTGGTGCCATTTTTGGAAAAGTTTGTTCAAGTCAGCAAAAATTTGGTGATTATTGCCGATGAGGTGGAAGGTGAGGCATTGGCGCTTTTGGTAGTTAATAAACTGAGAAGCACCTTTAATGTTTTGGCGATTAAAGCCCCGGGTTTTGGCGACCGGAGAAAAGAAATGCTGGAAGATATTGCCATTTTAACTGGCGGCACGGTTATCTCGGAAGATACCGGCAAAAAGTTTGAATCGGTTGAAGTTAATGATTTAGGACAGGCCGGCAGGATAACCTCGGATAAAGATAATACCTTAATAGTTGACGGCAAAGGAGCCAAAGCCAAAATTGAAGGCAGGATTGCTCAAATCAGAAGAGAATTAACAAATACCGATTCTGAATTTGATAAAGAAAAATTACAGGAAAGACTGGCAAAATTAACCGGCGGAGTAGCAGTGATTAATGTCGGTGCTGCCACAGAAGTAGAATTAAAGGAGAAAAAGGAAAGAGTGATAGATGCGGTGGCTGCTACCAAGGCTGCCATTGAAGAAGGAATTGTGGCCGGCGGAGAAATAGCGCTCCTTCGGGCAGCCAAGGCATTGGATGTTTTAACTCTGGCAGGTGAGGAAAAGATTGGTTTGGAGATTGTTAAAAAAGCTTTGGAGCAACCCTTTAGGTTACTGATTAAAAACGCCGGAATAGATGACGGTATTGCTTTGTCCAAGGTGAGCAGCGAAACAGGCGATATGGGAATTGATGTATTGGATGGGGAACTGAAAGATTTGGTGAAAGCAGGAATTATAGATCCTGTAAAAGTAACAAGATCTGCTTTACAAAACGCAGCCTCAGTAGCAGTAATGGTAATGACTACTGAAGTATTAATTGCTGATAAACCTGAATCTTCAGCATCCCCAATTCCTCCCGGCGGTATGCCTGGCATGGGTGAATACTAAAGCAAACTCAAAGTTCCCCGGCCTCGCTCCGCGAAGAGGGGCGGGCAAAACTCAAAAGTCAAAATTTGCTACAATACTGTTGATGGCCACTAATTTCATTACCAGAACAACCTTTTTTGTAAAAGGCTTCACACTTATTGTTCTGCTTGTAACAATAAGTATTATTGCTGTACTTTCTGTTGTAGGGTTTACATCATTTACCCAAGTAAGAGAAAAGGCATGGGATGCAAAAAAAAAGGCAGATATAGATGCTATCAGGAAAGCCTATGAACAAAACTTTGATCCAACTGAAAATAATGGCCAGGGAGGATATAAAGCTTTAAACGACAATCAATTTGCCTCAGGTAAAATTCCTACTCCTCCGGAAGGGGGTGATTATACAAGAATAAAAAACACTGCTACCACCGGGTTTACCATTTGCGCTTCTTTATCAGGCAGCACTCCATGTGCTGCTCTTTCTGATACCTGTTATTGCCAGTCATCTGCTCAAGCTGAAGCTCCCACACTAATTGCTGCAAATACAGAATTTCTTACCAATGCTTCTTCGTTTTCTCCGGAACCAAGTCAGGCGCCATCGCAGCCTGCACTATCGCAGCCTGGTTCTGAATCAGGGGTTTCTTCGCCTGTGACTTATGAGGTTAAAACATGGCTGATAACATATAAAGAAATAGCAGGACGGAGCGTGAATATTTCAGGTTTAACTCCGGCTGATTTTACCAAACAAATTCTTCTGCCTGCCATGATTGAGGCAAGCAGGTATCATGGATATTTCAATCCTTCGGCCCAACCTGCTTTAAGATACACCTTATCTGATACGGACATCTATATTGAGGATAACCCCCGTCCTGCAAGGTACAGCGATTTATTTAACAAATATAATCTTTGTAATTATGCTAAAGCCAATGACATTAAGACTGTCATTATTTGGGCAGACAGTGACTACAATTACGGATCAGGCGAGATCCGACGGGAATCAGCCATCACCGGCAACAAAGGCATTCTCACCAATGGCCCCATCCTGACAAGCGTCTGCGATAAAACCATTGTTATCTATGGCCTGACTTATACCAGAGGTTTATCTGAAGCTTTAGAATCTTACGGCCATCATCTGGAAACAGTATTCAGACAATTCAGGCCTGAGTATGCCTTTTGGGCAGATGAGGCTCAAAAAACCGGCTGGTTTCCGGCAGTTACCAGAGGAGATTCCTGCGGCACAGATCATGAGCCGCCGAATGCCAGGTGGGAATATGACAGATCTAATGATGCAGATTATCAAAGTGATTGCCGCAATTGGAAACCCGATGGCACAGGTGTTAAAGAAACCTTAAACTGTAATACCTGGGGATGTAGCGGTGAGGGTTGGTTAAAATGGTGGATGCAGAATATGCCTGGATTGGGAAATACTTTAGTAGGTACTAATGGCCAGAAAATTCCTAACTGGTGGGTATATATCGGAGACCCTGATAATTGCTACAATAATGCGCTAGGGTGCAGTGGGTTTACCCCAAATCCTACACCGACACCAGCCCCGCCGGTATTTTCCAATCTTAGCGCCCAATTAACAAATAGCAGCGCCACATTTAACTTTGCTTATTCTAAGCCCTCGGAGACCCTGTATAAAATCCATCTGTCTAAATCAACAGCCTTTTCCTGGGGAGTATGGTGGAATTTTGTGAATGGCTCTGCCAGTCCATTAATCAACACCGCTCCTTCTGCTACCTGGAGTGATTATAGTTGCAATCAACAGTTTTATTGGAAGGTAGAGGCAATATATACCGGCAATTACTTAAGTTCTGCCCAGGGGCCTGTGACAGTAAGCTGCAATTAGCTATATGTTTTGTTACAATTTATCTTAATGGCCAAATTTCATTACAAGGAATCCCCTTCCCAAAAACAAAGAAACGTTTTTAAAAAATATCTTTCGGAAGATGAAGAGCTGGTGTTAGTGACAGGTTTAAGCCAGGCAACGATTAGATCTAACCTTATTATCTATTTGCTTTTTCCCGGACTATTACTGTTTGGATTGGGATTGGGTTTGGGTTGGCTTTTGGGTCTTGGTAAGATTTGGGCTTTGACCCTGGCATTTATAGGTCAGTTTACAGCTGCTGCTTTAAAAACCATGCATCTTTACCACTCAAACAGGTATTTGCTAACTACCAGAAGGGTGATTATTAAAAGAGGCATTTTTGGAGTTAGACTGACTGCCGCTCTTTTTGATAAAATCACTCATCTGGAAGTAGACCAATCAATTATCGACAGGCTGCTTTTACACCACGGCACCATCATTATCAATACAGCAGGAGGCAATCAGGATCAAATAATTTTGCGCTATGTGGATTATCCTATGGAGTTAAAGAATTTATTGGAAAGATTGATAAATAGGGAAAGGGAACAATTTGGTCTAAGGGGAACTACCTTATCAGAAATAGAAGGGGAAATTATCGCGTAGCGACAAATCCACTATTGACAAAGTGTACATTTATGATAGCATAAATGCATGAATACTATTAGATTGTCAGCTACTGCTGCTAGAAATAATTTTTTTGACCTGCTTAATCAGGTTGCATCGAGGTAGCTGTGCTTTCCCCAAAAAAGCAAAAAACAGATTTGAAAGTATTACTGAGAGCTTCCAGGAAAGTTCGTGGAATTTGGAAGAATTATGATGAAGAAGATAACCCCTTAAGAAGACAAGGAGCAGCCTCCTTTTTGGGAAAATGGGATAAAAAAGAGTGGAAACCTAGAGGGTGAAAGTAGTAGTTGACTCTAGCATTATTATAGACTACCTGCGAGGTGGTATCAAATGGGAGAAGTTTATAGCCAGTGCAGGTGAAGAGGTAGAACTTTTCCTGCCCACCATGGCTATTTTTGAACTTTTCTCAGGGAAAAGCACCAAAAATCCGCGTAAACTTAGAGATATGTTTAACTTTATCAGTCAATTCCGAAGAATGGATTTAGATGATAAGATTGCTAAAAGAGCTGGGGAGATTTACCGTGACATGTCAGTTACCCTTCAAGTTCCAGATTACATTATTGCTGCGTCAGCTTTAGAGATAAATGGTATGGTAGTAACTTTGAATAAAAAGCATTTTGAACAGATTCCCAATTTAATTTTATACCCGCTTTGAAAAAATTACTTTTTGGCAACTGTTGTCGGGGGCATATTCGAGATTTCTGGTAATAGTTTTAAAGGATCAACAAATTCCCCGTTTAGGGTAATTTCCAGATGAGTGTGAGGGCCGGAAGTGCGTCCGGTTATGCCGACTTCTCCCAAGATATTATCTGAAGTAACTGTATCGCCTGCTTTCACAAATACCCTCCCCATATGGGAATATTTGGATTTAAAACCTTTTTCGTGTGCAACTACTACATAATTTCCTAAACCAAAAATATCCAGACTCTTGCTTTCTACCACTCCATCAATAATAGGGTGGATAGGCATGCCTAAACCTGCAGCTATATCTATGCCGGGGTGATAAGAGGAAAATCTGGTAGTCAAATAACCCGGGTGAGGTAAAATTAAGGGTTTTGTGAAAGACGAGGGGATAACTTCTCCTTTTTGCTGCTGAATTTGGGCAAAGGTTTGATGTTGTTTAACAGGAGGAATCGAGAAGGTAGGGAAATAACCTAAGAATGTAAAAAGCGAATAAATAAATATAGCAAGTAGACTAACCCGTTTGGGTAACCCCGGCTTGATTTTAGACAGTTTGCGATTTAGGACGATCCTTTCGTCAACTGTCTTAGGCAGAAGGTTTTTAAATGCCTTCTTCAGAGAATAAATTATACTAAACTTTGCCTCAAAAGACAAATTTTGAGGTATAATATTTTGTAGATGAAAAAGATTTTAGTTTGGCTTTTGATTTTATTTAGTATCGTAATTATTCTAATTAGATTTAGCAGCAAAATTGAGGAAAACGTTTTTGGTATTAGGCCGGCATCCGGTGTCTCCATTTTGTCTACCCCTGATTCAGCTACGGTTTTTTTAGATAATCAGGAGATTGGCAAAACCCCTTTTGACAATAAGGATTTAGAAGTTAGAGAATATAACGTCAGGCTGAATTCAGACGGCGCATCCTGGCAGGGCAAAGTAAAACTTAAGCCCGGTACGGTTACCATCATCAACCGTGATTTAACTGTCGATCAGGCATCTTCCTCCGGCGAGATCCTGGCTTTAGATAGAGGCAGAGGTATCACAGTAATTTCTCATCCTGCGGATTCAGAGGTGGAAATAGATGGAAAAGTTTACGGTAAAACTCCAATTAGTATTAATATAGCTTCCGGTGAACATACTATTTTAGTCAGTCACCCGAACTATTTAAAAAGGAGTATCAGGGCAAATTTGCCGGATAATTTTAATCTGACTGTTTCAGTTGATTTGGCCATTTCCGAGGCAGACTTAAGCGCTATCCCCGCTCCGGTTATGAGTGAAACTGCGGAGGTGACAGTCAAACAAACTCCCACCGGTTTTTTAAGAGTCAGAGATAAAGGTTCTTTATCAGGTAAAGAGATTGTTAGAGTGAATACGGGGGATAAATTAATTCTGCTGGAAGAATTGGGAAGTTGGAATAGGGTGAGATTGTCGGACGGCACAGAAGGTTTTGTCTCCTCGGTATACATCGAAAAAGTTAAACCTTAAGCTCCCAGATAATAAACTATGCCTATGACCAAAATTAACCAAAGCAGAACTGTGGAAAGCAGAGGTTGATCCGATAACAAAACTCTTTCCGGCGACTCACCCTCTTTTTTCTCATAGATAATATATAGATATCTCATTACTCCATAAATTACCACCGGCACGGTGGCCATTAAGTACTTAGCTTCCCCGAAGGGCAGTTCAAAACCGCCCAGTAAAAAAGATAAAGCTTGGCGGGCCTGGATAGGCGGTTGTAAAAAGGCAAAAAAAGCATAGGTTAACCAGGCAGAAGTAGCAAACATGCCTGTTAAGATATCCAGTAAACTCTCGGGATAATGAAGAAGGGTTTCTCTGTGGCGGGCAGCCTGTGCCTCCATCAAGGTGCGCTCTGATCTCCTTTTCCCAATGGCCAAAAAGAGGGCAAACGAGGTGATAGATAATAAAAACCAGACATTTAAATGCGCATCAATCGCCCAAACTCCGCCGTAAACTCTCAGGACAAACCCGGCAGCAATGACTAACACATCCAGCAGAATAACGCGTTTTAAGTAACCGGAGTAGGACAGTTGCAGCAGCAGATAAGTTAGGCAGGCAAAGAAAAAGGTTGGGGACAAGTTATAAGCAATGGGCAAAAAAATGATGATTAAAAGTAGAGCTAGGCTTGTCGCGACAGGTGCGCTGATTAGTCCCGAGGCAACAGGACGCTTGCTTTTAAAAGGATGAAGCCTGTCTCTGTCAATATCGAAAACGTCATTTAATAAATAGGTAGCTGAGGAAAAAATACAAAACAGGGTAAAAGCTTCTAAGCTCTTGATTTGGCTGGTTCTGTCCAGTAAATTGCCGGAAAAAATAAGCGCCGCAAAGACTGCAAAATTTTTTATCCACTGTCTGGGTCTTGTGGCTTTGATAAGCCCCCAAAGAAATTTAGCCATAGTATAGCTCCTAATAAAATTGTTGCTACCAAGCTTGCCGCAAACAGTTTACCTTGGGAAGATAAACTTAAAGCTATAAAGCCTAAGATAACAGATCCTAAAATGTAAAACAAGGAGATCTGCTGATGGGTTAAACCTTGCTCAAGCAATTTGTGGTGTAAATGTCCCCTGTCTCCCCAGACCGGCGAATTACCTTGCAACAGGCGCCGTGTAAAAGTGTAGGCAAAATCTGTGGCAGGAATCAAGAGCGCCAATCCTGCAGTGGCCAATTTTGCTCCCGACAAAATAGCTAATACCGCAATCATGAATCCCAGAATGGTTGAGCCGGAAAACCCGGGGAAAATTTTGGCCGGATGCCAGTTAAAGATCAAGAGACCTAAAGATGTTCCGGCTGTAATAAAAGCTAATTTAGCTACGTTGGCTTGGGCTAGGTCTGATCCTGAATTTAACTTTAAAGAAAGTACGCCTAAAACTATAGCTGAAACCGTAACTATGCCAGGCATTTGGCCGTCTACTCCTTTTGACCAGTTAATCATATTCATTATCCAAACAATCCATATTACAGCCAAGACTTGAGGCAGGATTTCTATAGCATCTAAACGAATAATGCCGCCTAAAGGATTGGTAATAAAATTAATTCCGACCCCGCTTAATACGAATATAATTGCTGCCGCAAACTGACTAATTAAACGGAAATAGGGAGAAAGATTCTGATAACGGTCATCCAGGAGTCCTATGACTAAAAGAATAGTTAGGCTGGCTAAGATTCCAATAGTAGATTTATCCAAAGATGTAAAAAGCAAAATAGTTGCCAAAAGACCAATGAAAATAGCTAGCCCTCCGGCTCTTGGCACAATTCTTTGCTGGGTGTGGGCAGGGTGGGGTCGAAGCTTTGGATTATCCAAAAGATTAAATTTTTTGGCAAAAATAATAGTAGGAGGGATGGTGAAAGCAGTGACTAAAAAGGCGGCAATAGCAGCGATCAAAAAATCCATAAATTTAAATAAAAATGAAAACTATTTTAAAAAAGGTAATCGTTAGAATAATGGCAGTCAAAAGCGAGTAAAAAAGTAAAACCTTTTTGAAAAAACCTTGTGAATAGTGCAATTGCCGGCTGATGGTTAGATTTAAGAGAGTGATTAGGATAATTACAGAGGGAATAATAAATAATTGCTGGGGACTGGCAAGCTGGGCATCTCCCCAAGGCAGAGAATAAAATAGAGGTAGCTTGGGCGGCAGGGACTTGTCTAAAATTAAGATGGAGGCAGCAATCAGTCCGGCACAAAATGCGGGTATTAGATTAAGCTGGTTTGCCCTGTTTAATTTCATGTTTCTTTCAAAAGCCGGGTTTTGGTAGTGACCCTAAATTCCATTTTTTTGCCAAACATTAAAGAGGTTTGGGCATCTATGGCCGGCAAAGACGAAATGGTAATCAAAATGATAGGTATTAAAAGCCACTGAATATATGACCAAATTATCCTGAAGATCCCCCAGTTCCTTGGTCTTTTGGGTACAGTTTTCTCATGAACAAAGATTGTGGCAAATAAGCCAAAAAAGGCAGCAGTCAGTATCCAGGAAGAGACAATTGGTAAGTTGACAGATAAAACCGATTCCTTAAAATTGGGATTGACTAGTGGAATAAATAGACTCCCAAAAGTGACAAAGATTGCCAAAAAGCCCCATTTTAAATCCCCCCATAATTTAAACAGTAACTTATCCGTTTTATCCCAAAAATCTATTTCTTTTTGGAAATATTGCTTGACAATGAAGGGAATGTGTTCCACTCCATAAGCCCATCTTTTAATCTGGAAATACTGGTTTTGAAAGGTTTTGAGCAGGGTAGTATCCTGCACCGCATCAGCAGAAATAGGTAAAAAGTGCGGGATCACTTTATAATCACCGTTAAAATGGTAGTAAGCTTTCCAGTAAAAGCCTGAGTCATCATTAACCTTATCAGGAATCCAACCCCCGATATCTAAAAGAGCCTTTAAATTAATAGACATGGAAGAATAATTCATATATTTGTCGGACCCGGCCATTTCCGCCAACTGCCAAAAGCTGGTACCGGTTGCCATAAGCCGCATTGGTGTCGGGGTTTGCCAATAATTATTGTGGTATAAAAATACTCCTGTAAATGTTCTTTTATCCCTTTGAGCCTTTGGTAGAGATAGATACTTATACAAACTGCCTGCCAAAAAATGAGGATGTATTACAAAGTCAGCGTCCAGGGTAGTTACAAAAACATTCTCCGATTTTACCCCTCTTCTTCCAAGTTCTGAAACAGCATTTTTGATCATCCAGTTTTTATTAGAGCCTTGGCCCGCAACCTCACCCTGTAGATTAAAAGGGTGAATGGTGGTAAATACGCCGGCAATTTTTCTCTCAATTTTTTTTAAATAAGCACGAGTGTTTTCGATTTTTTGTCTGTTATCCCTTTCCTCAAACCCGACTGCCAAAAATATTTTATCTTTAGGATATTTACTGTTGTAAACTGCGTTAAAAGTGGCAGACAAAACAGACAACGGTTCTTTGAAGGTAGGGATTAAAATCAGATGATCATATTTACTCCAATCGTTTTGGAAATCCGTTTTTAATCTTTGCTGCCAGTCTTGATTTTTAGCCCAATTCATCTTTCTGTAGCCTAAAATAATTAATACCCCAATCCTTAAAGCGGTGAGTAACCAGTAAACATCGGCAATTAAGATTAAATAAGCTACGGCATACGGCAAGGTGAAAGAGAGCCAGATAGGAGAGGTTAAAGCAATCCAGGTTGTCAGACCCGGTAAGATTTCCAGTATTCTTTCGAAAGCATTCTCGTGTTTTAGAACAAATTCTTTTTCTAACTTTTCAAAAAAGATAAAGCGTTGGGATAAAAGATGATGAACTACTAACCCGAGCCCCGACCCTATTAGGAAAAAAGCAGTTAAAACATTCAGCCCGGCTGATAAATAGCTTTGGCCAAAAAAGCCGGTTAAAAAACCGGCGAAGATAAAAATCACTCCCAAAAATGAATATCGGATGTTTTTAGAAAGACGCCTTAAAATTTCGGCAAGATAAAAAAATGACAGAAAGCCAATAAAAAAGACCAAAAGTATACGCATAAGTTACCCTCTAAAGATTGAATACTATTTTAACATTTTTGGTGGTTTGAAGAGCGATTTCTTCTAAAGGTAACCTTTTTAAGTTCGCTATAACTTCAGCAATTTCTCTAACACCGGCTGGTTCATTTCTTTGGCCGCGTTTGGATTGGGGTGGCAAAAAAGGGCAATCTGTTTCCAGAACTATTCTCTCTAAGGGCAAAATTTTGGCAGCTTCCCGCAAATAATCATTTTTAGGATAAGTAATAATAGCTGCAAAAGAAATTAAAAAATTAGTATTATGTATTATGTATTTTGTATTATGGGGTAGACCGGAATAACAATGGTATATACCGAACCAATCTTTGGTCATCTCCAATACCTCGTCCCAACATTCAGTATTAGAAGGATTTTTAGATCTGTCATCTCGGCAATGGACGATTAAGGGAAGATTTAATTTCTTTGCCAAATCAATTTGCGCTTGAAATAATTTTCTTTGTAAGTTTTTAACCTGATCTTCGGATAGGGAAGTCCCATCTGGAAGCTTTATATACTCTTCCTGTAAAAAATAATCCAGTCCGCATTCTCCCACTGCAACGACTTTTTCCGGATTACTTTTATATATTTCTTCTAATTCATCTAATCCCCCGAATTTAACAGCCTCATGCGGATGGATTCCAATAGTGGAGTAAACTGAGAGATTTTTAATTTTTGATAATTTTTCTGTCTGTTTTAGGGCTTGTTTACTTTTTTCAATATCAATCCCAACGTTGATAATAGTTGTTACCCTAGCCTCTAGGGAGCGGTCTATGACCTCATTTAAATCTTTACTAAATAAATCCCAATATAAATGCGCGTGTGTATCAATTAACATATTTATATTCTGGGAAAAAGCGGAGCAGAAGATTTAACTTGTCCGGAAAATTGTTTAAGAATTTTTTCTGCAGTTTGGGGTAAAAATGGTTGGAGTAAATCGGCTATTAATAGAATACGTGGAACAATTCTCTGCAGGAAAGCCTTTTGTTCGTTTGTCCCCAGTTCCCAGGGTTTTGCATTATTTATTTCAATATCTAGATCTTTTATTTCTTTTCTTATGATTTTCAATGCCACTGAAAATTGAAGGTCCTCAATCAATGATTTATATGATTCCACCCTAATGTTGTTTTCTCCCGTCGCAGATTTAAGTTTATGATTAAATGTATGATTTGTAAATAATCGGTAGATTCTGGCAACTAAATTACCTAACCCATTGGCTAAATCTGCATTATAAATTCTATTAAGCGCATCCCAAGAAAAATCGCCGTCTTCGCCAAAAGGGAAAGCTGCTAAAAGCACGTATCTTGCTCCGTCAACTCCATATTTTGCAACTAAATCTTGTGGTGAAATAACATTCCCAATTGTCTTTGACATTTTCTGGCCGTTAATAGTAAAGAAACCATGCGCAAAAACCTCTTTTGGCAATCCTTCTCCTATAGCGAGTAGCATAGTTCCCCAAATAATTGTATGAAACCACAAGATATCTTTACCTACTAAGTGTAAATCAGCGGGCCAGACTCCGTTTTGTGAGCCATAGGTATAGTAGTTAATTAAAGCCTCGATCCAAACATATGAAGTATGGGATTTATCAAACGGCAATTGAATACCCCACTCCAGATTAGCTCTTGAAATTGATATATCTTCTACCCCTTGCTTAAGTTTTCCTAAAATCTCATTTTTCCGAGATATGGGCCGAATTTTAAGTTTATCGGTAGAAATAACTTCCTCTAGTTGCTGTGTGTAATTACTTAGTTTTAAATAGTAATTTTCTTCTGAATGTTCAATCGGTTTGGTTTGGTGATCAGGGCATAAACCATTAACAAGTTCTTCTTTGGACATAAATTTTTCATGGCCCACACAATAAAGCCCTTTATAAAGTCTCGGTTTTGGGTCTATTGCTCCTCTGTCATATAGTTTTTGCAAAAAATCCTGAGCTATTCTTATATGGTCTTCATCCGTAGTTCTAATAAACCTTACATAATCTATATTTAAACTTTTCCAAGCTTCCTTAAACTTGTCTGATATTTCATCTGCATATTGTTTAGGTTTTTTGCTATGTTTTTTAGCCGCCTCGGCAATTTTTGCTCCGTGTTCATCTGTTCCGGTGAGCAATCTGGCATCGTAGGTCTTTTGTTTCCAGTAACGGGTTATTACATCGGCTGCAACAGTGGTATAGGTATGACCTATGTGGGGAACATCGTTAACATAATAAATTGGAGTTGTCGCGAAATATTTCTTCATGCGTGGATTATACCCCAAATCTCCCTAATTCCCCAAATACCCTTAATATTTATCTTTTTTTTGCAAAATAACTTATTAAAAAACCCACTGCAGCTAAAATTAAAATGCCGGTAATAATATTTAAAGAATCTAAGGCTTTTAGGACTAATAAAAAAATTAGCCCTAAAGATAGGGAAGATGATATAAGAATATTTTTTACAAAAATATTGGCTGAAAATACAAAAGCCAAAAAAAGAGGGGTAAAGAAGAATAAAATTTGCTGCCAATTTGCTTGAGTTAAGCTATCAGGATAACTTAGGTTAAAGACTTCATAAACGAAAATCCCCCAAAAAATAACAGCTGGAACGAATCTGGTCAGGAAATGACGCATGATTTAATTGTAACCTAAACTCCCGCTACTTCAAAAGTGGAGCAGGTGATAAAATACCGATTGTTTATGGATACTCCTGTAGCAACGCTTATTTGTCCTAATTGTAAAAAACAAATATCCATTGATGAAGCATTAAAATCTCAACTGGAAGGTAAAATAAGGCAAAGCTTACGTGATGAATATAATGAGAAATGGCAAAATCTGCAAAAACAGCAGGATGAAAAAAACAAAAAAGAAAAACTGGAATTGGAAGAACGGTTGGAAAAACAAAAGAAAGAGATAGATACATTTAGGGAAAATGAATTGGCGCTCCGCAAGAAAACTTTGGATTTAGAAGAAAAAGAAAAAAATTTGGAGCTTGAAAAACAACGCCAGATTGACGAAGAAAGAAAAAAAATTCAGGAAAAAACAGAAACTGAAGTTACAGAAAAATTTTATCTAAAAGAAAAAGAAAAAGATCAACTCATAGAATCTCTTAAAAAATCCTTAGACGAGGCTCAGAGAAAAGCTTCAGTTGGTTCTCAGCAGCTTCAAGGTGAAGTGATGGAGCTAGAGCTTGAGGAAATATTAAAAAGAGAATTTCCTATTGATGAAGTTTTGCCTGTTAAGAAAGGAGTTAAAGGAGCGGATGTTGTTCAGCGTATACGGGATAGGACCGGAAGAGAGGTTGGGAAAATTGTTTGGGAGAGTAAAAGAACAAAAGCTTTTAAGGCAGATTGGATAGAAGAGTTAAAGGAAAATATGAGGGAAGAAAAATCTGACATTGCTGTTTTGGTTACACTGGTTTTACCAGTTGAAGTCAACCTTTTTGGTTTCAAAGATGGCGTCTATATTGCAAGTTTTGAGGCCTTTTTACAAATTGCGAACATTCTTAGAAAAAGCATTTTGGATTTATCAGTGACAAAAGCCTTATCTGTTGGTAAAAATGAAAAAATCGAGGCGCTTTATAGCTATATAACTAGTCCTGAATTTGGTCAGAAAATTGATTCAATGTTAGAAACTTATTCAAAAATGAGGCTAAACTTGAATAAGGAAAAGATGTTTATGCAAAGGCAATGGGCTGAAAAAGAAAAAGAAATAGAAACGCTACAGAATAATACCCTAACAATGCACGGATCCTTGTCAGGATTGATTGAAGAGCCTCTATCTCAGGTAAAAAGTTTAGAATTTGAGGAAATTGAAGTATTGGTTGAAGAAACTGAAACAAATGACAACAAATGAATTTAAAAAGGCTTACAAAAATTTAAACTCTGCGCAAAAATTGGCTGTTGATGAAATTGAAGGGCCGATTATGGTAATCGCAGGTCCTGGAACAGGAAAAACGGAGGTGCTTACTCTTAGGATTGTGAATATATTGCTAAATTCCCAAGTTAATCCTGAAAATATTTTGGCTTTGACATTTTCCGAGTCCGCAAGTTTTGAAATGAGAAGTAGACTTTCAGAAATTATAGGAACACCGGCCTTTAGAGTTGAGGTAGTGACTTTTCATTCTTTTTCAAACGGTGTTATTAAGAATTACCCGGATGAGTTTCCCTTACTCTTATCGTCTGAAAATATTACTGAAACCGAGCAAATTGAATTAATTGAAAAAATAATCAATCAATTAGATTTAAAACTTTTACGTCCTTTTGGAGACCCCGTCTACTACTTAAAAGATATTTTGGGGGCTATTAATGATTTGAAAAAGGAAGGAGTAACCCCGGAAAAGCTAAAAGACTCAATTAATAAACAGAAAAAAGATTTTGAAGAGATAGAAGATATATATTACGAAAAAGGTAAATATAAAGGAGAAATGAAAGGAAAATATGCAGATCTAAAAAAGGATATTGAAAAAGTTGAAGAATTTTTCTCAATTTTTGACTCTTATCAAAAGATTTTGGCCGAAGAAAAAAAATACGACTTTAATGATATGCTGCTTGAAGTTATTAAGGCTTTGGAATTAAACAAATCTTTACTTTTAAGGTTGCAGGAAAAATATCAATATATTTTAATAGATGAGCATCAGGATACAAATGCTGCGCAGAATAGATTAATGGAGTTAATCCTGAGCTTTTATAAAAATCCGAATATATTTGTGGTAGGTGACGAAAAACAGGCAATCTATAGGTTTCAGGGAGCTTCTTTGGAAAATTTTCTTTATTTTAGGAAAATTTACCCATCGGTAAAATTGATAAATTTACAGGAAAACTACAGATCGCATCAATTGATTCTTAACGCAGCAGGCAGTTTAATCGCGAAGAATATCAGCGCAAATATATTACCGCAAAAAAAGTTAAGAGCTAATTGTGATACTAAAGCTCAAAAAATAAAATTGGCAGCAGTTTCAAGTTATGATTCGGAATATGAATACATAGCATCGGATATTAAAGAAAAAATTACAAAAGGATTCAATCCATCTGAAATTGCAGTTTTGGCGAGACGAAATTCGGATTTAATACCTTTGGCGCGAAGTTTAAATAGATTAGGCATCAAATTTATTATTCAATCAGACCAGAATATATTAAATGATTTAGAGATTCAGAAACTAATTTTAATTTTTCAATCAATTGCAAATCCCATGGATGAATCTTTACTGATTAAAATGCTGCATGTTAATTTTTTAAAGATAGATCCATTTGATGTTTATAAACTTATCGGTAATTCTAAAAAGCAAAAAAAGGCATTCTCTAAAGTAATAGAAAAAATTAATAAGCGGATAATTAAAGAATTGGATTTAAAACAAGCGGTAGTCTTGTCTTCTCTTTATTCAAAGTACAAAAATTGGATATGTGAAAATGATAATGTCCCTTTCGATAATCTGTTTATAAAAGTGGTAAATGAATCAGGTTTTAAAGAATTTATTTTAAAATCATCTGATAGATATCAATTACTGAATAGATTGAATGGTCTTTTTGATGAGATAAAATTGAGACTTTATAAAAATCCTAAATTTAATCTAATAGAATTTATAAATCTTTTACAGATTGTTGAAAAACATAAAGTGGCTTTACGAACTAAGATTGAACATTCAAGAGAAGAAGGAATAAGACTTCTTACGGTTCATAAATCAAAAGGATTAGAGTTTGAATGGGTTTACATAATTAATTGTTTTGACGGAAGATGGGGGAATTCAAGAAAGAGAGGCGCAAAGATTAAGCTTCCCTGGAAGTATTTAGGAGCCGACGTAAAAGCAGAAATCTCTTTTGAAGAAATTGAAGACGAAAGAAGACTTTTTTATGTAGCAATGACTAGGGCAAAGAGAGGAATAACATTAACTTTCTCAAAATTTGGAATAGATGGAAAAGAGCAATTACCAAGCCAATTTATAGAGGAAATAGAATCTGAATTTACGGAAATTATTGATACATCAAAATTCGAGAAGAGTTTTGATAAAGCTCAAATTTTTGATTTAACGGCATCTGCTAAATTGGATCCTAAAAATAAGGAATACTTAAAACAATTATTCTATGAAAAAGGATTATCAGTTACAGGTCTGGGTAATTTTTTGACTTGTCCCTGGAAATATTTCTTTAGAAACTTAATATCCTTACCCGATGTTAAAAATAAGAGTTTAATTCTTGGGACTGCAATACACGCCACGCTGGATTCTTTTATAAAATTCAGAAGGACTAAATCATTAAATGAACAGTATTTAATTGATAAATTCAGAGAGCTTTTAGAGAAGGAAGCAATTTCAGATGAAGATAGAATAGAGTTACTTAAAAAAGGAGAGAGAGCCTTAAAACTGTTTTACGAAAAAATTATACCGACTTGGACGGAGAATATACAAAGCGAAATGAATATAAAAGGGGTTAAATTGTCAGAAGGGATAATTCTAAACGGAAGATTAGATATGATAGAACAGTTATCTAAGACGGGATCAGTACGGGTTCATGATTTTAAAACTGGAAAGATAAAATCAAGATCTCAAATTGACGGAACAAGAGCAGACAGTAAATATAACTATAAAAGACAATTAGTTTTTTATAGAGTTTTACTGGATAGATACAAGGAAGGACTTTTTAAAATGCGGGAAGGAGCAATCGATTTTGTAGAACCTAACGGAAAGGGAGATTTTAAAAGTGAAATTTTTAGCATTACCGAAGAGGATGTAAGAGAACTCGAAAGTGTTATAAAATCTGTAGGCAGCCAAATAATAAATTTAACTTTTTGGGAACAAAAATGCGGAGATGACAATTGTGAAGACTGTAGATTAAAAGAAATGGTCTTTAATTTACCCGCCTAAATATATTTTTAGAGCTTTAAGTATTTCGAATGTTTAACAAAAGAATTAAAGAATTAAGGAAAAAACTTTTAAAGGAAAAATTGGATGGAGTTTTAATCAGCTCTATTTCGAATATTACTTTTTTGACAGGATATGCTAATTTCTCCGGAGAAGAACGGGAGGCATATTTATTAATAGGCAAGGATTTTCAATATATTATTACTGACGGTAGGTATTCCGAAGCAATAAAAAGACAAGTTGTTCATTTTAATCTTTTTGAAAGAAACCATGAAAATAAACTGGAGAGTTTGTTAAAAAGCTTAAAAAATAGAATTAATGTTTTAGCAGTAGAAGAAGATGACTTGACAGTTTTAGAACATAAGTTTTTTAAAAAACACTTTAAGAAATTAAAATCAATTAGTCTGCATACGCATCGTTCTATTAAATCAACAGAAGAAATTACTAAGATAAAAAAGGCATGCCAGTTGGGAGATCAAGCTTTTGAGCATATCCTTAAAAAAATTAAGGTTGGTATATCTGAAAAAAGTTTAGCATGGGAAATAGAAAAGTTTATCAAAGATCAGGGAGCCCAAATTTCATTTCCATCGATTGTGGCGTTTGGTAAAAACTCTTCTATTCCGCATCATCATACAGGCAATGATATTTTGGGTTCTGAATCGAGTTCAGGACAAGAAGGACTAATCATCCTTCTTGATCTTGGTGTAAAATTTGAAAACTACTGTTCTGATATGACTAGGACTGTATTTTTTGGAAAACCTAGTAATAAGCAAAAAGAGATTTACGAAACTGTATTAGAGGCGCAAAAAAGAGCTGTAAGTTTTGCTAATTCAAAGATTAAATCAGGCGAGGCAGTAAAAGCATCAGAAATAGATAAAATAGCCAGGGAAGAGATTATCTCAAAGGGGTTTCCTACTATACCTCATTCTTTGGGACATGGAATAGGTTTGGAGGTGCATGAACGCCCAAGTTTATCACCTAAAAGTAAAGACCAATTAAAGCTGGGGATGGTTTTTTCTATCGAGCCTGGGATATATATTCCGGATTTTGGCTCGCCTCGCTCGCGCTTTGGCGAAGCGGGCGGGGTAAGAATAGAGGATTTATATGTTTACGGAAAAAAAGGACTCAGCCAATTAACTAATTCGTCAAAGAAATTATTAATTATCCCCTGACTTTATAAAATTGAAAATTTCCGGCTCCTTGAATATCTTTGGATAAATCCACTTTTTTTGAAAAATCTAACTTTGTAAATGGTTTCCAGTTAGGAAAATGAAAAGTTTGAGTAATAACAATACTGCCTTTTTTTAATTCTTTTTGTAATTTTTCTTCCAATCTTTTTACCCCTTTTGCCAAAAGATAAATATAGACAATATCAGCATCCCCAATGTCGCCATTCTTGTCAAAAATATTGCCATGAAAAAAATGAGCTTTTTTTAATCTTCTGGCCTTATGTCTTGAGAACAAAACTCGCAAATATGATTGTTCTATGCCAGTAGACTCTGCTCCAAGCTTTGCTGCCTCGAGAACCACCCTTCCATCACCAGATCCTAATTCATAAAATTTTTTACCTTTTTTTACCCCGGCTAATTTTAAAACTTGCCGAATAAGCTTGATGTTAGTGGGAATATATGGAGCATCAGAACCGGCGAACCAGGATAGGGCAATTAAGCACCCTAGCAAAACTCCTCCGGATATAATTAACGTTGATTCCATATTCTTATCTCAAATACTAGATCTCAAATGTTAAATCTGAATCTTAAATCTATAAATCCATTAAAGTTTTCAGTTTTAAGATTTAGTTTTGAGTTTTGACATTTGAGTTTTGACATTTGAGTTTACTGGCGAAGTAGTTTTAAAAGAAGGACTTTAACTGGTGTCAGCTTATCAATAGCAGTAAACAGCCAGTACACCGGCCAGTCTAAAATAAAATCATAAGTACCAATGTATTCTACTAATCTCCCTCCATATCCTTGTTTAAATTTATGAAATCCAAACCACGGATCTTTGGGATCGGCATTTGGTCCTAAAGCCCCCCACATATCAAAATATTTAAGCTTTAATCTTCTTCCTAATCTAATTGCTTCCCAGGCAATTAAGTTATTGCTCATCACTTCTTTATGCTCTTGAGTGGAGCCTCCATAAGGATAGTAAAGTGTATTTTTGAATTTAAATAACATCCAGGCGGTAATAGGTGTGTTTTTATAAGTAGCAATTAATAGACGAGCCATGCCCGCATCTTTAAGCGTTTCCCACACCTTTTGGTGGTACTGCTCATTATGGCCATGATAACCCTGTCTTTTGGTGGTTTCAAAGTAAAGTTTTAAGTAAGTCTCAAGATCTTTATAATCAGTAGTCTCTTTTACTTGGACTCTGTGTTTTTGGGCGACTTTAATGTTATATCTGGTTTTGGAATGCATATTTTTCAAAAGCTCTTCTTCGGATTTTGTTAAATCCAAAACGAAATTGTATTTAGTAAAAAGCGGTCTAAGGGAAGGATGGAAGTTTTTAACTACTAATCTGTCATTGCGAGCGATTAGCGGGAGCGCGGCCTGCCTTGCCGGCAGACAGGTAATCTTGCTCAGGTCTACTTCTGGACTAGATTGCTCGCCTCGCTCGCTTCGCGTAGCCTCGTCAAAGACGGGCGAAGCGGGTTTCGTCATTTCATTCCTCGCAATGACATTAGGTTCCACCTTTATAAAAGCGCAATTCTGTTCCTTGGCGATTTTTGTTAAAGCATCTGCTAAATCTTTGTCCGGGTAAGGACCTTTGGGCAAATATCCGACACATTTTTTAGTCAAAGGGATTTTGTGTAATGTTAACTGGAAAGCTGCAGATAATTTTCCATTTCTATATATGCCATATCTTAGAACAGTAAGTCCCATTTTTTTCCTGAATTCCCCCCATTCCCAGGACTGTATCACATGGGTAACTAAGTTGTTGTATTGAGCTTTTTGGTTGTCTGAAATTGGTCGAAGATCCATCCGACCATTATACTAAAATATTTGGATGTTGGCTTTTTGGCGAAGCTCCTGGAATTTCTGGGAAAAAATTTGTGACAGTTTTTGTTGCTTTAGAGTATCAAGCGCTTCTTTCTGTTGGGAAGCAGAATCTGTAGCCCGCAGGACCTGCTTATTCTCTTCTATAAATTTGGAAACTTCTTCTGCGGATACGGTAGCATCTTTATCATAGAGCTTAGTAATAGCCAACTGAACTCTGATTTGATCTCTTAAAGTGATCCTGGTTTGACCTTGCTGAGTTAGCAGGGAATCCAAAACATCCTTGCCTCCCACATTTTTTTCAACTTCGGCAATTTTTTGATCAATTTCCGATTGGGATGGAACAGCTCCAATTTTGCCTGCTTCATTTAAAACAATCTTTTCATTTATCAGTTGATTTAAGATTTGAGTTTTGGATTGCTGATGTAATTTTATTTGCAGCTCAAAATTAGTAATAGGCAGGCCATTGATTGTAGCAGCCACGAACCAGGATTTTTTATAAATCACTAAAAGTAAAATACTAATAGCCAAAAGCGCCAAATAAAACTTTTTGGAGGATTTCAAACCGATTAGTTTATCTGGAAAGTTATTTAAAAAATTATTTAATTGCCCGCCAGGAATTTTATTTTCACTTTTCACTTTTAACTTTGTGCTTTTAACTTTTTCTGCCATTTGCCGATGATAACAGAACGAATTGTATTTTTGCAATAACTAATTTATGATTAGATTATGCAAAGAGGTTTTGCCCGTCTCTTTTTGATTATTGCAGTTTTAATACTTGTAGCTTTCGGGGTTTACCGATTAACAGCCTCTTTTTCTAAATCTCCTCCCCCTAATTTCCCTAATTCCCCGATTGTCCCCGATGTTTCCGAGTTTAATAATTATTCAAATGAGTCTTTGGGATTTTCATTTAAGTATGCAAAAGATTTAACAGTTAAAGATGATTCAGAAGAAGAGTTTAACAAAAGAGGTAATGGAAATTTTAGAAAAAATTTCAAAGGCTATGTTATATATGAACCGGCTCAGGTTTTGGGTGCGGTGACAGTTTTAGGTAAAGACGGCTCCTTTGATTCGGCGCCTCTTTCTGTTTGGGTTTTTGATAATCCGCAGGAGTTAAGCAGCCCGCAGTGGTTTGAGAAATATTGGTTTTATCCTTTTATTTGGGGAGTATTTGCCGAACCGGATAAAGGACATATCAGGCCGGAAAACGTCTCTACTGTCTCTGGGCAAACTACCAAATACGGGGTAGTCTCTTATCAGCCCGGTTCTCCTAAATTTCTGTATTTAGCTGGAGATAAAAAGATTTATCTACTTAGGATTATAGGAAACGAGGGAGAAAAGATTTTACAAAGCTTCAAATTTTTAGAGTAGGTAAATATCTACAAATCTTGCACTCCAGCCAGCTGTTTTGGCGTCATCAAAACCTAAATCAATGATATTTCCCTTAATTGCGCCGCCGGTATCTCCGGCTACTGCCATGCCATATCCTGTAATATAAACCTTAGATCGCAGCGGTATAACTTTTGGGTCAACTGCAATTACGCCTTTGCCGGCCCTCATACCTATGGCGGTCCATTCGTTGCAGCCAAGGCAGTGAGAATCATAGTGAGTGGCGTAAACTCTCATTTTTTTCCAATACTTAATTTCTCCGTCTTGGGTTTGTATACTTTTCCAAATAATTTTTGTGCCCCGAAGAATTTTTTTATTTTTTGCAGGTGTAGTCTCTACAGAAACAATTTCCCGGCTATACTCCTCACCATCATTAGAGTTTGTAATCTTGACTATTTTTGTTTTTTTACCGTCTTCACCCTCATCTAAAATTTTTTCTTCACCGGCTTCTATTTCCGGATCATCCTCATAAACTACTTTTTTGAAGATGATTTCAGTTTCTTCTTGTAACTTTTCAGTAAAACTGGATTGGGTGGTGATTGGTTGGTTAACCGGTAATGTTTCAGTCAAAGATGGGGAAGTGTTCCCAAGTACAGCCGGAGACTGTAATATATTTTTGGCAAAAAAAGTTAGAGTTAAAATTAAGGTAATCCCTAAATATCTTTCCATTCTTGAAAGTTATTATTACTACTAATCAAGCTCTCCGGAATATCTCCCAAAAAGCGTGAGACTAAGTTATTAGTTTTTTGTCCAAAATATAACCTTTGTCTGGTGTAAGTTAAATAAAGCTTTTCTTGAGCCCTGGTAATGCCAACATAACAAAGCCGCCTTTCTTCCTCGAGCTCTCCTACATCCATTAATGCCCGGGAATGAGGAAATAAGCCTTCCTCCATGCCTACCATAAAGACCACAGGAAACTCAAGTCCTTTGGCAGAATGCAGGGTCATTAAAGTGACACTATCTTGTTTATCGTTCATGGCTTTTCGTTTATCGTTTGGTACATAATTATTTTCCACCAGGGCAACATTTTCTAAAAAGGCTGTTAAATCAGGGAACTCTTCGGCTACTGAGCGCAGTTCCTTGACATTTTCTACCCGTGTTTTTCCGACCTCTGTTTGGTCATCAATATATGCTAAATAGCCTGTTTGTTGTAAGATTAAATCAAGGAGTTCTAAGGTGGAATACTTTTCCAAATTAGGCAGAATTTCTGCATAAGTTTCTAAAACTTTAACTAATCTTCCTTTACCAATTTTTTCTGCCCGTTTTAAAGAAACTGAATCCTTAGGGTTTTGCATAAGCCTTAGATAGGAAATAACATCTTTGATCTCCTTTCTTTGATAAAAGCTGACCCCGCCAACTAATTTATAAGGGATTCCAGATTTTAAGAATTGTTCTTCCAGGGCACGGGATTGAGCATTGGTTCTGTAAAGCACGGTGTAATTAGACAATTTGGATTTATCAATTTGAGATAAGATAAACAAGGCCTCTTCTATCTCGTTTCTAGTTTCCACGATTTCTATTTTTTCTCCTGCTATTTTTTCTGTCCAAAGCTTTAAGATAGGGTGAGATTTATTTTTGGAAATAACAGAGTGGGCTGCATCCAAGATATTTTGGGTGGAACGATAATTTTGCTCCAAATTGAAAACTTTAGCATTTGGGTAATCTTTTTGGAAATTAACAATATTCCTAAAATCCGCTCCTCTGAAGGAATACACACTCTGCGAAGCATCGCCAACCACACAAATATTTTTATGGCGGTTGGCCAGATATTTAGAAATTAAATATTGAGCAGGATTTGTATCCTGGTATTCATCAATCAGAATATATTGAAATTGGATTTGATAGCGGGTTAGGATGGGCGGTTTAGCCTGAAAAAGCCAGATCATTTTTAGAAGTAAATCATCAAAATCCAGGGCGTGATTTCTATCTAAGATTTTTTGGTATTCAATATAAATTTTGGCCACAGTTTCCTGGAAAAAGCCACGGGCATATTGCGGGTATTCAGTGGCAGAGATCAGTTCATTTTTTGCTCCGGAAATGGTTGAGCGGACTGCATGAGGTGAAGTCTTTTGGATTGGAATTTGCAAATTACCCATTGCTTCTTTGACAGCATCCAAAGCATCCCCTCCGTCGTAGATTGCAAAACCAGGGGGCAGACCTAAAACTTTGCCTTCGTGGCGAAGTAATTTGGCGCAAAAGGAATGGAATGTTCCCATCACCGGCTCATGTCCCAAAACTTCTGGTTTTGGAGCAAGCAATTTTCTGACCCGCTCCATCATCTCGCCAGCTGCTTTATTTGTGAACGTCAATAGTAAGATGTTTTCCGGAGGAATCTTGTTCTCGGAAATGAGATATGCTACCCGGTAAGTTAAGACTCTGGTTTTCCCGGAGCCTGCTCCGGCTAAAATTAGTACGGGCCCTTCAGTTGCCCGGACAGCTTGTTGCTGGATGGGGTTTAAATCTTCTAAAAGAGCAGACATGGTCCATATCTTAACACCTTGTTTTTTATCCGGCAAAGACTACTGGCGCTCCCTGCACCAGAGTAACTCTAAGCGGCAGTAATTTTAGCCCCGGCACCAGTTCCGGCGGATTTGTTGCCAATATCACCATCCCTTCAACCTTTGTGCCCGGCACAAACCAAATCGAGGTCAGAACAAGGGAAATAAATTTAATATTGGTTATTAACAGTGCTCCGCTATCTTTAGCATAGCCAGGCGCAGACTTGTACCTGTTTCCAAAGGGATGGAGGAAGTTCGAAAAGTAATTTTATCTAACCTAAAATAAAATCCAGATAATTATTTTTGTTGATACATTGAAATTTGGATTCGGGATAGGCTTTTAACCATCCAACGGGACCTTTTACTATTTTACTTCCAGATTTAAACTCAAAACCGAAAAGAGTTCCATTTTTTTCCTCTACATAATCAAGCTCGGCGCCGGTATGGGTCCGCCAAAAATAACCGGAGACTAAATTCTGTTGACCGGCGTTAAACTTTATTCTTTCAAGAAGAAGAAAATTCTCCCACAAGAATCCTGAATCATTGCGGTCTTTTAATGGTTTTAAATCGTCGATTAAAATGTTTCTGATACCCAAATCATAAAAATATACCTTATCCATCTTAGTGACTTCCTTACGAAGATTTCTGCTAAATCCAGAAAGACGGAAGATAATAAATGATTTTTCCAGCAAATCAATATAGCGGGAAACTGTGTCTTTACTCATGTTCAGCGAAGTTCCGAGTTCGGTTAGAGAGACTTCTGAGCCAATTTGAAAAGCTAGTAGTTTTAAAAGATCCCGAATTTTTGAAGAGTTTTTAATATCTCCAAATTCAATTAAATCACGGTAAAGATAAGCGTCGCTTATAGTTTGTAAGTATTCCCGTTTTTGAAAGAGGCTTTCGTAGGAAAATATTTCCGGATAAGAACCGTATATTAATCTTTCTTCAAGATTAATATCTAGTTCCGCCCTGTTTTGAAACGCGGATAATTCCGAAAAGGAAACAGGGTATAAATGATAGCTCCAAACCCTGCCTGTTAGGGGTTCGCTTATTTTGCTGGCCAAATCTAAAGAGGAGGAACCGGTAACCAACACCTTGAGGGTAGGAAGATTGTCCAGAATAATTTTTAAGCTGATACCGATCTCGGGTATTCTTTGTGCTTCATCAACAAACAGCATTTCATAACCTGATATCAGGGATTGTATTTTGGTTAAATCCCGGCTGGTGATAATATCTATAAAACGGCTTTGATCTCCATTAATAACCAGGGTTTTAAGATTCAATTTCTTAATAATTTCATTGGCTAGGGTGGTTTTTCCTACTTGTCTAGCGCCATAAACGATAACCCCTTTTTTAGACAAGGTAAGTTTTTCTATGATGGGAGTGGTCAAAATACGGGAAATATACACTCTGAAAGGAATATAGCATGAATTCGGCTATTTGTCAAGCGGGAATAGCGTTATTTACGCTAGTCTATGGTATAAATGGTACTAATTTTTGACAAAATTCAAATAATGAACTGGCTAACGGTGGTTTTTAGGGAATGCTTATCAATATGGGATTTTAGCCTTTTTAGCCAAGGTAAATCAATCTTAAACTGTTCCGAGATTTCCTCGGGCTTAAGCTGTTTTTCAGTAAGCAGAAATAATATTGGATCCAATTTATCCCAAGATAAAGTAATATCTGGATATGGCAATTCCTGGTAATTGGTAATATTTATAAACTGGGGAGGAATATTTAGAAATCTGGCTAAATCATAAAGCTCCGACTTGTAAAGTGAATAAAAAGGCATCATACATCCATAAAAGCCTTCGGGTCTGGTATCTGCAAGTCTTTCGCTTTTATCCAAGGTATCAACTAGTGCAGTTTTCATATTATCTGCTTGAATAAACAGATGGTAATTTATAAAGCGTTGATAAAACTTTTTAAGGCCTGATGAAGTGTGCAATCGATACGCAGACGCCTCAGTTTGATAAGCCATACCCCGCTTTAGAATAAAAGCCTCTAAACCTAGATAATTGCATATTTCGATGAGTTTGTTGGTTTGGGCAGTTCCAAAATCAAAAATCATCGCCACAGTGTTTTCTCTTAATGTCTGTTTGAGTAAGACCCCTGTAACTATAGAATTAATTTCTCCGGATATTTGTATCATGATTTTATGTAAGCCAAGTTTGGATAAATGTTTATATGTGGATTGTAAATAATCGGTTAATTTATCAGCTAATTGTTGGTCAATGGTTTTTTTAAATTTGACAGAGGAAATAACGAAAGCCTCAGGCTGGCTTGCAAACAAGTTGGGCAAGTTCATTGTTTTGGTCTATTAAAAGATAGTATACTATCTTTTAGATAATGAAGTTATCGCAAGCTTTGATTATGGACGATAATCTGCCTCCTCCGATCAAAATGACCCCAAACCTTCCTAATATCCCTAATTCCCCAAATAACGATGACCCTATATTTGAGGCTAAAATCAATAACCCATTTAGCAAGTTTTTTGAGTGGATTAAGAGTTTCATTAAAAGAAATCAAAATATTACTATTAAGATTCCAATAATAGGTATATTTGTAGCATTATCCAGTTTCAGTCTTGGGGTGGGCTCAGGGTATAACTGGGGTTTTAATACAGCGTTCTCAAAATTATTCCCAAATTCTTCTCCTGTTTTCCATAGAGCAATTTCTGTGGAGGGAGTAATGCTAAAATCCGCTTTAAATAAATATTATTTAAAAACAGAAAGTAATTTATGGATTTTAAAATCAAAACCCCCAATAACCTCAACAACCCTAAGTAGCTTGGCCAATCAACAAGTCAAAATATTAGGCAATCTAACTAAAGAGGTTAATGTGATTGAAGTATCAGAGGTTATCCCTCAAGGTACATCTTTAGAATCCTCAATCTCCCTTACCACCCCTAATATCCCTAATTCTTCTGCTCTGCCCAATCCTTCTAATAGCTTGCCTGATCCTTATCCAAACTTGTCATGGACAACAAATCAGAAAAAATTATTAATATTTACTTCGGGTAAAAGAAAGATAGAACAGGAGGGGATTTATCTGGAATCTGCCCAAATGATTGCTTTCCCGCAGGAATTTATTAATTATTATCTTGAGAAGTTAAAGGCCCAAGGTTTTAAAGAAACTTTAAATTCCATTAGTCCTGAAGGAATTGCTATCACTTATGCCAAAGATGATCTCTTTTTAACTTTTGGTGTTAAAAATATTTATCAAGGCAAAGCAGATTCCAAAAAGCTGGTAGGCTATATTGCCTATTTGGAACATAATTAATTTCCCCGATTATAAGCTGTCTTTTGAAGTTTTTATACTGCTTTGTGGTCATTCCTGTCTAAGTAATAGTAATATCATCTCAGGATCATGTGTCTCTTCAATGCGTTCATATTGACTCTGGCAAACTGAATTTAATTTTGTTATCATATTTTTCCTATGGCAGTAAAACTACTAGATTTTTGGGCTCCTTGGTGTGGTCCGTGTAAAACTATGACTCCTGTAATTGAAGAGTTGGAAAAAGAGCTGAAGGATAAAATTATAATTGAAAAATATAATGTGGATGAAAGTCCTGATATAGCTTCTAAGTATGGAGTGATGAGTATTCCAACATATATCATTGAAAAAGATGGTAAAGAGGTTGGTAGAAAAATTGGCGTTACTTCTAAAGCCGATCTGCTGCAATTGCTACAGCAATAAGAATTTTTAATTTTCAATAAATTTTCAATATTCAAAGAGGTGCCAGGTTGGTAGGAGGAATTCTCCATTATAATTCAAACAAGTTTAAGCTCCCCTGGCATAGAGTTATAAATCGGCATGGTTTTATCTCAACTACCTGTTGGGATCATATCAGACAAGAACAAAAGGCTTTACTCGAGGATGAAGGTATAGAAGTATCACGGGATTTCGTGGTAGACTTGGAAAAGTACGGCTGGTTTGGTGAGGATGATTTAACAGACCGCAATACGAAAGAGTACTCTGCTACATAATCTCAGCTATGAAAAATATTTGGATTATAGCTAATTGGAAATCTAATAAGACGATATCAGAGGCCTTGGATTGGGTTTCTAAGGTTGGACCGCAAATCCCTAAGGCAGGTAACTTAAAAGTAGTTGTCTGTCCCATGTTTTCTGTATTGTCTAAGGTGAATAAGGCTATTTCTGTTGGCAGTTTCCCCTTAACAGTTGGATCGCAGGATCTGTCACCCTTTGGGGTCGGGGCTTATACCGGGGAAGAACCGGCGGTCTTATTAAGCCAGTTGGTAGAATTATCTATCTTGGGTCACTCGGAAAGAAGAAAAAATTTTGCAGAAAATGATGAATTGGTTGCTAAAAAAGCTGCTCAGGCAATAGAAAATAATATCATTCCTTTAGTTTGTGTACAGGATTCACAGGCCGTGGTTCCGGATGGGTGCAAACTGATAGCATATGAGCCGATTTTTGCCATAGGTACCGGTGATCCCGACACTCCGGAGAATGCTGACAAAGTAGCGCAAGATATTAAACAAAAACATAATCAGGCTTTAGAAGTAATATACGGGGGTAGCGTAAATTCACAAAATATTAAGAATTTTATTAAACAGGAAAATATTAATGGAGTGTTAATCGGTAATGCTTCTTTGGATGCGGCAGAGTTTATTAAGATCGTTAAGGAGTGTGCCGGTGAGACAAATTAGATTTCCCGCTAAGCGACAAAATCCTCCTTTTGTGGTAATTTCCGGTTTTATGATAGCCCTGGTGGTTCTGTTTATTGCGCTAGCGACAAACCTGTTTATGGTCTTTTTCTCCTCCGGTTCGGTAGGGAGCTTTAATTTGTTGGGTTATCCTGTTAAATCAACCGATAATAAAGTTAATATTCTGTTTTTAGGAACTGCCGGCGCAACTCATGACGGAGCAAATTTAACCGATACCATCATGGTTGCCTCCTATAATCTTAAAACGAACCGGCTCTATTTTATTTCTATCCCCAGGGATTTATGGCTGCCTGAATTAAGAAGTAAAGCCAATGCTGTTTATCAGATGGGACTTTCGCAAAAAAATGGCTTAGGACTGGCTAAAATAGTTATGGGTAATATCTTAGGATTGCCGATTCATTACGGGGCGAGAGTAGATTTTAGAGGATTTATTCAGGCTGTGGATCAATTGGGGGGTATTGATGTTGTGGTGGACAATGCTTTTGATGATTACAATTTCCCGATTGCCGGCAAAGAAAGAGATCTTTGTGGATATGAAGAAAAAGAGGTAGATTTTTCAGAGGAGGAAGCGAAACTGTTAAATATTGAGCCGGGAAAGAGAAAAGTTTTTATCTCACCTGATCTAAAGGTCGCTACAGATTCTGCCCAGGAAGATAAAGGAGCAAAATATTTTAGCTGCAGGTATGAACGTTTAAGTTTTAAACAAGGTTTGCAGCATATGGACGGAGGATTGGCTTTAAAATTTGTCAGATCGAGACACGGCACCAATGGACAAGGTTCTGATTTCTCAAGATCCAAAAGACAGGAAAAAGTCTTGCAGGCAATCAGGAAAAAAATACTTTCACCTGAGTCGCTATTTAATATTGCCAAAATTTCGCAGTTAATTAAAACTTTCGGTCAAAGCATCGACACAGATATTCAACCAAGAGACGGATTTGAATTATATAAATTGTCTCAGGAACTGGATCAAACACGAAGCTTTGTCTTAGATGATTCGCCTAAACTTGGCTTACCGGATAAGAGACGGTCTTTACTTTTACATCCTCCTGCCTCAGATTATGGGGGAGCTTATGTATTGGTTTCTCAAGATGATGACTTTTCTATTATCGCCGGATATGTTAAAAAAGTACTCTTAGGAGAAATCGAAAATGAAGCTTCTTCTGCTGCATGGACCGGCAATAAGTAGTTCCAGAGCTCAACTAATTAGTATTAAACAAAAATTTAATGTAAATGATGTAGTAGTTTTTGAGCAAGGAGCCGACTTGGAAGATATAGCCGGTAATTTAGTATCTACCTCGCTTTTTCCTCAGGAAAGACTGGTTATCTTAGAAAATCCTCCCGCAGATTTTATATTTCACTTTTCACTTTTCACTTTTCACTTTTCACTTGTGTTGTGGTTTGATCATGAATTGCCAAAAGCTAAGCTTTTAGAGTATACAAAAATAGGGGCGCAGGTTTTCTATTTTCCTGAAAGCAAAGAAATTACGGGTTTCCCCTTTTTGGATCTTTTGGCAAATAAAGACAATAGAGCTTTTTTGGAAATGGAAAAACTAAAAAAAACAGGATTCGATATTTTTTATCTTCTAACTATGTCTTATTATTTACTCCGCAATTTGGTAACAACTCCAAAGAATGCCCCGCAGTTTGTGAAAGATAAACTGCAAAGACAAAGGAAGAATTTTGACTTAGAGCGGATTACAAAATTATATAAAAGTCTAATAGAAATAGAATTTAAACTAAAAAAGGGTTTGCTGGAGCAGTCCCAGGCAGAATTCTTACTGGTTAATCAATTTACAGAGAATTAAACCTGCTGATTTCCCTGCTCATTAAATCTACATCTTTTTGATTAACTTTACCATCCCCATTCAAATCCGCCTTCTTGTTTTTAGGGTTCCCGCCAAAATTTTGCAGTAATATGGCATTGTCTGCTGAATTTATTTTTCCGTCACTATTTAAATCATATCTACTAAGATCTTGTAAGGAAGGACTAGCGCTAGGAGTGGCAGAGGGGATGGCAGGAGGATTGCTGATAAAATCCAAATCCTCACCTAATTTAACAGCAGGCAGCTCCTTATCGAAATCACCTAATTTAAATAAAATATTAGATTGTCCTTTGGCAGATACAATAGTCAGTTTGACAGTAGTGTCCTGAGTTGGCAAAAAAACTTCAGCAAAATCTGCCGTCCTGATTTGAGATAGGGTAATTAGAAAATTGCCGGAAACTTTAATTAAGGCAGACTGTAAAGAGGCATCAGCCATAGAAAGATAAGCAATTCCTTCGTCTAAAGGTTGATCCCCGGCGAAACTGGAGCCGATCACCGGCCTAAAGTTTATTTGGCTGGAGGCGGGGGTAGCGGTGGTAAATTTGAGGATGTCTGTTGCAGTTTTGCCTGAAATGATTTTGTATAGATATTCTGTTTTGGGCAGAAGATTTTTTACAGTGACATAGTGAACCGAATGAGCGGACGGTAATTTAGTATCCCGCTCATCTAAAACAGCTTGTTCATTAGGGTTTGTCTGCCCATAGGTTAAAAATGAAGCAACCGGAGTTTGTGTGTGCCAGGAGATGGTTACAGAGTTATCCGTAATATTTGTAATGGTGATATTTTGCGCCTTGATATCCGGCGAGGCTTGAGAGATAAATCCTTGTTCCTTCAGTACCAAAAGTACTCCGGCGATTATACCGAATAGAATCATGCCAATCCCTAATATAGTGGGTATTCTGAATTTAAAAATTTTCATGGAGTTGACTTGAGCCCCGAGATATCAAACTCAGGGTTAATTGGTTCGATAATTTGCTGCACCTTAGCAGAAATCTCCACTTGGGATCTGGTGTGTAATATATCAAATACTACCCAGGCTAAAAAGGTAATAAAAGTTAAAATCGCCGCCGCCAGCCATTCTTTTTTTGTCATTTTAAAAAGTATGCCTTTCCTGTAATGGCCATAATTAATTTGTTCCCTTCGTTTACTTTTGATAACGATAAATGATCAATGGAGATTAACCTATCACTTGTCTTTAATTCCTGCAATAATAAAACTAAATTTTTATAGTCGCCTTCGACATTAAAGTTAAAAGTAATTTCCGCAATTGTGCCTGTTTTTTCTTCCGCTTTTGTTTCCAAATTGAGCGGTTGAAATTGTAAAGCGGAAATAGAAGCGTCACGATTTTTTGCCATTTGTTCTAAATTCCTGATGACGGATTTTAACTGAACAGTATCAGGAATAGCTGATGCTATTTCAGATTTTACATCAGCATTTAAGTTCTCTAATTTCTGTTTTCCTAAAGATAAATCGTTGGCCTTTTTGTTGACTTTCTCTAAAACCTGTTTTGAATCTGCAAGTTTCTTTTGTAAAACCAGGATGGTTTCCACAGTCGGCTTGACTGCGAAAATTATAAAAACAGTCATGGTAAAAAGAGTAAATATGGCGGCGCCGTATGTTTTCACAATGGGCAATTTGCCGAAAGGTTTTATATAAGTAAAATATCTGGTATAAATTTGCGACCCAAGTCTCATAAGTTTTTCTCCTCTGAGGATAAATTCGCCTGCGCTTTAATAGAAAAATTTAACATGTCCTTTTCCAGGGTGACACTTACGATATTAACATCGGAAAAATTAGAGTCCTGTTTTAACCCTTGGGCAAAATTTGCAGCATCGAAATGATTTTGGGATTGGGCGGTCATTTCTATATTTATTTTGGAGACGTTTTTGTCCAAATTTAGATTGAGGATTTTGACACTAACCGGAGTTTGGGCAGCAATTTTTTGTAGAATCTGCGCATAATCAGCATAGTTTGTCCGGAAAGAAGAGATAGTGGAAAGTTTGAACTGGGTTTGTCTGATTAAGATTTCAAACGGTTTAAGGCTTTCAATATAGGGAATTTGTTGTTCAATAGTCTCCTTTTGGGCAGCCATATCTGCGTCTAATTTAAATCTGGCAATAAAAGCTGAGAGCACCAAAGCTTCCACAAGAATAAATATGAAACGCCCGGTGGATAACAACCAGCGGATGAGTCTGGTGAAAACTTTTTCCGGGTTGCTTTGCGGTTTCAATAAATCAAGATGAATAATTAACCTGGGACTCAGTTTATTGGGCATAAGCACATTATACTAGGGATTAGGGATTAGGGGTATAAGCAAAGCTTCCCTTCGCTTCGTGAACGTAGGGGTTAAGTTGATAAGTTTTTTGATAGACGTGATTTTAGTCTTGCAGCTTTATTGGGGTGGATTAGTTTGACCTTTGCTGCTTTGTCTAAAGCAGAATAAGCTGCTTGTAAGTCTTTTGTAGCTTTAGTGGTTCGTGCTTTTTTGATAAGCGCCTTTAAAGCAACTTCTCGTTTTTTATTGCGGGCTGTTCTGGTTTTATCTTTTCGAACCTTTTTAATTGCTGACTTAATGATAGGCATGAGTGGAATATTAACACAGGGAGTATCTTGCTGCAAGATTGTGATATAAAATAACACTACATGGTTAAAAATATTCTTTCTCTTTTGTATTCAAGGCAATCCTCAATTTTATCCGGAGCTTTTATTATCATGGCCACTGTTATTTTGTCCAAGATTTTAGGTCTGGTCAGGGACCGTTTGCTGGCTCATCTCTTTTCTCCTGATCAGACCGAAATATTCTTTGCAGCTTTTCGTTTGCCTGATTTGTTTTTTCAACTCCTGATACTGGGCGCTTTATCAGTAGCTTTTATTCCTGTTTTTACGGAAATATTTGAGGATAAAGGCAGGCAGGAAGCTTTTGAGATGGCCCGTTCGGTGTTAAATGTTGCCTTGTTGATTTTCATTTTGGCAGCAGTGTTTATCTATATTTTTGCTTTTCCTCTGACCTCTTTTTTGATAGTTCCCGGATTTACTCCTGTCAGACAAGCAGAAGTAGCAAGCCTAACTAGGATTATCTTGCTGGGAGAAGTTATTTTGGCCGTAGGTTCTTTTTTCATTGGCATTTTGCAGTCTTTCCAAAGATTTATTATTCCTGCTTTTGCCTCTGTTTTTTATAATCTGGGAATAATTTTGGGGATCCTCTTTTTCTCTAAAACGCTTGGTATTACCGGTGCCGCTGTAGGAGTTTTAATAGGAGCCGTTCTGCATACATTAATTCAGTTGCCATTGGTTTTTTCCATGGGTTTTAGGTTTAAATTTCCTGTTAAATTATTGCATCCCGGGGTCAAAGAAATTATCAGGCTGATGAGCGTGAGGAGTTTAGGTTTGGCAGCGGAGCAGATCAACGAGACAGTGGGAATGGCGTTGGCTTCTTTGTCTGCCGTAGGATCGGTAACTTATCTGACTTTTGCCCAACACTTGCAGGTGGTGCCGATTGGTCTTTTTGGCGCCACCTTGGCTCAGGCTGCCTTACCGGTGCTTTCTGCAGAAAGAGCCAGAGGAAAAATAGAAGAATTTAAGATTACGCTTCTGACTACTATGCATCAGATTCTTTTCCTGGCTCTGCCCGCCACGGCCATCTTGATTGTGATCAGAATTCCCGTGGTGAGATTAATTTTTGGGGCCGGCCAGTTTGATTGGAAAGCCACAGTTTTAACCGGAGCCACATTAGCTTTCCTGGCTGTGGGGCTGGCAGCGCAATCAATTTCCTTGCTTTTTGTTCGGGGTTTTTATGCTTTGAAAGATACCAAGACTCCGGTTTTTGTCTCGCTTTTTGTGGTAGCTTTAAACATTATATTAAGTGTTTCTTTTATTTCCTTTTTAAAGCTGCCGGTTTGGAGTATAGGTTTGGCTAACTCGGTCGCTGCTTTAGTTTCTGCCGCCTTGCTTTTTTATTCCCTGCATTTAAAAGTTGGCAAGTTTGACTTAAATCAAGTGTTGGTTCCGTTTTTAAAAATGCTGATGGCTACAGTTATCATGGGCGTAGCTTTGTATATTCCCATTAAATTGTTGGATGCAGTGATTTTTGATACCACCAGGACTGTTAATCTGTTATTGTTAACCGGAATATCTTCGGTTTTTGCCCTCAGTGTTTATGTAATTGTAGTTTGGTCTTTGCAAGTAAGAGAGTTGCAAACTTATGCTCAGTTAATTAAAAAAGCTGCCAAATTTCAAGACAAACTTAAATCTTCTGAAATTATTACTCCGGGTCAGGGACAGTTTGATATTTGATAAAATAACTGCATGTCAAATATTAGAAACTTTTCCATTATAGCCCACATTGATCACGGTAAATCTACTTTAGCCGACAGGTTACTGGAGATTACAGGCACTGTGCCCAAAGATAAATTACAACCGCAGCTGTTGGATTCTCTTGCTTTAGAGCGCGAACGCGGCATTACCATCAAACTTGCGCCGGTCCGTTTATCCTATACTTTTAATTTTGAACTTTACACTTTAAACTTAATTGACACTCCCGGCCATGTAGATTTTTCATACGAGGTATCACGAGCTTTAGCTGCTGTAGAGGGAGCAGTGCTTTTGGTGGATGCAACTCAAGGTATCCAAGCTCAGACTTTGGCTCATGGACTGGCAGCTTTGGAACAAAATTTAACCTTGATTCCGGTGATTAATAAAATTGATTTGCCCAATGCTGATATCGAGGGAGTAAAAAAACAACTGACAGAAACATTCGGTTTCAATGAAGATGAGATTCTGCCGGTCTCAGGTAAAACCGGCCAGGGGGTAGACAAATTATTGGAAGAAATTGTTAACAGAATTCCGGCTCCAAAGGAAGATTTGTATACCCCAACCTCCCCAAACGTACTAAAAGCCCTAATCTTTGACTCTTTTTTTGATTCTTATAAGGGTGTGGTGGCTGGTGTCAGGGTGGCTGAGGGTGAAGTGCCAAAGGTCGGCGCCGGCATTAGATTTTTGGCAACAGGAGCAGAGGGTCAGGTTTTGGAAAAAGGTTATTTTACCCCGCAGCTGACCCCCTCGGATCAGCTAAAGACGGGGGAAATTGGTTATATAGCCACAGGCATTAAAGAACCTGATCTGGTCAGGGTGGGTGATACGATAATATCCGCCTCCGAGGTGGAAGAAATGAAGCTACACCTCAGAGGTGTAAAGTTAGAACCACTGCCCGGTTACAGAGAAGTAAAACCCATGGTGTTTGTTGGTCTTTTCCCGATTGATAATAGTGAGTATTCTCAAATGAGAGATATTCTATCTAAATTCAAATTAAACGACCCAGCCTTTTCTTATCAACCGGAACATTCTCAAGCTTTAGGTTCTGGGTTTAGATGTGGGTTTTTAGGATTGCTTCATACAGAGGTAGTACAAGCAAGATTATCTTCTGAATATGGAGCGGATCTGATAGCAACGATTCCTTCTGTAGAGTATATAGTTGATGGAAAGATTTTAGATAATCCGGCAGATTTTGATTTGCAAGCTCAAGAAGTTAAAGAACCTTGGGTAAGATTGGACATCTTCGTGCCGCAAACTTTTTTGGGTCCGGTGATGGATTTATTACAAGATAAAAGGGGAAAGTTTTCTAATATGCAGCATTTTGGAACACAGGCAGAGCTAACCTATGAAATGCCCTTATCAGAAATGGTGACCGACTTTTATGATAAGCTGAAATCCATTTCCTCGGGTTTTGCCTCTTTAGACTGGCAGTTTTTGGAATTTAGGGAAGTTAATGCAGTTAAGTTAGATATACTGGTAGGGGGAGAGAAAGTGGATGCTTTGTCTCAAATTGTATACAGGCCGAAAGCAGAAAGTTTAGGTAGGAGGATGGTGGAAAAATTAAAAGAAGTATTGCCGCGGCAAAATTTCGCTATTGCCTTACAGGCCGTTATTGGCGGGCAAATTATTGCCAGAGAAACAATTCCTCCGTTCAGAAAAGACGTGACTGCAAAACTTTACGGAGGAGACAGAACCAGGAAAGATAAATTACTGGAAAAACAAAAGAAAGGCAAAAAGAAAATGAAAATGATCGGAAATGTAGAAATACCGCAGGAAGCCTTTTTGAGTATTTTAAAATCATAGGTTATGAATAAATATTTCAATGTTACGCACGCAAGGTCTCACCTTGCAAGGCTAAAGTAAGCTGATTTTGCGTAAGTCCTGCTATCTTGATTAAATTCTTAAACTATGCTTACACTTAAAGTAGTAACCTACTGGGAGAGGAGGTGGTTTAAATGAAAATGCTTAATCAGGTGGCCTTCGTTCTTTTGCTGGTCGGTGGTTTGAATTGGGGTTTGGTTGGACTCTTAAACTACAATCTTGTGGATTCATTGCTTGGGGGGCTTGGCCTTGCCGGTTTAGTTTATACGTTGGTTGGGGTATCAGCCGTCTATATCGCAGCCACTGAGTGGAAAATGGTAGGTAAAAAGTAATCATTACCTAAAGATTTTAGGATTAGAGTTTTGCAATCTCGTCACGTTCACAAAAAGAATGTGGCGAGATTTTGTATAATGAGTCCATGAAAATTGTAAAACCAGCTAAATTATCTGCCGGTGATGCTATTGGAATTGTGGCATCCTCTTTACCAGTGCTCCCATCTTTTAAAGAAAATTACGAAAAAGGGAAAGGAGTGATTTACGATTTAGGATTTAAGATCAAGGAAGGAAAAACAATAAACAAGGTTAAATGGTGGATGGCGGCAGCTCCCAAGGAAGCAGCAGAAGATATAAACTCCATGTTTGCTGATAAAGACATTAAGGCTATTATGGCTCAAACAGGTGGTTATTCCGCAATCTCTGTGCTTGAGTATTTAGACTATGAATTAATAATTAATAACCCTAAACCCTTCATCGGTATGTCTGATGTAACTAATTTTCATTTGGCCCTTTTTACAAAAATTGGACAAGTAGGTTTTCATATGGATGATGTCACCTTTGGTTTTGGAGCAAGGGAATCTGAAGAAGGAAGCTTGCTGGAGGCAGACAAGCAATTTTTCCTGGATTTTTTAACTAAAACCGAAGCTCCGGGTAAAATTAATCCTTTAACTGACTGGGAGCAGTGGCGACATGGAAAAGCAAAGGGAAATTTAATTGGTGGGAATTTACATTTAATGTGTCAATTGGCCGGGACCAAATATTTTCCGCCAAAAGAAAGTTTCGAGGGAGCTATATTATATCTGGAGGAAGTGGGAGAATCTTTATATAATATAGCCGGATTCTTGACCCAGCTAAAATACTTGGGAGTTTTCGATAGAATTTCCGGTTTACTTATAGGAAAAATAACTTATATTAAACCTGCCAGGGAAAAAGAAATAGTCGAACCCAGTTTACAGGAATTAGTTTTAGACATATTAAAAGATTATAAATTTCCCATTATGGCGAATTTGGATTTTGGCCATTTTACAGTTAATATTCCTATGCCGGTCGGGATAAAAGTAGAGTTTAATACCTCCAAAATGGAATTAAACTTTTTAGAATCACCAGTGATTTAGCCTCTTGTGACTTGGCAGTTGGGGCATCTCAGACTTTGGGCTTCATAAATTTTGGCTGTTTGGTTAGACAATTTAAAATTTAATGCTGATCCTTCATCAATGGTAAAAATATCTGGACTATTATCAAAAGAAAGCGTGGCTTGTCCTCTAACCAGCATAAATGCTATTTGATCATTTTCTTCTAGATAGAGAGGATTTGCTTGCTCGGTTGTGTTATTGAAGGCTAATCCAAAACCTTTGTCAAATGTTTTTTTGGTAATACTTTTAAAATAACCAGTAGAACCAAAGGGAGTGGCTATTGCAACACCGTCTCCTATATACAGCTTGATTTCTGATATTGTGAATCTAATGGCATGGATTGGTTCGATGTTGCGGATGACAAAATCATTTAAGGCAAAAATAGTTTTGTATAAAACAGTTGTCTGGAGTTTTTTGTACTCTTTAAGATGTAGTTTGCCCTCAACTAAATTTTTCAACACAGTTTGATCTTCATGCTCCAAACACTTTTTACAAATCTGGCTATTCCTCATAGGTAGCTTAGGAATCCCTGGATATTCTTTTTCAGCAGACAAAAGAGTGCCATCGCCGCCGAAACTGAAGATTAGATCAGGATTATGATCAACTACCTCAAGCCCTGAAGATTTAACTAGACCCTCTAAACTACTGGCATTTTTACCAAAAAGCAACACCTTCATATAAGGAATGATACTACAAATTCAATAGAAAAGTTTCACTCTTGACAAATAGTTAGCAGTCATGGTAAATTAGTGCTAGTTTTTCCTATGACTGATTTGACTGACAGACAGAAGGCGCTTTTGAAAGCGATTATTGAAGAATATATTGAGTCGGCAGAGCCGGTTGGCTCTGAGGTTATTGAGAGAAAGTATGATTTAGGAGTCTCCCCTGCTACTATCAGGATTGAAATGGGGAAGTTAACAGATGCCGGGTTTTTACGCCAGCCCCATACTTCTGCCGGTAGAGTACCGACTTCCATGGGTTTTAAACTATATGTGGCGGAGTTAATGCAGGAAAAACAGCTGCCTGTCACAGCTGAAGTTTCCATTAAAGAGCAACTTTGGCAGGAACGCCATAGACAGGAAAGAGTACTTAAAGAGGCAGTTAAAGCTTTGGCTAAACAATGTGACATGTTGGGTTTGGCAGTAGATAACGATGGACAAGTTTTCTATGCCGGTGCAGCCAATATTTTGGACTGGCCTGAATTTTATGATATTGATGTAGCCAGGTTCGTATTGAGTTTATTTGATGAGTTTCCGAGATTACAGGATTTGATTGGCAGGGCGCATGGTTCTGATCCGGTTCATATATTATTTGGTGAAGATTTGGAGTTTGAGAACTTACGTCCGATAGGATTTGTTTTTACTAAGTTTGAATTAGACCCTGCCAAAGACGGGATAGTTGGGGTAATAGGCCCTGCCAGGATGAATTTTTCTTTAGTGTTGCCTTATGTTAAATATGTGAGAGACTTGATACAGCAAGTAGGGAGGGTGTAAGTATGGCTAAAAAAACAGATAAAGTACAAGAATTAGAACAACGGATATCTGATCTCGAGAATCAGTTGAAGAGAGCTGTGGCTGATTATCATAATTTGGAGAAAAGAGTGGCTGAAGGCAGGTCAGAACTAACTAAGTGGGGCACAGGTGAACTACTGGTTAAGCTGCTGCCGGTTTTGGATCATTTGGAGCAGGTGGTCGACCATGGTCGACCTACCCTGAGCGAGCAAAACGAGTCGAAGGGCTGGTTTCAGGGAGTGGAGCTGGCTGTTAAAGAATTTAAAGGTGTTTTGCAGTCTGAAGGATTGAGTGAGATTGCCACAGATGGTCAATTTGATCCTGGCTTACATGAGGCAGTTGACATACAGGAAGGTGATGATAATATAATTTTAAGGGTAGTAAGACGTGGATATAGGTTAAATGGAAAAGTGTTAAGGCCGGCCCATGTGGTAGTAGGTAGGAAAAATCCTCCTGCAATGGAGGAAACGGAAAATTTGCCCGGTGGAGAAACCCAATCAGAATGACAGAAAGAATAATATGGCAAAAATAATTGGAATAGATTTAGGTACAACAAATAGCGCAGTGGCCGTGATGGAGGGTGGTAAACCCAAAGTCATCCATTCTGCTGAAGGGGAAAATATTATCCCCTCTGTGGTTAATCCTGTTAAAAATATTGTGGGTAGGGTAGCTAAAAGACAAGCTGTTGTAAATCCTAAAGAAACTATTTTTTCTATAAAAAGACTGATGGGTAGAAAGTTTAAAGACCCGGAAGTCCAGCGCGATATTAAATGGCTTCCCTATACTATTAAAGAAGGCCGCGAAGGTATGGCTGTGGTGGAGGTAGAAGGCCATGAATATACTCCCCAGGAAATTTCCGCCCAGATTTTGCAAAAAATTAAATCAGATGCAGAAAGTTATCTTGGTGAAAAAGTAACTCAGGCAGTGATTACTGTGCCTGCTTATTTTGACGATGCCCAAAGACAAGCCACCAAGCAAGCCGGAGAAATAGCCGGCCTTAATGTACAAAGAATTATCAATGAACCAACAGCTGCCGCTTTGGCATATGGGTTGGATAAAGCCCATGCCCATACCATTGCTGTTTATGATTTGGGCGGCGGCACTTTTGATATTTCCGTTTTGGAACTTGGAGAAGGAGTATTTGAGGTTAAAAGTACCAATGGCGACACTCACTTGGGTGGTGATGATTTTGACCAAGTAATTTTAGATTATTTTGCAGAAGAATTTAAGAAAGAAAACGGGATTGACCTAAAATCTGACAGACAAGCTTTACAAAGACTCCGAGATGCTGCAGAAAAAGCCAAGATTGAACTTTCTTCTACACAAGAAGCAGAAGTTTCCATCCCCTTTGTTACAGCGGATTCATCCGGTCCCAAGCATTTAGAGATGAAGTTATCCCGGGCCAAGCTGGAGGCAATGGTTAAGCCATTGATTGATAAATCTTTTGATGCGGTTAAATCTTGTATCAAAGATGCCAACCTGCCTGCCGGCAAGGCAGGGATTGAAGCCAAAAATGTTGACGAAGTAGTTTTAGTAGGAGGAATGACCAGAATGCCATCTGTACAAAAAGCAGTGCAGGAATATTTTGGCAAAGAACCTCACAAGGGAATTAATCCTGATGAAGTGGTGGCCGTTGGAGCCGCCATTCAAGGTGGAGTTTTAGGAGGAGAGGTTAAAGATGTATTACTTTTGGATGTTACACCTTTGACTTTGGGTATAGAAACTTTGGGAGGAGTCAGGACTCCTTTAATCCCCAGAAACAGCACTATTCCTACTTCTAAATCCGAAGTTTTCTCAACAGCTGCAGATAATCAGCCGGCAGTAGAAATTAATGTTTTGCAAGGTGAAAGAGAGATGGCTGCTGATAATAAATCATTGGGCAAATTTGTGTTAGACGGAATTCCTCCGGCCTCAAGGGGCGTGCCGCAAATTGAGGTGACTTTTGATATTGACGCCAATGGAATCTTAAATGTAACAGCGCATGATAAAGCCACCGGCAAAAAGCAAAATATCACTATTACCGGTTCCACTGGTTTAAATAAAGAAGAAGTGGAGAGGATGACCAAAGAAGCAGAAGCTCATGCAGAAGAAGATAAAAAGAAAAAGGAAGAAATTGAAGTCAGAAATACAGCGGATAGTTTAGTCTATTCAACTGAGAGAACCCTAAAAGATGCAGGGGATAAAGTTTCAGCTGAGGTTAGAACTGATGTTGAACAAAAGGCCAATGAGTTAAAGGAGGCTTTAAAGAGCGGGTCGACTGAAGATATTAAGTCCAAAGCAGATAGTTTGGCAGAGGCTGCTCAAAAAATAGGCCAGGCCATGTATTCCTCCTCCGCTCCTGGTGGAGCTACGGAAAGACAAGCAACTCCAGATGAAGAGTCAAAAACTGAGGACTCGTCCTCCGAAGCTTCAGCGAAGGAGGAAGCAGTGGAAGGTGAAGTAGTAGAAGAAAATAAAAAAGATTAAAGATTCAAGATTAAAGATTAAAGATTTTTTGCCTCGGGGCAACCGAGGCTTTTTTAGTTTAGATGAGGTAAAATACGCTTATGGCAAAAAGGGATTACTACGAAATATTAGGAATAAATAAATCAGCAACCGATGCAGATATTAAGTCTGCTTACCGCCGTTTGGCCAGAAAACATCATCCGGATATAGATAAAAGCTCCGGAGCAGCTGAAAGGTTTAAGGAAATAGGTGAAGCCTATCAAGCCTTATCTGACCCGCAAAAAAAGCAAGCCTATGATCAATTTGGTCACGCCGCTTTTGATCGTGGAGCCGCCGGTTTTGGAGGTGGTTCCCCTTTTGGCGCTGGGGGCAATCCATTTGGTGGAGGTTTTAAAACTTATTCCTGGTCTTCAGGTGGAGGAAATCCTAATGTAGAGTTTGATTTTGGCGGGTTTGAAGACCCCTTTGATTTATTTGAACAAATTTTTGGGGGTGCAGGTTCACCCTTTGGTCAAGCTTTCAAAAGAAGGCCAACTTATCAAATGAGCATATCTTTTGATGAAGCGATCAAGGGAGTAACTAAAGAAATTGAGATTGAGAGCAGAAAAAACCAAGGCAGAATTGAAAGAAAAAGAATGAAAATTAAAGTTCCTGCGGGAGTAGATAATGGAACCAAAATAAGGTTTGGGGATTTGGATATCGTCTTTCAGGTTAATCGTCATCCAGAATTTTTAAGAGAAGGGGCAGATATTTTCTCAGAAATTACAATTTCCATCCCCCAGCTGGTATTAGGGGATGTATTTGAAGTAAATACAGTGCAGGGAAAAGTTCAAGTCAAAGTCCCTCCGGGTACCCAGCCGGGGTCGCTGGTTAGATTAAAAGACAAAGGTGCGCCTAGATTAGGTTTTACAGGTCATGGCGATCACTTCGTCAGGGTTAATCTAGAAGTCCCCAAAAACCCTTCAAAGCAAGAAAGACAACTATATGAGGAATTATATAATTTAGGTAACTCCAAGAAAAAAAGCTGGTTTTAATTTCAGCTTGACTTCAAATTTTTAAAGCAGTAAAATGTCCCTGGTTAACATTCCAATGTATACTTGGGAAGGTGGGCTAGCCCACCTTTTTTAAAAAATATGGCACAAGCACGAACAGAATTTGCAGCAGCATTAAATCAAATAGCCTCTGAAAAAGGGGTAGATACAGAAGTGGTTTTAGATGCCATCCGTCAAGCAGCCCTAGCTGCCTACAAGAAGGATCTCACCCTAAGAAATGAAGCTGTCCCTGAGAATTTTGAGGAATTTACTTCTAAAGTAGATCCGGTAACCGGCGAAATTTCGATTTTAGATGGTGAAAAAAATATCACTCCTCCGGGTTTTGCCCGGATTGCAGCCTCAATTGCCAAACAGGTGATTATGCAAAAGCTAAATGAGGCAGAAAGAGGAGCAATTTTGTCTGAGTACGAGAGCAAAGTAGGCACAGTTATTTCCGGCAATATTCAAAGGCAAGAAGGGAATACTTTTTTTGTGGATTTAGGCAGAGCAGAAGGAGTATTGCTTCCCTCCGAACAGGTCCGCACTGAAATCTATCATACAAATTTGAGGCTAAAGTTTTTGGTAAAAGAAATTAGAGAAGGCGGCAGAGGTTCAGAAGTGGTGGTCTCCCGCTCAGAGCCTGCTTTAGTTAAGGCTTTATTTGCTTTAGAAGTGCCGGAAATTCAATCGGGTTCTGTAGAGATTAGAGTGATTGCCAGGGAAGCAGGTTCCAGAACTAAAATTGCTGCCATTTCTACTCAAGAAGGGGTGGATCCGGTAGGTAGCTTGGTAGGTCAAAAGGGAGTCAGGGTTCAAGCTGTGATGAGCGAACTGGGAGAGGAAAAAATAGATATTATTAATTATTCTGAAGATCCGGCAAGATTTATTGTTGCAGCTTTGTCTCCTGCCAAGGACATTCAAGTTAAGTTAGATGAAAAAAGTAAAATAGCTACAGTTACTGTGCCTCAAAATCAGCTTTCTTTGGCCATTGGAAAAGGCGGACAAAACGTCAGGTTAGCTGCCAAATTAACCGGTTGGAAAATTGATATAGTAGGGGCAGAAGAACCCGCCGACGCCGACTCGGCCTCCGTAGCCACTTCGGCGAAGGAAGCAGCTATGGCGGGCAAGCCAGAAAAAGATAATAAAGAAAAATCTGATGAAGAGCCTAAATAGTATGAAAGCTATTCATCCAAAAACTTATGGCAGAAATTACGAGACCACCAATAGTCACAATTTTAGGCCACGTTGATCACGGAAAAACGACCCTAGTTGATTTTATTAGAAAATCCAATGTGGCAGTGAAGGAACATGGGGGAATCACCCAACATATAGGTGCCTATCAAATTACTCACGATAATAAATTAATTACTTTCATAGACACTCCTGGTCATGCTGCTTTTGAGAAAATGCGTTCCCGTGGAGCCAGAGTTGCTGATATAGCTGTATTGGTTGTAGCAGTCGATGATGGGATTATGCCACAAACAGTTGAGGCTATAAATCATATTCAAGGTGCTAAAGTACCGATGATTGTAGCGATTAACAAGATTGACTTGCCTGGTGTTAATGTTAAGGTCCAAATGGAGAAAATTAAAAAGCAGTTATCTGATAAAGGAATATTAATAGAAGAATATGGCGGGGATGTGCCAATTGTGCAGCTTTCTGCTAAAACCGGAGAAGGTGTCGATAAACTTTTAGAAATCATTCAGTTAGTTTCAGAGCTGCACGAGCTAAAAGCGAATCCTAATATTGAGCCTGTAGGAGTAGTAATTGAATCTACATTGGATAAATTTAAAGGTCCAATTGCCACTATTTTAGTCAGAAATGGCACCCTTAAAAAGGGTGATCAAATAGCCTTGGCTGGAGTAAAAAGCAAAGTCAGAGGATTGTTTGATTATAACGGCCGACCTATAAATGAGGCCGGACCGTCTGTTCCGGTAGAAGTGTTAGGATTGGAACAAGTTCCGCCGGTAGGAGCGGTTTTGGGTGAGGAGCCGGCAGAAAAAAAGGCAGAAGAAGTCAGATCTTTGGTAGATAGATTAAAACAAGGGGATACAAAAACCCTGAAAGTGATAATTAAGGCAGATAAACAAGGATCTTTAGAAGCAATCCAAGCTTCTTTGGATAAATTTAATATAGAACAAAAAGTAGTAGATTATATTTTTACCGGTATCGGAGATATTGGGGAAGAAAATATTAAATTGGCAGCAACGGTTGGAGCAATTGTAATAGGATTTAATGTTAAGATAGCTTCAACTGCCCAAAAACTTGCAGAAAATGAACATGTTTTAATCAGAACTTATAATATAATTTATGAACTTTTAGAAGAGGTAGAGGAGGTATTAAAAACCTTACTTGAAGTTGGACAACTTGAGGAAGTTTTGGGGAAGGCAGAAATTCTGGCAGAATTTCTGCATGGCAAGCATGAAAAAATTGCCGGATGCAGAATGACAGAAGGTATTATTGCAAAGGGGCAAAAATTAAGAGTTGTCAGAAATGGAAAAATAATGGGGGAAACTAAATTAAAGTCTTTGAAAAAAGTTAAAGAAGAAGTTAATAAAGTAGAAAAAGGAAATGATTGCGGCATGTTATTTGATCCTCCAATAGATTTTGCAATAGGAGATACAGTAGAATCCTTTAGAGTTATATAAGCTAGACCTTGATTTTTATGGGATATTGAGGTAAAATCTGCCTGTTTAAGATGAAATACGATACTCAATTAACAGAACTGAAAAACCTTTTGCCTGCTGCCAAAAATATCCTAATTGCTATCCCGACTAATGCTAGTATTGATAAATTAGCTTCAACTTTAGCTTTATTTTTGACCTTGGAGACTGTAGGGAAACAAGCTAATATAGTTTCCGATGATACAATTAAAGTTGGTCAATCACACCTTTTTGGCGTTGACCATGTTCAAAAAAACATTTCTTCAACTGATGGCGGGAATTTAACCTTAACTTTAGAAGGCGTAGCTGTTTCTGATAATACCGTTCCTGCTTTGGAAAAATTAGATTGGTATGCCGAGAATAACAACTTAAATTTAGTTTTCCATTGTTTACCCGGTCAAACCTTTCAGCCAAGTAGAATTGTACCCCGTTATCAAGGCTCCGGCTTTAATTTGATTTTTGTGATAGGCGCTGTTAATTTAAATGCCTTAGGCAATATTTATACTGCAAATAGCCAGGCTTTTTCCGGAACTCACATTGTTAATATTGATAATCAAGCGGCAAATAGTAGTTTTGGTCAAACTAATGTAATAGATACTAATGCGGTTTCAATTTCTGAGGTAATGGTTTCTGTAATCACTGATCTGGGATTTAATCTGGATGCAGATACAGCTAGCAATCTTTTGGCCGGTATATTTGAGGCCACCGGTAACCTAACAGATCAGAGGGCTACGGCAGACACTTATATGGCTGTTGCTAATTGTTTGCGAATCGGAGGTAAAAAACCAACTGCTCAATCTTTACCCGCTTTTGATTGGAACGCTTTAGCCGGTCAAACTAAATCTCAACCGGCTTCTGAATTTACTGTTCCTCCTGTAGTGCAATCTTCTGCTCAACAGGGTCAGGTTGATGCAGGTGATCATTCTCAACCTTCTCCGGAAGAACGGCCAGCAGGAGAGGGTGTTATTTCAGAAACTGTAGAGCCGGAGTGGTTAACCCCCAAAATCTTCAAAGGTTCTTCTTTGGGATAATACCCATTGACAATATCTGGTATCTTAGTATAAACTCGCGTTGTTGCCTGTCCTCTTAAATGATACTCTTAGGTTTTAAAAAGAAGATTGCAGCTATTTTAATAGCGCTGTTTTTAGTAAACCAACAATTGTTGGTTCCTTTAATTTATGCCCAGGAAGCCACATCCTCAGCTTCCGTCTTCACTACGCCGGAAAGTTCCCCTGGCCCTGAACCAGATCCGTCGCCTTCAGCAGAGGCTACCGGCTCAGCTTCTCAAAGTCCTGCACCTTCTCCTTCCACCCAGGAAATTAAAACCTGGCTAATAACATATAAAGAAACAATGGGACAAAGCTTAAATATTTCAGGATTAACTCCGGCTGAATTTACCAAACAGATTCTTCTGCCTGCCATGAATGAAGCCAGCAAATATCATGGGTATTCTGATTCCAATGCCCAGCCTGCCTTAAGGTATACCTTGGCTGATACGGACATCCATTCTGAAAATAATCCCCGTCCGGCCAGATATGCTGATTTATTCAACAGGTATAATCTATGCAGTTATGCCAAAGCCAATGATATTAAAGCAATCATTCTCTGGGCAGATGGAAGATATAACCGCAGCTTAACTGAAATAATATGGGAATCAGCCATCACCGGCAATAAAGGTTTTTCCACCAATGGTCCTACTTTACCTAGTGTCTGTGATAAAACCATTGTCATTTATGCCCTGGATTACACCAGAGATTTAGCAGAAGCTCTAGAATCTTACGGCCATCATCTGGAAACAGTATTCAGACAATTCAGGCCTGAATACTACAACTGGGCAGACAGAGGTTCTTGCGGGAATGACCATAACCCGCCTAACTCAAGATTTGAATATGACAGATCTAATACTGCCAATTTCCAAAGCGATTGTAAAGATTTTAAACCTGACAGCAGCGGGGTCAGAGAAACCTTAAACTGTAATGCCTGGGGATGTTCCGGAGATGGTTGGTTAAAATGGTGGATGCAGAATATGCCGTCCAGTTGGTGGACATATATTAGAGATGCAGATGCAGTTGTGCCTTCACCTGTGCCCGCAACTACTCCATCACCGAGTCCGTCTTCTTTTCCTTCCCCAACGCCCATCCCAACATCTTTACCAACACCGATACCTACCCCTACCTTAACTCCGTCACCAAGTCCTACTCCTACCTCAACATCATCCCCTTCTCCTTCTCCAACCCCTAGTCCCACTATATGTATTTCCACCACTACTACGCAGCGCATTCCCCCTCAAGATATTACCGGCTGTTCTGCCGCAATCATGCCACGTTTTCTGCCTTCAGTCTTAGGTTCAACTTTCAATAATCTGAGTGTTGGTACAACAAATCCTTATTTTAATCCAGGGGTAAGCTTGGGTAGTGCCAACAATCTGTTCTACGGTTTGACAACAACACCCGGCACAAGGATTGTGGTTACAAATCCAACTACAACACGTCTTCCGCTTATTGATACAACCGCTCCAACTGGTTCTTTTGTAATTAATAACAATTCCCTATATACCAATTCCCGTCAGGTAACATTAAACTTTTCCGATGTCTCGGGAGATGTGACAAAAATTAAAATAGGCAATGGCGCAACAGGCAGCTATCAAAATCCTGTAACCTTTACTAATCCTTATACATATACATTACCTAATAATGGCGATGGGCTATATACTTTAAGAGTGCGTTTTATGGACGCAGCAGACAATGAAAGCAGCGGAGTTATAGCAGATCGGATTTTTCTCAATACCACTTCTCCTATGGCCACAGATGATATTGTATCTACTGTTAAGAACGACTGGTTAATGATTAATCCTGCTGATCTGCTTGCTAATGATGCAGATGCAGGGGGAGATCCTCTGAGAGTGATGGAGGTAAAAAATGCAGCTAAGGGAGAAGTTGTATTATCTGATTCAAGGATTATCTTTTTTCCGGAAAATAACTTTACAGGCAGGGCAGGGTTTGATTACACTGTGACTGACGGAATAAACGAGGCTACCGCTCATGTGAATATTAGGGTGAGAGCTCCAGTGAATAATAATCAGATATTAGTTGCTCCGGAGGCCACAGTTAGCGCAAGCTTACCACAAGTGGTAATTGATAGAGAATCTGAGAACTCTACTATCAATGTTCCGGCTGATGTACCTAATTCATCTTTGGATTTGAGTAACCTGACCAGTGAATCCGGAAATAACAGGGTTGCGACTGTTTCCGCTGATATAACTGTTAACGCGGAGACCTCCTTAGGCAATATTACGGTGCAGATTCCGGCCAATATTCAAATTCAGGGTCCGGTCAATTGGACGGGTACTATTAATAATCCTAGAATTGAAGATAATTCCAGTGTGTCAGTTCCTGCAGTAAATGGATACAATACAACTACCCATTCAGTAATAGAAGTTGGGTTTGGCGACATTCCTCTAAGCTTTAATAAAGCAGTCAGATTATCTTTAGCCGGACAAACAGGCAGACTGGCAGGTTACAGCCGTGCAGGGGTATTTACTCCCATAACCACTGCTTGTTCAGATGATTTCCAGCAGGCAGGAGATAATTTGCCTGCGGAAGGAGATTGTAAAATTGATACCGGCGAAGATTTAGTAATTTGGACCAAACATTTTACTAAATTTGCCACTTACACCCAAACTCAAAGTGCTTCCGGCTCATCCTCATCAAGCAGTTCCAGCTCAAGTGTTGGGAGTGATGGGGGAGATGGGTTAGGTTGTGCGGTCCATGATTGTTCAGTTAGAAGCGCTCCCGCACAAAATCAGACATCGGTAGTTTTTACACAACCGGCAGCAGCCGGATTTGCCCAAGGAATCTTGGGTATCACAAGCAATGAACAAACAGGCGGTAATGTTGGTATTGGTCAAGTTGAAGGAATATCTACCCCAAGCGCCATCCAACAAACATCTGCTACGGATGCAGTGCAAGGCCAAACAGAAACACAAGAATCGCCGTTTAATACCAAAGTGGTAATAATTGTGGTAGCAATAATTTTGGCCGGCTTTGGTATCTTTAAACTTCTGATTAAATAGCTGTAAGTGCTCACTGAACGTCATTGCGAGCGATTAGCGAAGCAATCTTCCATGGTGGGAGATTGCCAGTCTCCACTCTTCGAGTGTGGGCCCCTCGAAGACCTCCTCCTCGCAATGACGAGTTTTATAAAGCTTGCGAGCAGTTACTGATGAGGAGGTTGACATCTTGATGACAAGATGCTAATATAAAAATATGCAAACCATAAGGACTACAATTAGAATTAGAAAAGATTTATTAAACTCGTCATTG